>Ga0182741_1002705_pt1 | contig 20085 bp, 19 predicted proteins | sample eDN5th37CBELigOP_FD_128874 | JGI IMG/M metagenome (GOLD analysis project Ga0182741, IMG submission 128874) | Enriched Organic Plus compost microbial communities from Emeryville, California, USA - eDNA 5th pass 37_C BE-Lig OP (version 2) (version 2) ... | reverse complement strand
GGGTTGAGTTCGACCAGGTCGAGGCTCGTGACGAGGCCGCTGTCATGGAGAAGCTCCATGATCAGGTGCGCCTCGCGAAACGTCGCGCCGCCCGGCACCGTGGTGCCGACGCCGGGCGCGATGCCGGGGTCGAGGAAGTCCACGTCGAAGCTCACATGCAGCCGGCCCCGGGCAGCGGCCACGCGCTTGAGGAAGGCTTCGAGCAGAGGAGCGACCCCATTCTCGTCGATGGCGCGCATGTCGTGGATCGTCACGCCGGTCGTGGCCAGCGCCGCCCGCTCCGCCGGGTCGACGCTGCGGATGCCCATCATGCACACATTCTCGGGCCGAATGGGGGCATGGAGCGCCGGGAAATAGCCGTCGAAGCCGCCACGGCCCGTCGCATAGGCCATCGGCACCCCATGGAGATTGCCGCTCTGGGTGGTCTCGAGGGTGTGGAAGTCCGGGTGCGAGTCGAGCCACAGGACGAAGAACGGGCGGTCCTCCTCGGCGGCCCGGCGGCTCAGGCCCGTCATGGAGCCGGCCGAAAGGCTGTGGTCGCCTCCAAGAAAGATCGGCATTCCGTCGCCCGCGGCTTCGTAGGCCGCCTGAGCGATGGATTCCGTCCAGGCGACCACTTCGGGCAGAAACTTGATCGCCCCATTGTCGTGGGTGATTTCGCGGCGCGGAGCCGGGCCGAGATTGCCCCGGTCCTCGACCCTATAGCCGAGGTCGCGCAGGGCGCCCGCGAGGCCGGCGGTCCGGAAGGCGCTCGGGCCCATGTCGCAGCCGAGGCGCCCGGTGCCCTCCTGCACCGGAAGTCCCAGGAGGATGCATGGCCTGCGCGTCATTCGGTGTCTCCGTCTCTGTGATGGTTTCGCCAAGCTAGCGAAGGTGCTTGGCGAAACGAACGATAAAGATTGACAAATATGTCGAGATGGTTGCTCAAAATGAGCAGATTGGCTTTCCAAAACGGCGGACCATGAACGAACTCGACCAGCGCCTCATCACGCTCCTGCGCCATAACGGACGGCGCAGCGTGTCCGATCTTGCCCTGGAGCTCGGCGTCTCACGGGCGACCGTGCGGGCGCGCATGGAACGGCTCGAACGCTCGGGCGACATCGTGGGCTACACAGTGATCCTACGGGCGGATGCAGTGTCGCTGCCCGTGCGTGGCATTATGCTCATCGAGGTGGAGGGACGCGCGGCCGATCGGGTCGTGGATGCTCTTGGGGGCTTTCCGGAGGTTGGCGCCATCCACACCACCAACGGCAAGTGGGACCTGGTGGTGGAGCTCGGCGCCGCGAACCTGACCGATTTCGATGCGGTGCTGCGGCGCATCCGCCTCATCCCCGGCGTGATCGCGTCCGAGACCAACCTTCTGCTCGCCACTCCACGCAGTACCCGGGCGCGGCTGTAGAGTGCGACGCAGCACGGCCTCCTGGGCGTCCGTCCGCCATACCCCCGTCACAGGAATCGCCTAGGCATCCTGGTATGAGGAGCGAGACGGAGGTTTCGATGCCGGAACGATGCGAGCCAAGCCTGAAGGAACTGCTCTCGGATCCCATCGTGCGCCAGCTCATGGCGCGGGACGGAACATGCGAGCGGCAGGTCCGCTCCCTTGCCGTGTCGGTGCGCCGGCGCATGGCGCAGCAGCGCCGTCTTACGGTGGCTGCTCAGGCGCTCCCGTCCCGATCCCGGTCGCACGCGGCCTGCGGCGATTAACGCCCGAAAACCCGCAACCTTCCTGGCATCAGGGAAGAAGCCACCAGGTCACGCCCCAGACCGGGAGAACGATCAAGGCCGCCAGCAGAACCGCCAGGAGGATATGACGGAGCCGGAGAGGCTGCCCCGGCCCCGAGCGCTGGCGCGCGGCATGCCGCGTCTCCCGCTCGGGATGGGGCTCGTTCATTTCACGCCTGTGGCGTCGGAGACCGGGAACGGCGTTTCGCCGACGCGCCAGCGCTCGGGCGCTATGAGCACGCGCCTGCGCTTCTGCGCCTCGAAGTCGAGGGGCGGCTTCGCGTTGTCGATGAACCGGCCGATCTGCTCATGGAAATCGGAGCCGGTGCGCCAGAAGCCCACATTCAGGAACGTGGTCCAGTTGGAATCGAGATCCCACACCATCCAGGGAAACTGGTTGCGGTCCTCCACCCGGCTCAAGAATTCGCCCACGAGGCCTGTCCGATCCGCAACTGTCGCCTTGGTCGACCAGTAATCGAGGAAGTCCTGCTCGCGCCCCTTCTTGATCCGCCACTCGACGACCACGATGCGCGAGGAAGCGGTGTTCTGTGCGTCCGCTTTATGTGCTTTCGCCTGCGGAGCCGGAGCCTCCTGCGAGAACGCGGCCGGCGCGGTCAGGAGGCCCAGTATCGTAAAGGCCGTAGCCCAGGCCGAGGTGCGGCTCATCCGCCGCCCCGAAGGATGCCGCAGAGGTATTTCCAAGCACAGTCCGGCCTTCATGATTTCAACCCTCCCATTCCGGCGAGAGTATTGTGCAGTTCTGTCGGAAAGGCGAGTTAGGACCCATAGTTTTTCTGTGGGCGATATTGCGTTGATCGCGCTTTTCGCAGTGAAGAACCCCCGAAGACTTATGAGTGGTGCCGGTGATTTCTTTAGTCGCCTGATATTCCCTTTCGGAATTTGTATACTTGCGCATTCCGTGGTTCACCGATGCTGCTCAGGAATGTTTCATCACCGCTTCAGGCGGAATTGATCATATTTCATCATTTGCCTTGATGGGTCCGGCGGCGTAATCGAGTCACCTTTCGCGGGAAACGATGACCATGTCGCAAGCCACCATGCCCCGGGCCGGGGCCGTCTCAGAGGCACAGCCGGCCCGGCTCGAAGGCAGCACCCTGGGTCTCTATGTGGCGACCGTCCTCCTGTGGGGTGTGAGCTGGATCGGCATCCATGCCCAGCTTGGGGTGGTGGCGCCGGAAATGTCGGTTCTGTGGCGCTTCGTCCTGGCGGCGCTCTGCACCTGGGGCTGGGCCCTCGTGGCCGGAATGCGCCTGCGCTTCTCGCTGGCCGACCACCTGCGCTTCATGGCCGTGGGCGTGTGCCTGTTCTCGTTCAACTTCATCTGTTTCTATTACGGTGGCCTCACGGTGCCTTCGGGGCTTCTCTCCGTGGTGTTCTCCCTGGCGTCGATCTTCAATCTCGTTCTCGGCTTCGTGATTTTCCGCCAGAAGGTGGACGCCAGGGTCGCCCTGGGCGGATGCCTTGGGGCCGCCGGGATCGTGCTGCTGTTCTGGCCGGAAATCACCGGAGCGGGCTTCAACCTTGCAGCCCTGAAAGGGCTCGGCCTGTGCGTGCTCGGCACCCTGTTCTTCTGCTCGGGCAACATGATCTCGACCGTGGTGCAGCGCCGCGGCATCCCGCTGATTTCCGCCAACGCCTGGGCCATGACCTACGGAGTGGTCGTGCTCCTCGTGCTGAACCTCGTTCGCGGCAATGCCTTCATCGTCGAGCCGACGGTGACCTATCTCGGCGCGCTGGTCTATCTCGCGGTCGGTGCGTCGGTGCTCGCCTTCGCGTCCTATCTCACGCTCCTGCGGCGGCTCGGCGCTGCCCGCGCCGGCTATGCGACCGTGCTGTTCCCGATCATTGCGCTCGCGGTCTCGACCCTGGTCGAGGGCTATGTCTGGACGCCGCTCGCAGCCATCGGGGTGGTCCTGGCGCTGGCCGGTAACGTGCTGGTGCTGCGCCGTCCCGCGGCCCGGACCTGACGAAAAGGCCGGTCCGCCGGCCTATTCGGCCGCCGGAGCCAAAAGCGGGCGGGTCGAGCCCAGATTGTCCAGGGACTGCTTGATGTGGAAGCCGAGCGCGTCCGCCAGCGGATTCTCGCCGCCACGGGCGCGGATCAGGCCGATCTTGCACGAGGGCAGGGCAGGGAAGCCGTCGGATGGGCCAAGAATGCGCATGCCGGGCCGCACCGCGCTCTCCGGCAGCACCGAGACCGCAAGCCCGGCCAGGACCGCAGCACCCACCGCGGTCGAATGCCAGCTCACATAGGCGATGCGGAAGGCACGGTCGGCGCCTTCCAGCGCTTCCGTGGCCGAGTGGCGCCAGTCGCAGTTCGGACGTCCGAGCGCCAGCGGGATCGGCTTCTCCTCATGCACTGCATGGCGGCCGGACGTGACCCAGAGCAGCTGCTCGATGCGCACGATCTCGGACGGGCCGCGACGGTCCACATGGGTGATGATCGCGAGATCCAGATCCCCGTGCTGCACCCGCTCGATGAGGTTGTGTGTCGGCTCGCACATCACCGTCACCTCGGCCTTCGGGTTGGAGCGGGAGAAGCGCGCCAGGATCTCGGGCAGGTAGCGATCCGCATAATCGTCCGGCAGGCCGAGACGGACCCGGCCGACCAGCTCGTTGTCGTTGAAAGAGGCCATGCATTCGGCGTTCAGGCGCACGATGCGGCGGGCGTAATCCAACAGCCGCTCGCCTTCCTCGGTGAGCTTCGAGAGACGCCCGTCACGCTCGAAGACCGGACGACCGATCCGGTCTTCCAGGCGCTTCATCTGCATGGAAACAGCGCTCTGCGTCTTGTGAACTACATCGGCCGCGCGGGTGAAGGAGCCCGTATCCGCAATGGCGACGAAAGTCCGCAGCTGATCGATATCCAGAAGGTGCACGGGGATTCTCCGTTCATCACGATTGCTGATGATACACATCTCAAACAATCGCTTCAAGTGATGATAGGACTGGCGTATCAATGATGCGCACGATCTCGGAAAGCCATTTCTCATCAATGGCTTATCGATGAATTTTGCCTTGAAGGCACGCCCTGTCGTCCTTCTGGAAATGCCCTGAAGTCCCTGTGGGAGCGCGCCTCCGTGCCCGCCTGTCCCGCTGAAATCCGAACGCGAAGGATTCCGTCATGAACCGGTCCGCCACCTCCGTCACGAGCCTCCCCGGAGCGACGTTTCTGGGAGTGTTCGTCCGTTCCGTCGCCAACTTCGCCAGGGCTCTGCAACATCGCCATGAGATCAGGCACCTGGCCGAGTTCGACGACCGCATGCTCAAGGATATCGGCCTCGTTCGGGGCGACGTGGAAGGCGCTCTCTCCGAGTCCCTTTTCCATGATCCGTCCTGGGTCTTGGTTCGATCTGTCGGACAGCATTCGCGCGGCGAAAAGGCCGTCCCCGCAAAGGCTCGGCCGGCCGTTCCCATGGTGAAGCCGCGGTTCTCGGGCGCCCAAGCCTAGGGGCGTTAGCGCCCTGAGCCGCGCGGCTTCCAGGCCTCGTCCAGAATCGACTGGAGGGACGCGAGATACTGCATCTGCATCTCGTGTCCCTGCTTCATCACGCCCTGCCAGGGCGGAAGCGCATCCTCTTTCGGTGATGACGGAGAGGGCTTGCGTGTCCCGGCTTCTCCCCCGTTCGGCTGGAAAGCCTGCATCCATCCTGTCCAGAGCTCAGCCCATGGTTCGGCGGGTGCAACCTTCCGGGGCTTTTTCGCAGGCGGCGAGAGAATCTCGGCCATGCGCTCCTGGCTCGTCATCATCCCGTGCAGGGTCCCGGCAAGGAGGCCGGCCATCAGCGGCAGGATCTGCCGCATGAGGTCGATATTGAGGCCCGTGAAATCGGCGACCTGCTGGGCAACGCGTCGGCTCGCTTCATCGGTAGCGAAGAGGCTGTCGATCACCAGCTTGCCGTTCTGCTGCGCCTGAGACGGGAAGGCCTGAGGCGAAAAAGCTTGGCCCATGGCCTGCCAGGGATTGGCGGAGGCGGTCCCGGCCAGGCTCTGGAGGAACGGATTCGACGGCGCCGTGAGCATGAGATGCTGCATGCCCATCGCGAAGGCCGGCAGGAAGGCCGCCAGGGCCTTCGTGGCCTGATCGTCCGAAAGGCGGAACTGGCGGGTCAGGAGGTCGAAGCCGGGGTTCTCCTGGGCCTGCCGCATCAGATCGAACCAGTTGAGCATCGCAGGCTCCTTTCCGCGAAAGGCCCGCTGGGACTACGGTCTACAGGGGCACCGTAGCTTGACGCTCCAAGCGGCGAATTGTCCAGAACGCAGTGATGATCGCGCCGATGCCGAATGCGACGGAACCGGCGCCGATCCCCAAAAGAGCACCCTTCGGCCCGCCCATCTCGGCGCCCACATACGCGAAGGGGATCATGCCCAGGGTCGCCCGGCCCCAGTTGAAGAATGTCGAGAGCAGCGGGAAGCCGAGATTGTTGAAGGACGCGTTGGCGACGAAGACCAGGCCCACGAAGAACCAGATCAGGCCGCTGTACTGGCAGAAGAACTGGACGACGTCGGCCGTCAGGGGCGGCGCATTGAAGAGCAGGGTCAGCGGCACCCGGACGAGATAGAGGAGCAGCCAGACGCTGCCCACATAGATCACCATGAACGTGAGCGCGTCCTTCAGGACCTGCCTGACCCGGCCATATTGCCGTGCGCCCCAGTTCTGCCCCATGACCGGACCGATGGCGCCCGCAAGCGCGAAGAGGCCGCCGAAGGCGACTGGCGTCACCCGGTCGATGATCGCGGATGCCGCGATGGCCTGGTCCCCGAAGCGGGACATGATGCTCGTGAAGAACGCATTGGAGACCGGCGCCGCAATGTTGGTCAGGATCGCCGGGACCGCGATGGCGAAGAACGAGCGGGAATCCGTGAGCACATGGTCGAGGCGCGGCCAGGACAGGAGGTCGTGGTGGCGCATCACATAACGGAAGCTCACATAGACATAGGCGAAGCGCGCCAGGTCGATGGTCAGGGCCGCGCCGTTCGACCCAAGTCCAAGGCCGAAAATGAAGAGCGGATCGAAAAGGACCGTGACGGCCGCGACCGAGAGGGTCGCGTACATGCTGCGCTTGGCGTCACCGGCGGCGCGCAGCACATTGGACAGGCCCATGCCAAGGGCCATCACGCCGTTGGTCGGCAGCGCGATCCACAGGAAGTCGTGGGCGACCTGGAAGGTCCGGCCGGACGCGCCCATGGCCTCCAGCATCCAGGGCAGCACGGCCAGCATCGCAAGGCTGACGAGGCTCGCCACGAGGACCATGAGCGCGGACCCCGATGTGGCCCAGCGGCGGGCACGGGCCGGATCGCGCGCGCCGAGGGCGCGCGACACGAGGGCGCCGATGGGGATCATCAGGCCCACATTGATCGAGACCGTGAAGAACATCACTACGGTGGCGAGGCCCACGCCCGCCGTAAGGCTCGGGTCGTTGAGCCAGGAGATGTAGAGCAGCGAGATGAAATCGACGATGAAGATGGCGATCAGGCCGGCCGCGCCCGTTCCGGTCATGACCAGCACGTGGCGCATGGTGGAGCCCGCCACGAAGCGCGGCACCGCCGCTTCCGCCGGACGCGGTGTCTCGACGCGAGGCGCGTCCATCAGAAAATTCCTTCGTTGAGGATGTCTCGGGTCTCTGGGCTGAGGCCGCGGGCCTTGCCGGAGGGCTTCAGAAGGGGTTCGGGCGTGATCTTCGCGCCCACCACAAGTTCGGCGCCGCCCATGTCGCCGACCGACTTCTGCAGCACGAGCCGGGCGATGTCGCGCTTGCGGATCTCGTCGGCGCTCTCCGCTGCCGTCTCGGGATCGAAGCCCAGCTCCTCCAGGGTCGTGCGCCCGAAGACGATCGCCGATTCGAAGCATTCCCGGATCTGGTAGTCCACGTTCATGCCCATAAGATCGATGGCATGGATGCGGTCGTAAGCCCGCACGAAGCTGCGGGCGTTCTGGAAGTCCTGGTGGACGATCTCGACGATCTTCCGGGTGACGTCCGGATGGTCCGTGCAGATGCAGACGACCTCGGCTTTCTCGGCCCCTGCGGCGCGCAGCACGTCGAGGCGGGTGCCGTCGCCGTAAAAGACCTTGAGGCCGAAGCGGGCCGCGTCCCGGATACGCTCCACGTCCTTGTCGATCACCGTCGCCTCGATGCCCTGGGCGAGCAGGACCTGATTGACGATCTGGCCGAAGCGGCCGAACCCGATCACCAGCACGCGGCTCGACAGCTCGCCTTCCTGCCCCGGCAGGGCCGCGGATCCGGGATGGGCGTCGTCGCGGCTGCGCGCGCCGATGAGCCGTTCCAGCGCCGTCGCGACGATGGGGCCAAGAAGCATGGTGATGGCCGCGAGCGCCGTCACGAGCTGAGTCTCGGCAGGGGTCAGAAGGCCGAGCCCCAACGAGAAGGGAAGCAGGACGAAGGCGAACTCGCCGGCCGGGCTCAGGAGGATGGCGGAGCGCAGCCCGTCGTGCCAGGAGGCGCCGAAGATCCTGGACAGCAGGGTCAGGATCAGAGTCTTGCCGAGGATCACGGCCGGAGCCGCAATGGCCAGGGCCATCCATTGCCTGTGCACGAGGGCAAGGTCGATGGACATGCCGACGCTCATGAAGAACAGGCCGAGCAGCATGCCGCGAAACGGCTCGATATCCGCCTCGAGCTGGTGCCTGAAATTCGATTCCGCCAGCAGGAGGCCGGCCAGGAAGGCGCCCATGGCCATGGAGAGCCCGACTTCCTCCATGAGCAGGGCCGCGCCCAGCACGACCAGGAGCGCGGAGGCGGTCATCACCTCCCGTGCACCGCTGCGCGCCAGGATGCGGAAGAAAGGATTGAGCCCGTAGCGCCCGACGAGCACGACAAGCCCGATAGCCCCGAGGGTCGTCCCGACGGTCACCAGCCGGTCGGACAGGGAGTTCTGCTCGATGGCGTTGAGGCCGGAAGCCAGGAGGGGCAGGATCGCCAGGAGCGGCACGACCGACAGGTCCTGGAACAGCAGGATCGCGAAGGAGCGCTGGCCGTAAGGGGTCTGAAGATCGTTCCGCTCGCCCAGCGTCTGCAGGGCGATGGCCGTGGCCGAGAGCGCCGTCGCGACCCCGGTCACGAAGGCGCCCTTGGAAGAGAAGCCGAAAGCGTAGGCGCCGCCTCCGAGACACAGGGCCGTGAGCACGAGCTGGGCCATGCCCAGGCCGAAAATGTCCCGCTTCATGGACCAGAGATGGCTCAGCTTGAGCTCCAGCCCGATGATGAAGAGAAGCAGCACGACGCCGAGCTCGGCCACCGTCGCGATGGTCTCGCGCTCCCCGACGAGGCTGAGGCCCGACGGGCCGATGACGATTCCGGCCGCGAGATAGCCCAGCACCGCGCTCAAGCCGAGGAGGCGGAACAGCGGGACCGCGACCACGGCCGCGCCGCAGAAGGTCAGGATCGGGGGAAGGAAGCTGACGTGGGAGGCCGTGTCCGCCATCGGTGATCGCAATTGGTGAGAGAATGCTTCTTTCTAGGGGGTCTTGCTCCCGAGCGCGAGACTTTCTTCAGGGGTCGCGTCACGCGAATAAGCGTCGCTCCCGCTTGACAGGGCGGGCCCTGTCTCGCCACATCGCCGCATCATGACGAACCCGCCTCTCGACATCCTGCTTTGTGCCCCACGCGGCTTCTGCGCCGGGGTCGTTCGTGCCATCGACGCGGTCGAGAAGGCCCTGGAGACCCATGGCGCCCCGGTCTATGTGCGCCACGAGATCGTCCACAACAAATACGTGGTCGAGAGCCTCAGGCGCAAAGGCGCGGTGTTCGTGCGGGAGCTCGACGAGGTGCCCGACGGGGATGCGCCCGTGATCTTCTCGGCCCATGGGGTGCCCAAATCGGTGCCCGAGGCCGCCGCCGCCCGCCGGCTCTTCGCCATCGATGCCACGTGCCCGCTGGTCACGAAGGTCCACCGGGAGGCCCAGGTCCATTTCAAGCGCGGCCGTCACATCATCCTGATCGGCCATCGCGGCCATCCGGAGGTGATCGGCACCATGGGGCAGCTGCCGGAAGGCGCCGCAACCCTGGTCGAGACCGTCGAGGACATCGCCCGATTCGAGCCTGCCGACGCGACGAACCTCGCCTTCGTGACCCAGACCACGCTCTCGGTGGACGACACCCAGGAGATGGTGGATGCCCTGAGGGCGCGCTTCCCGACCATCGTGGGGCCGCACAAGGAGGACATCTGCTACGCCACGACGAACCGCCAGGGAGCGGTCAAGCGGGTGGCACCCCTGGTGGACGCGATGATCGTGGTCGGCTCGCCCAATTCGTCCAATTCCCAGCGCCTGCGCGAGGTGGCCGAGCGGGAGGGCTGCCCGATCGTGCGGCTGATCCTGCGGGCGGAGGACATCGACTGGAGCCTCTTCGGCAATATCCGGCGGCTCGGCATCACGGCCGGCGCGTCGGCTCCGGAGGTGCTGGTCGAGGAGATCATCGACGCCTTCGCCGAGCGGTATCAGGTTTCGGTCGAGAGCATTTCAACGGCGGACGAGAGCGTGTTCTTTCCGCTGCCCCGCGAGCTGCGTGAACAGGCGGCAGAATAGATCATGGCGGTTTACACGGAAGTCCAGGACGAGGAGCTCGCAGCTTTCCTCGCCACCTACGATATCGGCACGGTGCTGTCCTACAAGGGCATCGCCGAGGGGGTGGAGAATACGAATTACTTCCTCCACACCACGGCCGGCTCCTACATCCTGACCCTCTACGAAAAGCGGGTCCGGCAGGAGGATCTGCCCTTCTTTATCGACCTGATGCAGCACTTGGCCCGCAAGGGCCTGAACTGCCCCCTGCCGGTCAATAACAGCCAGGGAGAGGCTCTCGGCCGGCTCGCCGGGCGTCCGGCTGCCATCTGTACCTTCCTCGACGGTATCGCGGTCCGCCGCCCGACCGCGCAGCATTGCGGCGCCCTTGGCGCGGCCCTGGCGCGGCTTCACCTGGCAGGCCAGGATTTCGACCAGGTTCGGCCGAACGCCCTTTCCATCGACGGCTGGCCGCCCCTGTTCGCCCACGCCGAGGCCCAGGCCGATACGGTCTCGGCCAGGCTGGCGGAACGGACAAGGCGCGAGCTGGAAGCTCTTGCGGCCGAATGGCCCTCGGGCCTGCCGTCCGGCATCATCCATGCGGACCTGTTCACCGATAACGTGTTCTTCATCGGCGCCGAGGTGTCGGGCCTCATCGACTTCTACTTCGCCTGCACGGATGCCTTCGCGTACGATGTCGCCATCTGCCTCAATGCCTGGTGCTTCGAGGCCGACGGCTCCTTCAACCTGACGAAGGGCAGGGCGCTGCTTGCCGGCTATCGGTCCGTGCGTCCGCTCGCGCCCGAGGAGGTTGAGGCGCTTCCCGTCCTGTGCCGCGGCTCGGCCATGCGCTTCATGCTGACCCGTCTGGTCGACTGGCTCAACGTGCCGCCTGGAGCCCTGGTGAAGCCGAAGGACCCCCTTGAATACGACCGGAAGCTCAACTTCCATCGCCATGTGAGGCACGCCCGCGAGCTGGGACTCGCCGCATGAGCGAGCCTGAGCGCGTTACGATCTACACGGACGGCGCCTGCTCCGGAAATCCGGGGCCAGGCGGCTGGGCCGCGATCCTGATCTTCCGCGGCGTCGAGAAGGAGATTTCCGGCGGCGAGGCGCAGACCACCAACAACCGCATGGAGCTGCAGGCCGCCATCGAGGGCCTGAACGCCCTCAAGCGCTCCTGCACGGTCGATCTGTTCACGGATTCCCAATATGTGCGCCAGGGCATCACGGCCTGGATGCACAACTGGAAGCGGCGCGGCTGGCGCACGGCCGACAACAAGCCCGTGAAGAACGAAGACCTGTGGCGCGCGCTCGACGAGGCGGCCGGCCGCCACAAGGTGGCCTGGCACTGGGTCAAGGGCCACGCGGACGATCCCACCAACGTGCGGGTGGACCAACTTGCCGTCGCGGCGCTTCAGCCGTTCAAACGGAACGGCAATCGAGCGGGACCGAAGGCCCCTCCCGCATCCGTCTGATCTGCTCGATCAGAGGCTTTTCAGGAGGTTCTCGGCCCCGGAGATCTGGGCCTTGGAGGGAGCATCCTCCACGTTGAGCACCTTCACGACCTCGTCCTCCACGAGCATCGCATAGCGCTGCGAGCGTGTTCCGAGGCCGAAGCCCGAGCCGTCCATGGCGAGCCCAAGCGCCTTGGCGAAGTCGCCGTTGCCGTCGGAGATGAACTCGATGTTCTCAGCGCCCGCCGCCTTCGACCAGGCATCGAGCACGAACACGTCGTTGACGGCCGTCACGAGGATCGCGTCGACGCCCTTGGCCTTGATCTCGTCCAGCTTCTGCACGTAGCCCGGGAGGTGGTTGCGGTGGCAGGTGGGCGTGAAGGCGCCCGGAACGGCCACGAGCACCACCGTCCGCCCCTTGAAGAGGTCGTCGGTGGTTTTCGCCACGGGGCCGTCCGGCGTCATGATGCGGAACGTCACCTGGGGCAGGCGATCTCCAACCTGAATGGTCATAGGCGTTTCTCCAGAAATGGGCTGGTGCTTTCGCGCTCTTCGCGAAGGAGGGGTAGACAGGTTTTCCTGCATGATGCTCTAGCGCGGCTGTCCGCTCCCGTCGAGCATCACCTGTGTCTCCACCGCGCGCTCGCCGGCCACGAGGGTGAGCAGGATCGGAACTGGGCCGGACGCATCCTTCGGCTTGTCCTCGACGACGACCGTGAAGGCCCCGTCGGGGCCGGCCTCGGAGGTCGAGAAATACCAGTTCTCCGGTCCTTCGGCGAAGAGGGCGGGCTTGGTGCCTTCGGCAGCGCGCACCGTCACCTTGAGGCCCGGCCTGTCGCTGCCGGAGGGCGCCACGGACAGGATGGAGAGATCGCCCGGAGCACCGAGGGGCTGAGGACGGGGAAGACTCGCCAGGGCCTTCTCCAGCGCGGCGCGCTGAGCCGCATCCGCTTCCGGGGCGGCCGTAAGCTCCGCGTGGGCCGGAATGCAGATATCCTTGCACACTCCGTAATCGACGGTCAGGCGAAGGGTCACGGGCTTCGCCGGGTCGGCAGGCTTCACGAGCGCCGGAAGGACCACGGCATCGTGGTAGACATAGGCCGTGCCGCCCGCATCCACCTGTCGGGACGGAGGCGGCCATTTCACATCGACGGAGGCGACATTGTCGGAGGCGGACCAGTCGAACCGGGGCGGCAGCCCGGAATCGCCGGGGGTACGCCAGTAGGTCTTGAAACCTGGATCGAGAGCGATCTCGACGCCGCCGAGCCAGGCGTCCCCCTTGGGCCCGCCCGAGAGGAGCCGCGCGCGGGAGTGAAACCCCTGTACCCAGGACGGAGAGGTCGCCGTCTGGGCCTGCCCAAGACCCGGGAAGAGCGCTAGAATAAACAAAAGGGCCGCAGATGCGGAAGTTAAACGAAATGTCATGGAACTGACGCCTCCCTGACGCGCTTCCCTTATGCGGTTTCTTCCGGGCGCTGCCATCCACGATCCCGTGAGCAGTGCCTGCAACACAGATGCGAGAAATGAGTCTATTGTCGCCTTCGACCGATATGAAGTCCCGTTACCTGGATGGCCAGCTCCTCGTCGCCATGCCCGGAATGATGGACGAGCGCTTCGCGCGGGCCGTGATCTATATCTGCGCCCATTCGGATGACGGCGCCATGGGCATCGTCCTCAACCGGCCTGCCCAGAACGTGAGCATGCCCGATCTCCTGGTGCAGCTCGAGATCGTCCCAGAGCTGGAACGCATCCTTCTGCCTCAGAACGTGGGGCGGATGCAGGTGCTCATGGGCGGTCCTGTGGAGACAAGCCGGGGCTTCGTCCTGCACTCTGCCGATTACCATATCGCCCAATCGACGCTCCTCATCGACGAGAGCGTCTGCCTGACCGCCACCGTCGACATTTTGCGAGCTATCGCCAAAGGCGAGGGACCTGAGAATGCCATCCTGGCGCTGGGCTATGCGGGCTGGGAGGCGGGTCAGCTCGAAACGGAGATCCAGGCCAATGGCTGGCTCAACTGCCCGGCCGATGCGGAGCTGATCTTCAACGCCTCCGCGGAGCTGCGCTATGAAATGGCCCTGCGCCGCATCGGGGTCGATCCGGCGATGCTGTCGATCCAGGCCGGTCACGCCTGATTACGTCCTGAATCTTAGGCCGCCTCGGTGGCGGCGCCCACGAGCTGGCGCGCCTGGAGCATCGACATAGGCTCGCCGAAGACCGGTCCCTGGGCGTATTCGCAGCCGAGTTGATAGAGCTCGATGGCCTCCGATTCCGATTCCGCGCCTTCCGCCACGATCGCCATGCCGAGTTCGTGCGCCATCTTGATGATGGAGCGCAGGATGACGGGCTTTCCGGCCGCCATCTGGCGCACGAAGGATTCGTCCACCTTGATCGTGTCGAAGGGGAAACGCAGAAGGTAGGACAGGGCCGAGTAGCCGGTTCCGAAATCGTCGAGGGACAGCCCCGCACCGAGATCCCGCAGGCGGGTGAGCATCTGGGCGGAATATTCCGGGTTCTCCATGACCAGGCTTTCGGTCATCTCGATCTTGAGCGAGCCCGGCAGGACACCCGTGCGGGCGATCACGGCCTTCACGTCCTGGAGCAGGTCGTGCCGCAGCAAGTGGTGGCTCGACATGTTGACGCTCGCGAAGATCGGCGGCTCCACCTCCAGCGCCTCCTGCCAGGCGGAGAGTTCCCGCGCCGTCTGTTCAAGGAGGTAAAAGCTGAGGGTGACGATAAGACCCGTCTCCTCGGCCAGGGACATGAAGTCCTCGGGGCCGATGCGTCCGAGCCGGGGGTGGTCCCAGCGCAGCATCGATTCGAAGCCCGCGATGGTCCGGTCCTCCAGCCGCACGATGGGCTTGAACAGAACCTTGATCTCGTTGCGGTCGAGCGCCCGACGCAGATCCGCCTCCATGGTGAACCGGTCGCTCCGGTCCGAGCGCATGGTCGGGCGGAAAACCTCGATACGGTCGCCTCCCTGGCGCTTGGCATGGGCCATGGCGATTTCGGCGTTGCGCAGGACTTCCTCGCGGCGGGTCGCGATCTGCGGATCGTGGAGCGCAAGGCCGATGGAGGCCGTGAGGAAGATCTCCCGCTCCGCATAGGTGACCGGGGTCGTGACGGCGCGGCGGACCATGTCGGCAAACGCGATGATCCGGTCCGGCTCCCGCTCCGAGAGCAGGATAATGGCGAACTCGTCGCCCGAGATCCGCGCCAGGGTATCCTGCGGCCGCAGCAGGCGGCCGAGGCGGCGCGAGAGGGTGAGCAGGATCGAGTCGCCGGCCGCATAGCCGACGGAATCGTTGGTGCCCTTGAACTTGTCGATATCGAGCACGAGGACCGTAGGACGTAAGGAATCGTCCTGGCTCGCGAATATCAGGGCGGCTTCGAGCCGGTCGTAGAAGAGCTGGCGGTTTGGCAGGCTCGTCAGGTTGTCGTGCACGGCATCGTGGAGCAGGCGCTCCTCCGCGGTCTTGGAATCCGTAACGTCCGCCAGGGTCCCGACGACCCGGATCACCTCGCCGTCGGTGCCGATGACCGGACGGGCCTTGAGGCGGAACCAGTGGTGCCCGCCCGAGGCGGCGCGGAGGCGGAAATCCTGGGTCAGGCGGCCGCGGCGCTGCTCGATGACCGCATCGAGGGCGGCGCGGTAGCGGTCCTTGTCGAAGGGATGGACCAGATTGAGCCAGGCGGAGGCCGGCCCTTCCAGGGCCCCGCGCTTGAGACCGAGCTGATGCTCCACCTCCGGGCTGACGAAGATGTTGTCGGACACCACGTCCCAGTCGAACACGATGTCGCCGGCACCCGCGAGGGCCAGCGCCCGCCGCTCCGTGTCGTTGACGAAGCCATGCGCGAAGGCACCGCCCGCAAAGGCGTGCTGCATCACCGTGAAGCCGATCAGCATGACGATGAGCACGAGACCGCCGATCAGGGCCGGGGGCACGAGGTCGGACACCAGATGGCCCATCACGGTGAAGCTCGCGGCCGTGACCCAGGCGATGAGCAGGAGCCAGGTCGGCACGAGCATCACGGCCCGGTCGTAGCCATGGGTCGCAAGATGGATCACCAGGACGAAGCCGATGCCGGCCACCGCCGCGATGGAGATGCGCGCCACGCCGGACGCCACGGGCGGGTCGATGACCGCAAGGCCGATGAGGGCGCCCAGGAAGACGAGCCAGAAGGCGGTCACGTGGCTGTAGCGCACGTGCCAGCGATTCAGGTTGAGATAGGCGAACAGGAACACCAGCAGGGTCGCGGCAAGCACCGCCTCGGCGCCGGCCCGATAGATCTGCTCGGCCTTCTCGGTGATCGGGAAGACGCGCTGGAAGAAGCCGAAATCAATGCACGCATAGGCCAGCACCGCCCAGGCGAGGGCGGCGGCGGCCGGGAAGATCAGCGCGCCCTTCACGACGAACACGATGGTGAGGAAGAGGGCGAGCAGGCCCGCGATGCCGATGATGATGCCCTTGTAGAGCGTGAGGCCGTTCACCCGCTCCTTGTAGGCATCCGCATCCCAGAGATGGAGCTGGGGCAGGTTGTTGGAGCGCAGCTCCGCCACGAAGGTGACGGTCGTGCCGGGATCGAGGGTGACTAGGAAAATGTCCGCATCCGCGCTGTCGTCCCGCTCGGGCCGGATGCCCTGGCTCGCCGTGATGGCGGCGATGCGGGATGACCCAAGGTCAGGCCAGATCACGCCCGAGGAGGTCAGCCGGAAATGCGGCGCGACCAGCAGGCGGTCCACCTGCTCGTCGCTGTCATTGGTGAGCGCGAAGACGATCCAGTCCGGCCGCGTGCCGGCCTCGCGGGCCTTCACGGCGATGCGGCGGACGATGCCGTCCCGCCCTGGCGCGGTAGAGATCCGGATCTCGTCCCCGTCCGAGCGGTAGCGCTCGATCATGGGTGTGAGGTCGATGGCCGGAACCTTGGGGTCCACGCGGACAGATTCGACGGCCAGGCCCGAAGCGGGCCACGCGAGGCACATGAAGGCCGTCAGGATGACGGTTATGGCGAAAGAAACGATCCGCAACGCTTCGGTCTTCCGTCCGGCTACGAGGTGGAAAGGATTGGTATCGGTCGGGGGGCGCGAGGGCAAGGCGAAGTCGGGAATGGGCCCGACTTGTCCGCAAGACTCACGGCCTGGAGGAGTTAAGCCTTGGCCATGGGGCGACTTTGCGGCGGGATTGAGGAAAAGCGCCCGGATTTGCAACAAAGTTCGCGCTTCGACCCTATGGGCGGAGGGCCTGGGCGACCTCGGCAAGGGGAGGCAATCCCTTCAAGGGACCGATCGCCGTCAGGGTCGGAGCGCCCCGGAGCAGGCTCCGGCCGGCCTCGCGGACATGATCCACCGTCAGGGCATCCACCTTCCGGACGATCTCGTCGCTCGGGATGATGCGGCCCCAGGACAGGAGCTGGCGGGAGATCCGCTCGAGGCGTCCGCCCGGCGTCTCCAGGGCGGTCAGGAGGGCCACCTTCATCTGGGCCTTGGCGCGGGTCATCTCGACCTCGCCGATATCCTCGGTGGCCTTGCGCATGCACGCGAGGGTCACGTCCATCAGCTCGGCTACGTCCTTGCCGGCCGTCCCGGCGCCGACCCCGAAGAGGCCGCAATCGGAGAACGGCCAGTGGAAGGCCTCGATCGAATAGGCGAGGCCCCGGGTCTCGCGCACCTCGTGCCAAAGGCGGGACGTGAGGCCGCCGCCGAGGATATGGGCGAAAAGATGGGCCGCGTAATAGCCCGGATCCTTGAAGGACAGGCCCGGCAGCCCGAGGACGATGTTGGCCTGTTCGAGCTTGCGCTGGATCCGCCGCTCGCCGCCGCCGTAAAGGCCGGGCTCCGGCTCACGCTGGGGCACGGACGGCAGGGCGCCGAAGCACCGCTCGGCCAGCGCCACGATCTGCCCGTGGTCCACGTCGCCTGCGGCCGCGACCACCATCTTGGCCGGGATGTATTCCCGCGCCAGGAAGGCGTGAATCATCGCGCCGTCGATGCTGCCGACCGTGTCCGGCGTGCCGAGGATCGGGCGGCCGATAGGCTGGCCCGGAAAGGCCGTCTCCATGAAGGCGTCGTAGACGAGGTCGTCCGGCGTGTCCTCGACGGCCGCGTATTCCTGGAGGATCACGCTCTTCTCGCGGGCAAGCTCGACCGGATCGAACAGGGAGCCCGTGAGGATGTCGCCGAGCACGTCGAGGGCCACGTCCGCGTTCTCGCCGAGGACGCGGGCCGAGTAGCTCGTGTACTCCACGCTCGTCGCCGCGTTGATGTCCCCACCCACATTCTCGATGTCCTCGGCGATCTGCCGGGCGGTGCGGCGCTCGGTTCCCTTGAAGGCCATGTGCTCGATCAGGTGCGAGAGGCCGTGCTCCTGGGGCGCTTCATGGCGGGAGCCGGTCCCGATCCACACGCCCAGGGTCGCCGTGGCGATCTCGGGCATCTGCTCCGTCGCCACGGTCAGGCCGTTGGCGAGGCGGGTGATGTCGATCCGTTTCTCGCGCACGAAATGGTGGTTCATGCCGCCACACCTCGGACCGCGCGGGCGCGCTCGCGGATGAAGCGCTCAATAGCGCCCTGGTCGTTGGGCAGCACCGTGAAGCGCTCCGGGCGCTCCATGAGGTCGGCCATGTGGGGCGGAAGGGCAGGGCGGATCCCGGTCGCCTTCTCGACCGCGTCCGGGAACTTGGCAGGATGGGCGGTCGAGAGCGCGATCACCGGAACGTCCGGGCGCTCCTTGAGCAGCGCGCGCCCGGCCCGGGTGCCGACGGCCGTGTGCGGATCGAGCACATAGCCGGTGGATCGGTAGGTCTCGGCCATTTCGGCCGCCCGATCCGCCTCGCCGACGGCCTCGGCGGCGAACTCCTGCCGGATACGGGCGAGGGGCGCCTCGTCGAGGGTAAAGGCCTTCGACTGGGCGAGGCCCGCCATCAGGCGGCGGATCGCCGACCCGTCGCGGTCATAGGCTTCGAACAGCAGGCGCTCGAAATTCGACGAGATCTGGATGTCCATGGAGGGGGATGCCGTGGGCTGGACGGTCCTGATCTCGTAGGTGCCGGTCTGGAGCGTGCGGGCCAGAATGTCGTTCGCATTGGTGCCGATCATCAGCTGCTCGATCGGCAGGCCCATGCGCTTGGCGGCCCATCCGGCGAGGATGTCGCCAAAATTGCCCGTCGGCACCGAGAAGGAGATGGGGCGGTGCGGGGAGCCGAGCGCCACCGCGGAGGTGAAATAGTAAACCGCCTGGGCGGCCACACGGGCCCAGTTGATGGAGTTGACCCCGGAGAGCTGGAGCTCGTCCCGGAAGCGGGCATGGTTGAACATGCCCTTCACCATGGCCTGACAATCGTCGAAAGTGCCTTCCACCGCGAGGGCTTGGACGTTCGGCGAGTCGACGCTCGTCATCTGCCGACGCTGCACGTCCGAGACGCGGCCATGGGGGTAGAGGATGAAGACGTCGACCCGGTCGAGACCCTTGAAGGCCTCGACGGCGGCGCTGCCCGTGTCCCCGGAGGTTGCGCCCACGATGGTGGCGCGGGCGCCCCTTTCCTTAAGGACATGGTCCATCAGGCGACCGAGGAGCTGCATGGCCACGTCCTTGAAGGCCAGGGTCGGCCCGTGGAACAGCTCCAGCACGAAGAGATTGTCGCCGAGCTGGGTCAGCGGGCACACGGCCGCATGGCGGAAGGTGGCGTAGGCCTCCTCGATCATGGCGCCGAGGGCGCTCTCGGCAATCTCACCGTCCACGAGGGGGCCGAGTACCGTCTTGGCCACGGCCGCATAGGGCTTCCCGGCAAACCCTTGGATCGTATCGCGCGTCAGTCCGGGCCAGTTTTCCGGCACGTAGAGGCCGCCGTCGCGGGCAAGACCAGCCAGCAGGGCATCGGCGAATCCGAGCGCGGGGGCCTCGCCCCGGGTCGAGACGTGAAGCACGGGTCAATCTCCTGAAAGGTGGGCGGACATTAGGAGCCGCAGCCGGCCAGGACAAGCCATAACCGACCCTGCGGCCCGAGGCGGTTCGCACATTCCTTCGTACGTCAGAGCATCAGGCTTCGGTCGGATGGAGCCGCCGCCAGACGAAGGCCGTGAAGACGCCCACGAGCGTAAGGGCAAGGCCGTACCAAGTGACCGCGTATTGCAGGTGGTTGTTGGGGAGTTCGAGGCGGGTCTGCCCGCCCTTCGGCCAGCCGCCCGGATTGGGCGTCGCGTCCGCCTCCACGTAGAAGGGCGCGACCCGCTCGAGGCCATGAGCCTTCGCGATGGCCTGGGGATCGCGCGTGAACCAGGACTTGCGCGCCGGATCGTCGGCGGGCGTGAACATGTTGCGTTCTTCCGGCGCGCGGACGAGGCCGGTGATTGTCGTCTCACCCGTG
>Ga0182741_1002703_pt1 | contig 20088 bp, 16 predicted proteins | sample eDN5th37CBELigOP_FD_128874 | JGI IMG/M metagenome (GOLD analysis project Ga0182741, IMG submission 128874) | Enriched Organic Plus compost microbial communities from Emeryville, California, USA - eDNA 5th pass 37_C BE-Lig OP (version 2) (version 2) ... | reverse complement strand
GCCGCCGAGCGGGTCCCACTGGGAGGCCCCCGCCGTCGTCATGAACTCGTATGCGCGGTGGAAGTCGTCGCCGAGCCCGAGGCTGGAGGCCAGCAGGAACCCCTCGACGATCTCGCGCGGCGCGGCGTCGACCGACGGGCCGGGCGCGACGATCTCGAGCCCGCCGTCGGCGGGCGGCCGGTCGAGCCCCACCTGCACGCCGCCCTCGACCGGCAACGACAGGCACCCGGTCAGCGTCAGCAGCGCGGCCACGCACAGCGCGGCGGCGCCACGGCGGCCACGGAGGTCGGGTCGCGCGCTCACTCGGGCACCTCCGCCATGAAGTCGTCGGGCAGCGCGTGCGGCCCCGCGGGGTCGACGTGCTCGGTCGGGTCGGGCTCGAGCCGCGGCGGTCGCAGCGCGAGCGGGTGGCTGGTCACGACGATGCCCGCGCGCCGCGGCAGCGTCAGCCGGAAGCTCGCGCCCTCGCCCGGCGATCCCCACGCCTCGAGGGTGCCGCCGTGCAGGCGGGCGTCCTCGAGCGAGATCGCGAGCCCCAGACCGGTGCCGCCGAGCGTGCGGGCGCGCGCCGGGTCGGCACGCCAGAACCGGTCGAAGACGTGCTCGGCCTCGGTCGCGGTCATGCCGATCCCGTGGTCGCGCACGACGACGGAGACCGCCCGGTCGTCGGCACCCACGAGCACCTCGATCGGCTCGCCCTCGCCGTGCTCGACGGCGTTGACCAGCAGGTTGCGCAGCACCCGCTCGACGCGGCGGCCGTCCATGTCGACCAGCACGGGCTCCCGCGGCACCCGCGGGGTGATCTGCGAGCCGCGCTGCTCGGCCAGCGGCGCGGTCAGCTCGACGACGCGGCCGACGACGTCGCGGATGTCGGCCTGCTCGACGTCGAGCGTCGCGGCGCCGGCGTCGAACCGGGAGATCTCGAGGAGGTCCGCCAGCAGCGACTCGAACCGGTCGAGCTGGGTCGCGAGCAGCTCGGCCGAGCGTGCCGCGGTGGGGCCGAAGTCCGCGCGTGCGGCGTTGAGCACCTCGCTCGCCATCCGGATCGTCGTGAGCGGGGTGCGCAGCTCGTGGGAGACGTCGGAGACGAACTGCTGCTGCATCTGCGACAGGTGCCCCAGGCGCTCGATCTGCTCCTGCAGGCTCTCCGCCATCTCGTTGAACGAGCGCGCGAGCACCGCCAGCTCGTCGACGCCGCGCACCGTCATCCGCTCGTCGAGCAGGCCGTCGGCCAGCCGCCGGGCGGTGTTGGCAGCCTGCTGCACGGGGGTGAGCACCTGCTTGGTGAGGTACCAGGTCATGACGAGGAGCAGCGCGACGAGGGCGACGGCGCCGGCCGTGAGCACCCGCTGCAGCAGCGCGAGCGTGGCCTGCTGCTCGCCGAGGCTGTAGACGAAGTACAGCTCGTACTCCCCCGCGAGCGGCAGCGTGACGGCGGTGCCGACCGCGATGCCCGGCTCGACGCCGCCCGCGGCGGGGATGCCGACCGGCTGCCACATCTGCATGTCCTGCTCGCGCACCTGCTCGCGCAGGTCGTCCTCGATCAGCCGCCGCAGGTCGTCCGGGGACACCTCCGGGTACTGGCCCTCCTGCCCCGGCGAGCGCAGCAGCAGCACGCCCTCGGCGCCCGACGTGGTCACGAGCGACCCGCCGACGTCGTAGAGGAGCTGCTGCACGTCCTGCAGCCGCGAGACGTTCGAGGAGTCGAAGGCGTTCTGCGCGACCTCGGCACGCACGGCGGCGTCGGTGAGCACCTCGGTGACGCGCCGGTCGTAGAGCGAGTCGCGCACCTGGCCCGACAGCGCCGCACCGAGGGTCACGAGCGCGATGAGGCCCACGGCCACCGTCGTCACCGACACCCGCACGCGCAGCGAGCGGCGCCAGGCGCGCGCGAGCACGCGGGTGCGCGCGCGCAGCCGCCGCCCGGTCGTGCGCAGGGCGCGGCCCAGCCGGTCGCGCCAGGGTGCCGCCGCCCGCTCAGCCATCGTCGCTCACCCCGCCGGCGGCGCTCCCGCGCGGTAGCCGACACCGCGCACGGTGACGACGACCTCGGGGTTCTCGGGGTCCTTCTCGACCTTCGCGCGCAGCCGCTGCACGTGCACGTTGACGAGGCGCGTGTCGGCCTGGTGCCGGTAGCCCCACACCTGCTCGAGGAGCACCTCGCGCGAGAACACCTGCCAGGGCTTGCGCGCCAGCGCCACCATGAGGTCGAACTCCAGCGGCGTGAGGTTGATGACCTCGTCGCCGCGCATGACGCGGTGGCCGGCGACGTCGATCTCGAGGTCGCCGATGAGGAGCCGCTCGGTCTCGGGCTCCTCGTGACGGCGCAGCCGCGCCCGGATCCTCGCGACCAGCTCCTTGGGCTTGAAGGGCTTGGCGATGTAGTCGTCGGCACCGGCCTCGAGCCCGCTCACGACGTCGGTCGTGTCGCTCTTGGCGGTCAGCATGATGATCGGGACGCCGGACTCGGCACGGATGAGGCGGCACACCTCGATGCCGTCGATACCCGGCAGCATGAGGTCGAGCAGCACGAGGTCCGGCTGGTGCGAGCGGAACGCCTCGAGCGCGGTGGTCCCCTCGTAGCAGAACACCGGTTCCAGGTTCTCCGACTGCAGGACGATGCCGATCATCTCCGACAGCGCGGCGTCGTCGTCGACGACCAGGACGCGTGGGTTCATGGGCATATGGTCGCACCTGGAGCGCCTCGGACGGCGACGGCGCAGGTGCCCCGCGTGCCTCGGCACGCCCGAACACGGGGGCGGCGCGCGACCGCTCCCGGCCGTCGGCCGTGCCGCGCCGCCCGCGCACCTGCGTGCGAGGATGGCAGCGCACACGTCGAGGAGGGGATGGATGAGCACACCGACGCCAGCGCCCGGGCCCGAGGGGCAGCACGACCCGGTCGGCGGCGGCGCCGGGGGCCAGGCTCCCGCCCCGGGGTGGAGCGGCCGACCGGACCAGGGGCCGGGCGGGCCCAACCAGTACGGGCAGTACGGGCAGTCCGGGCAGTCCGGCCAGTACGGGCACGACGGTCAGGACGCCCAGCACGGCCGGGACGGGCAGCGGGCACCGGGTCCGCAGGGCGGGTCCGCACCCACCCCACCCGCCGCCGGCGCGGAGCAGGGCTGGGGCGCGGTGCCGGAGATCCCGCGCTACGGCGGTGAGCCGTCGTCGTCCTACGGCCAGTACGGGGCGCCCGGCGAGGTGCCGACGATGGCCGCGGCCCAGCCGGGCATCATCCCGCTGCGGCCGCTGACGCTCGGCGAGATCTACGACGGCGCGTTCAAGGCGATCCGCGCGAACCCGGCGGTCATGTTCGGGCTCGCGGCCGTCGTCGTCGCGATCGTGACGATCCTGCAGGGCGCGCTCACCTGGGGCGCGTACGAGGACCTCAACCGCCTTGCGGGCGAGGCGACGCCCACCGAGGAGGACCTCGAGGAGCTCGTCGGCGCGCTGGGCGCGAGCATCGTGCCGTCGCTGGCGGGGACCGTGCTCGGCTTCGTCGCGACGACGATCCTCAACGGCGTGCTGATCCACAGCGTCAGCCAGTCGGTCATCGGGCGCACGCTGCCGCTGCGCGAGCTGTGGGACCTGGTGCGGCCGCAGCTGCTCAAGCTGCTGCTCCTCACGCTGCTCGTCTCGGTCGCGGTCGCGGCCGCCTTCGCCGTCTTCCTGCTGCCCGGGATCATCGGACTGGCGTCGGGCGAGGTCGGGGTCGGCGCGCTGCTGCTGCTGCTCGGGGCCCTGCTGGCGCTCGTGGCCACGCTGTTCGTCGTCGTCGTGACCGTGCTGGCCACTCCCGCTCTCGTGCTCGAGCGCAGCGGTGTCCTGACCGCGCTGCGACGTTCGTGGCGGCTCACGCTGCCGGCGTTCTGGCGGGTCACCGGCATCTACCTGCTCACGACGATCCTCGTCGGGATCGTCGCCGCGATCGTCACGACCCCGCTCGGCATGCTCGGCCAGCTCTTCGACAGCGTCACCGTGCTCACGGTCGCCCAGCTCGCGGGCAGCACCGTCGCGGCGGCGGTGACGACGCCGTTCATGGCGGCCGTCGTCGCGCTCCTGTACATCGACATCCGGATCCGTCGCGAGGGTCTCGACGTCGAGCTCGCGGCAGCGGCGGCCGAGGGCCCCTGACGTGGTCGCGGGCCCGGCCTGGCGCGAGCCACCCCTGACGCCGTCGGCGGACGAGGCGCGGGCGTGGGTCGAGGCCGAGCTGGCGAAGGCGATCTACAACCGGCAGCCGTCGCTGTGGGACCGCCTGCGGGAGTGGCTCGGCGAGCTGTGGGCCCGCCTGTTCGGCAGCAGTGCCGACCTCGGGCCGGTGCTGATGCCCGTCGTGGTGCTGCTGGTCGTGGCGCTCGCCGTGGGCGTGGCCCTGCTGCTCGGCGGGCCGGTGCGCCGCCGCCGGCTGCGCGGTCGCGACAGCGTCGAGGTGCTCGACGACGACGTCCGCACCGCCGCCGCGATCCGCGCCGCGGCCGACGCGGCGGCGGCCCGGGGCGACCTCCGCGCCGCGGTGCTCGACCGGTTCCGCGCGATCGTGCGCTCGCTCGACGAGCGCGCCGTCCTGGAGGACCGTCGCGGCCGCACGGCGCACGAGGCGGCACTCGCCGCCGGCGCCCGGCTGCAGCCGTGCGCCGCCGAGCTGCTGCGCGCGAGCGAGCTGTTCGACGCCGTCTGCTACGGCGACGTCACCGCCTCCGCCGAGGACGACGCCTGGCTGCGCGAGGTCGACGCCGCGGTCGCGCGCACGCGCCCCTCGCGCACGGGCGACCTCACCGAGCCCGACCTGGTGGCGCCGCGGTGACCGCCCCGACGATCGTGGCGCGGGGGCACCGTCCCGGCGCCGAGCCGACCGGCGACGCACGGCCGCGCCGTCATCGCGGGGTCCTCGCGCTCGCGCTCGGGTTGCTCGTGCTCGCCGTGGTGGTGTCGGTCCTGACGGCGCGCTCCACCTCCGACGTCCCGCTCGCGCCCGACAACCCCGACCCCGACGGCGCCCGCGCGCTCGCCCAGGTGCTGCGCGAGCAGGGCGTCTCGGTCACCTACGTGCGCACGACCGCTGCGGCGCTCGCCGAGGCCGGGGCGGGCACGACGCTGCTCGTCCTCTCCCCCGAGACCCTGCGCACCGAGCAGCGCGAGGCGCTCGCCGGCGTCGCCGCCGACGTCGTCCTCGCCGACGTGGGCTGGGGCGACCTGGCCCCGCTCACCTCGCGCGTCCGCGTCGACGAGCACGCGGTGCGCGAGAGCCGCCCGGCCGGCTGCGACGACCCGCACGCGCAGGCTGCGGGCGAGGTCACCTCCGGCGGCCCCGTGCTCTCGGGCACCGACGCCGTGCTGTGCTTCGCGGGACCCGAGGGCGCCGGCTACGCGGCGTGGACCGAGGGTGACCGGCAGTGGCGCGCGATCGCCGACGGCTGGGTGCTCTCCAACGACGGCATCGCCACCGAGGGCAACGCCGCCCTCGTGCTCCGGACCCTCGGCGCGCACGACCGACTCGTCTGGTACCTGCCGAGCGAGGACGACCCGTACGGCACCGGGACCGGTGGCGGCACCGACCCGTTCCCGCTGCCCGGCCCGGCGCTGCTGCTGCTCGCGCTCGTCGGTCTCGTCGTCGTGCTGTGGCAGGGTCGCCGGCTCGGCCCGGTCGTCGTCGAGCCGCTGCCGGTGGTCGTGCGGGCGAGCGAGACCACCCGCGGCCGCGGCCGCCTCTACCGGCGTGCCGGTGCCCACGCGCACGCCGCCGCGGCCCTGCGTGCCGGTCTCGTGGCCCGGCTCGCGGGACGGGTGGGGCTACCGTCCCACGCCCCGCCCCACCAGGTCGTGGAGACGCTCGCGCGAGCCAGCGGCCGCAGCGAGGGAGCCGTGCACGACGTGCTCTACGGACCACCACCCACCGACGACGCGGGGCTCATCGCCCTCACCCAGGCCCTCGACACCCTCGACAGAGAGGTTCAGCGCGGATGACGAACCCCTACCAGCCCGGCCCGCAGCCCGGCGGCCCGGCGCCCCGGTCCTACGGCGCCCCGCCCCAGCCCTCGGGCTCGCCAGGTCCCTACGGGCCGCCGGACCAGCCCGGCCCGTCCTACGCGCAGCCGGCGGCGCCCCCGACCGGCGACGCCGGGCTGGTGCCGCAGCCGGTCGAGGAGGCCCCGCCGTCGGAGACGCGCAGCCGGCTCGCGCAGCTGCGCACCGAGGTGGCGAAGGCCGTCGTCGGGCAGGACGCCGCGGTCACCGGTCTCGTCATCGCGCTGCTGTGCCGCGGGCACGTGCTGCTCGAGGGCGTGCCCGGCGTCGCCAAGACGCTGCTGGTGCGCACGCTCGGCGCGGCGCTCGACCTCGACATGAAGCGGGTCCAGTTCACGCCCGACCTGATGCCGGGCGACGTCACCGGCTCGCTCGTCTACGACGCGCACTCCTCGGAGTTCTCGTTCCGGGAGGGCCCGGTCTTCACCAACCTCATGCTGGCCGACGAGATCAACCGCACGCCGCCCAAGACGCAGGCGTCGCTGCTGGAGGCGATGGAGGAGCGTCAGGTGAGCGTCGACGGCACGCCGCGGCCGCTGCCCGACCCGTTCGTCGTCATCGCCACCCAGAACCCGGTCGAGTACGAGGGCACCTACCCGCTGCCCGAGGCGCAGCTGGACCGGTTCCTGCTCAAGCTGGTGCTGCCGCTGCCCGAGCGGCACGACGAGATCGACGTGCTGCGCCGCCACAGCGCCGGTTTCGACCCGCGCGACCTCGCGGCGGCCGGTGTGCGCGCCGTCGCCGGCGCCGCCGACCTCGCGACCGCGCGCGAAGAGGTCCGTCGGGTCCAGGTCGGCGACGAGGTGCTCGGCTACGTCGTGGACCTGTGCCGCGCGACCCGCACCTCGCCGTCGCTGTCGCTGGGCGTGTCGCCGCGCGGCGCCACCGCCCTGCTGGCGACCTCGCGGGCGTGGGCGTGGCTCAGCGGCCGGACCTTCGTGACGCCCGACGACGTCAAGTCGCTCGCGCTTCCCACGCTGCGGCACCGGGTCCAGCTGCGGGCCGAGGCCGAGCTGGAGGGCGTGACGACCGCGTCGGTGCTCGAGGGCGTGCTGGCCACCGTGCCGGTGCCCCGCTGACACGGAGCCGCTCGTGGCGATCACCGGGCGCGCGGTCGCGCTGGCGGCGCTGGGACTGGTGCCGGTGCTGCTGGTGCCCTCCTACGCGACGGTCGGCACCTGGGTCGTGCTGTGGCTGCTCGTCGTCGCGGTCGACGTCGCACTGTCCGCCTCGCCCCGCGACGTCGAGGTGGCCCGCGGCCCGATCCCGGCGGTGCGGCTGACCGAGGCCGCGTCGTCGACCCTCACGCTCGTCAACGACGGTCGCCGCCGGCTCCGCGGGGTCGTGCGGGACGCGTGGCAGCCGACCGCCGGGGCCACCGGCAACCGCCACCCGCTCGACGTGCGGCCCGGCGAGGCCCGGCGCGTCACGACCCGGCTGCGCCCGGTCCGCCGCGGCGACCTGCTGGCCGACCGGGTGACGATCAGGGCTGTGGGCCCGCTCGGGGTCGCGGGTCGGCAGGCGTCGCGCCCGCTGCCCGGTCTGCTGCGCGTGCTGCCCGAGTTCGCGTCGCGACGGCACCTGCCCTCCCGGCTCGCGCGGCTGCGCGAGATGGACGGCCGCAGCGCCGTCAACGTGCGCGGCCCGGGCACCGAGTTCGACTCGCTGCGCGAGTACGTGCTCGGCGACGACGTGCGCGCGATCGACTGGCGCGCCACGGCCCGGCGCCAGGAGATGGTCGTGCGGACCTGGCGCCCCGAGCGCGACCGGCGCGTGCTGGTCGTGCTCGACACCTCGCGGCTGTCGGCGGCACGGCTGGGCGACGCGCCGCGGCTCGACGCCGGCATCGAGGCCGCGCTGCTGCTCACGGCGCTGGCCACCCGCGCGGGCGACCGGGTCGAGCTCGTCGCGGTCGACCAGGCGGTGCGCGCCCGGGTGAGCGGGACCCACGCCGCGACCGTGATGTCGACGATGGCAGCGAGCCTCGCACCGGTCCACCCGCGGCTGGTCGAGCCGTCCTGGCCGCTCGTGGCGCAGCTGGTGCGCGACCGGTTGTCGCAGCGCGCGCTGGTCGTGCTCGTCACCGCGGTCGAGAGCTCCGCGATCGACAGCGGACTGGTGCAGGTCGCGGCTGCGCTGGCCGCCGACCACCAGGTCGTCGTGGCGTCCGCGACCGACCCGGAGAACGCTCGGCTGCGGGCCGCGCGGGCGACGTCGGCCGACCTGTTCGACGCCGCAGCCGCGGAGCGCGCCGACCTCGAGCGGCGCGGGGTCGCCGTCGAGCTGCGCCGCGTCGGCGCCGAGGTCGTCGAGCGGCTCCCGGCCGACCTCGCGCCCGCGCTGGCCGACACCTACCTCGCGCTCAAGGCCGCGGGCCGCCTCTGACCCCGCGCGGGCGGGCGGTCAGTCCGCCGTCGCGACGGTGTCCTCGCGGTGCTCGCGGCGCACGTCGCCGGTCTCGCCGTCGCGGACCGCCGCCCGGCCCAGCACGAGCGTGTAGACCCAGTAGCCCGCGAGCACGAGCGCGCCGATCGCGATCTTGACGCCGGTCGGCAACGACGACGGCGTCACGTACCCCTCGACGACGCCGCAGACCAGCAGCACGACGGCGAGCCCGATCGCGAGCGTCACCATCGCGCGGCCCTCCTCCGCGAGCGCACGCGACCGCGTGCGCGGCCCCGGGCGCACCCACGTCCAGAAGATCTTCAGACCCGCCGCGCAGGCGACGAAGATCGAGGTCAGCTCGAGCAGGCCGTGCGGCAGGATCAGCCCGAAGAACACGTGCAGCATGTCGAACTCGGCCAGCACCGCGCCCGCGGTCCCGACCGAGAGGGCGTTCATCACCAGCAGGTAGATCGGCCCGATGCCGGTGATGCCCAGCCCGATCGCCCGCGCGGCGATCCACGCGTTGTTCGTCCAGACCATCGTCGCGAAGTCGCCCGCGGGGTGCTCGGAGTAGTACGCCTCGAACGCGCGCTCGGCGTACTGCTGGCGCTCGCTGAAGGTACCGACCTCCGCGAGCAGCTCGGGGTGGCTGTAGGTCCACCAGCCGGAGACCACCCCGACGACGAGGAACGCCACCATCGTCGCGACCGTCCACCAGCGGACGCGGTAGAACGCCGCCGGCACCGACACCACGAAGAATCGGACGACGTCGCTCCAGGCCGGCTCGTGCGCGCCCGCGACGAGGCTGCGGCCGCGGCCGAGCAGCGCCGACAGCCGCGAGATCAGCGCCGGGTCCGGTGCCGAGGTGCGCACACGCGAGTAGTCGGTCGCCGTGGCCTGGTAGAGGGCGACGAGCTCGTCGGCCTCGGGCCCGCTCAGGTGCCGCTGCCGGGTCAGCTGCGCCAGCCGCTCCCAGCGCGCCGACCGCACGGCCACGAAGGCGTCGACGTCCACGACGGCAGTCTGTCACGCCGTCGGGCGCGGCCTACGCTGGGGCCATGCCGCCTGCCGCCCCGCCGCACGCCCTGCGTCCGGACGCCGACGGGCTCGCCGCGGCGGACCTCGTCGTCACCGGCGAGGCGGTCGCGCTCGAGCTGCGCCCCGCCACCGTGGTGCACCGCGTGCTCGCGGGCGCGATCGACATCGGCATCTACGTCGCGGTCACGGTGGCGCTCGCTCTCGGGCTGAGCCGCCTGGTCACCAACGAGGCTCAGCTGCGGATCCTCGTCACGGTCGCGAGCGTCCTCATGATGGTCGCGCTGCCGACCGCGGTCGAGACCCTCAGCCGCGGCGTCTCGGCCGGGAAGCTCGCCGTCGGCACCCGGGTGGTGCGCGACGACGGCGGACCGGTCCGGTTCCGGCAGGCGCTCGTGCGCGCCCTGGTCGGGTCGGTCGAGATCTGGCTGACCTTCGGCGGCGTCGCGACGATCGCCGCGATCGTCGACCGCCGCAGCCGCCGGCTGGGCGACGTGCTGGCGGGGACGTACGCGGTGCGGGTGCGGGGCAGCGAGCTCGCGGTGGCGCCGCTGCTGATGCCGCCGGACCTGGCGGGCTGGGCCGAGCTCGCGGACATCCGGCGGCTCCCGGACGGGCTGGCGCTGGAGGCGCGGCTGTTCCTGTCCCGCACGTCCGCGCTCGACCCGGGCGTGCGCGCGGAGATCGGTCGGCGTCTCGCGGCCGCGGTCGAGCCGTACGTCGCGCCGCCGCCACCGTGGGGCACCAACCCCGAGCGCTTCCTCGCCGCGGTGCTGGTCGCGCGCCGCGACCGCGAGTACCGCGCGGGGCTCGTGGAGGAGGAGCGCAGCGCCGCGATCGCGGAGCGGACGCGCCGGCTCCCCTACGGCGTGGCCTGAGCGGCGCGCAGGGCGTCGTGCCGGCGCCCGCGCCACAGCAGCAGCGCGGCGCCGATCAGCGCGGCGAGCACCGACGAGAGCAGCACGCCGACGGTCGCGTGCTCGGTGTGCGGGCTGCCCTCGCCGAAGGCGAGGCTCGCGATCAGCAGGGACACCGTGAACCCGATGCCCGCGAGCGCACCGACGGCGCCGACGTCGGCCCAGCGCAGCCCGGGCGCGAGCGAGACCCCGCGCACGCGGCTGACGAGCCACGTCGCCAGCAGGATGCCCACGGGCTTGCCGAGCACGAGCCCGACCGCGATGCCCCGTGCCACCGGGTCCTGGGCCGCCGCGCGCAGCGCCTCCGGCCCGACGGTGACGCCCGCGGCGAAGAGCGCGAAGACCGGCACCGCGAACCCGGCGGAGACCGGCCGCCAGCGGTGCTCCAGACGCTCCGCCGCCGCCACCGGCACGACCAGCCCCAGCGCCACGCCGGCGATCGTGGCGTGCACCCCAGAGGCGTGCAGGAAACCCCAGGCCAGCACGCCGAGCACGAGCAGCAGCGGCCACGGCAGCCCACGTCGCACACCGAGCGCGAACAGCAGGACCGGGACGGCGGCCGCCAGCAGCCACCACAGGTGGACGCCGGAGGAGTAGCCCACCGCGATGACGACGATCGCGAGCAGGTCGTCGACGACGGCGAGCGTGAGCAGGAAGGCACGCAGCGCCGTCGGCAGCCCGCGCCCGACGAGCCCGAGGACCGCGACCGCGAACGCGATGTCGGTCGCCGTCGGGATCGCCCAGCCGTGCGGCCCACCCGCCTCGGCGGTGAGGTTGACGGCGAGGAACAGACCGGCCGGCACCGCCATGCCGCCGACCGCTGCCACGACCGGCACGATCGCGGTACCGAGGTTGCGGAGCTCGCCCTCGACGATCTCCCGCTTGAGCTCGAGCCCGACGACGAAGAAGAAGATCGCCAGCAGCCCGTCCGCGGCCCACTCCCCCACGCTCAGCCGCAGGTGCAACGCCTCGGGCCCGATCTCGGTGTCGCGGATCGAGTAGTAGAGGTCCTGCCACGGCGAGTTCGCCCACACCAGCGCCACCACGGCCGCCACGACGAGCAGGACCCCGCCGGTGGACTCGGCCCGCAGCGTGTCGAGGTAGTTGCGCAGCCCGCCGGGCGTCAGTCGCGCGAACAGCGGTTCAGGTGAGGTCACGGTGTCTCCAGGGCTCGACGGTGTCCGCCGACCAGACGTCCCGGCACACCTCGGTACGACCGTCCTGCCGCCCACCTCCGAGCCTACCGAGACCGGTGCGCGCCACCCGACCGCCGCTCAGAGTGCGAGAGGGATGTGGGTCGTGATGAGGCCGGCGTCGGCGAGGAACCGCTCGAGGGCGATCGTCGCGATCCCGGTCGCGACCGAGTTGCCGCGGACCGTGGAGATCTCCAGCTCGAGGTCGAGGATCGAGGGGCCGGGCGCCTGCTCGCGCAGGTGCTCGCGCACGGCCGGCAGCAGGTGGCTGCCGAGCGTCCACGTCGTCCACCCGGTGAGCGTCACCACGGCCGGGTTGACGACGGCGACGAGGTCGGCGAGCGCGGCGCCCAGGTAGTAGGCGGTGCGAGCGATCGTCTCGCGGACCGCCGGGTCGGCGTCCTCGCCCGACGCGGCTCGTGCCATCGCGCCGATCGCGTCGCGCTGCAGGGTCGCGTCGAGCAGCGGGTGGTCGGGAGCGATCTCGCCGAGGGTCTGCAGGATGCCGGGCGCCCCGACGTAGGCCTCGACGCAGCCCCGCCTGCCGCACCGGCACAGCCGCCCGTCGAGCACGAGCAGCGAGTGGCCCCACTCTCCCGCGGAGTTGGTCGCGCCGCGCGTGATCCGGCCGTCGAGCACCATCGCGGCGCCGACGCCCGTGCCGAGGTTGACGGTGACCAGGTTGGAGACGTACCGGCCGCGCCCGAGCCACAGCTCGGCCGTCGCGATCGCCTTGAGCGGGTTGTCGATGACGAGCGGCAGCCGCACCCGGTCGCGCAGGTGGTCGAGGTCGACGGCGTGCCACGCCCAGTACGGCACGAACACCGAGATGCCGGAGGTGCTGCGCACCAGGCCGGGCAACGACACCCCGACGCCGAGCACCTGCTCGCGCGCCAGCCCCGCCTGCGCGACGACCCGGTCCAGCACCTCCCCGATCGCGTCGACGATGAGGTCGGGCTCGAGCAGGTGCTCGTCGCGCTCGAGCTCGGCGAACCCGATCTGCTCGAGCGCGGTGTCGAACAGCACCGCGCGCACGTAGGTCTCGGCGACGTCGACACCGACGACGCGGCCGCGGTCGGCGTTCATGGCGAGCGCCGCCGTCGGGCGCCCGACGCGGCCCACGCTCATGCGCGTCTCCACGACGATGCCCTCGGTGATCAGCTCGCCGACGACGGTCGCGACCGTCGCCGGGCTGAGCCCTGTCGAGCGCGCGATCTCGTTGCGGGTGGTCTCGGTCGCCGACAGCACCGCGTGCAGCACGTCGAGACGCGAGTCGCTGCGGATGTCGCGCGACGTCCGCCTCGCCCCGGCCACGGTCAGGTCCCCTCGGCGACGGCGGCGCGGGCCGCCGTCACGGGACGCACTCCACGGTCGCGGGAGGCAGCCCGGGGGCGCTCAGCCGCACCTGCGCCGGGCCGTCGCAACGCACGTAGACGACCAGCCGGCCGTCGTGGGTGCGGCGGCTCGTCTCGGTGTACGGGGTGGTGTCGGCCAGGTCGCCGTTCTCGATCCCGAGCAGCTCGCCGCCCTCGACCTCGACCGAGACCAGCGCCTCGTCGCTCGCGCGCCGGCCGTGCGCGTCGAGCAGCGCGCACTCGACCTGCGCGACGCCGACGTCGAGCAGCCCCGCGGCCGCCACCCGGCGCGCCGCGTCCTGCGGCGCGCGCCACTGGCTCGCGGCGATCCGCACCGCCGGGCCGGGCGACGTCAGCTCGTGCTGCGCGACCGCGTCGCCGCGGCGCGCCCGCAGCAGCAGCGGCCCCGGGCGCGCGGTCGTCACGGCGGTCCAGCAGCCGGCGTCCTCGTCCCGCGCGACCGGCACCTCCTCGCCCGCCCACGTCAGCGTCACCTCGTCGCCGTTGCTGAAGCAGAGCACCTCGACCTGCTCGCCGTCCTGCCAGCCGCGCGGCAGGTGGACGTACGGCCGCACGCCCCGGTCGCGGTCGTCGTCGACCGGGCGCGTGACGACGTGCGCCACCAGCTCGTCCGACCACCAGCTGCGGCGCAGGTGGTAGGTCGGCTTCTCGAAGCCCGCGAGCGTGAGCAGCCCGGCGGACGAGCCGTGGATCGGCCACCCGTACGCCTCGCCGAGGTAGTCGATCCCGGTCCACAGGAACTGGCCCGCGATGTAGTCGTTGTCGACGACGGCGCGCCACGCCTCGTGGTGGTGGCCGTTCTCGCTGCCGAGCAGCGGCACGTCCGGGAACCGCTCGTGGTCCTGGGCGTAGAGGTGCTCCTTGTAGTTGTAGCCGACGACGTCGACCTGCTCGAGCAGCCCCGTGCTCGCCGACAGCTCGGGGAACGCGGCCGCGATCGTGACCGGACGGGTGGGGTCGGCCTCGCGCACGATCTGCGCCAGCCGGCGTGCGATCGTCGTCAGCCTGCGCATGTCGGGCCGGTCCGGGTCGTAGACCCGCTCGGCGGTCGGCTTGCTGGCGTCGTTGTTGCCCGTCATCTCGGAGAACGACGGGTGCGCGTAGGGGTCGTTCGGGTAGTCGATCTCGTTGCCGATGCTCCACGCGATCACCGACGGGTGGTTGCGGTGGGCGTCGATCATCGCCCGCAGGTCCTGCTCGTGCCACTCCGGGAAGTGCTCGGCGTAGCCGTCGTGGCGGGGCGGGTACACGTTGTGGCCCTGCCACCACTTGTTCTTCGGGTTCTCCCACTCGTCGAACGCCTCGTCGACGACGAACAGGCCGAGCGCGTCGCACAGCGCGTAGAGCTCGGGGGCGTGCGGGTTGTGGGCCATCCGGACGGCGTTGCAGCCCATCTCCCGCAGCCGCAGCAGCCGCCGCAGCCAGACCGCGGCCGGCACGGCGTTGCCGAGGCAGCCGGCGTCCTCGTGCAGGCAGACGCCCTTGAGCAGCCGCGGCTCGCCGTTGATCGAGAAGCCGGTGTCGGCGTCGAACGCGAAGGTCCTGATCCCGACGACGTCGCTGCGGGCCGCCGTGCGGGCCTCGCCGTCGTGCCACGACAGCGTGGTCGTCAGCCGGTACAGCTGCGGGTCGCGGTCCGACCACAGCTCGGGCCGGGGCACCCGGGTGACGACGTCGAGCGGCGCGCTGCCGCCCGCGGGTACCTCGACGTCGTGCTCGACGGCGTGCGTGGCGCCCGAGGTCAGCGAGACGAGCTCGTGCCGGACCGTGACCGCGACGTCGTCGGCCAGCTCGTTGTGCACGACCTGGTCGATCGCGACCCTGGCGGCGTCGGCGTCGGCGGCGACGGTCGTGAAGGCCGGGCCGTGCTCGCCGAGGTGCACGGGCTCGTGGACCTGGATCTCGACGCGGCGCGTGATCCCGGCGCCGTTGTACCAGCGCGAGTCGGAGAGGTCCTCGTGCGAGACCCGGACCGCCACCACCAGGTCGTCGTCGGGCGCGTAGGAGACGATCTCGGTGAGGTCGAGCCCGATGCGTGCCCAGCCGGAGGGCCGGCGGCCGAGGTGGTAGCCGTTCACCCACACGCGGGCGTTCTTGTACGCGCCGTGCAGCACGAGCCGCACCGGCCCGCCGGGGGTGATGCCGAGGCCGGCGAGCGAGACGTGGGCGCGGTACCAGCCGACGCCGCCCGGCAGGTAGCCGGTGCCGCTGGAGCACTCGGGCGAGAACTCCTGCTCGACGCTCCAGTCGTGCGGCACCGTGACGGTGCGCCAGGTCGTGTCGTCGTGGCCCTTGCGCCACGCCTCCGGCACGTCGGTGGCGGTGAAGGCCCAGCGCTCGATGTCATGGGTGCGCACGCGCGGTTCCGTTCTCCGAGCGGCGCTCTGCCGGCGCCGACGGGATGTATCTGTCGAAGATGCGGGTGACGAGGATGGCGGTGAGGCAGGCGACGGCGCCGAAGCCGAACGCGAGCCACAGCAGCCCGTAGCCGACGAGCTGCGGGTAGAACACGGTGACGACGACCGGCAGCGTGACCAGCAGCAGGATCGCGACCGTCGTCAGCGGGTGGCGCCACGACATCAGGCGCGCGTTCCTCAGCACGCGCCGGGTCGGGTCGTCGAAGGTCGCGAGGTAGGGGAAGGCGAGCAGCGCCGTCGTCGTCAGCGTGAGCGCGAGGACGAACCACACCGCCAGCAGCACCAGCTGCGCGGCGGGCTCGGCCACGACCACGGTCACGACGACGTACCAGGCGGCGAGGACGCCGGCCAGCCCGAGCAGCACCGCGAGCAGCACGCTGCCCTGCCGCAGGTTCGCGCGGAACGCGCGCAGGTACTCCTCGGTCACCGACTCGCACCGTCCGCGCACGATCTGGATCGCGGTCCGGTGCAGCGCGGTGAGCGAGCCGCCGAGGGTGACCAGGGGCAGCGACGTCGCGACGAACAGCAGGTTGAGCACGACGACGTCGGCGAACCGGCCCAGCACGCGCATGAGCGCCGAGTCCGCGGCGAAGATGCTGTCGAGCACGTGTCCCTCCTCCCCTGTCTCCCCCACGGCGGGGGTGCGGGCCCGCACGACGCGGACCCGCACCCCGCACGGTGGGTGCTATCCCTGCGACTCCAGCATCGCGTCGAGGTCGGCCTGCACGATGGCGAGGGCCTCCTCGTAGCCGGCGTCCCGGAGCTTCTGCCGCATCTCCTCGATGGCGGCCGCCGGGTCGGCGAACTTGCCGTACTGCAGCTGCGGGATGTACTCCGACAGCACGCTGCCCATGGCGGCGAGGTACGGACCGGCCTGGCTCTGGTCGACGACCAGACGCTCGTACGGGTAGTCCTTCGCCGCGGAGTCGAGCTGGGCGTAGAGCGCCTCCTTGTCCGGGTACTCGGTCGCGCTCGGCAGCTCGTACTCGTCCATCCGGCCGCCCCAGAAGTTGGAGCCGAGGCCGTCGGTCGAGGGGTCCCAGCCGTCGGGCCGGCCGAGCTTGCCGTCCTCGGTGACCACGTAGTCGGTGCCCTCGATGCCGTAGTTGAGCAGGCGGTAGGCCTCCTCGTCGTTGCGGATGATGTCGTAGACCTCCAGCGCCTTCTCGGGGTTGGCCGAGTTGGCGCTCACCGCCATCGCGCCGTGGGTGAGGATGTCGCGGAAGTAGTTCCCGTTCTCGTAGCCCCAGTAGAAGAACCGCGGGTCGGAGTCGGGCTGCCGGTTCGTCATCGTCTCCCAGACGCTGCCGACGAAGGTCTGCGTGTGGTGCTGGTCAGCGCCGGACAGGCCGGAGTAGAACAGCTCACGGGTGTCGCCGTCGTAGTTGAGGGCGTCCTCGCGCCAGACCCCGATCTCGTTCCACTCGACCGCGAGCTCGGCGGCCTCGAGCAGCTCGTCACCCTCCATGTACCAGGAGGTGACCGTGGTGGGGTCGGACTCCGAGGTGTGGAACGGGAAGTAGTTGCCGGCGGTCACCTGCTGGATCGTCTGCAGCTCGGTGTGGCCTTGCAGGTACCCGGTCAGCGCGGCCTCGTTCGCGCCCGCGACGTCCCACGGGTACGCCTCCGGCACGTTGTCCTTGACCCACTGGAAGTAGGTGGTGAAGTCCTCGAACCGCGTGATCTCGCCGTCCTCGAAGCCCGCCTCCCTGGCCCAGTCGCCCCGGTAGAAGAACCCGTGGTTGGTCCACTGGGTGAAGTTGTCCTCGGGGATGAAGTAGATCTGCCCGTCGTCCAGCTTCGTGACGTCCCAGTGCCCCTCGGCGTTCACCTGCTCCCAGGTGCGGGGGGCGTACTCCTGCAGCATCTCCTCGCTCAGCGGCAGGAACGCACCCTTCTCGGCGTTGTCCCAGGCGAACAGCCAGTCGGTCGCGGTCGTGACGAGGTCGACGTTGTCGTCGCCGGAGAGCAGCTGCACGTTGTACTGCGTCTGCCAGTCGGCCCACTCGATGTAGTACAGGTCGAGCGTGGCGTTGGCCTGCTCGACGAGGATCTTGTTGAGCTCGACGAGCATGTTCTCGAGGCGACCGTTGGTGGGCTTGTCACCGAGCACGAGCATCGTGATCGGGGTGGGCGCACCGCTCTCGCCGCCGGTGCCGCCGTCGTCGCCCCCGCCGGAGCACGCCGCCAGCGTGAGGCCGAGGCCGACGGCGGCGGTCGCCGCCACGGCCCTCATGGTCGTTCTTCTTGTCATCCCGAGTCTCCTTCGGCTCGTTCCTGGGGTGGGTGTGCGCCTCGGGCGAGGCGGCCGACGGCGTCACGGACGTGGCGCCCGGACAGGTCAACGGAACGGGCTCATCCCTTCACCGCCCCGACGGTGATGCCGCTGACGAAGTACTTCTGGACGAACGGGTAGGCGAGCAGGATCGGCCCGGTCGCGACGACGGCGCTCGCCATCTTCAGCGTGTTGCTCGGCAGGTCGGTGACGACGACGTTGGAGCCGGCGACCGAGTTCCGCAGCGCGTTCGCGGTGTTGATGATGTTGTACAGGTGGTACTGCAGCGGTTTGAACTCGACCGAGCTGCCCAGGTACAGCGAGGACAGGTACCACTCGTTCCAGTAGCCGAGCGCGAGGAACAGGCCGACGGTCGCGAGCGCCGGCTTCATCATCGGCAGCGCGAGCTGGACGAAGATGCGGAAGTCCCCGGCGCCGTCGACCTTGCCGGACTCGATGATCTCGTAGGGCACCGTCCGCATGAAGTTCTTCATGAGGATGATCAGCCACGGCGTCATCAGCAGCGGCAGGAACACCGCGAGGTAGCTGCCGCGCAGCCCGAGCGTGCGCGAGACCCACAGGAACGTCGGCGCCAGCCCGGCCGAGAACAGCGTCGTGAAGTAGATGAAGAACGAGATGTGGTTCCGGAACGGGAAGTCCTTGCGGTAGAGCGCGAACCCGGTCATCGAGATGATGAACAGCCCGATCGCGGTGCCCAGCACCGTCATCGTGACCGTGACGACGTAGGACCCGATGATCTGCCGCGGCGCCCGGAAGATGAACTCGTAGGCGGTGAGGGTGAACCCCTTGGGCAGCAGCCCGAAGCCGCTGCGCAGGATCTCCGACTCGCTCGAGAACGACGCCGAGATGATCAGCACGAACGGCAGCGCGCAGAACAGCGCGAACAGCGACACCACGACGTAGGAGACGCCGCGGAGCGCGTAGTCGCCGGCGGTGAGCTTGATGGTGCGCGGGCGCTCGCGGCGCGGACGGCGCCGCGGCCGCTCCTCCGACTCGACCACCGTGACCATCTCGAGCGCCCCGGGCGCCGTCGTCTCAGAAGAGTGCATAGTCCTTGTTGACCCTTCGCACGAACCAGTTCGCCAGCATCACGAGGGCGAAGCCGAAGATGGACTGGTAGAGCCCCACCGCCGTCGAGGTGGTGAAGTTGTTCTGGGACACGACCATCCGGTAGACGGAGGTCTCGATGATGTCGGTGGTCGAGTAGAGCGCCGCGTTGTTGCCGATGAGGTTCCAGAACAGGCCGAAGTTGCCGCTCATGATCCCGCCGAGGGCGAACAGCAGCAGGATGATGAACGTCGGCTTGAGGCTGGGCAGGATCACGTAGCGGATCCGCTGCCAGGCCGATGCGCCATCGATCGCCGCGGCCTCGAAGAGCGTCTTGTCGATGCCCATGATCGCGGCGAAGTAGACGATCGAGCCGTAGCCGGTGCTCTGCCACAGGAAGACGAGCACGATGATGAACGGCCAGATGCCGGCCATGCTGTAGATCTTGATCGGGTCGCCACCGGTCGCCTTGATGAGGGCGTTGAGCGCACCGGTGTCGTAGTTGAGCACGTTGAACGCGATGACGCCGATCAGCACGACCGAGATGAAGTACGGCAGGAACATCAAGGTCTGGGAGACCTTCTTGAAGTACTTCATCCGGACCTCGTTGAGCATGATGGCCAACGAGATCTGCAGGATGTTGCCGATGACGATGAACGCCAGGTTGTAGAGGACCGTGTTGCGGGTCAGCAGCCACAGCTGGCCGGACCGGATGAGGAACTCGAAGTTGCGCAGCCCGATGAACGGGCTCCCGAAGATCCCCTCGCGGTAGTTGAAGTTCGTGAACGCGATCCAGATGCCCGGCAGCGGCGCGTAGTTGAAGACCACGAAGAACGCCACGGCCGGCAGGCACATGAGCAGCAGCACCTTGCTCGAGGAGATGCTGCGCAGAAGGGACCCGCGTCTGCGCGTCGCAGCGGTCGCCGCCATCCGTCTGCCTCCTTGCAGTCACGGTGCCGACGTCCGCGTCGGCCTATCGCTGATACATATTCTAACCGTCGATGAAACTGCGGCGACAGTACTGCCTCAGGACACCGGCGCGCAAGCACCTGCTGAGACGGGTCACAGCGGCCGCGCGCGAGACGGCGCGGTGCGGGTCCGCCCCGGGCTGCGGGCGCCGGGGCGCGGGAGCTCACGACGGGCCGGGGCGCGCAAGGCGCTGGGCGCTCACGATGGCGGTCCTGCGGCGGAATCCCGTCGCTCGATACCCCGAATCGGGCGGTGCACGCGGTTGCGGCCGCGTCGAGAGCCCGGTGTCCGCCGCGTCGTCGTGCACGCACCCGCGGTGGAGCGCGCCGGGATCACGCACCGGCGCGCAGCGTCCCGAACCGGACGGCCTGGCCCGCCCGAACGACCTCGTGCGCCGGCATCGCCCAGCGTGCGTGCACCGGACAG
>Ga0182741_1002702_pt1 | contig 20089 bp, 22 predicted proteins | sample eDN5th37CBELigOP_FD_128874 | JGI IMG/M metagenome (GOLD analysis project Ga0182741, IMG submission 128874) | Enriched Organic Plus compost microbial communities from Emeryville, California, USA - eDNA 5th pass 37_C BE-Lig OP (version 2) (version 2) ... | reverse complement strand
GCTCCCTAATTGGAATTTAACCCCCGTTTTCTTCACTGCATCGGCCATCATACGCCCTTCCTTAATCGTCAGAGCGGTTGGCTTCTGCAAGTATACATGTTTACCGGCAATAGCGGCTTCCATAGCGGGTTGTGCATGCCAATGGTCGGGCGTACTAATCACAATCGCATCAATATCAGTATTCGCCAGCATGTCTTTATAATCACCATAGGTTTTTACCTCCATGGATGACTTCTCTCCCTTATCGGTATAATATTTTTCAATCCAGGCTTTCCCCTGGGCCAAACGCTTGGCATCCACATCTGCCACACCAATCACCCGTACATAATCGTGCTTCATCACTTCAGGCAAGTCGTGCGTCATAGCGATACGCCCAAAACCAATCTGCCCCACATGTATGCGGTTACTGGGTGCATTTTTCCCAAAGACCGACGAAGGGACGATCGAAGGAAATGCCGTGGCTGCAAATAAGGCAGCGGAGCCAGCTGTTGCCTGCTTAATGAATGTCCTTCTGTCTAAATGTTTGTTCTCACTACTCATAATCTATTATATTTATAATTTTTAACGTTCTCTTACTTCATCCTGCGGCGATGTAGCGTACGCCTTGCTATAATCTAATTTTTTACCCTTACCTATCGCCCATTTGATGCCTCCTAGAATGTGTTTTCTGAAATCCTCATCAAAATAATATTCCTTATTATGTCCAAGCGAAGTATACCAAGATCTTCCGCCGTCAAATTCATGACACCATACGGAGGGAAACACATCTCCAAACGTATCCAGTCTATTCGGGTTTTCCCCTGCTAACGTCGTAGCATCATTGACGGCTATTACATGCAGGTTAACCGCCATTTCTTTCAGGTAATAAAATTCGTCACCCCTGCTTCGCTGCCATCTTTTCTGAAGATGTGCTACCGAGGGATGATTGTGATCGACGATGTTCACCGTAAAGGGCTGGTTTTTGTCATGCCAGTAAAACTTAGCACCCAACAGCTGTTTAAACCATTTCCAATCACGCTCGGTGCCCGATGCCGAATGAATGGCAACGAAACCGCCTCCTGCTTGTATGTAACGCATGAATGCAACCCGCTGCGCATCTGTATCGAAGACCACATTATTTGTGTTAGAGAAAATCAGCACGTTATACTGCTTCAGGTTATCGTCCGTAAATACAGCCGGATCCTCACTGGCATCTACTTCAAATCCGTACTGCTTGCCCAGTTCTTTGATCGCAACAATGGAGTTAGGAATGTTGTCGTGCACATACCCTTTTCCGTTCTTGGTATAAACCAATACTTTTATTTTTGACCATTTTACCTTCTGTGCATCTGCTTGGTGAATCGATAACATCAGGATGCCTGACAGCAATGCCGTCAGCCAAGATACATGCATACTAAAAACACGCTTTCTCATATAATTGTTAGCTTTTTAATGTTATAAATATTATTTGTCTCCTTATTTGCTATTTTTACATAATGTTGAGTAAACCCGTCACTATTAAAGATATTGCTGCCAAACTGCATTTGTCGGTTTCCACCGTTTCAAAAGCATTAAGCGATTATCCGAATATCGCGGCCAGTACGAAACACCGTGTAAAAAAACTGGCGAAGGAACTGAATTACGTTCCCAACCGCGCCGCCATTTATTTTAAACAACGCAAATCATTTACCTTGGGCATCATTGTTCCCAGTCTGATGGATCATTTTTATACCATAGCACTTGACGGGTTTGAAAAAGTGGTCTCATCCCAGGGGTATCACGTGATTGTTGGTCAAAGCCATGAAAGTTTCACCCGTGAAGCCGAACTGACGTCCGTGATGCAATCCAGTTCCATTGACGGCCTGCTTGTTTCCGTTTCCAAGGAAACAAAAGAATTCCAGCATATAAAAAAGCTGGAACTTGCCGGCATACCTGTGGTTTATTTTGCCAGAAAACCGGCGATTCCATGTCACAGTGTAGTAAGCGACGTTTACCAGGCTACCATTGATGCAGTATCCCTACTTGTCTCGCGGGGTCATCGGCATATCGCTTATCTGAATGGTCCTACTTCCTGGTCAACCAGCAAAGGCCGCTTTCTAGGTTATCGCGATGGCCTGCTGCGTAATAACATTCCCTTTGAATCCTCACTGGTCAAAGAAACCAATTTCAGTGCATTGGAAACGCATACTGCAGTCAGGAAGCTGCTTCTACAGGACAATTCCCCAACCGCCATCCTCTGCTTTAAAGATTACATCATGCTGGACGTCATCAAGTGTTTCCGTCAACAATTCCCCGATAAAATCCACTCCGTAGATCTGATTGGATTCGGGGCTTTGCCTTTTTTTGATTACATCAATCAACCTCCTTTGGGCTCCATTCAGGAACAACCCTACATGATCGGCGAAAAAGCCGCCGAAATGCTGCTCGACCTAATAAAATATCCTGACAAAGAACGCACGGCACAGCAACTCTCATTACCCTGCTCGTTAAAACTTTTTGAATAGGCTTAATAGGCGTAGCGCTACATTTTCTGCACCTTTACCTCCGGCGGATGCGCGAACGATTGCCACATTGATTCCGCTTCAGATGCCGACAGCCTTCCATCGAAAACCACCAACCTATACGTTAGTGTATAAGTATGCCCTGCCATCAGCACCCAATCTTTATTTTTAGTGGGAGAGAAATTAAAAAACTGATCTCCCCTCCCGCCATTTCCGTCAAAAGGCCATACCCTGATAGGTTCGGGAAAGTTATAATTTTCCGCCCCCTGTTCGATCCGATCAAATTTGACAAAACGCACCGTACCTTTATTGCCTCCCAGGTTCCACAAATCATATTCTTTGCCGCCATAACTGATCTTCGTCCATGGGTTCCAGATGCCATAATGGTGGTAATGATCGGGAGGTTGTATACGGGTGAGCACTTTCCCGGAAGGTGTATATAGCGGATGGATGTAACCAGCCCGACCGTACAAAGGATCTACCCCTTCGGGTGGTGCTTTTACCGTATAACGATAGGTTAACAAGGGTTGCTTATCCTGCCCTTTCACCACCAAATCATCTGCCTGCTTATCGGCCGATACGAATGGCGCTTCGGTCGGTTTCCCCCTCTCAAACTCAAAGATTCGCTTTGATCCGGCGGGGGTTACGCCATCTAGCTTCCAATAAATGCGCGGCTCTGTATCGTCGATCAGTTGAAACGGCTTTTCCACCCGTTTACCTTCGGCAACTTCTATTAAACGGATTTTCTTGACAGAAACGGTTCCGAGCTCCGCGACCAGCATGCTTACCGGTAAATTAGTATGAGTAGCTGACCCTGCCGACACTTCAATCCGTATAATCGGCTTCCCAACTATACTAAATACTGAAAAGAAGGATAGTAACGCTATACCAAAAGTTTTTAACATAATTATTTGAATAGATTTATAAAATAACAGGCTCGCTGTTTCCGGTTTTAAAATTACTAAATAACGAAGATCACCGTCATAGAGAATGAACATCTCCCGTTTTGTATGGCAAAAATGGCCCCTGAATAGCTGTTCAACCGTTATACTTGTATCGCCCCATTATCGTTCGCAAGACGGCGGTTTGATACCTCTCCTCCTGATTTTGAAATACCATTGGCCCGGCCTTCGGCGGGACGTGCTACCTGCAGGGAACCAAAGTCGATCGTACAGACGGATAAGAAGCCCTAGCCCCGTCCCGGAATAGTCAGATTTCCCTTATCTTTGAATGAAATACAAATTACTCAGCAAATGAACCACAAAGTCGCGGCGCTGGTCCTCGTTATATTCGTATTGGCCGGTATTTCTTTTCCCGCCATATACTTCAGCGACGATCAGGTGCGTGCTTACACCGGATATGGCCTGTTTGCCTGTTTTGTATTGGCGGCCATAGGTGTACTCTATAAACCCCTCTCACAAAACCGTTCCTTGCGAAAACATTTGCTGGTTCGGCTGGGCGTCCTGGCTTTCTGCTTTTTGGCCATCTTCATTCCTTACCAAATGATGTCAAACAGTGGTGACCGACTGGGTGCTGCCTATCTACTGCTGTTCCTGAGCGGTGGCGCAGGTATCCTGCTGGCAACCTATGCACTGTTCGAAACCACGTATCTGTTTGTAAAAAAGAAAACCGAAAAGGCTATGATCAACCTCTTCCTCACAGGAGTCCTGTATAGCCTCACCGTATTTGTGTTCGGGGGATTATTCAAATAGGATTACTGAATAAAATTCCGGTATAAACAGTCATACACCGCCATCAGAAAATCATTGATGACATCCCCGTGTGTAAAGCCGGTGTTGCAACCGTTCGTAATCACCACCATACCAAACCGTTCCTGGGGCTGGAAATACATCGCACTGTATAAACCATAGGCGACCCCTTCGTGGCCTGTCATCAACTTTCCGGGAATCAGGTTGTCGATGGTGCGTAGCGCCATCCCATAGCCCGATTCCGGTGTCAGCACTGCCTGCATGGCATGGCTGCTTTCCGCTGAAAAGATCCGCTTGCCGTTGGCCCGACCGTAGTTCATATGTATCACCATATACCGGGCAAGGTCTCTCACCGAAATTTTCATCCCGCCCGTTGGTGAGAAAACAGGGGTACTGTAGCCTGGTTTATACGTTTTCAGCGCTTCTGCACGCGACCGGTAGGCTTCATCCGCCGGTACAAATCGCCTCCCGTCTCCATCGTATTCATACAGCGTCACAAACCGGGCGCTATCCAATTCGTCTACATTATAGCCCCCGTATAAACCCAGGGGTTTGATGATGTGGTCGGCAATATACCGATCAAACCGTTCTCCCGAATACTTTTCAAGAATCGCCCCTGCAAGGTTGAAATTCAGGTTGCAGTACCGGTATCCCGCTCCCGGTGCATAGTCGTAGTACGCCTTCCCCCAATCTGGATTTTTTTCCGGATTGAACGCATCCAGTGTGAAATAGCCGTTCCGATCGCTGATGCTGGACCGATGTGAGAGAATCATGCGAAGCGTAATCACCGAATCTGGAAAATTCGGATTGCGTACCCGAAAGCCGATAAGGTCGCTCACATCGTCATCCAGCGAGAGCTTCCCCGCATCGACAAGCTGCAGAATGCCGGTAGCTACAAACGATTTAGAGATGGAGGCGATACGGAAGAGGTCATCATTTTCCAACGGCTCATCCGTTTCGATACGTTTCATCCCGAACGAATGGTTGTAAATGATTTTTTCATCCTTTACCACAGCCACGGCAGCACCTACGGCTTGGTACTGATCCATAATCGCGGCGATCTCGGTTTCCGCACGGGAAACGCGTTGCGCATGGACTCCCAAAGCCACAAAAAGCAGGAATGTACCGAGGAGCGTTGTCCGGAATCGATTATACAGTTTCATGATCGTAATATAGTTAACATCGTAATTAGTTGCCTTTTCAGATGACCGTTACCAGCGGCCGCCTGCACCGCCACCACCGCTCCTTCCACCACCCCAACTTCCGCTATTGGAGCTACCGGAGCCGCTACTCCCCGGGCTACTGCTGCTGGAACTCGATCGGCTACCACCGGACGATGAACGGATCGGTTTCGTCCGACTGAGGACTACCCTGCCGTGCGAAACGGAGTGCTTACAATTACTGCACTCCTGTAAGCGTTCACCCTCACCCTCATCAATCACGGTCGGCCGCTTCACCACCTTCAGAAACGTGTTGGAAAACGTGTGGTAGCCACACGATGGACATAGTCCGTATTTCGAGAAATTTTTCCCCGGAAATGCTACCGGATGGATACCTCCGGGACCCTCACGCGTCCATATTTCGTAAACGAGAGCCCCTACACTTTCCTCCTTGCGCTGCCCCCGGTCGAGGTAACGCGAAACGTCTTTCTGTTTGTCGCGGTCAATCCGCTGCCAACCGCCCCCCTGCGGAGGAACAAGCCGCAGTTGATCGCCCTTCCCCCAACGGGTTGCAAGATATAACAAGAGCCAGCAAAGCGGGGTGGCAAGTATCGGCAAGAGCATCCGTTTGTTGAAATTAGCCATCGCCTCCAACCGATTGGCCGCGTCTACATACGTCTTCTGAATGAGTGATAGCCCCTTGAAATACAAAGCGGTGATACCCAGCCCGAAGAAAACAGCTACGTATAGCGGCAGGTACGACCAACGGTAGAGCCACCACGGCGGCATCCCCACGAAAACGATCAGGAAAATGGAAAAGAACCCAAAAAGGAACAGAGCTACGCCTCCAAATACCAGGTATAGTCCCGTTGGCGTCCTCGCCGGCTTCCGCCCGCTGCGCGTTGGAATCCGGTTAAAGGCACGGGAAGTAATTCTCCACAGCAGGCCATACAGCATAAAAGCGAGGGCAAAAGAAAGCAGCGGGATCTGATGCCTATAGAAAAACGAGTTTTTACGGGCAAGGTTCCGGCGGAGGTCGCCCGCAGTACTGGGGTTGAGCACGACGGTCTGCACGGCATCCATTGCTGCCAGCACACCGCCGTCGTAATCGCCTGCGCGGAACTTCGGCACCAGCAAGGTTTCGCCGATGCGTTTAAGCAGCGCATCGGGAAGCACCGTCTCCATGCCGTACCCCGTAATAAACCGATAAGCACGCTTTTCCGTGCCAACAAATAACAGCAACCCGTTGTCCGAGCCGGCCTTTCCAATCCTCCAGGCATTAAACAGATCCAACGCAAACTGGAAATCGTCGTCCCCCGCGAAATCATCCACTACCACCACGGCCAGCTCCGATGAAGTAAGGCTATCTACTATGTGTGCCAGCCGGTTCAATGAATCCACCGTCGTCTGCGAAAGGATTCCGGAAGGATTGCTTACGTAATATTCCTGTCCCGTATCCTTCGGTGAAGGGATTGTATTCACATCGAACTGGGCATATCCATCCTGTGCAGCCCATAATACCAGGCCGAACAACAGTTGAAAACTCCTCCGAAATACCGGTTGCCTCCTATTCACCGCAACCAAACTAAGATAAAAATTCATTAATGTGCAAGTTTGCAAAAGACATTCCTAAAGCTTTGCCAAAGAAGTATTCGCGATTGCGATACAATTTTCTACTTTTGCAAAAATTTTTTCTAAATGGCAACAACGAATAAGACATTCACCATGATCAAGCCCGATGCGGTACGCAATGGCCACACCGGCGCTATTTTGAACGATATCATTGCTGGGGGATTTAAGATTGTGGCGATGAAATACACCCGCCTGAGCCGGGAGACTGCAGGTGCATTTTATGCTGTGCATAAAGAGCGTCCCTTTTATGGCGAATTGGTTGATTTCATGACATCCGGACCCATCGTGGCCGCCATTCTCGAAAAGGAAAATGCCGTGGAAGAATTCCGGAAATTAATCGGTGCCACCGATCCTGCCAAGGCTGACGCCGGAACGATCCGTAACAAATACGCGAAATCCATTGAAGCCAATGCCATTCATGGGTCTGATTCCGATGAAAACGCCGAAATCGAAGGTAACTTCTTTTTCTCGCAGTTGGAACGGTTTTAAGATCGGTCACGAATATTCAATATTAGCCACGGATGCACGAATGTACACAGATAATTAGTGTTTATTCGTGCATCTGTGGCTTTTTTAATCCATTTCTCCTCGCCAGATAAAAATCCTCCTTTTCCGTCATCCGCGCTTTCTCCTCCTTTTTCTTATCTCCATACCCACATAAATGCAGGATGCCGTGGATCATCACGCGGTGCAGTTCGTCATGCTCCGGCACATCGAACTTCACCGCATTTTCGCGGACGCGCTCGATGCTGATAAAAATATCGCCGGCAATAACGCCGGATTCCTCACTGTTGTCAAATGTAACAATATCGGTGTATGTATCGTGATTGAGGTATTGCCTGTTGATGTCCAGTAAATAAGCATCGCTGCATAAAACGATGCTGATTTCACCCGCTTTGAAACCCTCTTCCTTCACCGTCTCGTTTATCCACCTTCGCAAAGCGGCTTTTTGTTTAAGTGTATAGGTAACCCCTTCCGTGAAAAAATAAATACGGCTCATGATTGTAACTCCCTTCTTTCAAGATACGATTGCAAGATCAATACGGCCGATACACGATCGATTAATGCCTTATCCTGTCGTCTTTTCCGGCTAAGGCTGCTTTGGGCAATACTTGAGGATGCCATCTTGGAGGTAAAACGCTCGTCAATGGTTTCGACCGGAATTGCCGGGAACGTACGGCGCAGCGTGCGCACAAACCCTTTTATATGCTGAGCGGATTCAGAGTCTGAACCATCCAGCTGACGCGGCATTCCGACAACAAATAACGAAACATTTTCCTGTGCAACATAAGTTTTAAGGTACGCTTGCACGTCTTTAGTATGCACCGTATCCAATGCCGTAGCAATAAGTTGAAGCGGATCAGTCACTGCAATGCCAACCCGCTTAGTTCCATAGTCAAAAGCCATGATGCGCATTGCCGCAAAGATAATCCTTTTGGAGCAAACGGCACCGTCAACGCGCTTTAATAAATGAAGACAAAATATAAAATGGACATGATAATAATGGCAATAATAATAGCCACCCACATGGTATTGCTTGCCGGTCGGTCATTCGGCTCGTTTATTGCCTCGGGCGAAGGTGCCGGATTTTCCTGGTGAGCCGCATAGTTCTCTTCTGCCTGAAGGTTGCCCTTCTCGTCGGTTCGATGACTATTCGTTTCCATAATGTCAAATCGTTGTTTTCTATGTGAATTAACAAAAAGAGCCGGGTTTTGTTTGCGTTCAAATTCGCAATCTCATTTCCCGAATACAAATCTTTTCCTTATCATTGCACGGAAGATTATTCAGCCATGAGATTCATTGTTTCTACATCCATACTGTTAAAGCAATTGCAGGCCGTTAGCGGAGCGTCAAGCAGCAGCACAGTGCTCCCTATTCTGGAAAATTTCCTGTTCGAAATCAAGGACAACGTATTGACTATTTCGGCCACGGATTTACAGACCAGCATGGTCACTTCGCTTCCCATCGAAGCAAAGGAAGAAGGCCGCGTAGCGATGCCTTCCAAGATATTGATAGAAACACTCAAAACGTTGCCCGATCAACCGGTAGCATTCTCCGTAGATACAGCCACCCTCGCGGTGGAAATCAGTGCCGGAGACGGTAAATATAAACTCAGTGGTGAAAATGCAGATGATTTCCCCAAGATTCCGGTTGTGGATAATGCATCGTCTGTTACCATACCTGCATCGGTGTTAGCTGAAGCCATCAACAAAACCATCTTTGCCGTAAGTAACGATGAACTGCGGCCTGCCATGTCAGGTGTATTAGTGCAGTTGGCCGAACAATCGACTACCTTTGTGGCCACGGATGCCCATAAACTCGTACGCTACCGCCGTAAAGACATCGGCACCCAAAAGCCGACTTCATTGATTTTACCCAAAAAAGCGCTGTCATTACTGAAGTCATCCCTGCCTTCGGAAGACATCGGCGTTTCCGTCGAATACAACAGCACCAACGCTTTTTTCAAATTCGGCAGCATTCATTTGATTTGCCGGCTCATTGATGAGCGGTATCCCGATTACGAAGCGGTTATCCCGCAGGTTAATCCCAACCGCCTGACGTTGGACAGGCACACGTTCCTGAACTCCCTGCGGCGTGTGGTCATCTTTGCCAATAAGACAACCCACCAGGTCCGTCTCAAAATATCAGGCAGTGAGCTGAACATTTCGGCAGAAGACCTTGACTTTTCCAACGAAGCACACGAACGGTTGAGTTGCCAGTTCGAAGGCGACGACATGGAAATCGGATTCAATGCCAAATTCCTGGTAGAGATGTTGACGAACCTCGATAGCGATGAAGTGGTCCTTGAAATGAGTACGCCAAATCGTGCCGGATTGCTAGTTCCCGCCGTTTCGGAGGAAAACGAGGATATTCTTATGCTGGTAATGCCGGTGATGTTAAACAACATGGGTTAATCGTTTGGATCTCATCTCTTCCCTGATAGATTTTATCCTGCACATCGACCAGCATTTGGTTGAGATTGTCAACGATTACCAAACATGGACATATCTCATTCTATTTCTGATTATTTTTATTGAGACTGGTGTCGTCGTGATGCCTTTCCTACCGGGAGATTCACTGCTTTTTGCCGCCGGAATGCTGGCTGCACAACCCAATGAGTTAAACGTCTGGCTGATGTTGGCCATTTTGTTGATTGCCGCCGTAACAGGGGATTCGCTGAACTACGCTATCGGAAAGCGCTTCGGGATGCGGGTCACTAAATTCAGGCTCTTTGGAAAGCAGGTTGTAAAAGAAGAGCAGATTGAGAAGACACATTCTTTTTACGAAAAGTACGGCAGCAAAACGATCGTAATCGCTCGTTTTGTGCCCATCGTAAGAACACTTGCCCCCTTTGTTGGCGGAATAGGTCGAATGAATTATGGAACCTTCCTAACGTATAACGTCTTGGGCGCTGTCCTGTGGGTGGTGGGTATTACCTTAGCGGGTTACTTCCTGGGCAACATCCCCATCGTAAGAGATAATTTCTCCAAAGTGGTTTTGCTCATCATTGTCATTTCTATCCTCCCCATTATTTTTGAGGTGGCAAAGGAAAAATTCAGAACCCGGAAAGAGCGCTGAAAAAAATCAAGCGCACAAAATAGCCCTTTTGCCCATCTCAGCGCATACAATCCAAATCACCGATTGACTAGGCGACCCAAAAACCTATCCCCCCAGAAAATCACTCATGCAACATTTTTCGGTGTTTGACGACTAACAGATAAAACACATAAGTTTGCATACGTGCCGCCAACAATGAACGAAACGGAACTTGTCGCGCTTTGCCTCAAAGGCCATGAAGGGGGATTCACCGGATTATACAATAAACACGCCCGGACGATATATAACTCCATTTGCCGTATCGTTTCACATACGGCAGAAGCGGAGGATATTCTTCAAGAGTCGTTTTATCACGCCTTTAAAGACATACATCGCCTGCAGCAGGCCTCCAGTTTCGGTGCCTGGGTTAAGCGGATTGCGCTGAACCGCTCGATCACCCATCTCCGTAAGCAGAGAATCTCATTTTCAGATGCGGATTTGGTGGGTATCGCAGACGAAGCGCACTACGACGAAGATGCGGACCGATTGGCGGACCGGAAGGTCGAAGAGGTGCGGCAAGCGATAGACCAACTGCCAACGGGATATAAAACCATACTGAGTCTCTATGTTTTTGAAGAAATGCGGCACGAAGAGATAGCAAGCTTATTGGGAATTTCCCATAGCACCGTGCGTACACAGTACCACCGCGCCAAGAAAAAAGTAATACAGTCACTGGAAAAGAATATGTTATTATGAACCGTTCCTGTTTAAAATTTCATTTTTAGCACACAAGGAAATGTAAATTTTAAATAGGATAAGCTCCATCTGACCGATGGAACAAAATTAGTTACAGATGAAAGATGACTTGGAAGATTTTGTAAACAAGCACCGCGATGAATTCGACCATCTCGACCCTTCCGCGGATGTCCTCCAACGCCTGCATGCACAGCTCCAGGCCGACCGGGACAGGATCAGTAAAAACAAAACTGTTTTTCAACGCTTGCCCTATATACCCTGGCTGGCAGCTGCCTCTTTGCTGGTTGCCGTACTTAGTGCCTACTGGTTGTTCAATATCAATCGTCCGACCACAGATCAGCCACTGGCTGCTACCAAGCTGCTTACCGACGAGCATCAACCAACCGGACACGCACCGGCAAATACATCCACCAACCCGATAGAAACCGAAGAGGCTCCTCCCTTGTCGCCGCCGTCCCAACAGGCGGCAGCCAAGGTCAGCAAAAACCTGCATAGCCGGACCAATGCAGTGCTGACAGCGCCACAAACACCTTCCTTCGCCACCCGGCTTCGCGACAGTTCGTCTGCAAGCACCCGCCTGGCCGCTATCCTCGAAATCGAACAGAACCAGCAGTTAGACCACCGTTCACTAACCCTGCTTGCGCAAACCATGAATCGCGATGGCAATACAAATGTACGCCTGGCAGCACTGGATGTATTGGGCCAGCACCTGGATCAACCCGACATTGTGGATATATTCCAAAAATCACTGGTGGAACAAGATGATCCACTGGTACAACTCGGAATCATTAAGATTGTCAGTCAACTGGATGACGGAGAGATCGACCGGACGCTGTTCTCGCTGGCCGAAGATCCCTACACCTTCCGCGCAGTCCGCGATGAGGCGTATGCCGTATTGTTAAAGAAAAATAAACTGTAGGTAATATCCCTGTCAAAATCGTAACAACAACTTGGTAAAACAGAAAATATAAAATCATATGAACAAGCAAATTCTCACTTTCGCGCTGCTCACGCTACTGAGCATTCCCGCATGGGCCCAGCGCGATTACCGCGTCAGCAAAAACAACGGCAAACTACTAGTCAACCTTCAGGGTGCACGGATCGAGGGCTACGATGGAAACGAAATTATTTTCTCAAAAGCAGGAACTGTAGAAGAAGAAGACGAGCGAGCGAAGGGCCTCCAGGTATTGAGCAGCACCGGACTCAAAGATAACACCGGCTTGGGAATAAGTGTCGTTGAAAAAGACGGAAACATCGAGGTTTTCGCGGTGGGAAACCAGAATGACGAAGAGCTGCTGCGCATCCGTGTCCCCCGGCAAATGGGCGTTGTTTTCCACAACGACAACAGTTTTATGGCAGATTCTCTCCTCATCAAAGGAATTCGGGGTGAAATCGAAGTGTCCACGAGTTATAACGAAGTAAGGTTGGAGGATAACAGTGGGCCGATGAACGTCAAGTCGGTATACAACGGTGTGGAAGCTGTTTTTAATCCGTCGATCACCGGCCCCATTTCCATTGTATCGGTATATGGCCATGTCGATGTATCCCTTCCTGCGGCGACCAAAGCTACGCTCTCTCTGAGCACTTCCTACGGTAAGCTATATGCGGCGGAGGCATTTGATATAAAAACCGAGCCCAAATCAATGACCGAAAAAACCGAGCCTTCGATAAAGGCGGTTACGGGGGACCCGGCCGCGGAAACGATATTTCCGGATATGCCTGCGGTACCGCCAACGCCTCCCGTGGCTATAGGCAGTGTCTCCGAGCAGATCGAAGGATCAATCAACGGAGGTGGCACGCACATCATCCTGAAGTCGTCCTATAAAAATGTCTATCTGCGCACCTCATCGTAGTTAACTCTCCATGATATGCTTGAGCAACTGCACCGGTGCGGTTGTTCAAGCATACTGTTCAAAAAACGCAAACGCGCACCGTTGCTCCGCTCGGCTTTTATTTGTTACCTTTGCACATGATTAAATCCATGACTGGGTATGGCTGCGGTGCCAGAGACAACCATAAGGTAAAATATACCGTCGAAATAAAATCCCTGAACTCCAAGTTTCTGGAATTAACACTGCGACTGCCCAAAGCCTTTTCCGACAAAGAGCTAACGCTCCGCAGCGAATGCACCCGGCTTATCGAGCGGGGCAAGGTAAACATCACCGTTACCGTGGAGTATGTGGATCAGACGGCTGCCGCAGCTACCATCAATACAGAATTGCTTAAAAATTATTTCCGACAGCTGGAGGCTGTGGCCAACGAGTTGGGTACCAACCGCGGAAATCTGTTTGAGCTGGCCCTCAACATGCCCGAGGTCATCAGCCACAACGAAGAGGAGGCAGACGAAGAAGAAGCCGCCCTGCTCCTAAATGCTTTTCAGGAGGCGGTAGCCCAGCTTAACGAGTTCCGGAAGGACGAAGGTGTCGTGCTCAAACAGGACCTATCTACACGGACTCAGGACATTCTCCGTCTGTTGACGGAAGTCGAAGCGGTTGAAACCGACCGCATACCCCTCATCCGCGATCGGATCAGCCAGTATATGGACGAAACTGTTGGTAAGGAAAATGTCGATATGAACCGGTTTGAACAGGAACTGATCTTTTACATCGACAAGCTGGACATCACCGAAGAGAAGGTGCGTTTGCGTAGCCATTGCAATTATTTCCTGCAGGCGCTTGACGCAGCAGATGCCAACGGCAAGAAGCTCGGTTTCATTTCCCAGGAAATGGGTCGGGAAATCAATACACTGGGCTCTAAAGCTAACCATGCGGGAATCCAACAGATCGTAATACGCATGAAAGAAGAACTCGAAAAGATTAAGGAACAACTGCTAAACGTGCTGTAATCCCATGGAAGGTAAACTCGTCATATTCTCTGCTCCTTCCGGTGCGGGCAAAACCACCATCGTTAGGCACCTGCTGTCCAAACATCCCGACAAGATTTCGTTTTCGATTTCGGCCAGCACGCGCACGCCCCGCGAAGGCGAAGTGAACGGAAGAGATTACTATTTTATCTCCAAGGAAGAATTTCTGCACCGGGTTGCAAAAAAAGAATTCATTGAATTTGAGGAGGTCTATTCGGGTACATTTTACGGCACGCTCCGCTCGGAAGTGGAACGGATATGGGCCCTCGGAAAACACGTCATCTTCGATATCGACGTGGAAGGAGGCCTGCACCTCAAACGTAAATTCGGCGACCGGGCCCTCGCTATATTTGTACAGCCGCCTTCGTTGGAAGTTTTGGTACAGCGCCTGCGCGGGCGCGGTACGGATAGCGAAGAAAAGCTGCGTGAACGGGTTGCAAAGGCGGAAAAAGAGCTTGCGTATGCAGACCGTTTTGACGTCATTCTCAAGAATGACAATCTTGACGTAGCCTGCACCGAAGCCGAACAATTGATGCTTACCTTCCTCTCGACGGAATAAAGGAATATGCCATGCGGAAAATAGGATTGTTTTTCGGTTCGTTCAATCCCATACATACCGGGCATCTGATCATCGCCAATTACATGGCAAATTATACCGGACTCGATGAAGTGTGGCTGGTAGTATCTCCCCACAATCCGTTGAAGAAAAAAGGTTCCCTCATCAATATGTACGACCGGCTGGAGATGGTGAACCTCGCTATTGAACGCGCCGAGAACATCCGCAGCAGCACCATTGAGTTTTCGCTGCCCCAACCTTCCTACACCATCGATACCCTCATACACCTACGGGAAAAATATCCAACAACCGACTTCGTGCTTATCATGGGGTCAGATAACCTCCAGTCGCTCAAAAAATGGAAGAATTACGAAATCATCCTGCGCGACTATCATATCCAGGTCTACCCCAGGCCCGATTATCCTGCCGCACCGGAGTGGACCCAGCATCCCTCCATTACGCTTACCGACACCCCATTGATGGAATTTTCATCCACCTTCATCCGCAACGCCGTGAAAAACGGCAAAAACATCCGGTACTTTGTACCAGACAGCGTAATGGCCTTCATCGAAAATAAAGGCCTGTATCGATAACCGACCACCGTCCACCTATCACCGACCACCCTCTACCTTCCCATCCAGCCGCCATCCACCGTCAGAATAGTTCCATGCACGTAGTTGGACGCATCAGAAGCTAAAAACACGGCCGGTCCTTTGAAATCCTCGGATTCACCCCATCGGCCCGCGGGTATGCGTTCCAGAATTGAACGGCTTCGGTCGGGATCGGCACGCAGTGCCTCCGTATTATCGGTGGAGATGTAACCCGGCGCAATGGCGTTCACGTTGACACCCTTCGATGCCCATTCATTGGCAAACGCCTTGGTTAACTGCCCTACCGCACCTTTGGAGGCGGCATAGCCCGGCACGTTGATACCCCCCTGAAAGGTAAGCAGTGAAGCCGTGAAAATAATCTTACCGCTGCCACGTGCCACCATGTCCCTCCCGATTTCGCGCGTGAGGATAAACGGAGCGTTTTGATTGATCTCAACCACGGCATCCCAGTAGTCATCGGGGTGCTCCGCAGCAGGCTTACGCAGGATGGTTCCGGCATTGTTAAACAAAATATCAATGCGGGGATGTTCCGCCCGGATCTGCTTGATAAATGCATACAGCGCCTCTCTGTTGCCAAAATCGGCTTGATAGGCATAAAACTTGCGCCCCAATCGCTCTACCGATGCCGAAACCTCACTTCCCCCAGTCTCCAACGATGCGGACACGCCAATAATGTCTGCACCTGCTTCGGCTAACGCTTCCGCAATCGCCTTTCCGATTCCTCTTTTGCACCCCGTCACCAGCGCAATTTTACCCGTTAGATCAAATAAGTGTGTGATTGCCATTACTGATTATTAGTTTATTTCTACGTTTAGCGGCGAAGCCAACCGTTCCTTAAATGCATGCAAGTAATCAAACCATGCTTCTGCAGACGTATAAGTTCCCGCTCTGTTCCACGCTCCCCCTACGTAGTACGTCAGCGGCGTTCCATCTGTTGCTTCCGTGAAAGCCAGGTATTGATTGGATAATTCGCCAAACCCCGAAAAACCCCCTTTTTCCAGAATAACCCCGACTCCGGTAATGCCGTGATTACCGATCTCCGGCTCCCAATACCCAAAGATACCTGCTTGTTCTTCCTGCATAAGATTTCCCGGCTGTTCCCTGCGTGCGACGCCAATGGCTACCGGCAGTACGCCTTCTCCGTCTACCGAGTATGTGACATCTACACGGTTCAGTTGCGATCCCGCATCCAGCGTAAACTGCTTAGTGACCGACACCGTTCTCGTTCCCACCTGCCACGGTTCATACGTGAGTTTAAACGTACTCCGCAATGGGCCATTGTCCACTATTTCATATTGACGATAGTGCTTGGAAAAGACGATGGTATCGTCGGCAAATGGAGCGATATCTCCCGCACCCAAGGTCATTCCGACCGAGTAATAATCCATGCCTTCTCCATGATCCGTATGGTAATCTCCGTTGGCATACCATTTATCAACCACCAGGTCTGTCGTTCTTTTTGACCAAAGATCAAGCCCGTGAGCATCATCCGGCCGCCCTTCGAGTGCCTTACCGTACATCCGGAAAGCCACCACATCATTTTCCCAGGCAAAGTCGTCATATCGCTCGGGCACGTAGCGTGCGTATGTACGTGCCCGCACCGGAGCCGGGGCCGATTTTTCCACGGTCAGCATGATACGTTCCGATGCCCGGACCGTTACTTCAAGCAAAATGTGCTGCGTTGACGGCGTTCCCTTTGTTTCCAGTTGGTAGGGGATTTCTATGCCACTTGATGCGTCTATAATTTTAAAGACACTGTCTGTTCCGAAGGCGCCCGTCCATTCCGCATAAGGGATGGCAACGAGCTCATGCCGATTCTGGTTAGTTGGATTGCTGATTACAAGGGTTTGTTTCCGTTGGCCGGTCCCACATGCAGTCAACAGGATGTACACCAAAAGCAAGCAGCCCAGATTAGTTGTTTTATGCATTGTCTTATTCCTGTTTTTGTTGAGATGTATTATTTCAACTCCCTAATGGCATGTTTGTCCATATCGTCATAGTCGAGGTTTTCGCCCGCCATTCCCCAGATGAAGGTATAATTGCTAGTGCCCGCACCGGCATGAATGGACCAAGGAGGAGAAATTACTGCCTGTTCGTTTTGCATCCAGATGTGACGCGTTTCTTCTGGTTGACCCATGAAATGACTTACGGATTGACCTTCAGGAACCTCAAAATAAAAATAGACTTCCATGCGGCGGTCATGGGTGTGTGCAGGCATGGTATTCCATACACTGCCGGTTTTCAATTCGGTCATTCCCATCTGTAATTGACAGGTCTCGACTACACTGTTGACCAATAATTTATTGATTACGCGGTGATTGGCTGTTTCCAGGCTTCCTAGCTCCACGGTTTCCGCTTCGGCTTTCGTCACTTTCTTGGATGGATACGCACGGTGTGCCGGCGCTGAATTCAGGTAAAACTTGGCCGGCCTTCCAGCATCGTCACTGGAAAACACCACATCCCGGTGCCCTCGGCCTACATACAAAGCCTCTTTAAAGCCCAGTTCATACACTTCACCGTCCACAGAAACCTTCCCCGCACCGCCCACGTTGATGATACCCAATTCACGCCGCTCCAAAAAATAGGATGCTTTCAGCGCGTCAATGGTTTCCAACGGAAGAGGTTTGCCTACCGGCTTCGCTCCACCCGCCAGGTAGCGGTCGTAATGGGTATATACCAATTGTATGGTATCATCCGCAAACACGTTTTCAATTAAAAAATTGTCCCGCAACGCCTTTGTATCCAACGCCTTGGTTTCACGTGGGCCAATCGCATAACGCGATTCGTAATTTACGCTCATTGCTTTTGTTATTTCGTCTCTAAATTGGATTCTGTGCTAAATTAAGCACATTATTTCAATCATGCAAACGTTTACGCATTGGATAGAAAATAGTTGTATTTGAAAAGAGGGCCTTGGCATGCTCAGCCTGCAGCCGATAGCCGTCAGCCGATAGCCGTCAGCTTTAAAATACCAATTTTTTAGCCCGTTTTATGTATATTTGCAGCATATTTGACACAGGAATGGTGGGAAATGGGTGTAATTCGTTTATTGTAATCAATTGGTTTTCTTTGGTTTTGGGGCGAATTTGTCAAATTGTTGAAAACTTATGTTGACAATATTACCTCATAAATCCTATTTTGTTATCATCAAACATGACTGTGTGTGAGGGTGAAAGCCTAGGTATTAGTTCTTAAAAATTAGGAGTATAGATGGAAGACGATTTCGAATATGGGCCTGCCGAAGATCCTAAATTTTCGGTAGCACGTTACGAAGAAATGATTCGCAATAAGGATCAGTACTTTTTTGATACACAGGCTTTTGAAGGGATTATTGACTACTATATGGATAAAAATGATCCGATCAAAGCCCTACAAGTAGTTGATTATGCAGTAAGTCAACATCCATTTGCCGCAGTTTTTTACCTTAAACAGGCTCAATTATTTGCGGTGACCAGCCAGTTCGCGCGTGCACTTGAGTCGCTGGATAAAGCAGAAACATTGGAACCTTCCGAAGGCGATATCTACCTCATCAAAGGGGGTATCCTCGGTAATTTAGAGCGTTACGATGAGGCGTTCAGCAGCCTGAACAAGGCGTTGGAATTTGCGGAAAATCCGGATGAAATTTATTTGCAGATTGCCCTTTTGCACCAAAACAAAGGAGACTACGAAAAAGCCATTCATTTCTTAAAACGTAGCCTGGAGCAGAACATGGAGAATCAGGATGCACTCTATGAGCTTGCATTTTGCTACGATGTCTTGGATCGGCAGGAGGAAAGCATAGGCTTCTATAAGCAATATATCGACAACGATCCGTATTCGTACGCTGGCTGGTATAATCTTGGAAATGCTTACCACAAGCTGAACCGCTACGAAGAGGCTATCGACGCCTACGATTATGCGATCCTGATCAAAGATAATTTCGCCTCTGCGTACTTCAATAAAGGGAATGCATTGGTCAACCTCGATAAATACAACGACGCGATCGAAGTCTACAAACAGACTTTCGAATATGAACCCCCGGGAGCGGAAACCTACTGTGCCATCGGCGAATGCTATGAAAAACTGGAGCAGATGGACGAGGCACGATCGTATTATAAAAAAGCGGTTAAAATCGACGCAAACCTAGCCGATGCCTGGTTTGGCATCGGAGTAACGCTGGATTATGAAGAGCGGTATTTTGAGTCCCTGCATTTTTACAAAAAGGCGCTCGACATCGAATCGGACAATCCCGACTATTGGTTTGCCATCGCCGACGCCCGCTATAAACTCAAACAATTGGACGAAGCGGAAGCGGCGTATGAAAAGGTGGTCGAGCTTAATCCCATCGATCTGGAGGCCTGGTTGGACTATTCGTCCATCCTGTATGAACGCAATAAGTTGGACCGCGCGATAGAAACCATTGCGGAAGCAATCAAGAACAATCCGGATGGCGCAGAATTGTATTATCGCATGGTCGCATACCTTATTGCTGCGGGAAGGTATAACGAAGCCCTGAATTACCTGGAATTGGGGCTTGCATCCGATCCGAAGAAACACGCTGTATTATTTGAATACTTACCACAATTGCGCGATAACAAGGCTATCGCAGAAGTTATTAAGAAATACATGCCTTAACCCTGTTAAAAATGGCTTTTTTCAGGATTTTTCCAGGATTTTTCCGGTCTTTTGTTCGCAGAAACATCCCACATTCCCGTTAGTAGCATTATATGTACATGAACTTTCATTTAAATAATATTCCCCAACGAACGGAAAAACCAAGAGAAAACGGCCTAACCATGGTCATGG
>Ga0182741_1002696_pt1 | contig 20138 bp, 17 predicted proteins | sample eDN5th37CBELigOP_FD_128874 | JGI IMG/M metagenome (GOLD analysis project Ga0182741, IMG submission 128874) | Enriched Organic Plus compost microbial communities from Emeryville, California, USA - eDNA 5th pass 37_C BE-Lig OP (version 2) (version 2) ... | reverse complement strand
TGTACATCCGCCCGGTGATCGGCGGCCCGATCGACGCGTCGCTCACCGCCGAGGACCTCGAGCAGTCGCTGCAGGAGGAGGTGCCCCTCGAGGAGGGAGTGCCCACCGAGCCCGCTCCCGCGCCTGAAGGGGAGCCCGCTCCCGCGCCTGAAGGGGAGCCCGCACCCGCACCGCAGGGACGACCCTTCCCGGCACAGGACCCGACGGAACCGACCGGCACCCCGGCCGAGCCCACCGAGGCCGCTCCCGCCGAGGGCGAGTCGGAACCTGCCGAGGACGGTGCCGAGGACGGGGGTTCGCTGACCCCGCAGGAACAGGCGGCCGCCGACATAGCCGCCGCCAAGGAGACCCGCCAGAGTGAGGATCCGGCCGTGCAGCAGGCCGCTGCGCTCGCCCTGGACTGCTCGGCTCCCGACCCGCTGGCCGGCAACGACGATCCGAGCCTGCCGCTCGTCGCCTGCTCGACCGACGGCACCGCCATCTACCTGCTCGGCCCGAGCATCATCGACGGCCAGCAGATCGACGACGCCACCTCCGGCTTCAACACCCAGCAGTCCCGCTACGAGGTCAGCCTGACCTTCGACAGCGAGGGCAGCACCACCTGGGCGCAGTTCACCGCCGCCAACATCGGCCAGCAGGCCGCCTTCGTGCTCGACTCGAAGGTCGTCAGCGCCCCGGTCATCCAGGGCGCGACCCCCGCCGGCAGCGCCACCTCGATCTCCGGCCAGTTCACGAACACCCAGGCCGCGGAGCTGGCGAACACTCTCAAGTACGGGTCGCTGCCGCTGTCCTTCGTCGCCTCCGAGGCCGAGACCGTCTCGGCGACCCTCGGCCTCGCCTCGCTCGAGGCCGGCCTGATCGCCGGCGCGGTGGGCCTGGTACTCGTGCTGATCTTCTGCCTCGCCTACTACCGCATGCTCGGCCTGCTCACCGCGTTGTCGCTCGTGATGTCGGGTCTGGCGGTGTACGCGGTGATGGTGCTGCTCGGCCGGTACATCGGCTTCACCCTCGACCTCGCCGGCGTCGCCGGTCTGATCATCGGCATCGGCATGACCGCCGACTCGTTCGTCGTGTTCTTCGAACGCATCAAGGACGAGATCCGCGAGGGCCGCAGCTTCCGCTCGGCCGTCCCGCGCGGCTGGGCGCGGGCCCGCCGCACCATCCTGTCCGGTAACGCGGTGAGCTTCATCGCCGCCGCGGTGCTCTACATCCTGGCCGTCGGGCAGGTCCGCGGGTTCGCGTTCACCCTCGGCCTGACCACGATCCTCGACGTGGTGGTGGTCTTCCTGGTGACCGCGCCGCTGGTCCACCTGGCGTCGCGGTCCAAGTTCTGGTCCAAGCCGAGCGTCAACGGCCTGGGCGCAATCCAGCAGGTGGCGGACGAGCGGCGCCGCGCTGCCGTGGCCGCGGCGAAGGAGGCGTGACGATGACCGACACGACACAGGTGGCACCGGCCGCTCCCCGGCACGGCAAGCTCTCCGGTCTCTACACCGGCACCGGCGCGTTCGAGATCGTCGGCCGGCGCAAGCAGTGGTACATCACCACCGCCGTGATCGTGGTGGTGGCGCTGCTCAGCATGTTGCTGCGCGGCTTCACCTGGGGCATCGACTTCGAGGGCGGCACCCGCATCCAGCTGCCCGCGACCGAGGGGGTCACTGCCGAGGCGGTCGAGACCGTCTTCAGCGACACCGTCGGGTTCGAACCCGAAGCGGTGCAGACGGTCGGTGCCGGCAGTGGCGCCACCGTGCAGATCCGCTCGGTGACCCTCGACCAGGACCAGGTCGCAGCCGTGCAGACGGCGTTGTTCGAGGAGTTCCAGCCCGTCGGCGCCGACGGCGAACCGTCGCGCAATGCCATCAGCATCGCGGACGTCAGCGAGACGTGGGGCAGCCAGATCACCAACAAAGCGCTGATCGCGCTGGTGGTCTTCCTCGTGATCGTCAGCGTGTACATCGCCGTCCGCTACGAGCGCGACATGGCGATCGCGGCGATCGCGGCCCTGTTCTTCGACATGATCGTCACCGCCGGCGTGTACTCGCTGGTCGGCTTCGAGGTCACCCCGGCGACCGTCATCGGCCTGCTCACGATCCTCGGATTCTCGCTCTACGACACGGTCGTCGTGTTCGACAAGGTCGAGGAGAACACCCGCGGCATCCTGCACCTGCACCGCCGCACCTACGCCGAGCAGGCCAACCTCGCCGTCAACCAGACCCTCATGCGCTCGATCAACACCACGATCATCTCGGTGCTGCCGGTGCTCGCCCTGATGGTCGTAGCGGTCTGGCTCCTCGGCGTCGGCACCCTCAAGGACCTCGCCCTCGTCCAGCTCGTGGGTATCGTGGTCGGCGCCTACTCGTCGATCTTCTTCGCGACACCCCTGCTGGTTACGCTCAAGGAATGGCGCGGACCCGTCGCCAAGCACACCCGCAAGGTGCTGGCGAAGCGGGAGGAGGCCGCCACCCGCGCAGCGGGCACGACCTCCCCGGCCGGGTCCGCGGGCACGGCAGCTGCCGCTCCCCAGGCCACCGACCCGCGGACCGTGCGCGTGAACGTGACGGAGGCCCCGCGTCCTGCAGCAGAACGTCCCGCGGCGCGGCGTACCCCCGCCCCGGGCGCACGTCCGACCGGAAAGCGCGGCAAGAGAAGGTCCTGACATGGCGGTGACCGAGCGGAACGACCCGACCTCCCCCCGGCGGTCGCGCCGACGGGTGGTCGCGTGCGCGGCCGTGGCGGCCGCGCTGGCGGCGGCCACGGCGGCCTGCGGCAGCGAGGAGGAACCCCTGCACTCGATCGGGTACGCGATCGACAACGTGGTGACCACCTACAACGCCAACACCGTCGACGGGGCGGCCTCGGGTGCCCCCCAGGTGTTCGCGCGCGTCCTGCCCGGCTTCGGCTACGTCGCGCCGTCCGGGCAGGTCGTCTCCGACACCGACGTCGGTACGGCCGCGGTCGTGCCGGGCGACACCCTGACCGTGAAGTACACGCTGTCCCCGAACGCGGTGTACTCCGACGGGGTGCCCATGTCGTGCGACGACCTCGTCCTCACCTGGGCGGCGTCGAGCGGCCGGTTCACCGAACCCGACGAGTCGGGCACCGAGACGAACCTGTTCGACGCGGCGCGGCGCGGCGGCTACGCCGACATCGACCGGGTCGACTGCCAGGCGGGGTCGAAGGAGGCCACCGTGGTGTTCCGGCCCGGCCGGGACGACACCGACTGGAAGACACTGTTCGGCGCGACCGAACTGATGCCCGCGCACATCGCGGCGGCCCGCGCCGGGGTCGGCGACCTCGTCGGCGCCGTCACCGGCAACGACACCGACGCGGTCCGCCGGATCGCCGAGTTCTGGAACACCGGCTGGGCGCTCACGCCCGGCGAGTTCGACGCCGCCTTGTTCCCCTCGGCCGGCCCGTACCGGATCGAGTCGTACACCGCCGAGGACGGGCTCACCCTGGTGGCGAACGAACGCTGGTGGGGCAACGCCCCGGCCACCGACCGCATCGTGATCTGGCCCCGGGGCACCGAGGCCGCCACGGCGTCCGGGGACGGGCGCATCCACGTCGTCGACGTCGCCGAGGGATCGCTCGGCTACACACCGGATCTCGGGGACGGCGCGGAGAACACGACGGTCGTCTCGCGCAATCTCGAACAACTCGTCCTGTCGACCCGCGGAGTGTTCGAGAACCCGGCCGCGCGGCGCGCATTCGCGCTGTGCGTACCCCGCGACCGGTTGTTCGACGAGTTCGGCGCCGCCGGTGAGGACGGCGGTGTCACCGGACCCGTCTCCTCACGGCTGCTCCCGCCGGACTCGCCGCTGTACCCGCAGACGGCCGAGACCGCCGAACGGTACGCCCACGCCGACGTCGACGCGGCCCGGTCCGAGCGGGAGGCGTCCGGACAGGACCGCATGGAGGTCCGCATCGGTTATCTCGGGCCGGACGACCGGCGCTCCCGCATCGTCGCGCTGATCGCCGAGTCCTGTCGCGAGTCGGGCATCGAGGTCGTCGACGCCGGTTCCGACACGTTCACCCCGTCCCGCCTCGCCGACGGTGAGGTCGACGCGCTCCTGGCCGGCACCGCCACCGCGGCGGGCGCCGGGGGCACCGCCGACATGGAGGACGCCCGCGGCGCTCTGCACTCCGGAACCGGCAGCAACGTCGGCGGCTACGCCGACGGCCGCGTCGACGAACTGCTCGACGGCCTGCTCGTGGCGAAGGACAACGCCTCCGTCGCGGGGCAGGCCGTGGAGGCGGAACGGATCCTGTGGGACCAGGTCCCGACGATCCCGTTGCTCGCGCAGCCGCGCACCATCGGATTCGCCCCCGGCCTGCACGCCGGGGTCGTGAATCCGACCACCGCGGGTGCGGGCTGGAACATGGACCGGTGGATACTCAGAGGATGAACATCGAACGGACCGGTACCACCCAGCTCGTCGAGGAAGCCGCCCTCGCCGTCGCAGAACACACCCGCTGGGTGGACGACTTCCCGACCGCCGGAGTCCGTTTCGCCGACCTGACCCCGGTGTTCGCGGACGGTCCGTCCTTCTCCGCCGTCATCTCCGCGCTCGCGTCGGCGGCCCCCGACGCCGAACTCGTCGCCGGCATCGACGCGCGCGGCTTCCTGCTCGGCGGCGGCATCGCCCGCAGCCTCGGCGTGGGGGTGCTCGCGGTGCGGAAGGCAGGCAAGCTGCCTCCGCCCGTCCAGACCTGCGAGTACACCCTCGAATACGGCACCGCCGCCATCGAGATCCCCGGCGACTCGCTGTCCCTGCAGAACCGGAAGGTGCTGGTGGTGGACGACGTCCTCGCCACCGGCGGCACGCTGGGGGCGACCGTGGAGCTGCTCGAACGGGTCGGCGCCGAGGTCGTCGGGATCACCGTGGTGACCGAGATCGAGGAACTCGGCGGCCGCGCACGGCTGCAGAACTACCCACTGACGTCGCTCGTGCGGATCTGAGGACTAGAGTTGCGGCAGGTGCCGGTGAATCCGCCGGGCCGGTACGGTCCGGTGGCGCGTGACGGTGACGAACCGGGTTCGCAGCCGCGACGGGAGGTGGAGGCATGACCCAGAATCTCGATCGGTCCCACAACTCCGGCCAGACTCCCGCGTCGACGCCGGCGGCGACCTCCGCGTCGCGTCGTGTCCGCGCCCGGCTGGCACGCCGCATCACCGGTCAGCGCGGCACCAATCTCAAGCCGGTGCTCGAGCCGCTGGTCACCATCCACCGCGAGCTCTATCCCAAGGCCGACCTGTCGCAGCTGCAACGGGCCTACGACGTCGCCGAGGAACGGCACGCGAACCAGAAACGCAAGTCCGGCGACCCGTACATCACGCACCCGCTGGCCGTCGCGACGATCCTCGCCGAGCTCGGCATGGACACCACGACGCTGGTGGCGGCGCTGCTGCACGACACCGTCGAGGACACCGGCTACTCCCTCGACCAGCTCACCGCCGAGTTCGGTGAGGAGGTCGCCCACCTCGTCGACGGCGTCACCAAGCTCGACAAGGTGGTGCTCGGATCGGCCGCCGAGGGCGAGACCATCCGCAAGATGATCATCGCGATGGCGCGCGACCCGCGGGTGCTCGTCATCAAGGTCGCCGACCGGCTCCACAACATGCGCACGATGCGCTTCCTGCCGCCCGAGAAGCAGGCGCGCAAGGCCCGCGAGACCCTCGAGGTCATCGCGCCGCTCGCGCACCGCCTCGGCATGGCCACCGTCAAGTGGGAGCTCGAGGACCTCGCCTTCGCGATCCTGCACCCGAAGAAGTACGAGGAGATCGTCCGTCTGGTCGCCACCCGCGCGCCCTCGCGCGACACCTACCTGGCGAAGGTGCGCGACGAGATCGGCCGGACCCTTTCCGCCTCGCGGATCGACGCGGTCGTCGAAGGGCGGCCCAAGCACTATTGGTCGATCTACCAGAAGATGATCGTCAAGGGCCGCGACTTCGACGACATCCACGATCTGGTCGGCGTGCGGATCCTGTGCAACGAGATCCGCGACTGCTACGCCGCGGTCGGCGTGGTGCACTCGCTGTGGCAGCCGATGGCGGGCCGGTTCAAGGACTACATCGCCCAGCCCCGCTACGGCGTCTACCAGTCGCTGCACACCACCGTCATCGGGCCGGAGGGCAAGCCGCTCGAGGTGCAGATCCGCACCCACGAGATGCACCGCACCGCCGAGTTCGGTATCGCCGCGCACTGGCGGTACAAGGAGACCAAGGGCCGGCACTCCGGCGACGTCGCCGAACTCGACGACATGGCGTGGATGCGGCAGCTGCTCGACTGGCAGCGGGAGGCCGCCGATCCCGGCGAGTTCCTCGAGTCGCTGCGCTACGACCTCGCGTTCAAGGAGATCTTCGTCTTCACACCCAAGGGCGACGTCGTCACCCTGCCGTCCGGGTCCACACCGGTGGACTTCGCGTACGCCGTGCACACCGAGGTCGGGCACCGCTGCATCGGCGCCCGGGTCAACGGCCGTCTCGTCGCGCTCGAACGCAAACTCGAGAACGGCGAGGTCGTGGAGGTGTTCACGTCCAAGGACCCCAACGCCGGGCCGAGCCGCGACTGGCAGGCGTTCGTCGTCTCCCCACGCGCCAAGGCGAAGATCCGCCAGTGGTTCGCGAAGGAACGCCGCGAGGAGGCGCTCGAGTCCGGCAAGGACGCGATCGCCAAGGAGGTCCGCCGGGTCGGCCTGCCGCTGCAGCGCTTGATGAACGCCGACCTCATGCTCGCGGTGGCGAAGGAACTGCGCTACGCAGACGTGTCGGCGCTGTACACCGCGGTCGGCGAGCACCACGTCTCCGCCCACCACGTCGTGCAGCGTCTCGTCGCGCTGCTCGGCGGTGTCGGCGGGGTCGAGGAGGAACTCGCCGAACGTTCCACCCCGTCGACGATCCCCACCCGGTCGCGGCAGAGCGGCGACTCCGGTGTGCTCGTGCCGGGGGCCCCGGGCACGGTGTCGAAACTCGCCAAGTGCTGCACCCCGGTGCCCGGAGACGAGATCATGGGCTTCGTCACCCGCACGGGCGCGGTGAGCGTGCACCGCACCGACTGCACCAACGCCGACTCGCTGCGGCAGCAGTCGGAGCGGATCATCGAGGTGCAGTGGGCGCCGTCGCCGTCGTCGGTGTTCCTGGTCGCCATCCAGATCGAGGCGCTCGACCGGCACCGCCTGCTCTCCGACGTGACCAAGGCGCTCGCCGACGAGAAGGTCAACATCCTGTCGGCGTCGGTCACCACCACCGGCGACCGGGTGGCGGTGAGCCGCTTCACCTTCGAGATGGGCGATCCCAAGCATCTCGGTCACGTGCTCAACGTCGTCCGCAACGTCGAGGGTGTCTACGACGTCTACCGGGTCACCTCGGCAGCCTGACGACGGCGGGTGAGTCCGGCCGCCTGACGCGCGTCACCGCACGTCCTGGATCACCACCGGGGTGTTCGGGATTCCGCCGCCAAGTGGGCTGGAGTCGTCGTGCCCGTCCGCCGCGGCCGCCTCGAGCACGGGGAGTCCGTCCCCGGTGATCCGGCCGAACGCCGTGAAGTCCTGGCGCAGCAGAGAGTCGCCGAGCAGCAGGAAGAACTGACTGCCGTTGCTGTCGCGCACCCCGGCGTTGGCCATCGCGACCGTGCCGCGCGGATAGGTCACCGCCGGTGGGACGTAACCCTGCGCGGTCTCGGCGGCGAACTGTGTCACCGGGTACTCGTCGGCGAAGGTGTAGCCCGGTCCGCCCGTACCGGTACCGGTCGGATCACCGCACTGGTACAACTCGCCACCCGGATCGGTGGAGAGCCGGTGGCAGGCGACGCCGTCGTAGAAGCCACGCCGGGCGAGATGGACGAAACTGTTGACGGCACAGGGCGCCTGGGCGCGTTCGAGTACCAGCGGCACCGGCCCGACCGAGGTGTCCAGGACGACCTCGACGGTGCCCACCGTAGACGCGCTCGGCGGGGGGAGCGGCCCGTCGGCGGTTCCGTCGGGGATGTACCCGCAGGAGACGGTGGGAGCCGGCGGGGGCGGAACCTCGGGCAGGGCCCGGAACACCGACAGATCGCTGGGTGGGGCCGACCGCGGGCGGGCCGCCTCTTCGACGGAGGCGCCGGTGGCGGACTTCGGGTCGGGATCCTGGGCGCAGCCCCCGAGGGCGAACGCGGCTACCGCGAGACACAGCGCTACGACGACGCGGGGGAGCGATGCGCATCGCAGTGAAGTGGGATGGATCACGATTCAGGGACGCTAGCCCATGAGATCACGATCGTATACAGATCCGATTGCGATTCGATCGACATTCACCCCGCGGATCACCCTCGATGTGCTCCGCACACGAAAAATGGCGTCCCGCTCCGGAACCCGGAGCGGGACGCCGCGACGAGCGGGATCAGGACCCGACGGTCACCGACTCGATCTGCACCGCACGGTTCGGGGCACCGCCTCCGGCGGCCATCGATCCGTCGTCACCCTCGGCGGCGACCTCCTCGATCACCGCGAGACCGGCCTCGTCGACCGTGCCGAACACCGTGTAGGTCGGCGGCAACTGCGAATCCTCGTAGACCAGGAAGAACTGGCTGCCGTTGCTGCCGGGGCGCCCGGTGTTCGCCATCGCGACCGTGCCGCGCGGGTAGATCACCGGCTGCCGCAGCTGCGCATCGCCGCGCGCGTACACGTTCTCCGGGTACTCGGTGTCGAATCCGTAGCCCGGACCGCCCGTACCGGTGCCCGTCGGATCGCCGCACTGCAGCACCTGCAGACCGGGGGAGGTCACCAGCCGGTGGCAGGGCGTGTCGTCGAAGTAGCCCTGCTCGGCGAGCGAGACGAAGCTGTTCACCGTGCACGGCGCCGCGGCGCGGTCGAGGGTCAGACCGATCTCGCCGACACCGGTCGCGACCGTCACCTCGACGGTCCCGGCCGCGGCCACGTCGTCCGAGGGGGGAGCGGTCACGTCCCGCGCGGCATCGCCGGACGGGTTGTAGGTGCACGAGACGGGGTCGCCGTCGGCCGGCCGGTCGGGCAGCTGCCCGGTGTACGCCGGCGACTGCGCCGCCGGGGTGCTCGTCGACGCCGATGTCGCGGTGTCGGTGGTCGAGTCGTGGGAGCACCCGGTCAGCAGCAGCGCGAGACCGGCGGTCGCGGCGAGGGTCGTACGCAGTCGAGTCATCAGTCCATCCTGACCGAGGTGAGCTTGGTCTCCGCGGCCGGGGCGCCGTCGGCGGCTCCGCCCGCCACCCCGGCGGCGGCGATCGCGTCCAGCGTCGCCAGGCCGGTCTCGTCGACCGTGCCGAACACCGTGTACTGCGGCGGCAGCACCGAATCGCCGTAGACCAGGAAGAACTGGCTGCCGTTGGTGCCCGGTCCGGCGTTGGCCATCGCGAGGGTGCCCCGCGGATAGGTCATCGGTTCCTGGGCGGCCGGATCGTCCGCCGAGAACTGGTCGGTGGGGAACTCGTTCGCGAACTGGTAGCCGGGGCCGCCCGTGCCGGTGCCGGAGGGATCACCGCACTGCAGCACCTGCAGCGACGGCGAGGTCGTCAGCCGGTGGCAGGGCGTGTCGTCGAAATAGCCCTGCGAGGCGAGCGACAGGAAACTGTTGACGGTGCACGGCGAGTCGTCGTTGTGCAGGACCAGGCCGATGTTGCCCTGCGTGGTCTGCACGCTGACGCTGATGTCGGTGTTGTTCTCACCGCTGGTGACGATGCCCTCCGTGCGCGGGGGCTGGGCCGGTTTCGCCGGCTCGCGGCCGTCGGCGGGATAGGAGCAGCTCACCGTCTCGGGCAGCGGCTCGGACCGGCCTGCGGGCAGGGCCGCGTAGTCGAACTCGGTCTCGGACACCTCGAGATCGGAGGCCTCCGTCGCGGTGTCGTCGTCTCCGCTGTTCACCGCCCACAGGGCAACGCCCGCACCGATCACCACGACCGCCCCGAGCGCGGACAGTGCGATCGTGTTGCGCCGCCGCTTGCGCTCGCGTTCGGCACGACGCTCGAGCTGCCGTTCGAGTTTGCGTTTCGCGGCCTGGCGCCGTTGCGCGTTGCTCGCCATGCAGTAGTCCTTCCGTGAACGATCGTCGGTCCGGTCGGCATCGGAGCCGACACGAGTCTGCCACCCCAACCTGGGGGCGAACCGGCAGGGCGCAGCGCATAGTCTGTAGGAGACCGCGAATGCTTACACCCCGTAGGAGCGATGCACGTGCTCGTGACCGGATTCCCCGCCGGGATGTTCCAGACCAACTGCTACATCCTCGCGCAGGACAACGCGAAGGAGTGCGTCGTCGTCGATCCCGGCCAGGACGCCGCCGAGCCGCTGATCGAGTTCCTCACCGGATCGGATCTCGCTCCCCGCGCGGTGCTGCTCACCCACGGTCACCTCGACCACATGTGGACGGCGCAGCCGATCGCCGACCGCTACGGGATCCCGGTCTACATCCACCCCGACGACCGTCCGATGCTCTCCGATCCGCTCCAGGGCATCGGGCCGACCCTCGCCCCGTTCATCGAGGGAGTCGAGTTCGTCGAACCGCAGCAGGTCGTGGAGTTCGGTGACGGGGACGAGATCGAGCACGCCGGAATCGAGTTCGTCGTCGACCACACCCCCGGGCACACCCGCGGATCGGTCGTGCTGCGCACCCGCACCACCACCCCGGACGGCGCCGAACTGGAGGTCGCGCTCACCGGCGACACCCTCTTCCAAGGGTCCATCGGCCGGACCGACCTGCCCGGCGGGAACCATGCCCAGCTGCTCGACTCGATCGCGCGCAAACTGCTCGTCCTCGACGACGGCACCAACATCCTGCCCGGGCACGGTGGGGCGAGCACGATCGGGCAGGAGCGCGTGTCGAACCCGTTCCTCGCCGGTCTCGCCGGCTCCCGCTGAGCACCGGCGGACACCCGGGTGACGACCGCGTGCCGGGGGCCGACCGCCCGACCCGAGAACCGCAAGACTCCGATGAACACCACCGAGAGAAAGCAGCACCAGTGAGCAAGGCCTCCACGTTTTCGGCGCCGAAGGGTGTACCCGATTACGTTCCCCCGCAGTCCGCGGAGTTCGTGGCGGTGCGCGAGGGCCTGACCCGCGCGGCACGCCTGGCGGGGTACGGGCACATCGAACTGCCCATCTTCGAGGACACCGGACTGTTCGCGCGGGGCGTGGGCGAATCCACCGACGTCGTGACGAAGGAGATGTACACCTTCGCCGACCGCGGCGAGCGGTCCGTCACGCTGCGCCCCGAGGGCACCGCGGGTGTGATGCGGGCCGTCATCGAACACGGCCTCGACCGCGGTCAGCTCCCGGTCAAGCTCTGCTATTCCGGTCCGTTCTTCCGTTACGAGCGCCCCCAGGCGGGTCGCTACCGGCAGCTCCAGCAGGTCGGTGTCGAGGCCATCGGCATCGACGATCCGGCTCTCGACGCCGAGGTCATCGCCGTCGCCGACGCCGGCTTCCGCTCGCTCGGCCTCGACGGTTTCCGGCTCGAGATCACCTCGCTCGGCGACAACACCTGCCGCCCGCAGTACCGCGAGAAGCTGCAGGAGTTCCTGTTCGACCTGCCGCTCGACGAGGAGACCCGCCGCCGCGCCGAGATCAACCCGCTGCGCGTCCTCGACGACAAGCGCCCCGAGGTCCGGAAGATGACCGAGGACGCCCCGCTCATGCTCGACCACCTCTCCGACAGTGCCCGCGCGCACTTCGACGAGGTGCTCGCCCACCTCGACGCGCTCGGCGTGCCGTACGTCGTCAACCCCCGCATGGTGCGCGGTCTCGACTACTACACCAAGACCACCTTCGAGTTCGTGCACGACGGGCTCGGCGCCCAGTCCGGCATCGGTGGCGGCGGCCGCTACGACGGCCTGATGGAGCAGCTCGGCGGACAACCGCTGTCGGGCATCGGGTTCGGCATCGGTGTCGACCGCACGGTCCTCGCGCTCGCCGCCGAGGGCAAGGTGGCCGGCAACCCGGCGCGCTGCGAGGTCTACGGCGTCCCCATGGGCGACGCCGCCAAGGCCGCGCTCGTGCCGCTCGCGCACCGGCTGCGTGCCGCCGGGATCCGCGTCGACCTCGCCTACGGCGGCCGCGGACTCAAGGGCGCCATGAAGGCCGCCGACAAGTCCGGTGCCCTCGTCGCTCTGGTCCTCGGCGACCGCGAACTCGAGGCCGGCGAGATCGTCGTGAAGGACCTGCGCAACGGTGAACAGCAGAACGTCGCGCTCACGGACGTCGTCGCCCGTGTGGGTGAGGTCGTTGCCCGGGTCTGACGGCCGGGGCGGCGACGTCGTCCCCCTCGACCTCGTCCCTGCGAAGTTGCTCCGGCCCCGGGCACGGCGGGTCGCACTGATCGCGCTCGCGGTCGGGGTCGTGATCGGAGTGCTCGTCTGGCTGGTGGCTCCGGTCTGGGTGGCGGTGCTCGTCGGTGCCGTGTTGGCCCTGCCCCCGGCGATCGGGGCCACGGTCGCGACCCGGCGCCACCTGACCCTCGACGGCACCGTGGTCACCCTCGCCGGTCCGTTCCGCGCACGCAGCGTCGACCTCGCCCATCTGGCCGGGATCGAACTGCTGGTGCGGGTCGGCGGCATCTCGCAGGTGATCTTGCGGGTCAACGACGGTGCCCACGGCCTCGTCTCGATCCCCCTCGCGCTCTACGCGAACGGGGGAGGACGCGAACTCGAGGTGCTGTCCCTGCGGCGCCTCGCGGATGCGCTGGCCACCAGCGACATCGCCCCCGCCGCAGCGATCTCGTCCGTGCTGGTCGAGCAGTTGCGGGCGGAGGCGCGCGAGGCGGGACTCGGGGAGCGGCCGCTGTACCGGGCCGTCGACCTCGCCCGCCGTGCCGGCCGCACCCCACAGACCACCCTGACCGACCACGAGGTCGCGTCGCTGGTGGACTGACCGCCTAGAACTCCTCGCTCGCGCCGATCACCGCGGGAACGACCATCGGCAGGTCGCCGACCACCTCGGTGCCGGACCCGGCTGCGCTGAGCAGCCGGGAGGGGGAGTGTTCCTCGTCGTCCGATCCCCGGGCCGCCGAGGCCGGGGCGATGCCTCCCGCCGGCATCCGGGAGCCGGCCGCTGCGGTCCCGGTCCCCGCGACCGGCACGCCCCCGCCTGCCGGGGACATCGCCGGGACCGCCGCGGCGACAGGGGCTCCCGCCGGCGGCAGGCCGGCCGGGGCGTATCCGGACAGGCCCCCGGCGGACGCTGTCGGGACACCGGCACCCGGGCCCGCGCTCGGCGCCGTGAGCGCGGCGGCGTGCGCCGTGGGTACCGTCCCTGCATAGGAGGTGGGCACGGTCGCGGCGTGGGTACCGGTCGTCGTGAACGGCGCGGCCATGCTCGACGCGACGTCGGGCGCGGTGCCCACGAGCTCCCGCACCTGCGGCAATCCGGCGACCGCGACGGGTTCCGGCACCGGAATCGGCGTGGTCAGGGCCGTCATCGCCGCCGTGTGCACGGCGAGTTCCCCGCGGGTGCGGGCGACGATGGCGAGCGCGGCCTGCAGGTGCTCGGCGGCCGACGCGAGCAGCGCGGCCTGACCGGCGGGTGTGGCCAGCGCGGGTGCCGCGGCGACGGCGGTCGCCGCGAACGACCGGGCGATGCCCGTCAGTTCGATGTTGCCGCGCTCCACCGTCGCGGTGGCGGCGCGGGTGACGTCACCGATCCGGTCGCCGCGCTCGGCCAGCTCGAGCGCCGTCTGCTGGGCGCGGACGGTGTGCCCGGCACTCTCGTCGGCCGTCGCGCCCTCCCACGACTCCGGAAGCGCGTGCAGGGCGGTGCGTCCCAGCGCGGTGGCGGCCTCGAGCAGGCGGGAACCCTGCTGCAGCAGCATCGACGGATCGAGACCGTCGAGGATCCCGGTGCCGAACATCGAGCCCAGCTCGGCGATCGGCCGGGTCAACGCCTCGATCTCCGGCAGGGTGGGAAACGGGATCGATTGCAGCAGTGCGGCGATCGCATCCGGATCGGGCAGGGGCAGTATCGCATCGCACAACACCGGTTCCGGCAGCACGGGCAGCGGCACGTCGAGCCACGGGCCCACCGGCGAGGCCCGGAGGGCGTCGAGGACGGTGGGCGAGGATTCCGGTGCGACCGGCATCGCGGTCGTCTCCTGCATCACATACCTCCCGTCGCCCGGTCGAGCGCAGCGACGGTGCCGGCGTCGACGCCCTCGTAACCGGCCGCGGCCTCGTGTGCGGCCACCCCGTTGGACGCGTACGCGAGGGCGAGCTGCCCGACGGCGCGGGTGTGTTCGGACTGTGCGGCGGCGAAGGCCCCGAGGAACTCGCCGCCGATCAGGCCCATCGCGGGACTCAGTGCCGTGATGTTGGCCTGGAGATCGAACGCGCCCGCCTGTGCCACCTGCTCGGCGGCGTGGATGTTGGTGGTGCCGTATGCCCGGATCCCGTCGGGTACCACCCGTATTCCGGCATGCGAGAACAGACCGCTCATCGAATCCCCCCATCGAAGATCAGTGTGGCGAGCACTGTAACTCGAGCGCCCGCGGGCGGCCACCGGCTCGTCCCCAGGCCCGTGACGAAGCCGGGGATCGAATGTCCGTTCGACGGATCGGTTGACAGTCGATAGCACACATGTTCGACTGAAGGGCATGCGGTGGGCGAGTCAGACGGTGGACGCGGACGACGGTGCCCTGCCCGGGCTCGAACGGGCGGGGCTGGTCCGCAGTGTCCGCACCCCGGAGTTCGAGGGCATCACCTTCCACGAGGTGCTGTGCAAGAGTGCGCTCAACAAGACCCCGGAAGCGTCGCGCCTGCCGTTCCGCTACACCGTCAACACCTTTCGCGGGTGCAGCCATGCCTGCCGGTACTGCTTCGCCCGGCCCACCCACGAATACCTCGATTTCGACGCCGGGCACGACTTCGACAGTCAGCTGATCGTCAAGACCAACGTCGCCGCGGTCCTCCGTCGCGAACTCGCCCGCCGGTCGTGGCGCCGCGAGCACGTCGCGCTCGGCACCAACACCGACCCGTACCAGCGGGCCGAGGGGCGATACCGGTTGATGCCCGGCGTGATCCGTGCGTTCGCCGAGTCGGGTACCCCGTTCTCCGTCCTGACGAAGGGCACCCTGCTGCGGCGCGACCTGCCGCTGCTCGCGCTCACCGCCCGGCAGGTCGACGTGTCGATCGCCGTGTCGCTGCCCATCGGCGACCCGGAGCTGGCCCGCAGCATCGAACCCGGAACCCCCACGCCCGCGGCCCGTCTCGACCTGATCCGCGCGATCACCGAGGCGGGACTGTCGTGTCACGTCATGGTCGCGCCGGTGCTGCCGTATCTCACCGACTCGCGTCGTCACCTCGCCGAGCTGTTCGAGTCGATCGCCGCGGCGGGGGCCTCCGGCGCCACCGTCATCCCGCTGCACCTGCGCGGGTCGACGCGCGGCTGGTTCCTGTCCTGGTTGGCCCGGGAGCATCCGGCCCTGGTCGGACGTTATCGGCGGCTCTACGGCCGCGGCGCGTACGCGGCACCGGAATACACACGCTGGCTGAGCGATCGGGTGACGCCGCTGCTCGAGCACTACGCCCTGCGGGCGCGCAGTTCCGAACACCGCCCGGCGGCACCGGCACGGCCGGTCGACCTGCGCGAACCCGTGGGCGCCGCACCCACCCTGTTCTGACCCGGCTCTCGGCGCCGCACGTTCGCGCGCCGACACGAGGTTCGCCGCGCCTGCAGCAGGGGCGAACCCCGTGTCGGCGCGTCAGGTCCGGGGCTGCTCGATCAACGGATCGACTGTTGTGCACCCATGCGCTCACGCATGCGGGTGAACGCCGCGGTCATCGTCGCGACGTCGTCGGGGGAGAGGAGGTCGAACATGTTCTCCCGCACGGCCCGGACGTGCCCGGGCCCGGCTGCGGTGAGTGTGTCGAAACCCGTGTCGGTCAGTTCGGCCCAGGCGCCGCGGCGATCGGATTCGCACTCGACGCGCCGCACCCGGCCGGCGTTCTCCAGCCGCGAGACGGCGCGGGTGATCCCGCTGCGGGTGGTCGTGCCGGCGTCGGCGAGATCGCGCATGCGCATCCGGCGACCGGGCGCCTCCGACAGGAGGACGAGGATCTCGAAGTCGGTGAGGGAGATGCCCGCGTCGCGGAGCAGCTGCCTGTCGAGGTTCTGCATCAGGGTGCGGGTCGCGTCCAGGTAGGCCCGCCACAACCGGTGCTCGTCCCTGCTCAGCCAGTTCACCTCTGCCATGACCTCCAGTGTACGCCTGTTAGTTGACTGATCAATCAAATGTGGGAGACTGGGAGTGTCGTACGACGTGCTGAGAGCGAGAGGATGCGGACGAGATGAGCAACACCGATCGCCGGCCCGACGAGATCCACTGCCGGACCGAGGACCTGCACGCCGTCGACACCCTGAACCCGCGCGTGGAGATCATCACCTCCCGCGAGGTGCCGCTCGGCGGTCCGCGTGCCATGCCGGTCCGGCGCACCCTGCCCCAGCGGCAGCGGTCCCTCATCGGCGCGTGGTGTTTCGCCGACCACTACGGTCCCGACGACGTCTCCCGCACCGGCGGAATGGACGTCGCCCCGCACCCGCACACCGGGCTCCAGACGGTGTCGTGGCTGTTCGCCGGCGAGATCGAACACCGCGACAGCCACGGCGTGCACGCCATGGTGCGACCCGGCGAGATGAACCTCATGACCGGTGGTCACGGCATCTGCCACTCGGAGGTCTCGACCCCCGCCACGACCACCCTGCACGGCGTGCAGCTGTGGATTGCGCTGCCCGACTCCGACCGGGACGCCTCGCGCGACTTCCAGCACCACGTCCCGCCCCGGCTCGACCTGCCCGGCGCCACCGCCAAGGTCTTCCTCGGCAGCCTGGCGGGACACACCTCGCCGGTGAAGACATTCACCCCGCTCGTCGGCGCGGAGATCGTCCTCGAGCCGCACGCGCAGCTCGTGCTCGACGTCGACCCGTCCTTCGAGCACGGCGTCCTCGTCGACACCGGCGCCGTGACCCTGTTCGACACCGTGCTCGGGCGGGCCGCCCTCGGATACGTCGGCACCGGGGTGCCCGCGCTCCGGCTCACGAACCCGGGCGACGAACCTGCTCGCCTCGTGCTGCTCGGCGGGACACCGCTCGGCGAGGAGATCGTCATGTGGTGGAACTTCGTCGGCCGCAGCCACGACGAGATCGCCGCCTTCCGCGACGCCTGGGAACGCGGATCCGAGCAGTTCGGGCGCGTCGACGGCTACGAGGGCAAGGTCGAGCGGCTTCCCGCGCCATCGCTGCCCAACGCTCGTATCCGGCCTCGCCGCAACCCGCCCACCGCCGACCCCGGCCACCGATCCCAGTCCCCGTCGTGAGCAAGGACCCGTCATGAGCACCGCACCCCGCCTCGACGTCCGCCGCGCGGACGACCGGCTGAAGACCAGGATCGACTGGCTCGACTCGAAGCACTCGTTCTCGTTCGGTCACCACTACGACCCCGACAACACGCACCACGGCCTGCTGATGGTCAACAACGACGACATCGTGCTCGCCGGAACGGGTTTCGACACTCATCCGCACCGCGACATGGAGATCGTCACCTGGGTCCTGCGCGGATCGCTGGTGCACCAGGACTCGATGGGACACTCCGGCGTGATCTATCCCGGTCTCGCGCAGCGGATGACCGCCGGTAGGGGGATCCTGCACTCGGAGAAGAACGACTCGTGGCGTCTCGCCGGCGGAGTCGGCCGTCACGCCGAGGAACACGACGAACCCGTACGGTTCATCCAGATGTGGGTGCTGCCCGACGAACCCGGCGTCGACCCGGGCTACGAACAGCTCGAGATCGACGACGAACTGCTCTCCGGCGGACTCGTCCCGGTCGCCTCGGGGATGGACGCCTACGCCGACCATTCGGCGATCCGCATCCGCAACCGCTACGCGGCGATGCACGTCTCCCGCATGCAGCCGGGCCGGCCGGTGGTTCTTCCCGACGCGCCTTTCCTGCACGTCTTCGTCGCGCAGGGCGCTGCCGCGCTCGAAGGCGCGGGTCCTCTCGCCGAAGGGGACGCCGTGCGGATCAGCGGTGGGGGAGGACAGCAGCTCATCACGGCGACCGGCGCCGAGGTGATCGTGTGGGAGATGCACGCCGCACTCGGTGGCCCCTGATGTCCGGGACGCCCTGCAGGTGACCGGAACAGGGCACCTGCAGGGCTCGCCTTCAGGATGCAGCACCGCCGAGCGGGAGGAGGCGGGCGAGCACGTCGGACAACGTGATCAATCCGACGATCCGGCCCTCCGAGGTGACCGTCACGAGATGGGTGCGGGTCTCCCGCATCGTGGTCAGGGCCTCGTAGACCGGTGTCGCGGCGTCGATCGTCAACGCCGGGCGCATCAGTTCCGCGGCTGTGACACCGGGCTCGGCGTTCAGGCTGTCGCGCACGTGCACGACCCCGTCCACAGTCCCGTTCTTGCGCACCAGCAGTCGCAGATGACCGGTGCGGTACGCGGTCTCCCGGATCTCCTCGGCGGTCGCCGCGGGGCGCACACTGCTCGGATCCGCCCGGGGCACGACGATGTCGCCGAGGGTCAGCGCCTCGAGTTCCAATGCGCTGCTCAGATGCCCGTGATAGCGCTCGTCGAGGGTGCCCACCGTCGCCGAGTGTTCGACGAGATGCCGGAGGGCGGCCGGATCCTGACCGGTGGCCAGCTGATCGACCGGGTCGACGCCCAGTTTCCGCAGGCAACGGTTGGCCATGTGGTTCAGGCGCACGATCACCGGGCGGGTGACCCACATGAATCCGCGCATCGGCAGTGCCAGCAGGGTCGCGGACCGCTCCGGGTGCGCGATCGCCCACGACTTGGGTGCCATCTCACCGACCACCAGGTGTAGGAAGGTGACGATCAGCAGGGCGAGGACGAAGCCGGCGACGTCCGCCAGCCACAGGGGAGCTCCCCAGTTCTCGAACAGCGGGGTGAGCCAATGGTGCACGGCGGGTTTCGCGGTCGCGCCGAGCGCCAGTGTGCACACGGTGATGCCGAGCTGCGAACCGGCCAGGAGCACGGACAGTTCCGACGCGCTGCGCAACGCCGCCCGTGCCGAGCGGTTGGTGGCCGCGGCATCCTCGAGCCGGTGACGCCGGGCGGCGATCAGCGCGAACTCGACCGCGACGAAGAAGGCGCTGGCGGCGATCAGGACGATCGTCACCGCCGCGACGACCCAGGGGTTACTCATCGTCGGCCGCCTCCTCGGTCAGCAGCGTCACGTGCAGTGAGGACGGCACGTGCTTGTCGATCGCGCGGACCTCGGCCACGAGCACACGCCGCAGCGGCCGGTGTCCGAGCGCGAGGTCGGCGGGGTCGGGGTCGAGCGTCACGCGAACCGTCTCACCGACTTCGGGGAAGCCTCCGAACTCGGTGACCACGAGCCCGGCGAGGGTTTCGTAGTCGCCGTCGGGCAGGTCGTGATCGATGGTGCGGCCCACCTCGTCGAGGTGGACGTCGCCGCGGATCAGCCAGCCCTCGCCCTCGGGGCGGACGACCTCGGTGTCCATGGCCGGGTCGTGCTCGTCGGCGATCTCCCCGACCAGTTCCTCGGCGATGTCCTCGACGGTGACGACACCGGCGAAGCCGCCGTATTCGTCGATCACCAGGGCCATCTCCTCGTGGGCGTCCGCCAGGGCGTTCAGCACGTCGGGCAGCGCCAGCGTCGCCGGGACGATGACCGGCGGCCGGCAGGCCGTCGCCGCGGTGCCCTCGGTGCTGTCGAGTCCGAGCAGATCGTGCAGGTGCACGACACCGCGCAGGTCGTCGGAGGAAGTGCCCACCACGGGGTAGCGGGTGTGGCCCGTGCTCATCCGGTCGAGGATGCCCGCCACCGGCTCGTCGAGTTCGACGACGTCCACGCGGGAGCGGGGGATCATCGCGTGTTCCGCCGTGCGTGTGGGGAAGTCGAGGATGCGGTCGAGCAACGTGGACAGGTCTGCCGGCAGTTCACCGGCCTCCCGCGACGCCGCGACGATGTGTTCGAGGTCCCGTGGGGTTGCGGAGTGCTCGACGTCGTGGACCGGCTCGATGCGCAGCGCGCGCAGCAGCAGGTTCGAGGAGGCGTCGAACAGCCGGATCAGCCAGCCGAAGAGAGTGAGATACCAGGTCGTCGACAACGCCAGACGGCGGGCGACCGGTTCGGGCCGGGCGATGGCCAGGTTCTT
>Ga0182741_1002688_pt1 | contig 20187 bp, 20 predicted proteins | sample eDN5th37CBELigOP_FD_128874 | JGI IMG/M metagenome (GOLD analysis project Ga0182741, IMG submission 128874) | Enriched Organic Plus compost microbial communities from Emeryville, California, USA - eDNA 5th pass 37_C BE-Lig OP (version 2) (version 2) ... | reverse complement strand
TTCAACTTTGCCGCGCATCGGCGCCCGCAATGGTACCGGCCGATCGTGGACCAGGTCGGGGCGACACCACCTGCCTGAGGCCGCTGCCGGGGCAGACACCGCGACGCCTGCAGCGAAGCCCGGGGCCACATCCCACAGGTGGCGCTGCAGGTGCCATCACCCGTTCCGCTTGTCAGCGCCATGACACGGGGGGCAGCCGTCATGTGCGCCGGCGCACAGTTGGAGCATTGCACGGACCCGCATCGTTTCGCATAAGGCGCCGGAACCGTTTTGGAGTCGGATCCGGTGGCGACGGCGATCACCCTTTCGTTCATTGGCGGCAGCAAGATCGGCTACGTGGTGCGCTACAAGCCGTCGCATACGGAGAGCCCGCCGGATGGCGGCCATAGCGACTGCATCCTGCCGACCGGAGCGCCGGTTGGCTATTTCGGGTCGGGGGTGGTGGGCGCGAGGGGCGTGGTCTTCGCCTACAGCCATTTCCGCGCCTCCCGTCCCGCCTATGTGAACATGACGGATGCCAGGAGCACGCCCTGCCTTTCCACCATCCTCGTGATGGATGTCGGGCCGGCGCGGGCGCGTGCCTTCCGCGATGCCTGGCTCGCGATGCGCGCGAAGACCGACGGCTTCACGATCATGGGCAACAATTGCGCGACCCACGCCTCGCGTGCCTGCTACGCGGCCGGCATCATCCGCACCGCCGAGGTCAGCGGCGTGGACACGCCGAACAACCTCTATGAGCAGATCGTCGATGACGGGCTGGTCGGCTGGCGGTCCTACAGCGGCTATCTCGGCTTCGCGCCGCTCGCCTCCGGCACGGACGAGTTGCTCCTCGACTTCACCGTCACGCTTGAGCCCACGGTGATCGCCACGGTCGGCGGCCCTGGCGGCGGCGGCGGGTCGTCGTCCTGATCGCGCCGGACGGAAGCGTGGCGCCCGCCGGAGATCATGCGCTTCGTCTCACTGTCTAGGCCCGCGGCCGAGCAGGTGGATGCCGCCCGGTCTCGCCGGCTTTGTCCGACCAGCCGAGCCGGGTGGCGTCCACGGAGGCTCCCGGCCGCTCTACCCGAGCAACCATCGCCCGACTGGCGCGTCATGCGCGGCAGCGGAGGCAATGATGCGGCGGAGCATGCTCGGAGCGGCGGCGGCCTTGATGCTGGCAGGCCCGGTGACAGCCCAGACCCCGGCGGAGCGTGCCGGCCAGTCCCTGGAGAGCGCGGTGACGCGCGACCGCTTCCGTGATGCCGCCGAGGCAGCACGCGACGCGGACATCGCCCGGTCTCTCGGGGGACCACCCCCGCTTCCCCGCGTGCAGCAGCTCGAGGAGGATCGCGCGGGCCTGCAGCCCGATGTCGGGCGCCCGGAGCAGCGAGGCTGGCTACCGAACTCGCAGCGCACGACCGGCGCGGACCGTAACGTCATCCGCTGAGGCGGAGCCGAAACAGGAAGCGGGCAGGCGCTTCTCCGCGCCGCGACCAGGACGGGGACACTTCCCGATCCATGGGGTGGGAAGCCCCGAGAGGCGGCTTGCTTCCATGAAATCACCGCCCGCATCGAGCGGAGCGCCGCGGTCGGCACGCGGCGATTGCCATCCCCGCGGGGCTGTGAGAATCGATCTCGTGAATGATCGTGCAGGGGCACGCCTCCACCACGGTCCATCAGCGAGACAGGAGCAGCCCGATGTCCCGACGCCTCACCCTCGCCGCCGCCCAGCTCGGCCCCATCCAGAAGGCCGAGGGACGCGACGTCGCCGTCGGCCGCATGCTGCGCCTGATGGAGACGGCACATCGCCGTGGCGCCGAGGTGGTGGTCTTTCCCGAACTCGCCCTGACCACCTTCTTCCCGCGCTGGTACGAGGAGGATCTCGATCGCGCCGACCCCTGGTTCGAGCAGGCCTTCCCCTCCAACGCGACGGCACCGCTGTTCGAGGCCGCGCGCCGCTACGGCATCGGCTTCCATCTCGGCTATGCCGAGATCGCCCATGAGCCGGACGAGACGGGCACCCTCCGGAAGCGCCGCTTCAACACGGCGGTCTATGTCCATCCCTCCGGCGAGATCGTGCTGAAGTACCGCAAGGTGCATCTGCCCGGCCATGCCGAGTACGACCCGCAGCGCAACGTCCAGCACCTGGAGAAGCGCTACTTCGAGGTCGGCAATCTCGGCTTCCCCGTGGTGCGCGCGCCCCTCGGCCGAACGGAGGCCAATATCGGCCTGATGATCTGCAACGATCGCCGCTGGCCGGAGGCCTGGCGCGTGCTCGGCCTGCAGCAGGTCGAGCTGGTCATGCTCGGCTACAACACGCCCAGCCTGAACATGGAGAACCGCGGCTTCGAGGCGCACCATCTGCGCGTCTTCCATTCCCACCTCTCGGTCCAGGCGGGCTGCTACCAGAATTCCTGCTTCGCCGCGGCGGTGGCCAAGGCGGGGACGGAGGACGGGCACGAGCTGTTCGGCCATTCCATCATCGTCAACCCGCAGGGCGAGATCATGGCCCAGGCCACGAGCTGGGACGACGAGCTGATCCTCGCCGACTGCGACCTCTCCATGTGCGCGCTCGGCCGCAGCACCATCTTCGACTTCGCCCGCCACCGGCGGACCGAGGCCTATGGCCGCATCACCGCCCAGACCGGCAGCGAGCCGCCCGCTGCCTGGCGCCCGGCAGCAGCAGCGGAATAGAGCCGCTCACTCCGGGCTCAGCCCGAGGCGCCGATGATGCCGGCGATCGACCGCCGCAACTGCTCGGCACCGATCGGCTTGCGCGCATAGCCGTTCATCCCGGCCGCGAGGCAGGCCGCCTCGTCCTCGGGCATCGCCGCCGCGGTGAGTCCGAGGATCGGGATCCGCCCCGCCTCCCCGGGCAGGGCGCGGATGGCGCGGGCTGCCGCCAGCCCGTCCATCTCAGGCATCATCACGTCCATCACCACCAGCTCGTAGGGCCGAGCCCGCACTGCCTCCAGCGCTTCCCGCCCGTCGGAGACCGCGTCCACCCGGTGGCCGAGCTGCTCCAGCCGATGGGTCAGCAGCAGGCGGTTCGTGCTGTTGTCCTCGGCAACCAGGATGCGCAGGCGACGCGGCCCGGCCTCCGCCGTCGCTGCCTCCATCGGCTCCGGCACCATCACCTGCTCCTCTGCTGCCGGCCGGAGGAGGATGTCGAAGCGGAAGCAGCTGCCCTGGCCCGGGGTGCTCCGGACACCGATGGTGCCGCCCATGCGCTCCACCAGCTCGCGGCTGATGGCGAGGCCGAGACCGGCACCGCCGAAGCGGCGGGAGATCGAGCTGTCCAGCTGGCTGAAGGGGCGGAACAGCCGCGACTGCGCCTCGGGCGCGATACCGATGCCCGTGTCCTGCACCTCGAAACCGAGACGCACCATCCCAGGCTCCGCCTCCAGCGGGCGCAGCACCAGCCGCACCGACCCGGCCTGGGTGAACTTCACCGCATTGCCGAGCAGGTTGAGCAGGACCTGACGCAGCCGGCCGGCATCGCCGATGACGCGTGCGGGCATCTCGGCCGCGATCTCCGCCGTGAGGGCAAGCTGCTTGGCCTGCGCGGCGGGCCGCAGCAGTTCCAGCGCCGCCATGGCTTCCTGGCGTGGGTCGAAGGCCTCCTGTTCCAGCGTGAGCTTTCCGGCGTCGAGGCGCGAAAAGTCGAGGATGTCGTTCACCAAGGTCAGCAGGTGGTCTGCCGCCTCGCGAATCAGGCGCACATGGCTGGCCTGCTCGGGCAGCAGCGGCGCGTCCGCGAGCAGGCCGGAGAGCCCGATCACCGCATTCAGCGGGGTGCGGATCTCATGGCTGATCATGGCCAGGAACTCGGCGCGGGCGCGGAGCCCCGCCTCCGCCGCGTCGCGCGCCGTGGACAGCGCCTGCTCGGCTAGCTTGCGTGCTGTGATGTCGGTGAAGGTACGGACGGCGCCGCCCTCCTCCAGCGGCACGGTGCGGACCTCGAGGAAGAGACCGTTCGGCCGACGCCGCTCATAGGCCACGGCATGCTCGCCGAAGCCCTTGCTCAGCCGGGTGGCAAGCGCCCCGATCTCCGGTGCGTTGACGAACTCGCCCATGCGCAGCTGCCAGGACAGGATGTCCTGCAGATGGCAGCCGGGCCGGGAGAACTCGGGCGGCAGGCTGAGCAGCTCGGCCGCGCGCCGGTTCATCACCCGCACCGTGCCGTCCGGCGCGAACATCACGATGCCCTGCGGCAGGTTCTCTATCGTTGCGGTCAGCGCGGCCTCCGCCGCCTGCGCCGCGTCGCGCGCCTCGGCAAGCTGGCGCTCCTGCCGCTTGCGTGCGGTGATGTCGGTGTAGCTGCGCACGCCTCCGCCATCCGGCAGGGCGACGCTGCGCACCTCCAGGATCCGCCCATCCGGCATGTCGCGCTCGTAGGTGACCGGCAGGATGGCGGTCGTCACCAGGTCGCGCTCGGCTTCCGCCAGTGCCAGCAGGCTGCCGGCAAAGCGGTCGTGACGGATCTGCCACCCCAGTACCTCGTTCACATGGGTGCCGGGCTGCGCGAGGTCGGGCGGCAGGCCGAGCAGCGCCATGGCCTGGCGGTTCACCACCTTCAGGCGGCGGTCGTTGCCGATCACCATGCAGCCCTGCGGCAGGTTCTCGATCGCCGCGGCGAGAGCCGCCTCGGCCGCAAGCGCGGCGTCGCGCGCGTCGGCGACCGCTTTCTCGGCGCGCCGCCGCTCGGTGACATCGGTATAGGTGCGCAGTGCGCCACCATGCGGCAGTGCCGTGGTATGGATCTCCAGGACCCTGCCGTCCGGCCTGACCCGTTCCAGCAGAGTCCGGGACGGATCGAGTCCGGGCCGCGACGCCGCCGGGCCGGCCTCCGCGCCGACATCGCCCTGCCCCGCCTGCCAGGCGAGGATGTCGTGCAGCGGGCGACCCGGCACGCCGAGGTCCGGTGGCAGGTCGAGCAGCGTGCTCGCCCGTCGGTTCATCAGCACGAGCCGGTCGGCCTGGTCGAACAGTGCGACGCCCTGTCCCAGATTCTCCACCACGGCCTCGAGCCGGGCCCGGGCCTCGGCCTCCGCCCGGCGCCGCTGCCCGAGCAACCGCACCAGAATCCCGACGAGGCAGGTGAGCAGCGCACCGAACAGCAACAGCCGGTTACGGTCGCGACGGAAATCTGCCAGGGCTTCCTCGGCATCAAGCCCGGCGACGACCGCAAGCGGCTGGCCTGCCACCCGCCGCAGTGTCAGGAACCGGTCCACGCCATCCACGGCGCTGGTTGCCCGGAAGGAGACGGAGCCCGCAGCCACGGGGAAACGTGCCTGCACGGCATTCTCCAGGTTGCAGCCCGGCACCGCTTCCGCCTGCCGCGCGCGGGCGCGGACCATGCCGTCCTCATCGATCAGCGCGATGACGCCGCGGCCGAGGTCCACCGAGGCATAGGACCGCAACAGGCTATGCGGGTCCACCGACAGCACGATGACGCCCTCAGGTGCTCCGTCGGACCGGAGGAGAGGGCGCGAAAAGGCGATCACCGGACGCGGCAACATAGGGCCAGCGAGGGGCATGCCGACGAACAGCCGATCCTCGCCCGGCCGATCGAGATGGGCGCGAATGTCCGGCCTGGCACCAAGGTCGATCGGCTCGGGCAGCGGCCCGTCCTGGTTCCGGCGCGCCATGCCGTCCGGGCCGATGACGAGCCCCTCGACGATGTCCTCCCCCGCCGGATCGACCTCCGCCCAGGGCCCGAAAGCGAAACCGGAGGGGTCGCGCGCGTGAAGATGCTGGGCGAAGCGCAGCCGCGCATCGACCGTCTCGATCCTGTGGGCAACGCTCTCCTCGACCATACGGGCCAGGTTGGCGCTGTTGCGCCGGGCGGCATCAATGGCCAAGCTGTGGTCGTGCCACAGCCCGGCGCCGATCATGGCCCAGACCAGTCCGATGGTGACGGGGCCGACCAAGGAAGCCGCCCCCGGCGCCTTGCGCCGCCGGGACGGCGGAAGGGCGCCCCCCGCCTCTCCCGCGCCTGGCATCGAGGCGGTTCCGGCGCTTGCCGGCGTGTTCTGCATGCCGCCCCTCTGCAGCTACCGGGCGGAATCCGGCCTGGGGAATTCACGCACGAGCTGAATGTAGCGCAGATGGCCGTGATCCGCACCGCCGACAGGCCGGGGCGCCGCACAGCGCCGGGATCACCGTGCGGGCGGCACCTGTCCCAGCCGTCCGAGCGCCGCCGAAAGCTGCGGCAGCAGCGCGGGGTCGCGCGTGGCCCCGATCAGTGCCGCCTCCAGAACCGGCGCGGCATGCTCATAGCTCGCGCGATCGCGGCTTGACCGATCCGGATGCGATTGTGCCAGCAGACCGAGCGTCGTGCCGACCAGGGCCGACGGTCCGCCATCAGGCTGCCTCATGCAGCCACCTGCAACCCGGCCCGGCCGGACAGCACCGCGAGCAGTGCCTGCGCTCCCGCCGCCTGGCAGGGTTCGATCACCGGCACGCCGGCGGCATCCTCCGCGGCATGCACATGGCCGGCCATGCCGGCGCAGCCCAGTACAACCACCTCGGCGCCGCCCGCCACCAGCGCCTTCGCCGCCTGCTGCAGCCGTGCGCGTGGGGCGACCGGGTCGGTGAGCGTCTCCATCGGCAGGTTCAGCGGCTCGTAGCCGCTGAGCTTGGCCTCCACCCCCATGGCCTGCAGCACGCGGCGCTGCCGCGGGCGGGAGGTTTCCATGAAGCCGACGATGCCGAAGCGCTCGCCCCGCGCCAGCGCTGCCGCCACGGCCGAACGCAGCATGCCGAGCACGGGCCGGTCGGTGGCCATGCGCACCGCCTCCAGCCCCGGATCGGAAACGCAGGCGATGACATAGGCCAGAGCCGGCTCGCGCTCGACCATGCGACAAAGCGGCTCTGCCACACCGTACCAGTCGCGCCAGGTGGCGATGGCGGGCGGCCCGTCCTCGAGCCGCGTGACCTCGATGCGCGGCAGCCCGGGCGCGGAGAAGGGCGCCAGCGCAGCGGCGATGCCGCGCGTGCAGGATACCGAAGCGTTGGGGTTTATGACGAGGATACGGTCGGCCATTGCGGAACTGTCGCCCGAAGCCGCGGCGGGGGCAAGCCGCAGCTTCGCGGCGGCGCCGGGAAGCCTGGGATTGTCATGCAAGCGACGCGGGACAGCCACGCCATGCTTGATCCCGCGCGGCCGGAGGGCCAATATTTTGCACTGCACAATAACCGCTGGCGTGCCCAGCCGTCGGGACCTCCGCCGCAGCCTGGCGCCACCCGACCGAGACCGAGGAGGAATGCCGGATGCGCTGGGAAGCCCCGCCGTCCCTGCCCACCCCGCCCTATGCCGTGCCGCCCCTTCGCACCGCTGTGGCACGGGGTCTGACGAACCGCTGCCCGGTCTGCGGCGAAGGGCAGGTGTTCCGCAGCTACCTGAAGCTCGTGCCGCACTGCCGGGTCTGCAACACACCCCTCGGCCGGCTGCGCGCAGACGATGCGCCGCCCTACTTCACCATTTTCCTGGTCGGCCATCTGCTCGTACCGGTGGCGCTCTGGGTCGAGAAGGCCTGGATGCCGCCGATGTGGCTGCACATGGCGATCTGGCTGCCGCTCTTCGCGGTCTTGTCCATGTTGATGCTGCAGCCGGTGAAGGGTGCCGTCGTAGGCTGGATGACCAGCCTGGGCTTCACTGGCGAGGAGCATGGCCCCGACCCGGTGCCCGCGCCGCCGGCCTCCACTGGGCGTCGTCCCGGAGCGCCCTTGGGTGTCCCGCCGCGGCATCCCGCCCGCGATGCCTAGTCGCGCCGCCATAGCGCCGGCACCTCGGCCTGTGAGGCCCGAGCGCCAACTGGTGCGGATCGAGCTTCCGGACGCCACCCCCCTGCCCTCGGCCTATGCCGAAGCAGATCGTCGCCAAGCCGTGGCCGATCTGCTGCAGGGCAACCGCTTCGATCCGCATGGAGTCGCGGGCGGGCCTTTCGCCCTGCACCTGATGGTGCGCGAGGGCCGCCTGATCTTCGATATCCGCGATGCCGCGGATACGCCGCTGCGCGCCGTGGTGCTGGCCCTCGGCCCCTTCCGCCGCCTGATCAAGGACTACCACCTGATTGTCGAGAGCCACGAGCGCGCGGTGCTCGAGGGCGGGCACGAGGCGCGCATCCAGGCCATCGACATGGGCCGCCGCGGCCTGCACAACGAAGGTGCGGCACTGCTCGAGGAGCGTCTGCGCGGCCGGGTGAGCCTCGATTTCGAGACGGCACGCCGTCTCTTCACCCTGGTCTGCGCCCTGCATCAGCGGATCTGAGCCAGCCCGGGAGCGCCGCCTCCGCCCCTACCGCCGCTGCGGGCCGGCGTCGCTCAGCGCCAGGTTCTGCTGCGCCAGATCCGCTGCGGCCGAGTGCGGCGCCAGTGCGATGACACGCTCCCAGTCCGCCCGCGCACCGGCCGTTTCACCACGCAGCTGGCGGATGATGCCGCGTTCCAACAGGGCCTCGGCATTGTCGGGCGCGATCGCCAGCGCCGCCGCGATGTCGCGTTCCGCCAGCACCGAACGGTCCAGGTGGCGCTGGGCCGCGGCCCGCAGCACCAGCGCCTCCGCCCGGCGGGGATCGATGGCGAGGACCTGGTCCAGATCCTTCAGCGCCTCGGCGTAGCGTTTCATGCTGCCGAGCGCGATGGCACGGTCCATCAGCAGTTCGGTATCGTTCGGCGTCAGGGTCAGCCCCATCGTCGCCGCGGCAAAGGCGCGGCTGGGCTGACCAGCCAGCATCCAGGCCTGATCCGCCTGAGCGAAGATGCCCGCGCGGGCGGCGGCCGCCGCGTTGCTCTGCGCAGCCAGCGCCTCCAGCCGCTCGGCGGCGCGCTCGGTCTCGCCCAGCGCCAGCAGCGCGAGCGCGGCGCAATGCCGTGCACCTTCGCCGCCATCGGCAGCCTCCCAACTGTCCGCGAATTGCCGCGCGCCTTCCGGATCGGTGCGCAGCATGGCGAGGCAGCGGTCATACTCCGCGCCTTCGGCCAGCCGGGGCGCGTCGGTCGGGCGGCCTGGCGCCTCGGCTGCCGGGCTCAGCCCCGCGAAGCAGAGGGAGCCTGCCGCGGCCAATACCAGAGCAGCCGTCACGGCACCGAGTTGGGTGGATCGGCGGGACGTCACGGGGCCGCAGTCTAGGCATGGCGCCGCGACGGTGCCAGATCGGGGTGGATGACATTGCCGGAACCTGTCGTGCTGCTCATCGCCGGCCTCGGCTACAGCGGCCGTGCCGTCGCCCGCGCCGCTGTGGCCGAGGGATGGGACGTGACCGGCACGTTGCGCGACCCCGTCACGGCAGGCCCGCCACCGGAGGTCCAGGCAGTCGGTTTCGCCGAGGCCGCCCGCGCGATGGCGGTGGCAACGCATCTGCTGGTCACGGCGCCGCCTGGCGAGACCGGCGATCCCGTGCTCGCTGCCCATGCCCAGGCGATCCGCGCCGCGCCGCGCCTTCGCTGGATCGGCTATCTCTCGACGACCGGCGTCTATGGCGACCGCGGCGGCGGCTGGGTGGAGGAGACCACGCCACCCAGGCCCGGCCAGGCGCGCTCGTGGCGACGGCTCGAGGCCGAGCACGCCTGGGCCGGCTTCGCCGACCGCCTCGCGGTGGACCTGTTCCGCACGGGCGGCATTTACGGCCCGGGCCGCAGCCCCTTCGACGACCTGCGCGCCGGCACGGCGCGGCGCACGCTCAAGCCCGGCCACGCCTTCAGCCGCATCCACCGCGACGACATCGCGCGCGCCGTCCTCGCCGCCATCCGCACTGCTCCGCGCAGCGGCCTGCGCGTGTTGCACCTGGTGGACGACGCGCCGGCGGAGAGCGCCGTGGTGGTGGAGACGGCCGCGCGCCTGCTCGGCGCGCCGCCGCCTCCCGCCGTGCCCTTCGAGCAGGCGGTCGCCGCCATGTCGCCCATGGCCCGCAGCTTCTGGGCCGAGAATCGCCGGGTCGCCAACGCCGCGACCAAGGCCGCCCTCGGCATCGCCTGGCGCTATCCGACCTGGCGCGAGGGACTAGCCGCCATCCTCGCCGAGGAGCGCGGCGAGAGTCCGTCGTAGCAGCAGCAGATCCTGTGGCCGCGACAGCCGGTGGTCGCCATCCTTGATGAGCGTCACCTGCACATCCGGCCCGGTGATGGCGGCAGCGAGGCGCAAGGACAGTTCCCAAGGCACGTCCGGATCCTGCTGGCCGTGCAGCAGCCGCACCGGGATCGAAAGCGGTACCGGCGCATGCAGCAGCAGGTGGTGCCTTCCTTCCTCCAGCAGCGCGCGCGTGATGGGATAGGGGTCGCCATAAGCGCTGGGCCGATGCCAGACGCCGTCACGCTCGATGGCCGCACGCGCCTCGGGCACGAGCTGCTCGGTGATGCGCGCGGTGAAGTCGGGAGCGGCGGCGACGCCCACCAGCCCCGCCACGTGCGCGGGGTGGCGCAGCGCCAGCAGCAGCGCGATCCACCCACCCATGGAGGAACCGACAAGGATCTGCGGCCCTTCCGTCAGCGCGCTCAGCACGCTGGCTGCGTCCGCGGCCCAGCCGCCGATGGTGCCGTCGGTGAAGCGCCCGCCGCTCGCGCCGTGGCCGGAATAGTCGAAGCGCAGGAAGGCCTGGCCCCGTGCGGCGCAGAAGGCGGAGAGATCTTCCGCCTTCGTCCCCATCATGTCGCTGTTGAAGCCACTCAGGAACACGACCCCCGGCGCACGCCCGGTGCGGCGCCGCCAGGCGAGCGTGACGCCGTCGCCACGGTCGAGCCGACCGCTCTCTTCCGCAGCAGCACTCACAGCCGTGGCATCCCGCGCCGCGCGAGGTTCTGCATCAATGCACCCACGCCGAAGCTCCAGGGCGGGCAGGCATCGGTGCGGTCCACCTCGTTCACCAGCGCGCCAAGGCGCGGCGTGGCGATACGCACGACGTCGCCCTCCCGGTGAGTGAAGCCGAGGCCTGGACCGGCACGATCCTTGGCCGGCGAGAAGGGGGTGCCGAGGAACAGCACCACCCCGTCCGGATACTGGTGGTGCGGACCGATGAGCTGATCCACGAGTTCGGTCGGGTCACGGCTGATGGCGCCCGCCTCGCCCGTCTCCTCCAGCCGGAATCCGTCCGCGCCCTCGATCGTCAGGGCCATTGCGGCACGGCGCACATCCTCCAGCGCGAATCCGGCATCGAACAGCCGCAGCAGCGGGCCGAGCGCACAGGAGGCGTTGTTGTCCTTGGCGCGGCCCAGCAGCAGCGCGCTGCGCCCCTCGATGTCGCGCAGATTCACGTCGTTGCCCAGCATGGCGCCGAGGATCGTTCCGCGCGCATTGACCGCCAGTACCACCTCGGGTTCCGGGTTGCTCCAGGCGCTCTCGGGATGCACGCCGATCTTCGCGCCCGTGCCGACCGCGGCCATGGGCTGGCACTTGGTGAAGATCTCGGCCCAGGGCCCGATGCCGACCTCGAGGTACTGGCTCCACCAGCCCTTCTCGACCAGCACCTCCTTCAACCGCATCGCTTCCGGGCTGCCGGGGCGAATGGCGGCAAGATCGCCGCCCCCCGCGGCCGATCCACCCGCGGACAGGATGCCGCGCACCTCGGCACGCACCGCCTCGGCCCGAGCCGCGTCGCCGCGGCAGCGCTCCTCGATCACGCGCTCGAGCATGGAGCGCACATAGGTTACGCCGCAGGCCTTCACCGCCTGCAGATCCACGGGTGCCAGCAGCCAGGGCCGCGCCGCATCGCGCGCCGCATGCGCGCTGTTGACCAGTGTGGCGGCGAGATCGAGCGAGATCGGCACGCCGTGGCTGCGGATGACAGCGAGCGGATCCTCGGTGTTCAGCCAGGCGCTGACGGTACCGAAGGCTGGCGTCATGTCGAAGGCGGCGCCTTCCAGCAGCGCGACGGCCGTCGGCCCTTCCCGCGTCATCACCCGCGCCGCATAGGCACCCCGTGGCCAGTCCTGGGGCAGGCACGTCGCATCCAGGCGCAGCATCTCCCCGATCCTCCTCCCCCAATCCGAACGGCAGCCTAGCGCCGCATGGCGCGGCGGACAGCCCCCACCGCAACCGGCGAAACAGGCGCGCAATGCACGAAACACGAATCGGTTCGTCGCGGCATCGCGGGGAAACCTGGCCGCGGTACAGCGCCGGTACGCCAGGATGCCGGAGGCGCTCACGATGACGATGCCGCCCTTGCGATCCGCGTCGGGCCCGCCCCGCCGCGCCGCACGACCGGACGAGGTCCGTCGCAGCGATGCCGGTCTCCGCCATGCGTCGCCCCGCCCCCCCTGCCGCCACGACGGAACGGGCGCTGAGCCCACCACCCCTTGCCAGAGATCCGCCCGATGCCCCCGCTGACCTACACCGACCCCTATGGCCTGCCCGTCTCCTGCACCAGCCGTACCGCGCTGGACCATCTGGCCCGCGCGCTCGCGCTGCTGCACCGCTACCAGGCCGACCCGCTGGTCGAGATCGACGCAGCGCTCGCCGAAGCGCCGGATTGCGTCCTGGGCCACGCCTTCCGCGCCGCCCTCATGGTGATGAGCACCGAGCGCGGCCTGCTGCCGGAACTCCGCCGCAGCGTCGCGGCGGCGGATGCGCTCTGCGCCAGGGCGACGGAGCGCGAATGGGCCCATATCTCCGCCGCACGCGCCTGGTTGGACGGTGATTTCGCACTGGCGGCCCGGCGCTACGGTGCCATCGTTGCACGCTGGCCGCGCGACCTCCTCGCGTTGCAGGTGGCGCACCAGTGCGACTTTTTCCTGGGCGACCGCGAGGCGCTGCGTGACCGCCCGAAGGCGGCGCTCGCCACCTGGGGGCCGGCCGAGCCCGGCACGGGCTTCATCCACGGCATGCTCGCCTTCGGCCTGGAGGAATGCGGCGACTACGCCGCCGCCGAGGAGGCCGGGCGTCGCGCAGTGGAACGCGATCCGCGCGATGCCTGGGCCATCCATGCCGTCGCCCATGTGATGGAGATGCAAGGCCGGGCGCAGGAGGGGGTAGCCTGGCTCGGCACGCGGGTGCGGGATTGGGCGCCGGACAACATGCTGGCGGTGCACAACTGGTGGCACCTGGCGCTGTTCCACCTCGAAGGCGGCGATCAGGAGAAGGCGCTGGAGGTCTTCGACCGCGGCGTTCGTCGCAGAACCCTCGCCCCCGCGATCGAGCTGGTGGATGTCTCCGCCATGCTCTGGCGCTTCATGCTCTGCGGCACGGATTGCGGCCCGCGCTGGGCCGAGGCGGCGGAGCTGTGGTTGGCGCAGGAGCCGGGCTTCTACGCCTTCAACGACGTCCATGCCGTCATGGCCTGCCTTGGTGCCGGCCGCTCGGCGGAGGCGCGACGGGTGATCGCATCCATGGAGGCCGCGGCCCTTGGCGAGGGCACCAATGCCATGATGTCGCGCGAGGTCGGTCTGCCCCTGGCGCGCGGCCTGGCCGCCTTCGCCGAGGGCCGCTACGCCGAGGCAACGCGTCTGCTCGGCCCCCTGCCTCCGGTCGCGCACCGCTTCGGCGGATCGCATGCCCAGCGCGACGTGATTGCCCTCACCCGCATCGAGGCGGCACTGCGCGCCGGCGACCACGGCCTCGCGAGCCGGCTGGCGACGGAGCGGCAGGCGAGGAAGCCCGAGAGCGCTTTGGCACGGGCCATGATCCTGCGCTCGGCCCGGCTGCAGCCGGTCGCAGCGGCCTAGAGCGCGATTGCTTGAGGCTGGAACGCAGCAGGCGTGACTCGCACTCGTTGTTCCGGTCCCAGGGCATGACCGACTCAGTTTGAGCCAGTCATGTCGAGTCCAGGGGCAGCGGCATGCGCCTGCCGGCGACGGTCGGACGCTGCCGGTCCGGCGCGACAGTGGGAACCGGCCTGCGCCACGCGCCGTTGCCGCCGCCGGACAGGCGGAGGGTCGGCATGAGCCCGGATGAGACGCGCGCTTCCTGGGCCGGTGGGCTGCTGGGCTTCGCCTTCGGCGGCTTCGCGGACGGCATCCTGCTGCACCAGATCCTGCAGTGGCACCACCTGCTGAGCGGCTGGGCGGCCCGTGGCACGCTGGATGCGCTGCGATACCAGGTGCTGTGGGATGGTCTGTTCCACGCGGCGCACTACGCCATCCTCGCGGGTGGCCTGGCGCTGCTCTGGCCGCGGCCTGGCGGGCCACGGCCGGACCGGCGCCGGCTCGCGGCTTGGTTCGCGCTCGGCTTCGGCATCTGGCACCTGCTGGATGCGGTGCTGAACCACTGGGTGCTCGGCCTGCACCGCATCCGTCAGGACGCGGCCTTCCCGCTGCTGTGGGACCTGCTGTTCTTCGCCATCGGCCTGTTCGCCGTGGCGCTTGGCTGGCGCTGGCTGCGCCGCGGCGGGCCGGCGGCCCCGCCTGCCGCCCTTGCCGCGCTGCTCCTGATGGCCGGAGCGGGCGCGGCGATGCCGCCGCGCGGCGCTGTCCTGGTCGCGGTGGCGCTGCCCGCCGACGCGGGGGCTGAAGCGGCGTTGCTGTTGGCCGATCGTGCCGGCGCGAAGCTTGCCGGCGCGGATGCCAGCGGGCGGGTATGGCTGCTCGCTGCCGCCGACATGCCCCGGCTGCGCCGCGCGGCGGTGGCGCTCGGCGCGACACCGGCGGTTCTGCCTGCGCCGGCCATCGGCTGCCTGACAGCCTGGGACGGCTGACGCGACGGCTCCGGGGGCGCTGCCCCTGGCCGCACCGCCCATCCGAGGCTATGCGCTAGCGCCGCCGGCCGGGCACGCCCGGCGGGCGAGGGGGGACGCGACGCAGGAGGGGGGACGCGACGCAGCATGCCTGATTTCGACGTGGCGGTGATCGGCGCGGGTGCCGCCGGGCTGTCGGTGGCAGCCATCTCGGCCGGGCTCGGCCTCAAGGTCGCGCTGATCGAGCGCGGGCGCATGGGAGGCGAATGCCTGAACTACGGCTGCGTCCCCTCCAAGGCGCTGCTCGCCGCGGCTCACGCCGCCGCCGCCGCGCGGAAGGCCCAGCGTTTCGGCCTCCGCCTTCCGGAACCGGAGATCGACTGGGCGGGCGTGCGCGGGCATGTGCAGGGCGCCATCGCGCGCATCGCGCCGAACGACAGCGCCGCGCGCTACCGCGGCATGGGCGTGGAGGTGATCGAGGCCTCCGCCCACTTCATCACGCCCGACACCATCGAGGCCGGCGGGCGACAATTCACCTTCCGCCGCGCCGTCATCGCCGCCGGCTCCACCGCCGTGGTGCCGAAGCTGCCGGGGCTGGAATCCGTTCCCTATCTCACCAACGAGACCCTGTTCGATCTCGAGGAGCCGCCGGGGCACCTGCTGATCCTGGGCGGCGGCCCGATCGGGCTCGAGATGGCGCAGGCCCATGCCCGGCTCGGCTGCCTGGTCACGGTGCTGGAGGCAGCGCCGCGCATCGCCACTCACGACGACGAGGAATTGGCGGAGGGCCTCCGCATGGCGCTCCGCCGCGAGGGGGTGGAGATCCGCGAGGGCGTGCGGGTGGAGCGCGTGGAGCCGCTGGATCCCACCGAGCCGACGGGCACCCGCGGCGTCACGGCAGTGCTTGCCGATGGCAGCCGTGTCGCGGGCACGCATCTGCTGCTGGCGGTCGGGCGGGCACCACGCCTGGCCGGCCTGGACCTGGTCGCCGGCGGGGTCGCGACCACACGGCGCGGCATCGCCACCCGCGCCGACCTCCGCTCCGTCTCAAACCGCCGTGTATGGGCGGTGGGCGACATTGCCGATCCGGCGGGGCTGGGCCCGCGGGCCTTCACGCATGTGGCGAGCCAGCATGCCGGCCTGGTGGTGCGCTCCATGCTGTTCCGCCTGCCCTGGACACGGCTGGACTATGCCGCCCTGCCGCGCGTCACCTACACCGATCCCGAGCTTGCCCAGGTTGGCCTGACCGAGGAGGAGGCGCGGGCCCGGGGCATCACGGATATCCGCCTGCAGCGCTGGCCACTGTCGGAGAACGACCGCGCCATCGCCGAGGGGAGGCCGGACGGGCTGGTGAAGCTCGTCGTATCTCGCAACGGAAGGCTGCTGGGTGCCGGGATCCTGGGTCCGCATGCGGGAGAGATGGCCGGGCTCTACGGGCTGATGATCGGACGGAAGCTGCCGCTCTCGGCCCTCGCCGGCATGGTGCTGCCCTATCCGACGCTCGCCGAGGCCGGCAAGCGAGCAGCGGCGGAGTTCTACGCGCCGCGGTTGTTGTCGCCTTTCACGAAAGGTCTTATCCGGTTGCTCAAACGGCTGCCGTGAGCATCTTTGCTGCGGTTGCGAAGGAATCATCGCCATGGAACGAGTCCTCGAAGGGCGCACGGCGCTCGTTACCGGCAGCACCAGCGGCATCGGACTCGGCATCGCCCTGCTCTACGCCCAGGCGGGGGCGAAGGTGATGCTGAACGGCCTCGGCCGGACGGAGGACATCGCCCGCGCCCGCGCCGAGGTGGGCGCTGCCATGGGGGGCGGCGACGCGCCCTATTCCGGCGCCGATCTCTCCGATCCCGCGGCCGTCCGCAGAATGGTCGCCGAGGCCGAAGCGGCGCTCGGCAAGCTGGACATCCTGGTGAACAACGCCGGTATCCAGCATGTGGCGCCTATCGAGGAATTCCCCGAGGGGAAGTGGGACGCGATCCTCGCGATCAACCTCTCCTCCAATTTCCACGCCATCAAGGCGGCGCTGCCGGGCATGAAGGCGCGGAACTGGGGCCGCATCGTCAACATCGCCTCGGCGCACGGCCTGGTCGCCTCGCCCTACAAGGTCGCCTATGTCGCCGCGAAGCATGCGGTGGTCGGTATGACCAAGGTGGTGGCGCTGGAGATCGCGCGCACACCCCTCACCTGCAACGCCATCTGCCCTGGCTTCGTGCGCACCCCGCTGGCCGAGGCGCAGGTGAAGCCGCTCGCGGAAGAACACGGCGTCTCCGAGGAGGCGGCGCTGACCGACTACCTGCTGGAGAAGCAACCCTCCAAGCGCTGGGTCGAGGTGGAGGAGGTAGCGCGCATGGCGCTCTACCTTTGCGGGCCGGGCAGCGGCGCGGTGAATGGCGCGGCGCTCTCCATCGACGGCGGCTGGCTCGCCGCCTGATGGACATCAATCCGCCCGAAGTTCCTGCGCCTGCTGCGGAGAAGCAGGCGGCGGAGAAGGCCGCGACGCTGCCGCGCCCGGCCGTGGCGAAGCCCGCCACGACGAAGCGCGTGAACCTGGCGCTGCAGGGCGGCGGCACGCATGGCGCCTTCACCTGGGGCGTGCTGGAGCGCCTGCTGGAGGACGATCGGGTGGAGGTGGATGCCGTCTCCGGCACCTCCGCAGGCGCGATCAACGGCGCCATCTTCGTCCAGGGCCTGGCCGCGGGCGGACGGCAGGGGGCGATCGCCGCGCTCGAGAAGCTGTGGACCGACGTCGCCGCGCGCCTCGCCTTCAGCCCGCTGCGCAACACGCCCTTCGAGAAGGCGATCTGGGGCTACGACCTGACCTATTCCTTCGCCTATCAGGCCTTCGACACGCTGACCCGAGTTCTCTCACCCTATCAGTTCAACCCCTTCCCGGTGGAGTTCAACCCGCTGCGCCAGGTGCTGCAGGACAACCTGGACGCCGAGCGCCTGCGCCACGACCCGCAGGTGCTGCGCCTCTACGTCTCGGCCACCAATGTGCGCACCGGCAAGCCGCGCGTCTTCACCCGGGCCGAGATCAGCGTGGACGCGCTGCTTGCTTCCTCCTGCCTGCCAAACATCTTCCGCGCCGTGGAGATCGAGGGCGAGCACTACTGGGATGGTGGCTATCTGGGCAACCCGGCGCTCTGGCCGCTCTACTACGAGCGTGGCGCGCCGGACATCGTGCTGGTACAGATCAACGCCCTGCTGCGGCCGGAACTGCCCACCACGCCGTCGGACATCATGAACCGGCTGAACGAGATCAGCTTCAACGCCTCGCTCATGGCGGAGATGCGGGCGATCGATTTCGTCCAGCGCCTGCTCGATGCCGGGCGGCTCGAGCAGCCCCGCTACCGGCGCATCTTCCTGCATTCGATCGAGGATGAGGACCGGATGCGGGAGTTCAAGCTGAGCACGAAGCTGAACGGCGACTGGGAATTCCTGCAGACGCTGCGCCGCTTCGGCCGCGCCGCGGCCGAGCGCTTCCTCGATACGCATCATGCCGCGCTCGGACGCGAGAGCACGCTCGACATCCGGCGTTTCCTGTAGGAGGGGCGTTTTGTGACAGGCGGAGAATGGGGGCGGATCATCGTCGCGGCGTTGGCGGGGCTGGCCGGGTTGCTGCTCAGCCACGTCGAGCAGCCGCTCCTGAGCAACGACCGGCTCGGCGCGCTGATCTTCCTGGCCGCAGCCTTCTACGGCTACCGTGTGGTCGCGCGGCATTTCGATCGCGCCGAGAGCGGCCGCGAGCATCCCTGAGGCGGGGTCGCGGGACAGGAGGAGGGCCATGGCAGCGACCAACCCCGGCTGGGATCCCAACCAGTATCTCCGCTTTGGCGACGAAAGGCTGCGCCCGGCGCTCGACCTGATCGCGCGCATCCCGCATCCGGCACCGCGGCGCGTGGTGGACCTCGGCTGCGGCGCCGGCAACGCGTTGCCCGCGCTGGCGGCGCGCTTCCCCGGCGCCGAGATACGCGGCGTGGACGGTTCCGCCGCCATGCTGGAGAAGGCCCGCGCCACGGGCTTCGCCACAGAACTCGCCGACATCGCCGCCTGGACCCCCGCCGAGCCGGTGGAGGTGCTGTTCAGCAACGCCGCGCTGCACTGGCTGCCTAATCATGCCGGCCTGTTCCCGCGCCTGCTGGGCTGCCTGGCGCCGGGCGGGTGGCTCGCGGTGCAGATGCCCGCCATGCATGCCCAGCCGCTGCGCGCGGTGCAGGACCGGGTGGCGCAGGCAGGTCCCTGGGCGGCGCAGCTTGCCGGCGTCGCCAGCGCGCCACCCATCCTCGACCCGGGCGCCTATTACGACATGCTGGCACCGCGCACGGCGGCGCTCGATCTCTGGGTGACCGAGTACCTGCATGTGCTGCGCGGGCCGGATCCGGTTGTGCAATGGGCCATGGGCAGCAGCCTGCGGCCCTATCTCGACGCGCTGGCCGATGCGCCGGCACTCCGTGAGGACTTCCTCGCGGCCTATGCGGAGGCCATGCGGCAGGCTTATCCGGCACGCGATGACGGCACCGTGCTCCTGCCCTTCCGGCGGCAATTCATCCTCGCGCAGGCGCCGGGAAGCTGAGGGACATCCGGCCAGCCCGCCACAGGCGATGTCGCGCGCTGGCACCAACGCATCCGGTGCGGGCACGGCAGGATGGTCCCACACCCTAGCCAGCGCGGGACTCGGCCACGCCGGTCCGGGTAGCACACGCGGCGAGCACCAGCAGCCGTGCCGGTGCCCCGATGCGCACCAGCACGATCGCGTTCTGCCGGAACCGCCGTGCCAGCACGGCAACCTGCCGGTGGTCGGCTGCGATCAGCAGGTGCCGCTCGAACCAGCCGCGGCCACGGCCGCTGCCCTCCGCCATCGGCAGGCGGCGGGCCGTCTCCCGAAGGCGGGTCTGCATGCGCCTGTTCCAGCCTGCCGGCATGGGGCGGCTGTAGGGGTTCCAGGCGGTGACGAAGCCGCCCTGGCGCGACCCTAGTCGCCGCAACAGCGCCTCCACAGCTTTCGAGCGCCGGCCGATGCGTGCCACCGCGCCCGCCGCCTCGTATTCGGTGCAGGCATAGGCCCGCAGCAGACCAGGCGTCATGCCAGGTGGAACAGCATGGCCTTGAGATAGGCACTCTCGGGCAGCAGCGGGTGCACCGGGTGGTCCGGGCCGGCACCGCCCTGAAACAGGATCCTGCCCTCGCGCCGGGCACGCCCGAGGCCCCAGACCACTGCCTCCGCGAACTCGCCCGGCGCGACATGATGGCTGCAGGAGGCGATGAACAGGAACCCGCCGGGCGCCACCAGGCTGGCCGCAAGCCGCGCCAGCTTGCCGTAGCCGCGCAACGCCGCCGGCTGGTCCTTGCGGCTCTTGGCGAAGGCAGGCGGGTCGGCGACCACGACATCGAAACGCACCCCGCCGGCAGCCATGCGCTCGAGTTCCTCCAGTGCCTCCGCGCGTCGGGCCTCGACACGCGACGCCAGATCGTTCTCCGCTGTGGTGCGCATGGCGAGATCCAGCGCGTGAGCGCTGCGATCAAGCAGCGTGACGCGCGCTGCGCCGGCAGCGGCGCAGCGCAGGCCGAAACCACCGGTGTGGCAGAAGGCGTCCAGCATCGT
>Ga0182741_1002686_pt1 | contig 20221 bp, 18 predicted proteins | sample eDN5th37CBELigOP_FD_128874 | JGI IMG/M metagenome (GOLD analysis project Ga0182741, IMG submission 128874) | Enriched Organic Plus compost microbial communities from Emeryville, California, USA - eDNA 5th pass 37_C BE-Lig OP (version 2) (version 2) ... | reverse complement strand
CTCGGCGCCGCGCTCACCGCCCGCCAGCGGGTGCATCAGGACGAGGAGCAGATCCTCCGCGTCCTCACGCACAACCTCATGATCCTCTTATCGGGCGCGCCTTCGAGCTTTCAACAGAGCCGACGACATCCCGCGTGTCCCCTCCGTTCACCCCGGTGTTCCCTGTGGTGCTCTCCGCGGCCGTTCTCAGTGTCGCTGCGACTCCGTGGTTCGAGCCGTCGAATGGATCGTCAACGTCGAACGACCTCGCGCTCGAGCCGCATCGTCTCCTCGACGAGCCGTACGAAGCCGCGCCGGTAGCCTTCGGGGTCGTCGCCGAGTGAGGACTGCGCGAGCTCGCGCACGGCGTCGAAGGTCATCGAGCCGGCGTGCGGCGAGCGGCGCAGCAGCATCCCGTAGCCGGCGACGGCGGCGGCGAAGGTCAGGTCGGCCGACGCGCGCCCGGGGCGGGCGGTGACCGCCTGACGGAGGAGGCGGCTCGTGTCGCTCGTCGGGGGCTTGTAGCGCAGGCTCACGAACAGCAGCTCGTCCGACCGCGCCGCGCCCGCATCGCGCCGCGGCTCCTGGTATCGCAGCGGCGTCGCACGCCGCCCGGCGTCGGCCGTCGGCGCACCGACCGGGACCAGCTCGTAGAGCGCGGTCACCGAGTGGCCGGCGCCCATCTCGCCCGCGTCCTTGCGGTCGTCGTCGAAGTCCTCGTCGCGCAGCAGCCGGTTCTCGTAGCCGATCAGCCGGTAGGCGCGCACCGCCCGCGGGTTGAACTCGACCTGCAGCTTCACGTCCTTGGCCACCGTCACGAGCGTCGCCCCCAGCTCGTGCACGAGCGTCTTGCGCGCCTCCATCAGGTCGTCCACGTACGCGTAGTTGCCGTTCCCCCGGTCGGCGAGCTGCTCGAGGCGGCCATCCTTGAGGTTCCCCATGCCGACGCCGAGTACGGTGAGGAAGGTCCCGTGCTCGCGCTGGGTCTCGACGACGCGCACGAGCTCCGCGGTGCTCGACGTGCCGACGTTGAAGTCGCCGTCGGTCGCGAGGATGACGCGGTTGTTCCCCTCGGGGATGTGGTTCGCGCGCGCGACCTCGTACGCCAGCCGGATCCCCGCGCCGCCGGCGGTCGAGCCGCCGGCCTCGAGCCGCTCGATCGCATCGAGGATCCGCTCCTTGTCGCTCGCCGGCGTGGAGGGGAGCACGAGCCCCGCCGCCCCCGCGTAGACGACGATCGCGACGCGGTCCACCGGCCGCAGCTCGTTCACCAGCAGCCGCATCGACTGCTTGACGAGCGGCAGCTTGTTGGCGGGCAGCATCGATCCGGAGACGTCGAGCAGGAAGACGAGATTGTTGGGCGGCAGCGCCGCGAGCGGCACCCGGCGCGTCTGCAGCGCCACGCGCGCGAGCAGATGGTTCGCGTTCCACGGCGCGCGCGTCACCTCCGTGTGCACGGCGACCGGGTCGTCGCCGCGCGGTTCGGCGTACGCGTACGGGAAGTAGTTGATCAACTCCTCGATGCGCACCGCGTCCGCGGGCGGGAGCCGCCGCTCGGTCGTGACGAAGCGGCGCACGTTGCCGTACGACGCGCGGTCCACGTCGATCGAGAAGGTGGAGCGCGGCGACTGCCGCACGTCGGCGAACCCGTTCTCGTCGATCCTCGCGTACTCCTCGGTGTTCGGTGCCTGGTCGTCGGAGCGCGGCGCCGCGCGTCGGAGGGCGACCTCGGTCGCCCGCATCGGCTGCCGCTGCACCGCAGGCGCCGCAGCCAGCTTCGCCGCCTGCGCGGACGTGCCGGTCACCGCCACCGCGTCGAGCGTCAACGTCTGGGCGCGCAGGGTGAAGTCGGCGATGACGGTGTCGGCGTCGAGCCGCAGCGGCGTCGAGCTCGCCGCGAAGCCGATGCGGCGCGCGGCGAGCGTGAGCTGCCGTCCACGACCACCGGGCACGCGCAGACGGTATTGCCCCGCGCCATCGGTGCTCGTCTCGAGGTTCACCTCCCGAATCGCCACGTGCACCGCATCGATGGGACGACTCGCGCCGTCGCGGACCGTGCCCCGGATGATGACGTCGCGGCGCGGGACGGCGGCGGCGTCGGCGAGGGTGACGAGCGCGGCGACGGCGGCGGTCGCGAGCAACGCGACGCGCCGGACTGGAACTGGGGATCGCATGACGCCTCCGGGCGACGAGGACGAACTGCCGTGTGCGGAGGAGACGTCGCGAGTGCCGGGGACTTGCACATCGGACTCGCCGTTCCGCGATCAGATCGCCACGCCGGACGACCAGAGGTGCTGCGCCGCGTAGGCGCGCCAGGGGCGCCACCGCTCGGCGTGCGCGCGCAGCGCGCGCGCGGTGATGCCGCCCATCGCCCGGCGCAGCACGAGGTCGGTCTCCGGAAAGGCGTCCGCCCAGCGCATGGCGCGCATCGCGACGTAGCTCGCCGTCCACGCGCCGATCCCCGGGAGCGCGCGCAGGCGGCGCACGCTCGCGCCGACGTCGTGCGCCGTCGCGTCGCGCTCGAGCTCCGGCAGCGCACCTTCCGCCACCGCGCGCGCGAACGACACCAGAGCGGCGGCACGAGCGCGCGGCAGTCCGATGCGCGCCACCTGCTCGACCGTGGCGTCGGCGAGCCGTGCGGCGGTGACCGGCAGATGCGTGATCGTCCCGTGCGGAATGCGCAGCGGCTCGCCGAGGAGCCGGACGAGCCGGCCGGCGAGGGTGGTGGCGCCGCGCACGCTCACCTGCTGGCCGAGCACCGTGCGGAGCGCCAGCTCGAAGCCGTCGAGGCACCCCGGTACGCGGAGCCCCGGCCGCCGCGCGACGATCGGGGCCAGCACCGGATCGGCGCCGAGGTGCGCCACGATCGGTGCGGGATCGGCGTCGAGATCGAGGAGCCGGCGGAGCCGCGCCTCGAGCGGCGTGCGCACCGGGTGCAGCGACGCGGAGAGCGTGGCGATCACCGACGTCCCGTCGACGCCGAGCGCCAGCACCCCTGCGTGCCCCTCGACGCTCACGCTGCGCGCGTAGCGGCGCTCGTCGAGCGAGACCACCTCCGTCCCTGGCGTCGCCCGCGCCGCGAAGTAGGCGAGCAGCGCGTCCCCGTCGAGGGGTGGCAGGAAGGGAAGGCGGAGCGGCTCGGCCGGCGGGTGCATCGAGGCAGTATAGCGCGACGCCGCGCGTCGTCGGCGCCCTGCTGACGCCGCGGCGCGCCGGCGAGTAGCTTGGCCCACGCTCCGACCGCGCGGACCACTCGCCTTCAACCCCCTTGCCCGTGCGCCTCGCCCCATCGCTCCTCCTCGCGCTCGTCGTGCTGCCGGCGGCCGGCACCACGATCCCGGCGCAGCGTTCCCCCGCCGCATCCCCCGAGTGGCGCGCCTTCACCCAGGCCTTCGACAGCCTCGCCGCGGCCGAGGGCGACGTCGGCGCGAGCGCGCTGCTCATCCGCAACGGTCGCGTCGCAGCACGGCATCACGTCGGCTTCGCCGATCACACGGTCGGGCGGCGCGTGGACGACGCGTCGATCTTCCACTGGGGCTCGATCACGAAGACGCTGACCGCGATCGCCATCATGCAGCTCCGCGATCGCGGCAAGCTCTCGCTCGACGATCCGGTCACCCGCTGGATCCCCGAGCTGCGGCAGGTGAGCGATCCCTACGGGATGAACGACAGCATCACGATCCGCATGCTGCTCACGCACTCCGCCGGCTATCAGGGGTCCACCTGGCCCTGGCGGCGCGGCGCGGCGTGGGAGCCCTTCGAGCCGACGACGTGGGAGCAGCTCGTGGCGATGATGCCCTGGCAGCGCCTCCTCTTCCGCCCGGGGACGCGGTCGCAGTACTCGAACCCGGGGATCCTCTACCTCGCGCGCGTCATCGAGCGGATCACCGGCGACGCCTGGCAGTCGTACGTGCAGAAGAACCTGCTCACCCCCCTGCGGCTCGAGCGGAGCTACTTCGGCGTCACCCCCTATCACCTCGCGGCCGATCGCTCGCACAACTACGTCGTCCGGCGCGACACGCTCACGGGGCGCGACACGGTGATCGACCAGGGGGCGGACTTCGATCCGGGGATCACGATCCCGAACGGCGGGTGGAACGCCCCCCTCGACGACCTCGGGCGCTATCTCGCCTTCCTCGTCGGCGCCCCGCGCGACTCGGCCGAGGCGAAGCGCTGGGCCTTCGTCCTGAAGCGGAGCACGCTGGAGGAGATGTGGCGTCCGGCCTTCCCGCTCGCGGCCCCCGGCGACTCGATCGGGCTCACCTTCTTCGTGCACGACCGCGAGGGGACGCGGCTCATCGGGCACACGGGGAGCCAGGCCGGATTCCGCTCGTTCGTCTACTTCGACCCCCGGACGCGCGATGCCATCGTCGTCGGCTTCAACACGACGAACTACGCGCAGCGCTCGACCTTCGGCGAGGTGCAGCAGCGGGCGTGGCGGCTGCTGCGGTCGGCGTCCGGGGAGTGAGCGGAGCGGGGACGACGGTCAGGGGAGGGTGACCGTTCCGCGGACGATCTCGCGCTCGTGGAACTCCGCCGATCCGGATCGCTGCTGGAGGCGCTGCCGCAGCACCACCGCGAGGCGCCCCCGCCTCGCCGGGACCACCGCGAGGCGGAACGTCGGTCCCACGCGGGGAGCGTCGGCGGTGCAGAGGATCAGCTGGTCGGAGAACCGGGAGACGTGCGTCACCACCAGCGCGCCGTCCACGATGCCGGCGCTCGCCGAGAACTCCAGTCCGCACGGGCCGCGGTCGTAGACGTACGTGACCACGACCGAGTCGCCCGACGCCGCGACCGTCGCGGCGAGCGGCCGCACGTTCGTGGGCGTCGGCGCGGACGTCTCCGCGACCGCGAGCCCGGACGGTGGCGGGGCGGTGACGGTGCGATAGGGCTCCGTGAGGGACGGGCCACACCCCGCACCGACGAGGGCGCCCGCGAGTGCGAGCGCGGAGAGACGGGTACGCATCGGACCTCCTGAAGGTGGGCACCGTGCGACGGACGGTGCCTCTCGCCCAACCGCGCGACCACCGTCCGGGTCACACCAGTGAAGCGGTGGATCATTTTCGGCCTGCTGCGGGGTAGGAGCAGAGAGCTTCATCCCAGTCGTCCATGTCTCGCCGTCGCCGTCTCACGCTCGTCGTCATTGCCGTCCTGCTGTGCGCGGGCGTCGCAGGAACCGCCTGGCTCCTCCGCGACCCGACCCCGCATTTCCGCGAGCGGCGCGCCGCCCTCGCCGCCGTGTCCGAAGGGGAGCCCGTCGTGGAAGATGGCTTCTCCCTGCAGGAGATGCGCGTGGTCGGCACCAGCGGACTCGCCGTCGATCTCGTCGTCCGCCGCGCACTTGCCGACAGCGGCCAGACGCTCCCGCTCGCGCTGATCCTCGGCGGCCACCACACCGGCCGCGATGCCGCGCGCCTGCTCGGCGACACGCACGGGGTGATCGTGGCAGCGCTCTCCTACCCCTTCACCGGCGATCCGCGCCCCGACGCGCTCACCTTCCTGCGCGACATCCCGAAGATCCGCGCCGCCTTCCTCGACACGCCGCCGGCGGTGATGCTCGCGCTCGACCACCTGCGGCGGCTCCCCGACGTCGACACGGCGCGCGTCGAGATGATCGGCGTCAGCCTCGGTGGGCCGTTCGCCAGCATCGCCGGCGCGCTCGATCCGCGCATCTCGCGCGTGTGGGTGCTGCACGGCTCCGGCGGGTCGTTCGTGCCGCTCGAGGCGAACATGCGCCGCACGATCGGCGTCGCCCCGCTGCGCTACGCCGCCGCAGGGCTCGCGAACGTGATCATCGCCGGCCCGCGGCTCGATCCCACGCGGTGGGTCGGCGGCATCGCGCCGCGTCCCTTCGTGATGGTGAACGCCGCGGACGACGAGCGGATGCCGCAGTCCGCCGTCGATGCGCTCTTCGCCGCCGCCCGGGCGCCGAAGGACCAGCTCTGGATGTCCGGCGGGCACGTGCATGCCGACCGCGCGACGATCCAGCGGCTCGTGGACGTGGTGATGGGGCGGGTGCGCGAGCACCCCTGACGGGAGCGATCCGCGGCGGCCGTCAGCGCACGGCGGGGAGGAAGCGGGCGAGGAGCAGCAGCGTCACCGAGATCACCGCGACCGCGCGGCTCACGCGGTTGGTGAGCGCCCAGATCAACGGGTCGCGATCGAGCTCGCGGCGCTGCGAGTTGAGCCAGAGCTTGTTGATCCAGTAGAGGAGCAGCGGGCAGATGAGCCAGATGATCTCGGGGTTGTTGTAGCGCGCCCGCACCTCGTCGCTGTCGATGAACAGCGCCAGCACGAGCACCGCGGCGTACCCCGCCGCCGCCCCCTGGCTGATGAGCGTCGTGAGATCCTCGGGGCGGTACTCGCGCCCGGGGAGCGCGCTCGCGGTGCCGCTGGCGTGCGACTCCACCAGCTCGGCGTGCCGCTTCGCGAGCGCGAGGCTCAGGAAGAAGAACATCGAGAACGCGAGCAGCCACACCGACGGCACGACGGCGATCGCCGCCGCCCCGGCGAGGATGCGCATCGTGTACAGGCCGGCGAGCACGCTCGTGTCGAGCAGGGGGACGCGCTTCAGCCAGAAGGTATAGAGGCAGCTCGTCAGCCAGTACACGCCGAGGAGCGCGGTGAACAACGCCCCGAGCCGGAGCGCGACGGCGAGGCCGTCGAGCAGCAGCAGCGGGGTCGCCACCAGCGCGCGCGCGAGGGGGAGCGCCCCCGACGCGACGGGCCGGTGCCGCTTCCGCGGATGTTGCCGGTCCGCCGCGACGTCGAGGATGTCGTTGAGCAGGTACGCGCTGGAGGCCACGAGGCTGAACGCCGCGAAGGCCAGCGACGACGCGACCGCCGCCGTGGCCGGGTGGCCGGGGTCGAGCGTCGCCAGCATCGGCACGAACACGAGCAGGTTCTTCACCCACTGGTGCGGCCGCATCGCCTCGAGCAGAGCGCTCCCGGGGCGCCGCGCGCGGCTCTCGAAGATGCGCGTGACGGCGGCCCCGCGCGCGATGCGGCGCTGCAGCGCGGGCGTCGGGTTCACCGCGATCGCGCGCCGCGCGCACGCGAAGACGGCGACGTCGGCGACGTCGTTGCCGGCGTAGTCGAAGCCCGCCTCGCCGAACCGCTCCACGAGCGCGCGCGCCTTCGCCTCCGCCGTCAGGTTGACCGTCGTCGTGGCGATGACCTCGTCGAACAGCCCGAGATGCTCCGCGACCGCGGCGGCGAAGCGCGCGTCGGCGGCGGTGCAGAGCACGAGCGCGCGGTGCCCCTGCTCGGCGCGCAGATGCTCGAGCAGCTCCTCGTCGTACGGGAGCCGCGCCGCGTCGAGCGGGATCCGGCTCGCGATCTCCCGCTTGAACGCCGCCCGCCCGCGGCGCAGCCACCAGGGGAGCGAGAACAGCAGCCACGGACGCGCGCGCAGCAGCGCGACGATCCCTTCCATCAGGCTGTCGGTGGACAGCAGCGTGCCGTCCATGTCGACGACGAGCGGCGGCTCGCGGCTGGTCGTGACGAGCGTATCGACCGTCGTCATGGCGGGGCGGGGCCGAGGTCGAGCCGACGCGACATGTCCGACTGCATGCGCCCCTGCGGATCGATCCGCCGGAGCACGGCGCGGAAGCGGTCCACCTGCGGATACATCGCGCGCAGCCGCTCGGGGGTGAGGCACGCGTCCTTCGCCAGATAGACGCGCCCGCCGTGGCGCAGCGCGATGTCGTGCAGCCGCTCGACCAGCGCGCGCGTGTGCGCCCGGCGCGGAAAGTCGAGGGCGAGGGTGAAGCCGGGCATCGGGAAGGAGAGCATCCCGCGCGACGGCCGCGACATCGACTTGAGCACCGCGAGGAACGACGCGCCCCGGCTGCGCACGATCTCCTCCATCAGCGCCACGATCGCGCGTCGCCCGTCGGCGAACGGCACGACGCACTGGAACTGGTACACGCCGGCGCGGCCGTACATGCGGTTCCAGCGGTGGATCGCGTCGAGCGGAAAGAGGAAGCGGCCGACGTGGATCCGCCGACGCCGCCCGCCCGCCGGCACGCGGCGGTAGTAGGCGGCGTTGAAGCTCCGCACCGTGTGCCGGTTGAGCACCCACGTCGGAAACTCGAACGGCACGCCGACCGCCATCCCGAGCGGCTCGCGCACCGGCTGCTCGGCGTGTCGCCCCAGCTCGAGGATGCCGCGGCCGAGATGCCGCCCGCGCGTCAGCGCGTCGATCCAGCCGACGACGTACGGATGCTCGCGCTCCGCCGCGTGCACCCGCTCCAGGAAGGTGTCGAGATCGGGGATCCGCACCTCCTCCAGCTCCATCGCGTTGGACGGCACGCGCGCGAGCCGGAGCTGCAGCGCGAGGATCACGCCCGTCAATCCGATCCCGCCGATCGTGGCGTCGAACAGCTCGGGATCGTCGTCCGGCGAGACGCGCCGCACCGTGCCGTCGGGGAGGAGCAGCTCGAGCCAGTCCACGTGGTCGCCCACGCTCCCCGACACGTGCTGGTTCTTGCCGTGCACGTCGTTCGCGACCGCGCCGCCCATGCTGACCACCGCCGTGCCGGGACACACCGGCGGGAGCCAGCCGAGGGGGAGCGTGTGGCGCACGATCGCGTCGTACGACGCGCCGGCCTGGCAGCGCAGCACCCCCGTCTCCACGTCGAACGATTCGATGGCGTCGAGCGCGGTCAGGTCGAGCACGTCGCCGCCGTCGTTGAGGCAGACGTCGCCGTAGCTGCGCGCGAACCCGCGGGCGATCACCCCCTGCGGTCCGGCATTCAGCATCGCGGCGCGCGCGTCGTCCGCCGAGGCGACGCGCCAGCTGCGGGAGACGGTGCGGCTCGAGCGCCCCCACGCGGTGAGCGCGCGTGTCTGCGGGGCGCTCATCCGGACTCCGGCTCCGCCCGATGGCAGCGGTACAGCGGGTGGGTGCCGCGGCGCTGCAGCCGGCAGGAGAGCCCGAGCTCGCGCTCCGCGCGCTTCGCGATCGATCGCTCCTCGGCGAGCTGCGCGAGCTGCGCCTCCGACCGGAACCAGCGATTGAGGGGCGAGGGCGACCACGGATCGAGCAGGTACAGCTCCGCGGCCTCGAGGAGCGAGCGGTCGGCGTACTCCTCGGTGAGGTCGAACTGCTGCCGGTAGAGCGGATCCCGCTCGATCGTCGTCGTGACCGACGGGCGCCCGAAGAAGGTGAGGCTCATCCCGACGTCCCAGTCCGAGATCATCACCGCGTCGCGCCCCACGAGATGCTCGCGCGCGATGTCGCGCAGCTCCGCCGCGTATCCCCGATGCGGCTCGAAGTGGAAGAGCGCGCCGCTCCCGACGTACGACGCGACGTGTCCCGCGACGAGGAGCACCGCCACGATGCGCGTCGCCGCCCGCTGCGCGAGCACGCGCCAGCCGGCGGCGAGCCAGCAGGCGAAGAAGAAGTCGGTCGTCAGCACGAAGACCATGTCCTCTTCCGTGAGCCGCGCGATCACGTACAGGTGCGGCAGCACGACGGCGAGGGTGACCGCGAGCAGCCGGCGGTGCGCGCGCACCACGAGGAGCGCCGGCAGGAGCAGCAGCAGCAGCGACGTGTAGTGCTTGAACTGGAAGCGCGGGAAGTTCGCGAGCATGGTCGCGGGGCTGCTGGGCAATCCCTGGTTCATCGTCAGCAATCCGCGCCGCCCCCAGAACAGCTCGCGCCCCGCGACGGCGAGGAAGGGGAGGTAGACCACGAGCGCTCCCGCCGCGAGCCGCAGCCAGACCGCCAGCCGCACGCGTCCCGCGCGCTCGTAGTCGAACACCGGGAAGAAGAGGAAGCAGAGCGCGCTGAGCGGCGAGACGAGCAGCGCCGCGCCGGCCGCCACGCCGGCCGTCGCCACGCGCTCCTCCACGAAGAGGAGGAACGACGCGAGCACGAGCGTCGTCTGCACCATGTAGATCTCGCTCGTCGTCGCGTTCATGATCACGCGGCCGCACAGCGCGAGGAGGACGGCGGTGGCCACCGCCTCGGCGCGCCGGCCGAACAGATGCGCCGCGAGACGATGCGCGATGCCGATCGTGAGCGCGCCGGCGATCACGTCGAGCCACACCATCGTCTCGTGCACCGGCACGCCGAGCGGCGCCCCGAGCGCGCGATCGGCCGCCCAGACGAGCGCGTAGTAGCCGACATGCAGCGTGAGCTCGTCGAACTTCCCCAGCAGCACGTAGTCCGCGTACATCGACGCGTCGCCGCGCATCAGGAAGTCGACGTTGAGCGCGTAGAGCACGAGCGCCCCGACCGTGAGCGCGAGCGCGTCGCGCCGCTGCCACCCCGGCGCCGGGGCGGGCGACGGCGCGGCCGGTGCGCGAACGGTGTCGGGCGTCGCGAGCGTCGCCGACGGTTCGACGGTCAGTGCCATGGGCGGTTCGCGTCTCCGGTGCGCGTGGCCGAACGCTCGAGCGGTGCGCCAACATGGATGGCCCCGCTGGATCGGTCAACGGTGCGGCGCCCGCGCAACTGCGACCATGGCGCGGGCGCAACTCGATCATGGCGAGCGCGCAACGCCGCGCGCACGACGGCGACGTCGGCGCGACATGAGCCGGTTCCAAGCCCCGCGTCGACGATCGCGCGTCGACGATGGTGGGAACGCGTGCGCGCACGCATCGTCACCGACGCGGTGTGACCGGCGGGGCGCGCGGTGTGATCGCGCGCGGACGGATCACTCGATCCGCAGATCGCGCCCGCCCTGCGCCGCGATCAGCTGCCCGAGCAGCGCCGCTTCGCGCTCGCTCCGCGTGGCGACCGCCATCACGATCGCCCCCGTCTCCTCGGCGGCGCGCGCGAAGCGCGGGTCCGGCCGCTGGTGGCGGAAGACGCCGACGATCGCACCGATCGCCGCGCCGGCGACCGTCGCCATGTTCGGGCCGAGGATCTGCACCGGCGCCAGCCCCCCGGGAGCCTCCACGCCGGGCCACGCGACGGAGACGAGCCCCACGAGGACGCCGACGCAGAAGCCGACGAGCCCTCCGATCCCCGCGAAGCGGAAGGTCTCGCGCCCGGGACGTCGGGGGATGCGCGGGGCGTCCTGGTAGAACCGGCGGGCGGCCTCGCGCGAGACGACGACCTCCACGAGGTCGCGCGGCGTCCCCGCGGCGTACAGCGCATCGAGGGCGCGGTCCACCGCGTCGCGGTCGTCGAACAGCGCGGTGAGGAGGAGCGGCTCGCGCAGCCGGTGGCCGCTCGCGACGCCGGCGGCGACCGCCTCGCCGTGGGTGGCGGCCCGCGTGAGCTCGTCCTCGCGCCGGCGATCGCGCGCGCCCGTCTCCGCGCCCGCCTCCGGCCGCGGGGGGAGGGGGGCGCTCACGGTGCCCTCCCCACTGCGGCCGGCGGGGCGGCGGCAGCGGCACGCTGTAGCTCCGGCGCCGTCCACGGCGTGGTGCGCCCCGCGTGCGCGGCGCGCAGCGCGGCCACCTGCTCGCTCGTCACCGCCGGCGCCGCGTTGGGCGCCCACTGCCGGATGTACGTCGCCACGGCCGCGATCTCCTCGTCCTTGAGCACGTCCTTCCACGCCGGCATGGCGCCGTTGAAGTCGGAGCCCGCCACCTGCATCGGACCCTGGAGCCCGAAGAGGAGGATGAGCGCGACCGTCTCCGGCGATCCCGTCACCCACTCCGAGCCGACCAGCGGGGGGAAGGCGCCGGGGACTCCCTTGCCGGTCCCCTGATGGCAGCCGACGCAGTTCTTGTCGTAGACCCGCTTCCCCGCGGCGACCGGATCCTGCACCGCGGCGCTGGCCTGCGCGCTCGCGCTCGCGGCGATCCCCGGCTGCCGCGCCGCGAAGGCGACGTGCGTCGCCAACCCCCACTCGCCGCCGTAGCGCCCCAGGTACCAGCCGCCCCAGAAGAGCGCGAGCGCCACCGCCGCCGTGAAGAACCAGGGCGCCGGTTCGCGCCCCTCCACCGGATCGCGCGGCTCGCGGCGCACGGCGCGGTGCAGCCGCTCCACGTCCGGCTGCAGGTCCACGCTGCGCCCCGCCTCGGGCACCCGGTCAGCGTCCGCCATCGCCCGCTCCCCCGTCCGCGCGCTGCATCGCCATCCGGTGCCCCGCCCGCGCCGAATCCGGCACCGGGTACTGGCGCTTGAGTGACATCAGGTAGTCGGCCAGCGCGATCGCCTCCGGCTTCGCGACCACGACCACCCCCGCCGGCGCGCGCGGCCCCGGGATCTTCACGACGTGGTCCCCCGGACCGACGTCCTGCGGGCGCTTCCTCGCGAACAGGTACGGGTAGGCGGGCATGATCGACCACTCGGCGAGCGCGCGCGGGTCGTACAGGTGGATCAGGTGCCAGTCCATGTCGGGGAGCCGCTGCCCGACGTTGATGAGGTCCGGCCCCGTGCGCATCGTGCCGAGGAGGTGCGGCCGGTCGTGGACGTAGTCCTCCGGCACCGTGGCCCGGCTCCCCCACCCGCGGTCCACGTCGGTGGTGAACGCGGGGTCGCGGATCTGCTGCGAGTGGCAGTAGATGCACCCGTTCGCGATGTACACCTGCCGCCCCTCGAGCTGCCGCGCCGTGTACGGCGGGAGATCCGGGGGCGCCTTCACCTGCCGCAGCATCGTCGCCGGGACGATCACCAGCAGGGTGATCGCCCCCGCCATGATCGCGAACGCGCCCAGCCCGACGAGCGCGCCGCGCGCCATGACGTCGACGCGCCCGCCCCGATCGCCGCCGTCGCCGGACGCCGGGGCGGTCATGCGGCACCTACCTCGCGCGCCGATGGCCGCGACGCCGCCTCGGCCTCCGCCGTGTAGAGGATCGGCTGCACCTCGTGGAAGGGGGGACGCGCGCGCCACGCCGCCGGCCGCCGCACCATGATCCAGAAGTGATACGCGAAGACGAGATGCCCGAGCGTCAGCAGCACGCCCCCCAGCGACCGTCCGTACAGCCCCGGGAGCGTCCGTTCGACCGACACCTGGAAGGGGAGCTGCGGGTCGAGGAGCGCCAGCCCCTGCGCCACCCCCGCCCACGTCAGCGAGGCGATGTAGAGGGTGATCCCGGCGAGCACGAGACCGAAGTGCCAGCGGATGAGCCGCGCGCTCGGCCACTCGTGGCCCACCAGTCGCGGCACCACGTAATAGATCGCGCCGAAGGCGAGGAACGAGACGAACGCATAGCCGCCGACGTGCGAGTGGGCGACCGTCCAGTGCGTGAAGTGCGTGATGCGGTTCACCTCGCGCAGCGCCGTGAACGAGCCCTGCAGCGACACCGCCGTGTAGGCGACGGCGCCGAGCACCACGAACCGCAGGGTGGGGCTGTAGCGCAGCGCGCCGAAGCGCCCCACCACCGTCATGTGCAGGTTGATCCCCGTGGCGACGACGGGGATGAACATGAAGATGCTGGCGACGATCGACGTCGTGATCATCCACGTCGGCAGCGGCCCGCCGACCAGGTGGTGCATTCCGTTCAGCGAGTAGAACATCGCCAGCGACCAGAAGCCCACCACCGACAGCGCGTAGCTGTAGATCGGCCGCCCGAGCACCTTGGGGATGAAGTAGTACGCGAGCCCGACGCTCATCGCGGTCAGCCAGAAACCGAGCACGTTGTGCGCGAAGAACCAGTTCGCCGCCGCGCTCTCGACGCCGCTCAGCGTCGGCCACTTGCCGACGACGTAGAGCATCGGGAACCAGATGAACGCGCCCAGGATGTACCACACGCTCACGTACAGATGCTCGGCGCGCCGCGCGGCCGCGGTGCGGAACATCGAGAGCCCGAGCAGCCCGCCCCCGACGACCAGGAACGGCCCCGCCATGTAGCGCGGCGCCTCGAGCCACTCCATCCCGTCGTTGTAGCCCGCGAGCACGGCCACCGCGCCGATGGCGACGCCGATCGCCCAGAGCGTCGCGCCGAACGTCGCGAAGCGCGCTCCCTGCAGCTCCGTGTGCACGAGGCGGGGGAGGAGCCAGAGGCAGGTGCCGATGAGCGCGAGGCTCGCCCAGCCGTAGTTGACCGCGTGCAGGTGCGCCGTGCGCACGCGGCCGAAGGTGAGCCACGCCTGCTGCGTGAGGAGGTCGGGCCAGTGGAGCTTGAAGCTGGCCAGGTCGCCGAAGATCGTGCCGATGAGGAGCCAGACGATGGCGAGCGCGTAGAGCGCGAGGACGGTGCGGCGGCTCGAGGCGTCGGCGCGCGCCCGGATCGCGACGTCCTCCGGCGCCAGCCCGCGCGCCGCGGCGACCGCGTCGATCTCCGCGTCGGCGAGGGCGCCGGTGCGGAGCGGCGCCTCGGGGGGCGGGGTCAGCGGCGAGCTCATCGCTCACCTCCACCCTCGGCGCCGCCCCACTCGCCCGGGCGCGGCGCGAGCGGCGCGCCGTACGCCACCTCGCGCGTCAGCCGTTCCGCGGGCGACTCCCACGGGCGCTCGACCCGCCAGTCGCGCGGCTCGAAGATGACGCGGCTCTGCGCGTCGAGGTCGCGGAAGAACCCGCGCCGCCACCCCCACGCCAGCACCAGCACGGGGACGAGCGTCATGGCGGCGGTCGCGAGGACGACGGCCAGTGAGGTCGGCAGCACGTGCGTTCGCCTCCAGCGCCAGCGGTTGTGCGGTGGTGACGGGGACCGGCCCGCGCACGACGGCGCGCGGCGCCCGTGCGCGGCAGCAAGAGTCGTGCAGCGTGGGACACGCCGGCCGCGCGCATCGCTCCCCGCGGCGGCACGGCTCGTCTTGACGACGCGGCAATCGTCTGACTAAAGTCAGACGATGACCTCCGAGCAGATCGACCAGGTCCGCCGCTTCCACCGGCTCGTCACCCAGCGCGCCGGGGCGCTCGACGATCACTTCCTCGGGCGGGACCGCCCGCTCGGACATTCCCGCGTGCTGTTCGAGATCGGCGCGAGTGGCGCGGACCTCCGCGAGCTGCGCGCGCGGCTCGGCCTCGACTCGGGGTACCTCAGCCGCATCGTCCAGTCGCTCGAGGGCGCGGGGCTCGTGTCGGTGCGCGCCGCCCCCGGGGACGAACGGGTCCGGCGCGCCGAGCTGACCGAGGCCGGGCGAGCCGAGGTCGCGCTCATGGACCGGCGCTCGGACGAGGCGGCCGAAGCGATCCTCGCCCCGCTCACCGAGCCGCAGCGCGAGCGGCTCGTCGCCGCGATGGCCGAGGTGCACGGCCTGCTGCGCGTGGCGGGAGCGCGCATCGAGCGCGTCGATCCCGCCGCCGATGCGGCACGGTGGTGCGTGTCCCGCTACTACGCCGAGATCGCGCGCCGCTTCGAGGGCGGCTTCGATCCCGCGCGGACGCTGCCGTACGGCGACGACGACTTCCGCGCGCCGCGCGGCGTGTTCGTCGTCGCGAGCGTCGACGGGGAGCCGGTCGCCTGCGGCGGCGTGACCACGATCGCGCCGGAGATCGGCTATCTCAAGCGGATGTGGGTCGCCGCATCGATGCGCGGGCTCGGCTTCGGCCGCCGCATGCTGGGCGCCTTCGAGGACGAGGCGCGGCGGCTCGGATTCCACGCCCTGCGCCTCGAAACCAACCGCGCGCTCACCGAGGCGATCCGGCTCTACGAGAGCACGGGATACCGCCAGGTCGCTCCCTTCAACGCCGAGCCGCACGCCGACTTCTGGTTCGAGAAGCGCCTCGACTGATCGGCCGCGACCGCTCACCTCCGACGGATCCGACATGGAATTCCAGCTGACGCAGGCGATGGAAGTGCTCGAGCGCACGCCGGCCGCGCTGCGGGCGCTGCTGCACGGACTGTCCGCCGAGTGGACGACGCCGAACGAGGGCCCCGACACCTTCAGCGCCTACGACAACGTCGGCCACCTCGTGCACGGGGAGCGGGCGGACTGGATCCCGCGCGCGCGCCTCATCCTCGCGCAGGGCCCCGACCGGCGCTTCGCTCCCTTCGACCGCCTCGCGCACCGCCGCGAGAGCGCGGGGCGATCCCTCGAGCAGCTGCTCGACGACTTCGCGCAGCTGCGTACGGAGAACCTGGCGATCCTGCGCGGTTGGGAGCTCGACGAGCGCGCGCTGGCGCTGGAGGGAGAGCACCCCGTCTTCGGCCGGGTCACCCTGCGCGAGCTGTTGAGCACCTGGGTGGCGCACGACCTCGGACATCTCGCGCAGATCGCGCGCGTGATGGCCAAGCAGTATCGCGAGGCCGTCGGACCGTGGCGCGCCTATCTCCCCGTGCTCACGCGCCCGGCGCGCGTCGAGGAGACGAAGGCGGCCGCCGAGCGCCTCCCGGTCGAGTTCTTCTCGCGCGTGTGGGCGCCGCCGCACGATCTCGACGCGATCGACGAGCTGATGACGGAGGACTACGTCATCACGAGCGGGGGCACGGCCATCCGTGGACGGAGCGCGTTCAAGGAGTGGGTGCGCGACTTCCAGACGAAGCTGCGCGACGCGACGAACGAGACGCTCGAGGTGATCGTCGATGCCGACGGCGAGCGTGTCGTCTCGCGCTGGGTCTGTCGCGGGCGCAACAACGGGATCTTCGGTCTCCCGGCCGACGGGCGCGCGGTGTCGTTCACCGGCATCGCGATCTGGCGCGTGCGCGACGGCCGCCTCGCCGAGTGCTGGGTGGAGCGCGCGGCGTGGGAAGCGCACCGGGAGCTCGTCGGGTGAGCGACGCGAAGGTGCTGCTGGTGACCGGCGCCAGCCGCGGCATCGGCGCCGCGACGGCGCGGCTCGGCGGCGCGGGCGGCTACGCGGTGTGCGTCAACTACCGGCAGAGCCGCGATGCCGCCGACGCGGTCGTGCGCGACATCCGCGCGCGGGGCGGCACCGCGATCGCCGTCGCCGCCGACGTCGCGCGCGAGGAGGAGGTCGAGCGGCTGTTCGCGACCGTCGATGCGGAGCTGGGGCGCCTCACCGCGCTCGTCAACAATGCGGGGATCCTCGAGCGGCAGACGCGCGTCGAGGCGATCACCGCCGACCGGCTGCACCGCGTGCTCGCCACCAACGTCGTCGCGTACTTCCTCTGCGCGCGCGAGGCGGTGCGCCGCATGTCCACGCGGCACGGCGGCCGCGGCGGCGCGATCGTCAACGTGTCGTCCGCCGCCGCGCGGCTCGGCGCCGCGGGGGAGTACGTGGACTACGCCGCCTCGAAGGGCGCGACCGACACGATGACGATCGGGCTCGCGCAGGAGGTCGCGGCGGAAGGGATCCGCGTCAACGCCGTGCGCCCCGCCTTCATCCACACCGACATCCACGCCTCGGGCGGAGAACCCGGCCGCGTGGCGCGCATCGCCCCCTCGCTCCCCATGCAGCGCGGCGGCACGCCGGAGGAGGTGGCGCAGGCGATCCTCTGGCTGCTCTCCGACGAGGCGTCGTACACGACGGGCTCGTTCATCGAGCTCGCGGGCGGGAAGTAGCTCGGCGTCCGCGGAGGCGAGTGGCGTACGCCGGGACGACCTCGCGCGTCAGGGATTTCCGCGGAAACCAGCAGATCTCCACGGATCCGTTCCGGTGCATCGCGCGCTCCCTCGCCAGGAGCGAGCCGCGTGCGTCCGCCGGCGTCCGCGAACATCCCCGACGCGCGAGGAGTGGAACCGCGGTACACATCTCCCGCGAGACGCTAGCGCCTCCCCCGTTCCGTCAGTAGCCTCAGCGGAACGCACGCTCCCACGCCGAGGTCCCGACTTGGAAATCCAGTTCTCCGGCGCCGCCCGCGAAGTCACCGGCTCCTGCCACATCGTCCGCACCGGCGGGCGCACCATCCTCCTCGACTGCGGCCTCTATCAGGGGCGGCGCGCCGAGTCGGCCGAGAAGAACAAGCACCTCCCGCTCCCGGTCGCCGAGATCGACGCCGTCGTGCTCTCCCACGCCCACATCGATCACGCCGGCCGGCTACCGTTCCTCGTGCACGAGGGATACAAGGGGACGATCCACTGCACCGCGGCGACGCGGGATCTCGCCGCGATCATGCTCGCCGACAGCGCGCACATCCAGGAGAAGGACGCCGAGTATCTCACCCGGCGGCACAAGGAGGCGGTGGAGCCCCTCTACTCCATGGCCGACGCCGCGGCGACCGCGAGCCAGATGGTCGGCTACCCATACGACAGCTGGTTCGACGTCGTCCCCGGCGTGCGCGCGATCTTCGTCGAGGCGGGACACATCCTCGGCTCGGCGTCGGTGGTGCTCGAGGTGCACGAGGAGGGGCGGACGAAGCGCATCGTCTTCTCGGGCGACGTGGGGCGTGCGGGGCTGCCGATCATCCGCGATCCCAAGCCCCCCACCGTCGGCGCCGACGTGGTGATCATGGAGAGCACCTACGGCAACCGCGACCATCCGCCGTACGAGGACGCGCGGTCGCGCCTCGCCGAGATCGTCTCCTCCACCGCCGCCAGGGGCGGGCGCGTCCTCATCCCGGCGTTCGCCGTCGGCCGCGTGCAGGAGCTCGTGTACGATCTGCACATCCTCGCCCGGGAGAAGCGGATCCCCGAGATCCCGATCTACATCGACAGTCCGCTCGCGGTGGACGCGACCGCGATCTTCGCCGCGCACCCGGAGGTGTTCGACCGCGGGGAGGAGCTGGTGCAGCAGGTGCAGCGGCTCTTCCACCACGAGCTCGTGCACTACACGCAGGACGTGCAGGAGTCGAAGGCGCTCAACACGCAGCGCGGCCCCATGATCATCATCTCGGCGTCGGGGATGGCCGAGTCGGGGCGCATCGTGCACCATCTCGCGAACGGCGCGAGCGACCCGAAGAACACGATCCTCATCGTGGGGTTCCAGGCCGAGCACACCCTCGGCCGGCGCATCGTCGAGAAGCGGCCGTTCATCAAGGTGTTCGGCGACGAGATCCCGCTGCGCGCCCGCGTCGAGGTCCTCAACGGCTACTCCGCGCACGGCGACCGTACCGATCTGCACGGCTGGCTCGACGTGGTGGCGAAGGCGTCCCCGGCAAAGCCGCCGGTCTATCTCGTGCACGGGGAGCCGGAGTCGCAGGACGCGTTCGCGGAACGCCTGCGCGAGTCCGGGTACGACGTGACGGCTCCGGCGCCCGGATTCAGGATCGAGATCTGAGCAGGTCGCAGCTTTCAATCCGCCGCTCGCACCACGCTCCCGCACCCCGCATCGGACTTCATGGCTCAATCCACTCCCGACCGCATTCTGAACTCCGCCCTCGTCTGCATCGCGCGCGATGGGGCGGCGGCGGTGGCGCTCAGCGACGTCGCGGCGGAGGCGGGGGTGAGCAAGGCGCTCATCCATTACCACTTCCACGACCGCGAGACGCTGCTCACGCGGCTGGTGGACGAGGTGGTGGAGAAGGTGGTGGCGGGGGAGCGCGCCGCGCTCGACGACACGCCGCCGGCGCTTGCCATCGACGCGCTGTGGGGGTGGCTCGAGGACGAGCTCGCGCGCGGCGACATCCGGGTGCTGATCGAGCTCTCCCTCCTCCCCGAGCCGGCGATCCGCGACGCCGCGCGCCGCGCCGCCGCCCTCCGCCGCGCGACCGCGGCCGAGACGGTGGACCGCCTCTTCGCCCTCCTCGGCCTCACCCCGCGGGTCCCGGCGGCGCTCCTCGCCGAGCCGGTCGTCGCCTTCGTCGACGGGCTGGCGATCGACGCCTCGCTGGAGACCGGCCGGCAGCCGCGGGTGAGCTTCGACGCCTTCTGGCTGGCGATGCTGAGCCTCGCGGAGTAGCGCGGGGCAGTCCGCTCCCGGGGGCGTCGGGACGTCGCCCCGCCACATTTCCCTGACCTCCCTCCCGGCCCGCGCCGGGCGGTGGTAGTCATATTATTAGAACGCCGCCATCGGCCCTGGCGCGCGCTCCTCCGCGCAGCCCGCAGCCCGCAGCCCGCTTCTCCCTCCATGAGGACGCCCGTGATCCGGCGAACCCGTACCCTCTCCCTCGCCGCCGCCCTGGCGCTCCCAGTCGCCCTGGGCGCCCAGCAGGTTCCGTCGCTCAAGCCCGAGAAGTACACCCTCGACAACGGGCTCGAGGTGATCCTCCACCAGGATCGCTCGGTCCCCCTCGTCTCGGTCGAGATGCTCTACAAGGTCGGCTCGGCCGACGAGCAGAAGGGGCGCACCGGATTCGCGCACCTCTTCGAGCACGTGATGTTCATGGGCTCGCAGAACGTCCCGGTCGGCGCCTTCGACCAGTGGCTCGAGGCGGCGGGAGCCAACAACAACGGCTCCACCAACAACGACCGCACGAACTACTACGAGTGGATGCCGTCCAACGCGCTCCCCCTCGCCCTCTGGCTCGAGGCGGACCGCATGGGGAAGCTCCTCCCCACGATGGACCAGGCGAAGCTCGACCTCCAGCGCGACGTCGTGAAGAACGAGCGCCG
>Ga0182741_1002684_pt1 | contig 20232 bp, 14 predicted proteins | sample eDN5th37CBELigOP_FD_128874 | JGI IMG/M metagenome (GOLD analysis project Ga0182741, IMG submission 128874) | Enriched Organic Plus compost microbial communities from Emeryville, California, USA - eDNA 5th pass 37_C BE-Lig OP (version 2) (version 2) ... | reverse complement strand
CGAGCTCGGCGTCGAGCTCCGCGCGCGCGATCGCCTGCTGCGTCTCGACGATCGTCGAGAGCAGCTCCGCCGTCGCCTCGAGCTCGCGCTGCGCGCGCCGCCGCTCCGTGACGTCGATGCCGATCGAGTAGATCCCGACGACGCCGCCGTTGACCACGATCGGGAGGAGCGTCAGGTCCACGAGATCCTCGCGGCCGTCGTGGCGACGCAGCGCCACCTCGAAGCGGCGCGACTCGCCGCGCGCCGCGGCCTCGAGGTGCGCCGCCAGCCGCGGACGATCGGCCTCGGGCACGAAGTCCGACAGCGACTGGCCGAGGAACCGCGCGTAGTGCTCGCCGACCTCCGCGCGCAGCGCGGCGTTGGCGGCGCGCAGCCGCCCCGTCAGGTCGTACTCCGCGACGTCGTACGGATTGTACTCGTACAGGGAGCGATAGCGCTGCTCGCTCTCCTGGATGCGGCGCGTCTGCCGCCGCACCTCGAGGCGCAGCACGACGACGGCGACGAGCGCGCCGAGGAGGACGAGCGGCATCGCGAGCGTCATCGCGCGACGCAGCACGACGCTCATTCCGACGAGCTCCACCTCGTGCGGCGTGCGCGCGACGATGCGGTACGTCGCATTCGGCATCGCCGGCCGGTCCTCCGGGGGGCGGAACGGGACCACGACCCCGGTGACGCGCAGCCGATCGCCGGGTCCGTACTGCGTGAGCGCGACCTGGGCGACGATGCCGAGCGACACGTAGAGGGCGACGTGCGTGCGCCGGTCGTCGCCGCGAAGGATCGCGTAGACGCCGCCGATGTCGCTCCCCCATCCGACCAGCTCGCCCTCGACGGTGGCGAGCCGGCCGTCGCGCGTGGCCAGCGCCTCGGGGGTCATGGCGATCGGGATCGTCGTCGGCGCGCGGCGCGCCCCCGGCACGACGGCGTACTCGAGGACGAGCAGCTCGCTCAACCCGAGATACGGCGTGACCACCCCGCGGGCGACGACGCTGTCGCCCACCGCGATCGGCGTCGGCTTCGCGCGCTGGTACAGCAGGATCCCGCCCGTCGCATCCTCGACCCAGATGCTCAGGAAGCTGGCGTAGAGCGTCCCCGACGCCACGCTCGCGCGGCCGGCGACGACGACGGTGTCGCCGACGCGGTCGTACCGGCCGTCGCGATCGAGGTCCAGCAGCTCGGCGATGGGGACCGCGCGCGACGCGTCGAGCGCGACCTGGGCGGTCGCGAGCGACGGCGCGATCAGCGCGACGATCAGGGCGAGAGCGGACTGGATGCGGTGCACGCTCGCAGTATCGGTCGGACTCGCGCCGCACATGAGTCCGACCTCGCGTGCCTCACCCCACCCCGATCACGCGTCGCGCCCGTCCGTGCCGCCGCCGTCCGCCTGCGCACGGCGGCTCATCTCGATCAGCCGCCAGAAGATCTCGCGCACCGCCTCGTCGTCGAGCCCGCGCGCGCGCGCCAGCTCTCCCGCCCGGCGCACCACCGCCGCCTCCCGGGCGGGGTGCACGAGCGTCAGCCCCGCCTCGCGCTTGAGCAGTCCGATGCGACGCGCGAGTCGCATCCGCTCCTCGATCATCTGGATGAGCGCCTCGTCGATCCGCTCGATCTCGGCGCGCCGTGCATCCAGCTCGGTCGTGGCGTGGGTCTTCACCATGCGGCCCCGCCCGTGTGCGCGCCGGCGAGTCGGCGTCCCGCGGCTTCGGCGAAGGGCTCCAGACGGCGCATCATCGACGCGAACCCCTCGGTCGTGAGCGACTGGTCGCCGTCGCTGCGCGCGCACTCCGGATCGGGGTGCACCTCGACGATGAGACCGTCCGCGCCGGCGGCGATGGCGGCGAAGGCGAGCGCCGGGACGAGCGAGCTGCGCCCCCCGGCGTGGCTCGGATCGACGATCACCGGCAGGTGCGTCTCCGCCTTGAGCACCGGCACCGCCGCGACGTCGAAGGTGTTGCGCGTCATCGTCTCGAAGGTGCGGATCCCCCGCTCGCAGAGGATCACGTTGGGGTTGCCGTGCGCCATGACGTATTCGGCGGCGAGCAGCAGCTCCTCGATCTTCGCGGACAGCCCGCGCTTGAGCAATACGGGACGCTGGACGCGGCCGAGCTCCGCCAGGAGGCCGTAGTTCTGCATGTTCCGCGCGCCGACCTGCAGCACGTCGGCGTGCTCGGCCACCACGTCGATCTGCCGCACGTCGAGCACCTCCGTCACCACCGACAGCCCGGTGCGGGCGCGCGCCTCGGCGAGCAGCTCGAGCGCCTCGAGACCCAGCCCCTGGAAGGCGTAGGGGGAGGTACGGGGCTTGAAGGCGCCGCCGCGGAGGAGCCCGGCGCCCGCGTCCCGGACCGCCGTCGCCGTCTCGAGGAGCATGTCGCGCCCCTCGACGGAGCAGGGGCCGGCGATGATCGCGATCTCCGCCCCGCCGATCCGCGCCCCCGGCCCGTCACCGGCCCGAACGACCGTCGCCTCGGCGGCGAACTCGCGCGAGGCCAGCTTGTAGGGGGTGAGGACCGGATGCACGGAGGCGACGCCGGGGAGGGCGAGGAGGGCGACGTCCTCGAGGAGCGCCTCGTCGCCGATGCAGCCGATGATCGTCCGGCGCTCGCCGCGCGAGAGGTGGGTGCGCAGCCCGAACGACTCCACCCGCTCGCGGATGTGGTCGATCTGCGACTGTGAGACGTCGGACGTGGTGACGATGATCATGGCGGCGCTCCGGAGTGGTGACGGTGTGGCTGCCCCGGCGGCTGCCGCTCAAAACGCGAGCGGCCCGTCCGCCGACGGGCCGCTCGCGTAGAGGTGGTGGTCCGAGCCTAGTCGCGCTCGAGCTCCGCCCCGCGGCCCGTGGAGGTCGCGTAGCGGTAGCTAAAGTAGAACGAGACGTGGCGCGGAAGCATGGACGCAGTCTAGACGCAGGAGGGGGGAGAAGTCAATGCGGGGCTAGAGGCTCCACTCGGTCGGCCTCCGGTCCCAGCGATGCTGCCGCAGGACGGCGAGCATCGCCGGGTCGAGGGGGCCGGCGTCGCTGGCGGCGACGTTGGACCGGACGTGGGGGAGCCGGCGCATCCCCGGGATCACCGTGCTGACGTCGGGGTTGCTCAGGATGAAGCGCAAGGCCAGCTCCGGCAACGACATCGAATCGGGGAGGTCGCGCTGGAGCTCCTGCACCCGCTCCACGGTCGGCCCCAGGTTCTCCGGCCCGAAGTAGGTGCGGCGGAAGTCCCCCTCGGGGAAGGTCGTGTCGAGGGTGAGGCTACCGGTGAGCGCCCCCTCGTCCAGCGGGACGCGGGCGATCACCGCCACCTCGAGCTCGCGGCAGAGCGGGAAGAGCTCGTCCTCCGGCGCCTGGTCGAAGATGTTGTAGATGACCTGCACCGCGTCGACGAGTCCCGTGCGCAGGGTGTCGAGGACGTTCCAGGGCTCCCAGCGGTTCACGCTCACCCCCACCCCCGCGATCAGCCCCTCGCGCTTGAGGTCGTACATCGCCCGCTGCCAGCGCCGATCGCGCGCCCACGCATCCTCCCACACGTGGAATTGCATCAGGTCCACGCGCGGGAGATTCATGTTCTCGAGGGTGCGCTCGGTGTATTCGCGGATGTGGTCGGGGGGAAAGACCTCGTCGAGCGTCATCCCGCGCCGCGAGGGCCAGGTGAGGTTCTTCGGCGGGATCTTGCTCGCCGTGTAGAGACGCGCCGTGGGGTGCTTGCGGACGAGGTCGCCCAGCAGGCGCTCGCTGTACCCGCGACCGTACGCCCATGCCGTGTCGAAGAAGTTGCAGCCGAGCCGGACCGACTCGTCGAGTGAGGCGCGCGACTCGACCTCCTCGGCGTCGGACCAGCTCGCGATCCCCCACATGCCGAATCCGATCTCGGAGACGGGCCAGCCGAGGCGGCCGAAGGTACGGGTGCGCATGGACGGCGGTTTGACTGGTTGACGGTTCGACGGCAACGGCGGTCATCCCGAGCGCAGGCGAGGGATCTGCCGGTTCCAGCTCGACAGCGCAGCGGGGCGGGGCGAGCCGCAGGCCGCCGAGCTGGAGAAGAAACCGTCAAACGCTCAAACCGTCAAACCGCCGTCCTGGCGCCGTTGCCGGGGGATGCGCCCGGGGGAATATTGGGACGCTTCGCCCTCCTCCTCCGCCGACGACCGCATGTCGCACCTCGACCTCACCCAGGTCGGCAAGTATCAGATCCTCGACCTGATCGGCGAAGGCGCGATGGGGGCGGTCTATCGCGCCCTCGATCCCGTGCTCAACCGGATCGTGGCGATCAAGGTCATGGGCGACGCGGTCGCGCGGAACGACGAGCTGCGCGACCGCTTTCTGCGCGAGGCCCAGGCCGCCGGATCGCTCCAGCACCCGAACGTCATCACGATCTTCGACTTCGGCGAGGTGGACGGGCATCTCTACATCGCGATGGAGTACATCGAGGGGAGCGACCTCGAGCGCATCCTGGCGCAGCGGATCCCGCTCTCGATCACGGACAAGCTCGACATCGCGATCGACGTGCTCTCCGGCCTCGCCTTCGCCCACAAGCGCGGGCTCGTGCACCGCGACATCAAGCCGGCGAACATCCGCGTCACGGAGGACGGGCGGGCGAAGATCATGGACTTCGGCATCGTCCACCTCGAGTCGTCGCAGATGACGCGGACGGGGGTGGCGATGGGGACGCCGGACTACATGGCCCCGGAGCAGGTGACGGGGGATCGGATCACGCCGGCGACCGATCTGTTCGCGATGGGCTCGGTGCTCTACGAGCTGCTGACGGGCGCGCGCCCCTTCCGCGCCGAGACGCTGCACGCGGTGATGTACCAGATCGTGAGCGAGGATCCGCCGCCGATCGACACCGTGCTCCCCGGCCTCCCCCCGCAGCTCGCCCCGATCGTCGCGCGCGCGCTCCGGAAGGAGCCCGAGCGGCGATTCGCCTCGGCGCTGGAGTTCGCGAACGCGCTCACGGCGGTGCGGGCCTCCCTCGCCGGCTCGCCGAAGTCGACGACGCTCTCGCTGCGGACGAGCATCGATAGCGGGCTCGAGGAGTCGCGGAAGGCACGCACGCCGGAGCGCGGGTCGCGACGCCGGCGCACGCGCGGCGCGCGGATGTGGCAGGTCACGGGGCTGGCGGTCGGCGCGCTGGCGATGGCGGGGGTGGGGTGGCTCGTCGCGACGCGGCAGGGCGCCGAGAGCGCGCCGTCGTCACTCGACGTTCCCGACCCACCGGCCGTCGCCGCCGATTCCCCGGCCGCGCCGCCGTCCGCCGCGAGCTCGCAGCGCATCGACGAGGCGCGCGCCATCGCGGTCTTCCGCGCTCTCGAGCGCGCGGCCTCGCAGCTCCGGCAGGACGCGGTGGCGGCCGGCGTGCCGGGCGCGCGGCTCGCCGCCGGGGACACGATCCAGCGGCGCGCGATCGCGCTCTTCGGAGACGGCCAGCTCGCCCAGGCGACGACGCTCCTCGGCGAGGCGACGCGCGCGTGGAGCGCGGCCCGCAGCGGCTGGCAGGCGGAGCAGACCGCGCGCACGCCCGGGCGTCCGCGCACGACGGAGGGGAGCCGCAGCGCCGTGACCGCCGCCGGTGAGCCGAAGCCGTCGGCCGCGCCCGCATCAGGCGCCGCGCCGGGCGCCGCCCCCGTCGGGTCGCTCCCTCCGCTGGTCACGCCGCCGATCACGATCGCGCCGGCGCCGCGTGCGAGCGCGACGCTGCCCGCGCCGGAGGTCGATCCGAACGTCGCGGCCGAAGCGGCCATCGCGTCGGCGGTGGCGGCGTACGCGCGCGCCATCGAATCGCGCGACCTCGCCGCGGTCCGTCGCGCGAACCCCGGCCTCACCACGGTGCAGCAGAACGGCTTCGAGCAGTTCTTCCGCGCCGTCCGTTCGCTCAAGGCGACCTTCACCGTCGTGTCGAGCGAGATCCAGGGGAACACCGCCGAAGCCCGGCTCACCGGCGCCTACGACTTCGTGACCACGAACGGCCGCGAGGTGCACCAGCCGCTCAGCTTCCAGGCGACGCTCCGCCGCGAAGGAACGAGCTGGCGGTTGGTGGCGGTGCGGTAGAGGGCTGCGAACTGCAAACCGCTGCGTCCTGCGTCCTGCGACCTGCGGCTGATTGCGTCGGTGCTCGCCGAGGTTCAGCCAGGTGGCGGACGTGGCGGGGATCCGTCGGATGTCCGTGCAGCCCCGTTCGATGGACGCCCGCGCTCGGCCTGCTGCTCGACATCGATCTTCCGCCGACGCTCGGCCGGAATGGCGACGGTCAGCAACTGAACCACCCGCTGCAATCTGGCCTGGCGCTCACGGGCGACTGGCGCACCGAGAATCGGCGCTGCGGATCGACACCAGGAAATGCTCTCGCGCGCGGAGCCAACGCGTACTCGTAGACGCGTACGCGGTCGCGGCCCGAGCTTCGACCATAGCCGTCGGTGATGTTCGCTGGCGTGGATCCCAGCGCCCGGTAGAGCGGATCGCGCTGCAGGAAGTCCGGCTGCGCCTGCTGCCACTCGTCGAATTTCTCGTCGTCCGTCTGCCACGAGAGTAGCCCGTACGACCGACCTCGCCGCATCATCGTGGCGCACGTCGGCCCGGAAGCACGCAGATCGCAGGACGCAGGACGCAGCGGTTTGCAGTTCGCAGCCCTCTACCGCCCCGCCGCCTCAGAACGTGTACTCCACCCCCAGCGTGTACGCCGCTCGCGGGCGCAGGCCGCCCTGGTTGAGGGGAACCAGCACGTTCGCGACGAGAAAGAGCCCGTCGCGAGGCGTGTACTTCGCGCCGAAGGAGCCGTTCACCAGGTCGTCGCGGATGTCGGGGATCGCCGTCGGCCGCACTTCGCGCGTGAAGGGCGTATCGAAGTGCACCGTCTCGGGCAGATGCAGCGGCGAGCGCCCCACCTGGAGATCGCTCAGCAGATCGGCGGCGAGGGTGACCCCCTTCCCCATCAGGTGGTCGAAGCCGACGGTCGCGAGCACCCCGTCCGGCTGCAGGTCGCCCGCGCGATACGCGTAGCCGACGTTCACGTGCGGAGAGAAGTCGCCGCTCCGGCCGGAGACGACGAGGAGCGCGCGCGCCGCGAAGTTGCCGGAGCCCAGCAGGTTGTCCGTGTCGCCGGTCGCGAAGCGCAGGTCGCCGAGCAGCGCGACGTTCACCCGCTCCGACCGTCGGAGCAGCCCCTTCGCGCGCAGGAGGACGTCGCCCAGCCCGAACGCGGAGCCGCCGACCTGGCGTGCGGCGGAGAGCGTCGGATTCTCCGGCGTGCCGTCGAAGAAGTGGGCGGCGGTCGGCCCGCCGAAGGGAATGACCTGCGCCCGGCTCCCGCCGGAGAAGTGCGTGTACACGAGCGGCAGCACGATGCCGACGTCGAGGCGGTCGGTGACGCCGTAGGTCGCGTAGAACGAGTTGACGGTGACGTCGAGGTCGAGACCGAGCCGGAAGAGGATGATGTCGTTCTCCAGCGTCGGTACCCCCATCTGCGTGCAGTCCCCACCCGCCGTCTCGTCGCAGCCGGCGAAGTCCACGTTCTCGTGCGTGAAGATCAGGTCGATCGCCTCGAGGGGAACGCCGCGCAGCGAGCGGAAGCCGAAGGAGTTGCGCCAGTATCCGGTGAGCAATCGCCCTCGCCCCAGCGTCTGTGCGCGCTCGGCGAAGATCGGCCCGGCCGAGTTGGAGGTGCGCACCGGCACCCCGCCCTCGAAGCGGAAAGTCTCGCCGCCGCTCGTCGACCCGGTGGGCGCGTTGGCGACCGCCGCCGCGAGCGCCTCGCTCAAGAAGCCGATCAGCGCCCCGTTCTGCGAGACGGCGGCCGGCACGTAGTGCGAGCCGTGCGCCTGGATCGGGATCGGGTTGTTCGGGTTCGCCGAGCCGCTGAGGAACAGCGGGTCGTCCCCCGGCCCGAAGATGAAGAGCTGCGAGAAGCGGCGCTTGAGCGACTGCGCGTCCGCGGAGGCGGCGGTCGTCGTCGCGAGGATCGTGAGCGTGAGAAGGAGGAGCGCTCGGCGCATACGGCGGATTGACGGTTTGACCGTTTGACACCCTGACAGCTTGACAGCGTCACAGCTCGACAGCGCGACGGCTTCACGGCTCGGCATCCACGTCACATCGCAACCGCGCACCACACCATCAACAAACCGTCAAACGGTCGATCCGTCAAACCGTCGATCCATCCGTGCGTCGAACCGGCGACAAAACCGCCGTCAGACCGCTTCCCCGATCGCCGCCTCGCACACCGCGAGGCAGCGCTCCAGCCCCTCCAGCGTGTGGTCGCCCATGTGGCCGATGCGCACGCAGCGGCTCGCGAGCGGCCCGTAGCCGCCGCCGATCGTGTAGCCGCGGGCGCCCACCGCCTTCACGATCTGCTTGCCGTCCACCCCCGCCGGCAGCGTCACGGAGCTCACGGTGAGCGAGCGCGCGCCCGCCGGCGCGAGGATCCCCATCCCCGGCAGCCGCGCCCCGCACGCCTCGGCCCAGGCGACCGTGCGCTCGAGCATCGCCGCGTGGCGGGCGAAGCGTGCCTCCAGCCCCTCCTGCGCGATGTGATCGAGCTGCGCGTCGAGCGCGAAGAGGAGCGGGAGCGCCGGCGTGTTGGGCGTCTGCCGCTTCGCGTGGAACTCCTCGAACTCGACGAGGTCGAGATACATCCCGCGGCTGCGCGCGCCCCTCGCCGCCTGCGCGAACGCCTCGGACGCGACGCCGAACGCCAGCCCGGGCGGGAGCGCCATCGCCTTCTGCGAGCCGGTGAGCGCGAAGTCCACCCCCCAGCCGTCGGCGTCCACCAGCCCCGCACCGGCGCTCGTCACGCAATCGACGATGGTCATCGCGCCGTGCGCGCGTGCGAGCGCCGCGATCTCCCGCACGTCGGTGAGGACGCCGGTCGAGCTCTCCGAGTGCACGACGGTCACCGCCGAGTAGCGGCGTGCCCGCAGCGCGGCCTCGACGGCGTTCAGGTCGAAGGGAGCGCCGAGGGGAACCTGGTGGACGTCCGACTCGCGCTCGCAGCGCGTCGCGAGCTTGTGGAACCGCTCGCCGAAGGCGCCGCCGACGAGGCAGAGCAGCGGACCGGCGGGCGCGGCGCGCACCGCCGCCTCCATCAGCCCCGTCGCCGACGAGCTGCTGACGTACACCGGCCGGCTCGTGCGGAAGATCGCGCGCAGCCCGCCCTGCAGCCGCTCGTACAGCTCCTCGAAGCCCGTGGCCCGGTGCGAGATCATCGGATGCGTCATCGCCGCGAGCACTTCGGGGCGCACGTAGGTCGGTCCCGGCAGGAAGAAGGTGCTGAGGCTCGTCTCGGACGACGACACGGTCATGGGGCGCTCGAATCGGGTGAAGGAAGCACGAACGACACGAGTTGGTCGAAGGAGGACAGCTCCACGTCGGCCGCGCGCGCCGCCACCTCGCGGCGCACGAAGCCGGTGAACAGCGCGAAGGCGTCGACGGCCGGCCGCATCTCCGCGTCGGTGATGCCGTCGCCGACGGCGAGCACCGGACGCGCTGGGGCGAGCGCGCGGGCGACGACGAGCTTTCCGCCCTCGCGCGCGAGCGGCGACGCGGTGTCGAAGCCGGCGTACGTGCCGTCGGCATTCACGTCCACGCGCACGGCGTGCACCGCCTCCGCCGGCACGCCGACCAGCCGTGCGAGCGACAGGATCGGCTGCAGCAGCCCTCCGCTCACGATGACGATGCGCACGCCGGCGCCACGAAGCGCCATGACCGCCGCCCCCGCGCCGGGAGCGACGGCCTCGCAGTAGGCCGCCCCGAGCGCGTCCAGCTCCGCGGCCGTCGGCCGCACGAGGGCGAGCCGCTCGCCGTACACCGCGTCGAGCGGGATCTCGCCGTTCATCGCGCGGTCGGTGAGCGCCGCGATGCGCGCGCCGAGGTCCCCGCCGCGCCGGCGCGCCAGCCAGTCGATCCCCTCGATGCCGGCGAGGGTGGAGTCGACGTCGAGGATGACGGTCGCGAACCGCGGTGCCGCGCGGCCGAGCACCGTCATACCACGTTGCCGGGGCTGAGCAGCCCGTGCGGATCGAGCTCGCGCTTCACGGCCTGCATGACGCCGAGCTGCAGCGGTGAGAGCTGGAGGGGGAGCCAGCGGCGCTTGATCTTCCCGATGCCGTGTTCCGCGGCGACGGTGCCGCCCATCGCGAGCACGCGCTCGAGCGTCGCCCCGATGACCGCTTCGATGCGCTCGCGCTCCGCGGCGTCGCGCGCGATGAAGTTCTGATGTGGATGGCCGTTCCCCGCGTGCCCGTAGATGACCGCCTGCTCGATCCCCGCCGCGTCCGCGAGCGCACGGGCGTCGGCGATCATCCGATCGAGCTGCCGGTAGGGGACGGCCCAGTCGGTGGAGAGCTTGCGTCCGCCGGCCGCGCGATGGCTCGCGCCGCGCTCGTTCATCGTGGCGGGGATGGCGTGCCGCATCCGCCGCGCGTCGCGCAGCGCCGCCTCCCCCTCGAACACCAGCACGTCGTCCACCATCGCGCCGTGCGACTCGCCGAGCGCGATCCACTCCTCGAGCGGCAGCTCCTCGTCGGCGTGACCGGCGTCCTCCGCGTACACGAACGCCGCCGCGCCCTCCGCCCAGGCGCCCCCGTGCGCCTCGCGCGCGATCGCCAGCGCGAGGGCGTCGAAATACTCGAGGCAACGCGCCTTCACGCGTGCGCTCTCGCGGGCGGCGACGACGAAGGCCAGCGCCTCCCGCTCGCTCGCGAAGGGGATCCCGAGCCCGATCACGCGCTCGGGACGGGGGAGCAGCCGCAGCGTCGCCGCGACGACGACGCCGAGCGTCCCCTCGCTCCCCACGAACCAGTCCACCGGGTCGTGCACGAGCGCGTAGCCGACCGTGTTCTTCTCCAGCGCCGTGCGCGCGAGCTCGACGACCTCGCCGCTCGCGAGCGCCACGCGCACGCCGAGCACGTGCTCGCGCGTCGCGCCGTAGCGCAGGGTGCGCGCGCCGGAGGCGTTGCAGGCGATCGCGCCGCCGACGGTGGAGTCCTCCTCGCTCGTCGGATCGGGGGCGAACATGAGCCCGTGTGGCGCGAGCGCGCGCTTCAGCTCCCCCAACCGCACTCCCGGCTCGACGCGGACCGTACGCGCCGCCGGATCGACGTCGAGGACGCGCGCCATCCCCGCGAGCGAGAGCAGGAGCCCGCGATCGGTGATGGAGGCGCCGGTGGTGCTGGTCTGCGATCCAGCCGGCGTCACCGGCGTGCGCTCCGCGGTCGCCCGCCGGAGCAGCTCCACCACCTCGGCCTCGCTCGCGGGGCGCGCGACACCGTCGGGAACGAGCTCGAGCCCGGACGCATCCCGGGCCACGGAACGGCGCACGTCGAGGTCCCGCTCGATCGTCGCGCTCATCCAACCATCAGGAGTCGAACCACGGCGCACGGTGGTTCAGCCGTCGGGTTCACGCCTCGCTCGGGGAAACGAAGTTCACGACGGTCGCGCTGCGCACGTCCGACTGCTCGAGCAGCGCGCGTCGCACCGATTCGCTGACCGTCGAGTCCACCGAGATCGCCGCGAGCGCCTCGCCTCCCTGCGCGAGTCGCGCCTGGTGCCACTCGGCGATGTTGACGCCGCGGTCGCCGAGCAGCGTCCCGATGCGGCCGATGACGCCGGGCACGTCGTTGTTGGTGAGGACGATCAGCGTCTCGCGCGGAGCGACGTCCACGTGGAAGGCACCGATGCGCGTGAGCCGCGGCGTCGCGCCGGGGAGGGCGAGCCCCGCGACCGCGAGCTCCTGCATCCCGCCGCTCAGCGCCACCTCGACCGCCGCGGGGTGGCCGAGCTGCGTGCTCTCCGCCATGCTCAGCTCGAGGCCGCGCGCCTCGGCGAGCGCCCGCGCGTTGATCAGGTTGACGCGCCCCGCATCGATGATCCCCTCGAGCGCGCCGAGCGCCGCCGCCGAGAGGAGGACGCCGCTCGCGCCGACCACGTCCGGGCCGCAGCGCAGCGCGATCCGCCGCACCGCGCGCATCCCCTGGTCGGCGAGCACCGCGCGGGCGAGCGCGCTCGCGCGCCGCACGAGCTGCACGAGCGGCTGGAGCTGGCTCCACGCGGCCCCGCTCGTCTCCGCCACGTTGATCGACCGCGACAGCTCGCCGGAGAGCAGCGCGTCGCGCACCGCCTCGCAGACGTCCACGGCCACGTTGCGCTGCGCCTCGTGCGTCGAGGCGCCGATGTGCGGCGTGAGCACCGTGTTGGGGAGCTGCCGGATCGGGTGGTCCGTCGGCAGCGGCTCGACGTCGTAGACGTCGAGCACCGCGCCGCGGACGTGCCCGCTCGCGAGCGACGCGGCGAGCGCCGCGTCGTCCACGATCCCGCCGCGCGCCATGTTCACGACGATCGCGCCCGGCGTCAGGCGGCGCAGCTCGCGCTGGCCGATCAGCGACGCCGTCTCCTCGTTGAGCGGCGTGTGGACGGTGAGGATGTCGACCTGCTCGAGGAGCGCGTCGAGCGACGGCGCGCGCCGGATGCGCAGCGAGGTGAAGCGGTCGTCCGCGACGTAGGGGTCGAAGCCGACCACCTGCATCCCGAACGCGAGCGCGCGCGTCGCGACCTCGCTGCCGATCCGCCCCACGCCGACGATGCCGAGCGTGCGCCCCTTCAGCTCGTGGCCGAGGAGCTGCGAGCGATCCCAGCGTCCCTCGCGCATCGAGGTGGCGGCCTGCGGCAGGTGCCGGAGGAGTCCGAGCACGGCGCCGAAGAAGAGCTCCGCCACGGCGATGGTGTTGCCGGCGGGGGCGTTGATGACGGCGATCCCCTGCTCCGTCGCCACGTCCAACGCGATGTTGTCCACGCCGACGCCGGCGCGGCCGATGACCTTGAGGCGCGCCCCGGCCCGGAGCAGCTCCGGGGTGACGCGCGTGGCGCTGCGTCCGACGAGCGCGTCGTAGTCGGCGATGCGGGCGAGCAGCTCCGGCGCCGGCAGCGTCGGCACCACGTCGACGTCGAGCTGCGGCTCCGCGGAGAGCACGGCGACGCCGTCGGGATCGACTTCGTCGGTGACGAGAATCTTGTATGGAGGCACGCAGGGATAATCACCTGCCGTGACCGCCGAATCAACGGCGTGGGACCGCGAACGGGCGGCCGAACCGGCATCCGCGTGCCGTCAGCCGCCGTTCGCCCTCCACGGGCCGCTCGTGCTACTGGGAGCGGTGGAAGACGGTCGCCACGCTCCCGTTGATCGCCACGCCGATCACCCGGTCGTTGGGGACGTTGGCCGCCTGCAGCGCCGACTTGATCGGGGCCGACTCCGCGGTGGCCTGCCGCAGCCGCGCGAGATCGGCGTCGTGCTTCGTGATGAGCAGGCCGAGCGCCGCGCTTCCCGCGGCATCCAGCACGTCGGCGCTGCCGACCACGCGCACGTCGGTGATGGTCGCCGAGCCGAGCGCGGTCGCGCTGGCCGAGGCTTCGCCGATCGCGCCGAGGAGCTGCGTCGCCGTCGCGGGCGTCACGTCGCCGCTCGCACGCGTCTCGATGCGGGCCTGTGCGGCGGAGTCGGTCTTGGGTGCTTCCGCCTTCGCCGTGTCGGCGGGGGGGTGCTCCGGCTTCTTCTCCGGCTGCTGCGCGGCGGCGGTGGTGGCGGCAGCGACCAGAAGGACAGCGATCGCGGAGTAGCGGACAGAACGCATGACGACCTCCAGACTGGAGAAGCGAGAATGGCGTACCGCAGCAGGGGCCGCGGCACGCCACGTTCGGCCGCAAGCTGCATGCGGCGAGGTCGTGCGAGTCGTCACGTCAGGGTCGTGACGACTCATGGATGAGGCTACTGCATCACGGCACCAGGCTCGGCGGTGGCACGACGCCGCGACCGATGGTGTTCGCGTCGGTGCCGAACCAGAAGGCGTTCGCCTTCGGATCCCAGACCATGTGGCGCACCGTGAGCCCGCCCGTCTCGCCGACGGGCGTGTTGCTGACGTACTGCTTCGTGCGCGGATCGAAGCCCACGAGCTTGTTCGGCTTCGATCCCGTCTCGACGAACCACACGCGGCCGTGATGGTCGGAGCCCATCGCGTACGGGAAGGACGTCTGTCCGCCCGGCGCCGCGAACTCCTCGACCTTGCCGGTGCGCGGATCGAGGTGCCCGAGGTAGCCGCGCGTGTAGTCCACGTACCAGATCTGATCGTCCGGGGTCACGGCGATGCGGCGATTGCGCGTCTTCTCGTCGGCGAGCGTCCAGTGCTTGAGGGCGAGCGTCGTGGGATCGATGGACACGATCGTGTTCGTGCCGAAGAGGTTGACCCACGGCGTCCCCTTGGAGTCGAGCACGATGCCGTAGGGGCGCGTGTTCGCCCCCGGCACCTTGACGAGATCGATCTTCCCGGTCTTCATCGTCAGGCGGCCGACGTAGCCGGCCCCCTGCGCGGTGAACCAGATGTGCTCCTGCGCCGCGTCGAAGACGAGGGTGTGCGGGTCGCGCACCGCCGGGTCGGGCATCGGATAGCGCGCGACGATCTTCCCGCTCGGATCCATCTTCCCGATCATGCCGTTGCGGTTGCCGGCATACCAGACGTGCCCCGTCTTGTCGACGATCAGGTTGTGCGGGTTGGTCCCCGCATCGATCTCGAAGCGGACGAACTGCCCCGAGGCGGGATCGAGGCGCGCGACGTAGTTGCCGACCTGCCCCACGAACCAGACCTGCCCGGTGGTGGGGTCGAGGTAGGGGTCGCGCGGCCGGCTCTTCTCCCAGGGGACCGTCCACTCGGTGATCTTCGCGGCGGTGGAGGCCGCCGCCCCCTGGGGGAGCTGCGCCGCGACCGGAGCGGCGATCACGGACAGAACGAACAGCGTCGACACGCGTCGCATCGGGCCTCTCCTGGTTCGGGTTGTGTTTCGATTACGCCCGTCCCGGCCGCGGCGTTCGGCGTTGCTGCGCCTCGTCCACGCCCGGTGTGGCGATCTCACCGCGCGCCGCCGGCGTGCGTCACGGCGCCGACGCGGCGCCCGCGTCGGCAAGTCGTTGGTGCAGCGACACTTCAGCGACAGCATCGTGCGGCGCGGCGCTGGCACGAGGCTTGACCATGGAGGGGTCGCCCCCGCACCGGTAGGGCCGGAAAGTGTCCCGACGGTACGGTGCGGCGCAATGTGGGCGGTCGAGATGCGCGTAGATGTCGCACCGCCGCCAACCACGACGCCTGCCCCGGCCCTGACGCCGGCGGCAGGCGGAGTGGTTTTCTGGGGGCCGTCGGCCGAGGGGCCGAGCGGCGACTTTCCCTTACACCGCGTCGCTCAGGCTCGTGAAGTTGAAGTCCCGCACCTTGAGCGCCGGCAGCACCACGTTGCCGCCGGCTTCCGTGCCGGCGAGGCGCTGCGGGCGCCCCACCATCTCGAGGTTGTTCAGGATGAAGAGCGGGCTCTCGTTGAACCGCAGGTTGCGGATCGACCGGGAGATCTTGCCGTTCTCCACGAGGAAGGTGCCGTCGCGCGTGAGCCCCGTGTAGAGGATCGTGCGCGGATCGACCTGGCGCAGGTACCAGAGGCGCGTGACGAGGATGCCGCGCTGCGTGGACGCGATCATCTGCTCGAGACTCGCGTCCCCGCCCAGCATCTTCATCGAGCTCGGGAACCCCGTCGGCTGCGCGTTCTTGCGCTCGGCCCAGAAGCGCGAGTAGGCCAGGTTCTTCAGCACCCCGTTCTCGATCCACACCTGCCGGCCGATCGGCAGCCCCTGGCCGTCGAACGGCGCCGCCAGGAGGTCGGGATCCATGGGATCGGAGATGATCGTCACCCGCTCGTCCACGATCTTCTCGCCGATCTTGTTGCCGCCGCCGGCCTTGGAGAAGGCGCTCCGCCCCTCGTCGGCCGATCGCGCGTCGATCGCGAAGCCCATGAGCTGCACGAGGTCGCCGACCGCCTGGGGCTCGAGGATCACCGTGTAGCGCCCCGGCTCGACCGCCGACGGATTGCGCGAGAGCTGCGCCTTCCGGATGGCCGTCTCGGCCACCTCGGCCGGATCGATCTGCGACCAGTCGGGGTGATCGGCGCCTGCCCAGCCGGAGCCGGTGCCGTCGCTCGTCCGCACGGTGAGCGTGTAGTTGGCGCTCGTGCTCCGGTGGTAGGCGAAGAGGCCGCGCTTGTTGCCGAGGGCGCTCGCCCCGGCGCCCACCTGGATGTACCCCGCCGCCTGCAGGTCGCCGGCCTTCTTCGCGGCGTCGATCGCCACGCGCGCCGCCGCGGCGCGGTCGGCCGCGCTCACCCCCGCCGTGCGCTCGAAGTAGGCGGGGACCTCCTGGTACTGCTGGGCGCCCAGCGCCGGCATCGACTCGGGGTTCTCGGGGGCGAGTCGGGCGAGCGCCTCGCTCTGCCGGACCGCCGCCTCGAGCGCGGCGTCGCTGGTGTCGTTCACCTGCACCGCCGCGCTCCGCTTGCCGTACGAGCTCTGGATCGTGACGACGAAGTTCGACACCGAGCCCGCGGTGGACATGCGGTTGTCGGCGAAGCGGACGTTGGTCTGCATCCCGCCGCCGACGTTGACCTGGATCTCGTCGGCCTGCGAGAGCTTCACGACCCGCTCGATCAGCGACTGCGCTTCGGCGCGCGTGAGGACGCCGTCGGCGGCGAAGAGTCTTCTCGGCGCGCTCACGACTTCCTCCCCGTGTTGATGACGTTGACGTTGCGGAAGCGGCTCGGCACCGACCAGTGGCTCACCGCGTTGACCTGGCTCGGCTGTCCCTTGCCGTCGAAGAAGCTGGCGCCGGGCTCGTAGCTCTTCCGGCCGCCGATCATGTCCATCGAGTTCCAGAAGTCGGGGGTGCGCATCTGGTAAGCGACGTCCTTGAGCATGCCGACGATCTTGCCGCCCCGGATCTCGTAGAAGACCTGGCCGCCGAACTGCGCGTTGTAGCGCTGCTGGTCGATCGAGAACGAGCCGTCGCCGATGATCGCGATCCCGCGGTCGGTCGCGGCGATGATGTCGTCCCAGCCGATGTCGCGCTCGCCCGGGAGGAGCGACACGTTCGGCATGCGCTGGAACTGGACGTGCTGCCAGGTCTGCGCGTAGCTGCAGCCGTGCGACTGCACCGGCTTGTTCTGCGACGCGTACCACCAGTCGAGGAAGGGCGCCTGCTCGCGCGTCGTCTGGTAGTCGACGAAGATCCCGTCCTTGATGATGTGGAAGCGCTCGGGCTTCACGCCGTCGTCGTCGTAGCCGACGGTGGAGCAGCCGCCCTCCTGGTCGCGATCGCCGATGACGTTCATCATCGCCGGCCCGTACTTGAGCTTCCCGAGCTTCTCGCGCGGCGGCGCGACGAAGCTCGTGCCGGCGTAGTTCGCCTCGTAGCCCATCGCCCGGTCGAGCTCCGTGGGGTGCGCGATCGACTCGTGGATGGTGAGCCAGAGGTGCGAGGGGTGGAGCACGAGGTCGTAGCGCCCCACCTCGACCGGCTTCGCCTTGAGCTTCTCGACCGCTTCCTCCCCCCACTTGCGCGCGTTGCCGACCGGATCCTGCAGGAGGAGGTACTCGAAACCGCGCCCCGCCGGCTGGATGACGTTGCCGCGGGTCTGGAAATCGGACATGTCCGCCGAGACGGCCGTGATGTTCATCGGCAGCCAGCTGCGGATCAGCGTCTGCGAGATCACCGAGCCGTCGGTGTTCGCGTAGTGCTTCTCCTCCTTCACGAAGAACATCGCGCTGTTGACGAAGCGCACCCCCGTCGCCTTCATCGCCTCCGCGTTCGCCTTGAGGAGCAGGTCGACCTTCTGCTCGATCGGGATCTCGAACGGATCGGTCGTGTAGGCGCTCTTCCAGGTGACGTCCGTGTACGCCGGCGCCGGCGCCAGCACGACGGGGGGGGCGCCCGGGATCTTGTTGGCCTTCGCGATCGCGACCGCCTCGCGGGCGGCGCGCGTCACGCCGTCGCGGGTGAGCTCGCGCGTCGCGGCGAACCCCCAGGTGCCGTCGACGAGCGCGCGGACGCCGAGCCCCTGGGTGTCGGAGTCGCCGACACCGACGATCTGCTGCTCGCGCGTCGCGACGGAGTTGTTGCGCGCGCGGTTGATGCGCGCGTCGGCGAACGAGGCGCCGCCGGCCTTCGCGGCATCGATCGCGGCGAGGAGGAGCTCCTTCGCCTGCGCCTGCGCGAGCGGCTCGACGGGAACGACGGTGCCCGACGGAGGGAGCGACAGCGCCAGCGCTTCCGCCGAATCGAAGACGGGTCGCGCCGCCAGCGCGCCGGCGGCGAGCGCGCCGGTCCTGAGGAAGTCTCGCCTGCTGGTCATGGAGGGAGGGACTGAGGACTGGGGACCAGGGATTCGGGAACTGCAAAACCGCCTAGATATGCTCCGCCCTGGACATCCGCGCGAGGGGGAGGAGTCAGGGATCTGTAATGGGCGACCGAACGCACGCCAGGACCGCAGAGGCGCGGAGCACGCGGTTCACCCCTGTGTTCCCTGCGGTTCTCGCCGCGACCGCTCCGTGTTCTCCGTGTCGCTGTGCTGCGGCAGGCTGCTCGTCAGCTCGTCGCCGTCGGCTCGACTTCGGCCACCGCGCTGCCGGGGGTCACGGCGTCGGCCGGGACACTCGCCGACGCGTCCGGGGTCATCGTGCCGAGGTAGGAGGGGAGCTCGACGCCGGCGACCTCCTTGAGCACGTGCATGATCGGCGGCACCGAGCGCGCGAGGCTCTGCACGAAGTTGGCGGTCGCGCCCTGGCCGACGCCGTTCGTCGTCGAGTTGCCGCCTTCCCACACGACGACCTTGTCGAACTTGATGTTCGAGATCGCCTTCGCCGCCGATTCGGCGAGCTGCGGGATCTGCTCGACCAGCATGAGCTGGAACGCCTCCTTCGCGCCCCCCGCCTGCTGCACCATCGCGCCGATCGCCTCGCTCCGCTTCTGGAGGATCTGGTACTGCCCCTCGGCCTCCGCCTGCAGCTTCATGCGGATCGCGTCGGCCTCCGCCTCCGCGCGCAGCCGCACCCGCTCCGCCTCGGCCTCGGCCTCGACGATCATCCGCGCCTTCTCGGCCTTGGCCGGCGCTTCCAGCTCGGCGCGGCGCTCGGCCTCGATGCGCTCCGCCTGCGCGAGCGCGGCGCGCGCCTGCGCCTTGTGCTGCGCTTCCGCGACCGCCGCCTCGGCCTCGCGCGCGGCCGTCTCGGCCAGCCGGAAGGCGTCGGCCTGCTTCACCTTGAGCTGCGCCTGCGTGGCGACCACCCGCGCCTGCGACTCCGCCTCGCCGGCCACCGCCTTGGCGTTGGCCTCGGCGACGGCGATGCGCTTGAGCTGCTCGGCGTTGCGCACCGCGACCTCCTGCTCGAAGGCGGCGGTCTGCTCGCCGACCTGCTGCTCCTTCGTGAGGTTGGCGATGCTCACCGCGCGCTCGCGCGTCGCGGCGGCGAGGCCGATCTCGCGATCCTTCTCCGCGTTCGCCACCTGCACCGACTTCTCGCGGTTCGCCTCGGCGACGCGGATCTCGCCCAGCTTCTCCTGCTCGGCGACGTCGCCGCGCGCCTGCTGCACCGCCATCGACGCCGCCTTGCGGCCGATCGCCTCGATGTATCCCGACTCGTCCTTGAGGTCGGTGATGTTCACGTTGAGGAGCACGAGGCCGATCTTCTTGAGCTCCGGCTCGAGCGACGCCTGCACGCGATGCAGGAAGCCGTCGCGGTCGCGGTTGATCTCCTCGATGCGCATCGAGGCGATCACCTGGCGGAGCTGGCCGAAGATGATGTCGCGCGCCTGTCCCTTGATCTGCTCGTGGGTGAGCCCGAGGAGGCGGATGGCGGCGTTGGTGCGCACCTCCGACTCCGTGCCGATGGCGACGGTGAACACCGAGGGCACGGCGACGCGGATGTTCTCGAACGACAGCGCGTCGCGCAGCGGGATGTCGATCTGGATCGGCTCGAGATCGAGGTACGCCGCCTCCTGGATCACCGGCCACACGAAGGCGCCGCCGCCGGAGATGCAGCGCGCGCTCTCGCCGCCGCCGACGCGCCCCGAGATGACGAGGATGCGATTGGCGGGGCAGCGCTTGTAGCGCGAGACGAACAGCGAGACCAGGCTGAAGGCGATGACGATCCCGATGAAGGCGACCGCCGGGATGAAGCCGATCGAGTCCAGCATCTCGGCCGGTCCCTGAAGCAGCGCGATGACGTGCGTCATGTCGTCAGACCTCGTCCTGAAGGAGTGATGTCGCGGTACGAACTTCGAGCGTGTCGTCGGCGCGCACGTCGACGACGGTGATCGCGGCGCCGGTGGGAAGCGCCGGCCCGGCGGTCACCGCCGGCAGCTCGACGAGGCGCCCCTGCAGGGTGAGGAGCACCT
>Ga0182741_1002680_pt1 | contig 20259 bp, 18 predicted proteins | sample eDN5th37CBELigOP_FD_128874 | JGI IMG/M metagenome (GOLD analysis project Ga0182741, IMG submission 128874) | Enriched Organic Plus compost microbial communities from Emeryville, California, USA - eDNA 5th pass 37_C BE-Lig OP (version 2) (version 2) ... | reverse complement strand
CAGCATCTGCTCGCGCTCGGCATCGGTCAGCGGGCGGATGCGGGCCAGTTGCTGGGTCACGTCGAAGCGCAGCCCGTCCAGCATGGTCTCGAACAGCTGGAAGGCCTCGGTCTTGTATTCCGATAGCGGGTCGCGCTGCGCATAGCCGCGGAAGCCCACGACCGAGCGCAGATGCTCCAGCGTCACCAGATGCTCGCGCCACTTGCTGTCGATCTGTTGCAGCAGCACCTGCTTTTCGATCTGGCGCATGTTCTCGGAGCCGAATTGCTCGGCCTTCTGCGCCATATAGGCATCGGTGGCCTGCTGGATGCGTTCGCGGATCCCGTCCTGGTCCACGCCGTCCTCGGCCGCCCAATCGGCGACGGGCAGGTCCATGTTCAGCTTGTCGACCACCGCGTCATGCAGGCCCTGGACGTCCCATTGCTCGGCATAGGCGCGGGGTGGCAGATGCCGGTCGACCAGGTCGTCGATCACCTGCGCGCGCATGTCGGCGGCGATGTCCCCGACCTCGTCGGTATGCATGATTTCCAGGCGCTGGCTGAAGATCGCCTTGCGCTGGTCGTTCATCACGTCGTCGAATTTCAGCAATTGCTTGCGGATGTCGAAGTTGCGGCCCTCGACCTTGGCCTGGGCGCGTTCCAGCGACTTGTTGACCCAGGGGTGGACGATGGCCTCGCCATCCTTCATGCCCAGCGTCGACAGCACCTTGTCCAGCCGTTCCGAGCCGAAGATGCGCATCAGGTCGTCTTCCAGCGACAGGAAGAACAGCGAGCGGCCGGGGTCGCCCTGGCGGCCCGAGCGGCCGCGCAGCTGGTTGTCGATGCGGCGGCTTTCGTGGCGCTCGGTCGCCAGCACGAAAAGGCCGCCGGCATCCAGCACCGCCTGCTTCTCGGCGGCGTGCTCGGCCTCGATGCGGGCGCGGACCTCATCGGGGTTCGCCTCGGGATCGGCGGCCAGCGCCTCCATCACCTTCATCTCGACATTGCCGCCCAGCTGGATGTCGGTGCCGCGGCCGGCCATGTTGGTGGCGATGGTCACGGCGCCGAGCTTGCCGGCGTCGGCGACGATCTTGGCCTCCTGCTCGTGCTGGCGGGCGTTCAGCACGTTGTGCTGGATGCCTTCCTTGCTCAGCATCTGCGACAGCATCTCGGATTTCTCGATGCTCGTCGTGCCGACCAGGATCGGCTGGCCCTTGGCATGGGCTTCCTTGATCGCCTCGATCACGGCGGCGTATTTCTCGGTCGCGGTGCGATAGACGCGGTCATGCTCGTCGATGCGCTGTACCGGGCGGTTGGTCGGCACCTCGACCACGCCGAGCTTGTAGATTTCCGCGAATTCCTCGGCCTCGGTGGCGGCGGTGCCGGTCATGCCCGAGAGCTTGTCGTAGAGCCGGAAATAGTTCTGGAAGGTGACGGAAGCCAGCGTCACGTTCTCGGGCTGGATGGCGACGCCTTCCTTGGCCTCGATGGCCTGGTGCAACCCGTCCGACAGTCGGCGGCCCTTCATCATCCGGCCGGTGAATTCGTCGATCAGCACCACCTCGTCGTCGCGCACGATATAATGCTGGTCGCGCATGAACAGCTTGTGCGCCCGCATCGCCTGATTGGCGTGGTGGACGATGGTGGTCGATTCGGGGTCGTAAAGCGTCTGGCCCTCGGGCAGCACGCCCGCCGCCTGCAGGCGCTTTTCCAGGAATTCGTTGCCTTCCTCGGTAAAGGTGGCGTTGCGGGTCTTTTCGTCCAGCTTGTAATGCTCGGGCGCGAGTTCGGGCATGAAGGCGTCGAGCGTCTTGTAAAGCGCGCTGCGGTCCTGGCTGGGCCCCGAGATGATCAGCGGCGTGCGCGCCTCGTCGATCAGGATCGAGTCGACCTCGTCCACGATGGCAAAGAAATGCCCGCGCTGGGTCATCTGCTCGATCGAGCCCTTCATGTTGTCGCGCAGGTAGTCGAAGCCCAGCTCGTTATTGGTGGCATAGGTCACGTCGGCCCGATAGGCCTCGCGCTTTTCCTCGTCCGGCTGGAAGGGATAGACGACGCCGGTGGTCATGCCGAGCTGCGCAAAGACCTTGCCCATCCAATGCGCGTCGCGTTTCGCCAGGTAGTCGTTGACGGTGACGACATGCACGCCCTTGCCCGCTAAGGCATTCAGATAGGCCGGGAAGGTCGCGACCAGGGTCTTGCCCTCGCCGGTCTTCATCTCGGCGATATTGCCCTGGTGCAGGAAGACGCCGCCCATCAGCTGCGTGTCGAAGGCGCGCAGGCCAAGCGCGCGGCGCGCCGCCTCGCGGCAATTGGCAAAGGCCTCGGGCAGAAGCTTGTCCAGATCCTCGCCTGCCTGCGCGCGGCCCTGCAATTCGCGGGTCTTGCCGATCAGTTCCGCATCGGAGAGGGCGCGGAACTGTTCCTCCAGCGCGTTGATCTGGGCCACCAGCGGCCGGACCGATTTCACCTTGCGGTCGTTGGGCGTGCCAAAGACCAGTTTCGCCAAGTTTCCGATGCCGAGCATATGAACCTTCAAAATCGCGTATCTGGGGGTGCGCGGGACGTTCCGCCCACTTGCCGGCACCATTCGCCTTGCCCTATCACTTGGGCCGGAAAAACGGCGACGGGCGCGCATTTTCGGTTGCGCCGGATGTATGCCCCGGCCGGCCCACTGTCAACGCTTGCGCCCGTTCACCTCTGCGTGGACGCGCCGTCCCATGAAGGGGAAACCTATGCTGAAACCGCTTCTTGCCGTCTCCGTGCTGCTTTCGGGGACCGTCTCGGCCCTGCCCGTGCTGGCGCAGGATGCCGATACGGTCGTCGCCACCGTCAATGGCGAGGCGATCACGCTGGGCCAGATGGTCGCCATGCGGCAGGGGCTGGACGCGCAGGCGACCCAGGGCCTGCCGGATACGGCACTGTGGGATCTGATGCTGGACCAGATGATCCGCCAGACCGCCGTGGCCCAGGCGGCCGAGCCGCTGAGCAAGCGCGATACCGTGGCGCTGGAGATCGAGAAGCGCGCCTATCTGGCCGGCTCGGTGCTGGAAAAGATCGCCGCGGCCGAGCCGGACGAGGCCGAGCTGAAAGCCGCCTATGACCAGGCCTTCGGCGGCCAGGCCGAACCCGGGGTCGAATACAATGCCGCCCATATCCTGGTGAAGACCAGGGAGGAGGCCGAGGCCATCGCCAAGCAACTGGCCGAGGGCGCCGATTTCGGCGTGCTGGCCGAGGAGAAATCGACCGACAATTCCGGCCCGAACAAGGGCGACCTGGGCTGGTTCCAGCCCGAGCAGATGGTCGCGCCCTTTGCCGAAGCCGTGAAGGCGCTGGAAAAGGGCCAGGTCTCGGAACCGGTCGAGACCCAGTTCGGCTGGCATGTCATCAAGCTGAACGACACGCGCGAGGTCACGCCCCCCGCCTTCGACGAGATCAAGGAGCAGCTGGCCGTGCAGGTCCGTCGTGACAAGGTGCAGGCCGAGATCGAAAAGCGCGTCTCCGAAGCCAAGGTCGAAAAGACCGAAGGGCTCGCCCCCGACCTGCTGAACAAGACCGACATCCTGGGAGAGTGAGCGATGGCCAAGACGGATGACAAGAAGTCCCGGCTTTCCGATGCCGAAAAGCTGAAGGCGCTGAAGAAGAAGCTGAAAAAGCTGAAGGCGGCGCTGAAGGAAACCGCTGCCGGCCTCGAGGCACGGGCCGAGGCGGCGGTGGCGGCGGCGGTGAAGCCCAAGAACCCGGTCTCGCCGCTGGCGCCGGCGCGCTTTCCCGACCTGCCGGTGATCGAGGGGGCCGAGTTCGCCTCGGGCGCGGCGGGGGTGAAATACCAGGGCCGTACCGATGTCATGCTGGTCCGGCTGGCACCGGGCACGGCCATCGCCGGCGCCTTCACCAAATCCTCGACCCGTGCGGCCAGCGTGCTGGACTGCCAGGCCAAGCTGGCGCTGAAGCAGGACACCGCCCAGGGCGCGGCGATCATCGTGAACTCGGGCAATGCCAATGCCTTCACCGGCAAGAACGGGCAGGAGGCGGTGGATGCCGTCACCGGCGGCGTCGCCAAGGCGCTTGGGGTGCCGCGCGAGCGGGTGTTTTCCTCCTCGACCGGGGTGATCGGCGAGCCGCTGCCGGCCGAGCGCATCACCGCGGTGATCGGCGATCTGGCCGCCAACCTGGATGCGGCCGGCGCGGCCGGCGCGGCACGCGCCATCATGACCACCGACACCTTTCCGAAAGGCGCGGCGGCCAGCTTCGAGGGCGACGGGGGCACCATCAACATCACCGGCATCGCCAAGGGCTCGGGCATGATCGCGCCCGACATGGCGACGATGTTGGTCTATGTCTTTACCGATGCGCAAATCGCGCCGGCGCTGCTGCAGCGCATGCTGTCGGCGCGCATGGACCAGACCTTCAACGCCATTACCGTGGACAGCGACACCTCGACCTCGGATGCGCTGATCCTGGCAGCGACCGGCAAGTCCAAGGCGGCGCCGATCACTGACCTGCGCTCGGCCCCGGCGCGGGCCTTCGGCAAGGCGTTGTCGCAGGTGATGCTGGATCTGGCGCAGCAGGTGGTCAAGGACGGCGAGGGCGCGACGAAATTCGTCGAGGTGCAGGTGACGGGGGCCACCAGCGATGCCGACGCGCATCGCGTCGCCATGGCCATCGCCAATTCGCCGCTGGTCAAGACCGCCATCGCCGGCGAGGACGCGAACTGGGGCCGCGTGGTCATGGCGGTCGGCAAGTCCGGGGCCGAGGCCGACCGCGACCGGCTGACCATCCGCTTCGGCGACATGGTGCTGGCCGAGAACGGCTGGCGCGCGCCCGGCTATGACGAGGGGCAGGCCAGCGCCTATATGAAGCGCGACCATCTGGTGATCGGCGTCGACCTGGGGCTGGGCAGGGGCCGGCGCACGGTCTGGACCTGCGACCTGACGCATCGCTACATCGACATCAACGCCGATTACCGCTCATGAAGACGGTGCTTGTCGCGGCCGTCGCGCTGATCGACGCAGACGGCCGCGTGTTGCTGGCGCAGCGCCCCGAGGGCAAGTCCCTCGCGGGCCTGTGGGAGTTTCCGGGCGGGAAGGTCGAGCCGGGCGAGACGCCCGAGGCCGCGCTGATCCGCGAATTGCACGAGGAGCTGGGGATCGAGACCTGGCGCTCGTGCCTGGCGCCGCTGACCTTCGCCAGCCATGCCTATGAGGAGTTTCACCTGCTGATGCCGCTGTTCGCCTGCCGGCGCTGGCAAGGCGTGCCGGTGCCGCAGGAAGGGCAGAACCTGGCCTGGGCCCGTGCCGCAGAATTGAGCAAATATCCCATGCCGCCGGCGGATCTGCCGCTGATTCCGATCCTGCGCGACTGGATATGAGACATATCGGTCACGCTGGTTCCGGCTTTATCGTCCATCTGCCTGAGTCTGCGACATTCCCGGTTAACATTTGACGATTTTGCGACAATTCTGAAATCCTGTAGAGGAGGAGATCGGACATGATTCGCACGATCACGATCGGCAGTTGCATTTCGGTCCAGGGGATCTTTGAACGGCAGCAGGCGAACGGGAACATCGTGGTCCGAGTAGGCAGCAAGACCTATGAGGGCAAGCCCGTCCTGACCTGAGGCGACAGCAACGTGTCCATGATCGCGGAACGGGGCCCCTTTGCGGGCCCCGTTCCGTTTTTCGCTTGCCCTGTCGCCGGCCTCCGGCGGGGGTATTGGGGAAACGGAGAAGGCGGCGCACGCAAGGCGTCGGCGTTGCCATGTCGGCAGGTGGGCGTTCCTGCCGGGGTCCGGGCATGAAAAAGGGCGGACCCGCAGGCCCGCCCCCTTTGCCGCTGTCCGCGGGGATCACAGCTGGCGCTGCACTTCCTCGCGCTCGAAGATCTCGATGACATCGCCCTTGCGGATGTCGTCGTAATTCTCGAAGGCCATGCCGCATTCCTGGCCGGATTGCACTTCCTTGACCTCGTCCTTGAAGCGCTTGAGCGTCTTCAGCGTGCCTTCGTGGATCACCACGTTGTCGCGCAGCAGGCGCACGCCGGCCGAGCGACGCGCCACGCCCTCGGTCACGAGGCAGCCGGCGACATTGCCGACGCCCGAGACGCGGAAGACTTCCTTGATTTCGGCATAGCCGATGAAGTTCTCGCGCACCTCTGCGGAAAGCAGGCCCGAGGCCGCCGCCTTGATGTCATCCACCAGGTCGTAGATGATCGAGTAATAGCGGATCTCGACCCCTTTCTGGTTGGCGGCGTTCCGCGCCGGGGCATTGGCCCGGACGTTGAAGCCGATGACCGGCGCCTGGCTGGCCTCGGCCAGGCCGACATCCGATTCGGTGATCGCGCCGACGCCGTAATGCAGCACGCGGACGCGCACCTCGTCGTTGCCGATCTTTTCCAGCGCCTGGACGATGGCCTCGGCCGAGCCCTGCACGTCGGCCTTGATGACCACCGGCAGTTCGGCGACGCTCTCGTCCGCCTTGGCCTTGGCGAGCATCTGGTCCAGCGTGATCGCGGCACCGGCGGCGGCGCGCTTGTCCTTGGCGGCCTGGATGCGGTAATCCGCGATCTCGCGCGCCTGCGCCTCGGTCTCGACCACGTTCAGCACGTCGCCGGCCTCGGGCGTGCCGTTCAGCCCCAGCACCTCGACCGGGACCGAGGGGCCGGCAGTGTCGATGCGGTCGCCCTTGTCGTTGATCAGCGCGCGGACCTTGCCCCATTGCTCGCCGACGACGAAGATGTCGCCGCGCTTCAGCGTGCCGTTCTGCACCAGCACGGTCGCGACCGGACCGCGGCCCACGTCCAGCTTGGCCTCGATCACCGCGCCCTGGGCCGGGCGGTCGGGATTGGCCTTCAGTTCCAGGATCTCGGCCTGCAGCGCGATGGCCTCCAGCAGCTCGTCCAGGCCCTGGCCGGTCTTGGCAGAGACCTCGACGTCCTGCACCTCGCCCGACATGGCCTCGACCACCACCTCGTGCTGCAACAGGTCGGTGCGCACCTTCTGCGGGTTCGCATCCGGCTTGTCGACCTTGTTGATCGCCACGATCATCGGCACATTGGCGGCCTTGGCGTGGTTGATCGCCTCGACCGTCTGCGGCATGACCGCGTCATCGGCGGCGACCACCAGCACGACGATATCCGTCACCTGCGCGCCGCGGGCCCGCATCGAGGTGAAGGCCGCGTGGCCGGGCGTGTCGAGGAAGGTCAGCAGCGCCCCGTTCGACGCCTTCACCTGATAGGCGCCGATATGCTGGGTGATGCCGCCGGCCTCGCCCGAGACGACATTGGCATGACGAATCGCGTCCAGAAGCGAGGTCTTGCCGTGGTCCACATGGCCCATGATGGTGATCACCGGCGGGCGCGGCTTCAGATCTTCGGGCCGGTCCTCGACCTGGTCGATCACCTGCTCGACATCCGCATCCGAGACGCGCACGGCGCGATGGCCGAATTCGTCGATCACCAGTTCGGCGGTATCGGCGTCGATGGACTGGTTCGCCGTGACCATCATGCCCATGCGCATCAGCGACTTGATGACGTCCGGCGTGCGCTCGGCCATGCGGTTGGCCAGTTCCGAGACCACGATGGTCTCGGGCAGCTGCACGTCGCGCACCTGCTTTTCGGCGCGCTGGTGGCCGCCCATGGCCTTTTGCCGGGCTTTTTCCTGCTTGCGCTTCATCGCGGCCAGGCTGCGCTGGCGCCCGCCTTCGCCGTCCAGCGCCTGCGACAGCGACAGCTTGCCGGTGCGGCGGCTGTCCTCGCGGCCCTTGTTGCGGCTGTCGCGGTCGTCGGCGGGGCCGCGGGTGTCGCGGTCGCGGTCGGTCTTGCGCGGGCCGGCGGCGCTGACGCCCTTGGTCTCGGCGCGCACGGCGGCCGCCTCGGCGGCGGCGCGGTCGGCAGGGGTCGCCGGACGCGCATCGGCCTTGGGCTTGGCGATCTCGGCCTTCTTCTTTTCGCGCAGCTCGGCTTCGCGGGCGCGGCGCGCATCTTCCTCGGCCTTCAGCCGCAGGGCTTCCTCGCGTTCGCGTTCCTCGCGCTCCTTGGCCTCGGCTTCAAGCCGGCGGCGTTCGCGCTCTTCCTCGCGGGCCTTTTCCTCGGCGACGCGCTGCGCGGCTTCCTCGACCTCGCGGGCCTTGGCGGCCTTCAGCGCGGCCAGGCGCCGTTCCATCTCGGCATCCGAGATGCCGGCGGGACGCTTCGACGGGTCGCCCGACACGGCCGAGGGCGAGCCCGAGCGCCCGCCACCGGCCGCGCCGCCGGCCTTGCCGGGCACGACCACGCGCTTGCGCTTGGTCTCGACGACCACGTTATGGGTCCGGCCGTGGCTGAAGCTTTGCTTCACATGGCCCGAACGGCCGCCACCAAGACCCAGGGGTTTCTTTCCGTCAGTATCGCTCATCCGATCTTCATTCCTTCCCGGCGGGTGCACCGCCGTCATGCCCGCGCAGACCCGTCAGTCTGCTCGCGTCCCTGATCAATTTTTCGGTCAGGCCCCCCGGCGCAAGCGCGCTGTGTATGACATGATCGCGCCCAAAGGACAAACCCAATTCTGATGCGGTCATGCAGCCGAACCACCGGCCCCCCGGAGGGGTCCAGAGCTTGCCCTTGCCGCGTTCGGACCCGTCGCTGGCCTGCAAGAGCACCTTGGCCTTGCCGGCCGCCAGCCAATCCTTGACCTTCTCGAAGCCGGCCACCGCCAGCCCGGCCTTGCGCGCCAGCGACAGCGTGTCCGTCACCCGCCGCGCCAGCCCGGATTCGATGATCGCCAGCAGTTCGGGCGGGGCGGTCACCCGCGCCTTGGCGCCACGCGAAAACAAGCCCTTGGCGGCAGCCTTGTCCAAGGCTTGCCGGTCGGCCACGACCCAGAAGCCGCGTCCGGGCAGCTTTTCGGCCAGATCCGGCACCACCTCGCCATCGGGGCCCGCGACAAAGCGGATCAGCCCAGCCTTGGGCTGAACCTCGCCCGTGACGATGCAGCGCCGTTCGGGCGTCTCGCGGTCCTTGATACGGCCCCCGCGTGTCATCCGGTTTCCGGGGCGTTACACCCCGGCCTCCTGTTCGTCGCCCTCGGCCCCGGCCTCGTCGGCCGATTCGAACTCGGTCGGGTCGACCCAGCCCAGCATGACGCGGGCGGTCATCACCATGGTCTGCGCATCTTCCAGGCTGATGCCGAAGGGTTCCAGAATGCCGTCGTCCTTGACGCGCTGGCCGTTCTGCGTGGTCCAGCCGCCGGCCAGTTCCCAGTCGGCGCAGGTGGCGAAATCCTCCAGCGTCTTGACGCCGTCCTTGGCCAGGGCCTCGACCATCTGCGGGGTCAGGCCCTCGAACTCGATCAGGCTGTCCTCGACGCCAAGGGCGCGGGCGTTCTCCAGCGCGGCCTTGTTGGCGGCCTCCAGATGCTCGCGGGCGCGGGTCTGCAATTCCTCGGCGGTGCCTTCGTCCACGCCCTCGATCGACAGCAGCTCGTCCAGGTCGACATAGGCCACCTCTTCCAGGTTGGTGAAGCCCTCGGCGACCAGAAGCTGGGCGAAGAACTCGTCCAGGTCCAGCGTGTCCATGAACAGCTTGGTGCGGGCGTTGAACTCGGCCTGGCGGCGCTTCGATTCCTCTTCTTCGGTGAGGATGTCGATGTCGAGGCCCGTCAGCTGGCTGGCCAGCCGCACGTTCTGGCCGCGGCGGCCGATGGCCAGCGAAAGCTGCTCGTCCGGCACCACCACCTCGATGCGGGTGGCGTCCTCGTCGAAGACGACCTTCGCCACCTCGGCGGGTTGCAGCGCGTTCACGAGGAAGGTCGCCTGATCCTCGGACCACGGGATGATGTCGATCTTTTCGCCCTGCAATTCACCGACGACGGCCTGCACGCGGCTGCCGCGCATGCCGACGCAGGCGCCGACCGGGTCGATCGAGTTGTCATAGCTGATCACGGCGATCTTGGCGCGCGAGCCCGGGTCGCGGGCCACGGCCTTGATCTCGATGACGCCGTCATAGATCTCCGGCACTTCCATCTTGAACAGTTCCGCCATGAATTGCGGATCGGTGCGCGACAGGAAGATCTGCGGGCCGCGGGCCTCGCGGCGCACATCCTTGACATAGGCGCGGATGCGGTCGTTCGGGCGATAGCTCTCGCGGCCGATCTTCTCGTTGCGGCGCAGGATCGCCTCGCCGCGGCCGACGTCGACGATGATGTTGCCGTATTCCTCGCGCTTGACGACGCCGTTGATGATGGTGCCGGCGCGGTCCTTGAACTCTTCGTATTGCCGGTCGCGCTCGGCCTCGCGGACGCGCTGCAGGATCACCTGCTTGGCCGATTGCGCGGCGATGCGGCCCAGGTCGACCGGCGGCACCTGCTCCTCGAACACGTCGCCCGGCTGCGGCTTGCCCGAGAAATCGGTCAGCACCTGGCCGTCGCGCAGCCAATGGGCGCGACCGTCCTTCGAGGGCTCGAAATAGGCGCGGGCCTGGTCGGCGGTGAATTGCGCCTGGTAGTTCTCGACCGCATCATCCTCGACCACGGTGCGGGCGCGGGTGAAGGTGGCATTGCCGGTCTTGCGGTCGATATGGACGCGGATGTCCATTTCCGAGCCGTAGCGCGACTTCGCCGCGCGGGCCAGGCTGTCCTCCATCGCCTCGATCACCAGATCGGGGTCGATCATCTTTTCCCGTGCAACGGCCTCGGCGGTTTGCAGCAGTTCAAGCTGGTTGGCAGAGGTGATGGCCATTCCTCACTCCTTCGCGGCGGCGTTGTCTTCGCCGGCTTCCGTTTCGATCTCGTCAAAGGCGGTCTCGTCCAGATTCTCGATCTGCACGCCCGCGTCCTTTTTCTGTCGCAGCATCTCGGCGATCAGCTCGTCGGTCAGCACCAGCTTCGCATCGGAAAGCCAGTCGAAGTTCAGCCCGATGGTCTGGGTCTCGCCGCCTTCCTCGATGTTCAGCAGCACCTCGTCGCCGCCCTCGCCCTTTTCGACCCCAGCCAGCACGCCCTTGAAACGCTTGCGCCCGTCGATGGGCTGGTTGGTCTCCAGCCGCGCCTCGTAGCCCTCGAAGGTCTCGAAATCCTTCAGCCGGGTCAGCGGCCGGTCGATGCCGGGGCTGGAAACCTCCAGGTGATAGGCGTCCTCCAGCGGATCCTCGACATCCAGCATCGCGCTGACGGCGGTGGAAATGTCGGCGCAGTCGTCGACATTGATGCCGCCTTCGGGACGGTCGGCCATGATCTGAAGCGTGGCGGTCTTGCCGCCTTGCAGGCGGATGCGCACCAGTTCGAAACCCAGATCCTCGATGACCGGGGCGATGATCTCGGCCAGGCGCCGGTCGATGGCGGTCTTGGCGATGAGGTCGCTCATGCTGATCCCCCAAATACAAAAAACGGGCCTAGGCGGCCCGTGCGTCTTACCGGTGGGCAGGTTGTGGACGCCTGCGCCGCTGTTGAGCCGCATATAGGGCCCCGTGCCGGGGATTGCAAGGAAAACCGGCGCGGCGCCGGCCGCCCGCCCCGCGGGGGCCGGAAACCGGCGGCCCCGCGGCCCTTGGCGACAGGGTCAGCGCCGCCTTGCCACATCCCGGAAACCGTCCATGACCCGCACCAGCTCGGCGGCGATTCGCGGCTCGCTCAGCGCATGGCCCGAGGCGGGGACCAGCCGCAACTCGGCCCTGTCCCAGCCCTGGGCCAGTTCCCAGGCGGTCGCCGGCGGGCAGACCATGTCATAGCGGCCCTGCACGATCACCGCGGGAATATGCTCGATGCGGTGGCGGTCGCGCAGAAGCTGGCCCTCGGTCAGGAAGCAGTCATGGGCGAAATAGTGATTCTCCAGCCGGGCGAAGGTGCGGGCATAATCGGGCGGCGCATGGCCCGGCCCATTGATCTCCAGCCCCGCCAGGGCGTTTTCCCAGACCAGCCAGGGCAGGGCGAAGCGCGTCTCCTGCCCGCGGTCGCCGCTGAACAGGCGCCGGTGATAGGCGGCGATCATGTCGCCGCGCTCGGCCTCGGGGATCGGGGCCTGGAACTCGGCCCAGCGGTCGGGGAAGAAGCGCGCGACACCGCCGCCATAGAACCAGTCCAGCTCGGCGCGCCGGCCCAGGAAGACCCCGCGCAGCACCAGCGCCTCGACCGGCTCGGGATGGGCCTGGGCATAGGCCAAGGCCAGGGTCGCGCCCCAGCTGCCGCCGAACAGGATCGCCCGCTCGATCCCCAGGCTGCGGCGGATCGTCTCGATATCGGCGATCAGGTGCTGGGTGGTGTTGGCCGCGACCGCGGCATGGGGCTGCGAACGGCCGCAGCCGCGCTGGTCGAACAGCACCGCCCGGTAATGCGCCGGGTCGAAGAAGCGCCGCATATAGGGGCTGCACCCGCCGCCGGGCCCGCCATGCAGCACGATCACCGGCACGCCGTCGGGATTGCCGCTTTGCTCGACATGCAGCTGGTGGCCTTCGCCGACCCCGATCACCCGGCGGTCGAAGGGTTCGACCATCGGGTGCAGCCTGCCATGCGACGGTGTGCCGCCGATTTGCCCTGCCAATCTGTCCATGGCACCACTATATAGCGCCTCGCATGCGCCCGCCACATGAAGGACGGCCAGATGACCGAAAGACCAGCCCCAAGCAACCCGGCCCCCAGCAACCCGGCCCCCAGCAGCATCGACCCGGCCGAGGTCGCCAAGTTCCAGGCCATGGCGCGGGAATGGTGGGATCCGAGCGGCAAGTTCAAGCCGCTGCACATGCTGAACCCGACGCGGCTGGACTATGTCACCGCGCAGATCGCCGCGCAGTTCGGCCGCGACCTTTCCGCCCCCGCGCCATTCGAGGGGCTGCGTCTGCTCGACATCGGCTGCGGCGGCGGGCTGATGGCCGAGCCGATGGCCCGGCTGGGCGCCACCGTCACCGGCGCCGACGCGGCCGAGGGCAATATCGCCATCGCCCGCCTGCATGCCGGGGAACAGGATCTCGCCATCGACTACCGCGCCACCACGGCCGAGGCGCTGGCAGCCGAGGGACATCGCTTCGACGTGGTGATGGCGCTGGAGATCGTCGAGCATGTCGCCGACCCGGCGCAGTTCATCGCCACCTGCCGCGAACTGGTGGCGCCTGGCGGCATGCTGATCCAGTCCACGCTGAACCGCACCGCGCGCAGTTTCGGCGCCGCCATTCTCGGGGCGGAATGGATCATGCGCTGGCTGCCCAGGGGCACGCATGACTGGCGCCGCTTCATCACCCCCGACGAGCTGGCGCGGATGACCGAGGCGGCGGGGCTGCGCGTCGTTGACCGCTGCGGCATGGTCTTCAACCCGCTGGGCTGGAGCTGGTCGCTGTCGCATCGCGACCTGTCGGTGAACTATGCGATGACCGCCCTGCGCGACGGCTGACTTCTTCGTTCCGCAAATACCCGGCAGCAGCGGCGCGGCCGGGCGGGCCCGCGCCGGTCTTCACCGTTTTCCAGATACTCCTGCGACCGGGCGACCGGCGGGCTCAGCGCCCGCCGCGCGATTCGTGACGCAACGTCTCTTCCAGCTGCTTGCGCAGCATGCGCAGGACCGGCAGCGCCGCGCGCACCCGGTCGGCGCCGACATCGCGCACCACATCGGCGATTCGCGGCATGAAGGCGGCCAGGGCCGCGTCCCGCGCCGCCCGCCCGGCCGGGCTGATGGCGATGAACTTGCGCCGCGCGTCGTCCCAGTCCGGGCGGATATGGATATGCCCCGCCCATTCCAGCCGCGACAGCGTGTTGGTCATGGCGCCGCGGGTGACGTGGAACGCCTCGGCCAGTTCCGCCGGCGTGCGCTCGACATTCAGATGCGCCAGCAGGTTCAGAACCGAGAAATGCGAGATCTGCATGCCCTTGGGCAGCGCCTTGCCGATCAGGTCGCGCGCCAGCTGATCGGCGATGAACACCTCGGAAAACAGGCTGGCCGCCAGGGCATCGGCCGAGGCTTCGGCATGGCCATGCGGGCTGTCTTGCGTCTTGTGGATCATGGGCCCGCGAAGTTCCGGTCATGCGTCAGGGAAGGGATGCGGGACCGTGCCCCGAGAACCGCCGCCGGGTCAAGCGTCACGAAGCTCACCCCCGGCTCGGTGCCGCCATCGGCCAGCACCTCTCCCCAGGGCCCGACGGCCAGGGAGTGGCCATGGCTGCGGCGCGGGCGGCGGTCCGGCTCGGCATGGCTTGCATGGCTGCCGCATTGCGCGGGCGCCAGGACGAAGCAGCCGGTCTCGATGGCGCGGGCGCGCAACAGCACCTCCCAATGCGCGGCGCCGGTGGTGTCGTTGAAGGCGGCGGGCACGGTCAGCACCTGGGCCCCCGCCTGGGCCAGCGCGCGGTAAAGCGCGGGAAAGCGCAGGTCGTAGCAGACGGTCATGCCGACGGGCAGGGGCCCCTGGGCCAGCACCGCCCGCCCGCCCGGCCGGAAGGCCGCCGATTCGCGATAGGATTCGCTTTCTGACACGGTCACGTCGAACATGTGCAGCTTGTCATAGCGCGCCCGGATGCTGCCGTCCGGTGCGATCAGGAAGCTGCGATTGGCAAAGCGGCTCTCGCCCGGATCGCCGGTCTTCAGCGACAGCGAACCGATCAGCAGCCAGATGCCCAGCTCGCGCGCATCCTCGCGCAATGCCGCGAGCGTCGGATCCTCGGCCTCGATGTGCAGAATCTGCTCCTGCCGCTCGCGGCCGGCACCCAGCAGGTTGGTCGCCTCGGGCGTCAGCACCCAGCCGGCCCCGCCCCGCGCCGCCTCGCGCACCAGCGCCTGCGTGACCGGCAGGTTGCGCTCGGGATCGTCCGAGACGCTCAGCTGCACCAGCCCCGCGGTCAGCGCCTGGCTCATGCGGTCAGGCCCAGCATGGCATCCAGCTGGCCCTGGCGGTCCAGCGCATGCAGATCGTCGCAGCCGCCGACATGGCGGCCGTCGATGAAGATCTGCGGCACGGTCCGGCGGCCGCCGGCGCGCTGGGTCATTGCCGCGCGCAGCTGCGGATCGCGGCTGACATCGGTGTCGTGATAGGCGATGCCCTTCTTGCGCAGCAGCGATTTCGCGGCAATGCAATAGGGGCAGGTGGGGGTGGTATAGAGTTCGACCTTGGCCATAGATATGCGCGTCCCGGATTCATGGTTCGGTTCCTATCTAGGCATCCTTGACCGCCCGCGCCAGAACCACGACCGAGATCGGCCCCGCGCCCGCTGCCGCCAGCGCATCGGCCGAGGCGGCCAGCGTTGCCCCCGAGGCCATCACGTCATCGACCAGCAGCACCGCCCGGCCCTGCACCTGCGCCGCCATGCGCGCCGGCACGCCGATCGCCCCGTCCACATTCGCGAAACGGTCGCCGACGCTGCCATGGTCCTGCATCGGCGTATGCCGCAGCCGCCGCAGGGCGCCGGGCAGATGCGCCAGCCCATGCGCGCGGGCGACATGCCGCGACAGCATCTCGGCCTGGTTGTACTTGCGCTTCAGCAGCCGGCGCAGATGCACCGGCACCGGCACCACCACCGTCTCCGGCCGCAGCAGCGGCAGGGCCGCCCGCGCCACCCAGCCGCCAAGCGCGGGTGCCAGGTCCAGCCGGTCGCCATGCTTCAGCATCAGGGCCAGCCTGCGGCCGCTGCCGCGATAGACCAGCGCCGCCCGGCCCTGTTGCCAGGGCCGCCGGACCCTCAGGCAGTCGTCGCAGACCAGCAACCCCGCCGCCGCGTCCGCCGCATCGCCCGCCCCGTCGCCAGGCAAGGGCGCGCCGCAGCGCGCGCAGCAGGTGCCGGTGATGAAATCGGCCTCGCGCCAGCAGGCGGGGCACAGCCCGCCCTCGTCGGCGACGGGCGCGCCGCAGCACAGGCATTGCGGCGGATAGACCAGCCGCAATGCGCCTTTCATCAGGCCGCGAAGCCCCCTATGTTCAGCCCCCATGATGCCCGATCCCACCTCTTCCGTTCCCGGCCTGACCGATCGCCGCGCGCTGGAGCGCAACCGCGCCCGCGCCCTGCGCCTGGGGCCGGTCGATTTCCTGCATCGAATCGTCGCCGACGAGATCGAGGATAGGCTGGCAGAGGTTAACAGACGGTTTAGCGCCGTCGCCGTCGTCACCGGCCAGCCGCAGTTCTGGCGCGATGCCATGCCCAGCGCGGCGATCGTCCCCGATACGCCCGTTCTGGCGCTGGAACCGGGGGCGCATGACCTGGTGATCCATGCCCTGGCGCTGCACTGGGCCGAGGATCCGGTGGGCCAGATCGCCCAGGCGGCGCGCGCGCTGCGCCCCGACGGGCTGTTCATCGCCGCCTGTCCCGGCGGGCGCAGCCTGCACGAGCTGCGCGACGCGCTGACCCGCGCCGAGGCCGAGGTGACGGGCGGCCTGTCGCCCCGCGTCCTGCCCATGGGCGAGATCCGCGACCTGGGCGGGCTTTTGCCGCGCGCGGGCCTGGCGCTGCCGGTCGCCGACCAGATCACCCAGATCGCCAGCTATCGCAGCCTGTTCCATCTGGCGCGCGACCTGCGCGCCATGGGCGAGGGCAATGCGCTGGCCCAGCGGCTGCGGCGCCCGACGCGACGAGATGTCTTGTTGCGCGCCGCCGCGCTTTATGCCGAAAACCATCCCGACCCGCAGGATGAAACGCGCATCCGGGCCACCTTCGATCTGGTCTTCCTGACCGGATGGGCGCCCGATGCCAGTCAGCAGAAACCGCTTCGGCCCGGCTCGGCCCGGATGCCGCTTGCCGAAGCTCTTGCCAGCACGAGAAAGCCCGAATGACCTTTACCGAGTACGCCCCAGCCGACCATCCGAACATCCCAGCCCGCAAGATTGGCGTGCTGGTCGCCAACCTGGGCACGCCCGATTCGCCCGACTACTGGCCGATGCGGCGCTATCTGAGCGAGTTCCTGTCGGACAAGCGGGTGATCGATTATCCCGCCTGGAAATGGCAGCCGCTGCTGCAGACTGTCATCCTGTCCAAGCGGCCCTTCACCTCGGGAGCGAACTACCGGCTGATCTGGAACAACGAGGCGAACGAAAGCCCGCTGATGACCATCACCAAGCAGCAGGTGGCGGCGCTGCGCGAGCGGGCCTCGGCGCTGTGGGGCGACCGGGTCATGGTCGATTTCTGCATGCGCTACGGCAATCCCTCGACGCCGGACGTGGTCGAGCGCATGGTCAAGGCGGGCTGCGACCGCATCCTGTTCTTCCCGCTCTATCCGCAATATGCCGGGGCGACGACGGCGACGGCGAACGACCAGTTCTTCCGGGCGCTGATGACGCAGAAATGGCAGCCGGCCTCGCGCACCGTGCCGCCCTATTTCGACCGGCCGGACTATATCGCGGCGCTGGCCGCCTCGGTCGAACGCGCGCTTGGCGGCCGCCAGCCGAGAAAGCTGGTCGCCAGCTATCACGGCATGCCGAAACGCTACCTGATGGAGGGCGACCCCTATCATTGCCAGTGCCAGAAGACCTCGCGCCTGCTGCGGGAACGGCTGGGCTGGGACGAGGGTGTGATCGACACCACCTTCCAGTCGGTCTTTGGCACCGAGGAATGGCTGCGCCCCTATACGGTCGAGCATGTGGCCGAACTGGCCAAGCAGGGCATCACCGAGATCGCGGTGATCTCGCCCGCCTTCTCGGCCGATTGCATCGAGACGCTGGAAGAGATCCAGGGCGAGATCCGCGAGGCCTTCGAACATGCCGGCGGCAAGGAGTTCACCTATATCCCCTGCCTGAACGCCGAGCCCGCGCATATCGACGTGCTGGCGACCGTGATCGCCGAGAATCTGGCGGGCTGGATCTGAGGGTCGGATATGCGGATGTCCGCTTTGCGGAACGAAGCGGACGGTCGTGGCATTAGTGAACATCACCGCGTGCCCTGTTCACCGCATCGATCCACTCGGATGCAACGGCGACCAGCGCGGCGTAGTCGCATATCCTGCATTCTGCCCGCCCTATCAGGTTGCTGAAGAAGTCGGCCCTCGACCTGGTTTGCGGACCATGGTTCACCCTGTGCGTGGCGACGGCGGGGAGCCCAATGGACGACGATTTCACCTAGGTCGCTACCTGGAGGGGTTGCGTGTATGTGGCTTTCGTCATCGACGCCCACGCACGCCGGATCGTCGGCTGGCGGGCGAGCCAAACAGCTCACGCAGGCTTCGTGCTCGAAGCCTTGGAACAGGCCGTGCATGATCGGCGACCGGTCACGGGCGCGGGGCTCGTTTACCATTCCGACCGCGTGTCGCCATACCTGTCGATCAAATACACCGAGAGGCTGGGCGAGGCCGGCATCGAACCATCTGGGGCAGCGTCAGCGACAGCTGCGACAACGCTTTGGCGGAGACGATCGACGGTCCCTTCAAGGCCGGGGTGATCCATCGACGCGGGCCGTGGCGCAGTTTCGAAGCTGTCGAGTATGCCACCCTCGAATGGGTCGACTGGCTCGACAACCGCCGCCTTCTCGAGCCGATCGGAAACATCCCGCCAGCGGAAGCGGAGGCAAGCTTCCACGCCGCTCTGGATACTGAAGACATGGCCGCGTAACTAACCGAAATCAGCCTCCGGAGAACCCGGAGCGGTTCACACCGTCAGCCCCCTACGAGATGCTGGCCAGGTTACAGGACCAGACCGTTAAGCGAAGCCTGGAGTGATCGGACGACGGGGTGTCCCGATTGACGCTGGAGATCGCTGACATCTTTCGCGCCCATGGTCCCACGTGGCGGCGGGCCAATGCCGGGCATGTCAGCCTGACCCAACTGAAGGTCACGTCGGGGCCATAGAGGCCTGCCGGACCGAGGCACTTGGGCCAGGCATGTGGCGGGTTGTGCCAGGTGCGGCCATCACCCTATCGCCTACAACTCCTGCAAGAACCGGCATTGCCCCAGGTGCCAGGGACCGGCGGCGCGCGACTGGATGGCAGCGCGTGCCGAGGATCTGCTCCCGGTCACGCCGTCTTCACCCTTCCGGCCGAGATCGCGCGGATCGCTTCTTGCAACAAGAGGGCGGTCTACGGGCTGCTGTTCAAGGGTGTGGGCATGACTGCCATCGGTCCGAAGGAATGCCCGAACGCGGAAACGGTCATGACCATCGCCGCCGGCCCCAAGCGCCTTGGCGCCCGTGTCGGCATGACCAGTGTGCTGCACACCTGGGGATCGGCGCTGACTCATCCCCACATCCCCATGATCGTTCCGACCGGCGGCCTGTTGCCCGAGGGCACGAGGTGGGTCACCTGCAAGCGCGGGTTCTTGCTGCATGTGCGGGTTCTGTCGCGGCTGTTCCGACGCCTGTTTCTGGACGGGCTGAGGGATCTGCACCGGGCCGGTCAGTTGGTCTTCTTAAGCGATCTTGCCGAGTTGGCCGACGCGCGCACCTTCACCGCCTGACGTGCCCCGTTCCGACAATCCGAATGGGTGATCTATGCCAAGCCGCCCTTCGGAGAACCCGAGGCCGTGCTGGCCTATCTCAGCCGCTACACGCACCGCGTCGCCATTTCCAACGCGCGTCTGGTCAGCGCCGATGCCCATGCCGTCGCCTTTCGCTGGAAGGATTACCGCATCGAATCCGGCGACCGGCAAAAAGTCATGCGGCTGGCCACGCCCGAGTTCATCCGTCGCGTCCTGATCCATGTCCTGCCCGATGGCTTCCACCGCATCCGGCATTCCGGCCTGCTGGCCAGTTCGGCTCGCAAGGCCAATATCACCAAGATCCGCGCCTTGCTCTGCGTCCAGCAGTCTGAACAGGTCGCCGTTCCAGAGCCAAAGCCCGAGATCGCCCCGCTCACCATGCCCCTCCTGCGGCGGTGTCATGCGCATCATCGAGATCTTCAGGCGGGGACAGACACCGATGTCGTGCGCGCCACCGAGGGAACAGGCCGCATGACATATCGCCCGTCGTCCGTCACGAAACAGCACCGGCCACAGACCGCAGGCCCGGTCCCAACAGCGCGTGCTTGTTCATTGCCAGCACGGCACGAGGCGGCAGAAACTCCAAACCGCACAGCCCTTGTCGAGATCATCGGCCGGGTTTGCGATCGTATCAGGTGCCTGGAACGCCATCAGCCGCACTCCGGATAAATCCGTCGTCCCGTCCCTTTGCGCGCTTTACCCCTAGCCTGATCCAAGACCCCCGCGGCTTCCGCCTTGGGAGGTTTTCCAACGCGGCCCGACCCCGCACCAGGGGCACCCTCATGCCGCGGCCCGCATCGGAAAACCTTCACCGTAGCGGTCGTTCCTGTCCCGGCCGGGTCAGATCAGCAGCACCTGGGTGCCGATCTTGGTCAGGTCGTAGAGCTGCTTGATATGCTCGTTGTAAAGGCCGATGCAGCCGTTCGAGGACTTGCGGCCGAT
>Ga0182741_1002679_pt1 | contig 20262 bp, 18 predicted proteins | sample eDN5th37CBELigOP_FD_128874 | JGI IMG/M metagenome (GOLD analysis project Ga0182741, IMG submission 128874) | Enriched Organic Plus compost microbial communities from Emeryville, California, USA - eDNA 5th pass 37_C BE-Lig OP (version 2) (version 2) ... | reverse complement strand
CCCGGATTTGATGGCGCCGATGCCGTCCATACCCACATGACGAACTCGCGTCTTACTGATCCCGAGGTGCTCGAGGTTCGCTATCCAGTCGTCCTCGAAGATTTCCACATCCGGCACGATTCCGGAGGCCGCGGCCGCTGGAGTGCCGGCGATGGGACCTCGCGCACCATCCGTTTCCTCGAGCCGATGAACTGCGCAATCCTCTCCGGACATCGCCGGGTGCGCCCATTCGGACTCGCCGGAGGCGAGCCGGGTCAGGTGGGCGAGAACTGGGTGCGCCGAAAGGACGGATGCCTCGAACGGCTGGGAGGATGCGACCAGACCCAGATCGATCCAGGCGAGGCCATCATCGTTCGCACGCCGACAGGCGGCGGGTTCGGAGCCGTGGAGAACTGAGCCGCCGAGCCAGGGCGCTCGTAGCCTCAGAGCCTAGCCATGGCCGTCTGGACTGGAGCGATCGCACCCGGTTTAGGCGGCCACATTGGGGGCTGGAACAAGAGCTGTGCCCAACGATGGGGTGGATGGCTCCCGCTCCCGACGGTGCCATGATGAGCCCGTTTAAGATGGACGAGAGGGAGCGGAAATCATGGGAGAGATCACAACAGTTGGGACCTCGCCAAATCGGTGTTTCAGGTCCATGCCGTTGATGCCGAGGACCGGGTTATCGTCCGGCGGCAGGTCCGGCGCCCGCAACTTGTGAAGTTCTTTGCAGGCCTGCCACCCTGCCTGATTGGTATGGAAGCCTGCGCGATTGCCCACTACTGGGCCCGCGAGCTGATCGCCCTTGGCCATGAGGTCCGGCTCATGCCGCCGGCCTATGTGAAACCTTACGTGAAGCGCCAGAAGAACGATGCTGCTGATGCCGAGGCGATCTGCGAGGCAGCGGGGCGCCCGACCATGCGCTTTGTGGCGCCCAAAAGCGAGCAGACGCAAGCCGCAGCCGTCGTGTTCCGGGCGCGTGATCTTTTGGTGAAGCAGCGCACCCAGATCATCAATGCGCTGCGCGGTCATCTGGCCGAGTTCGGCATCGTGGCGGCCAAAGGCCCGGCTCGGGTTCCGCAGCTTATGCGGGCTGTCGAAGGTCCAGACGAGCCAATCCCGGAACTCGCCCGACCGATCCTCCAGATGCTGATCGAGACGCTCCATGGCTTGGATGAGCAGATCGCTCGACTGGACCATGAGATCGCCCAGCGGGCCAGGGAGAACGAGGCAGCGCGCCGGCTGATGACGATTCCCGGGGTAGGTCCTGTGACCGCAGTGGCCCTGGCAGCCCTTGCCCCACCGGCTGAGACCTTCAAGCGCGGCCGGGACTTTGCCGCCTGGGTCGGGCTGACCCCGTTGCAGCGTTCGACCGGCGGCAAGCAGAAGCTGGGCGCGACCACGAAGATGGGCGAGCGGACCTTGCGTCGCTTGCTCATCATCGGAGCGAACAGTGTCTTGCTCCAGGTCGCCCGCCATGGCGCTCCGGCCGGGTCGTGGATCGCCCGCATGGTCGCGCGGAAGCCGCCCATGCTGGTGCGAGTGGCGCTGGCCAACAAGATGGCCCGCATTGTGTGGGCGCTCCTGCGAGAGGGGAGGTCTATCGGGCTCCAGCCGCGGCGGCGTAAGCCCTCGCGGATGTGAGGCTGTTGGGTCGTGGGAAGAGCACAGGAGAGAGATGGCGCAACGGTCACTGAGACGGGATCAGGAAAACCAGCTTATCAACCAGTGCCGTGAGCACGTGTGTTTGATTTGGACCTGATCCGCGGACTCCATCCGGGCCCGCGGCCTATACGCCGCATTACAGGCCGCACACATGGCAGCCTTGACCACGCGCTGGATCAAACCGAAGATTCTTCTTGCGTCACCAGGGGCGTCTACACATGGTTGCTAATGCCGCCTTGATGACCATGATGGTCAGGGCAGACATACTGAGCTCGGGCATGAGGGCCGCTGGTTGTTTGAACCCAAAGCTTGGGGGAAGTGAGCTAGCGGGCAGGTAGGTGCGCACGTGTATTGGCTCTCGCCATGTCGGCGGCAAGAGCCGACCAGCCGCGCAGATCCTGCAAAGTCGACTTGTAACTCTCGACGATGCGACTTGCGAGAGAGGACGTTCCCCCGAGCTCGGCCATGAGTGCCGCCGAGGCTGCCTGGGCCGCGTCCATGATCGAGCGCGGGAAGACTTCCAGGGTGACCGGGTACTTACCAAGGATCTCGGTCAAGGCCACTGCGTTGGTCTGATAAGCCTCGGCAAGTCCTAAGGTGTGCTCAGCCCTGCAAGCCTCTGCGATGATGCTGCGCAGGTCGGGGCTGGGGCGGTCCCATGCAGGCAATGAGATGATGAGCTCACTCGCGCCATTCGGCTTATTGAAGCCAGGTGCGTAATAGAAGGATGCATATTTCGGCAGACCTGTCTCCAAGTCGGTCGCCGGGGCCAGGAACTCTGCGGCATCAATGGAGCCCTTCTCGAGCGCCGGGAGCAGGTCGCCGGCGGAGACTGCCATGGGCACGGCACCGAGCCTCGCATAGAGTTCTGCCCCAAGGCCCTGAACGCGCAGGCGCATGCCCCTGAGATCCTCGACCCCGTTCAGCTTGCGCCGGAACCACCCGCCCATTGAGGGACCGGTGTTGCCGGCGAGAAACGCACGAACCCCGTGAGGCCTGTAGAGTGCGTCCCAGAGCGCCTGCCCGTCCCGCAACTCGATCCAGGCCTGATGCTCGATGGGGCCAAGGCCGAATGGAACACTGGTGAAGAACCCCGCCGCTGGGATTCTACCCTGCCAATAGAGCGATGCCGTATGTCCCATCTCGACAGTGCCGTTGGAAACAGCATCAAGCACCGCAAAGGGCGGCACGATTTCGCCTGCTGCGAAGAGATCGACCTGAAGTCGTCCACCGCTCATGGCATTGATGCGCTCAACGATCCGGCGCGCGGAGATGCCAGGTCCGGTGCGGTCTTTGGGCCATGAGGTAACCATGCGCCAGCGCAGTACCTGGGCTCGGGCAATGGTCGGTGCAGCGAGAACTGCTGCTCCAGCGCTAAGAGCGGTACGGCGGGACAGCTTATGGCCAATAGGCATGGAAATGATGCACGGGCCCATGCCCGTTCCCAATCTGAAGGGTATCGGAAGCGCCGATCGCGGCGCTGGTGAAACGCTTGCCGGCGGCAACAGCGTCCGCCAGTGAAAGGCCTTTGGCGAGCCCGGCTGCGATGGCCGAAGACAAGGTGCAACCGGTGCCATGTGTGTTTCGCGTCTCGAGACGGACAGCCGCGAAGCGCCGCATGCCGTGGGCATCCATGAAGATGTCAGTGCTCTCTGCGCCCGTGCCGTGGCCGCCCTTCACCAGAACGGCCCTGGGGCCAAGCGCCAGGATACGCCCGGCCTGCTGGCACATGGCCTGCTCATCGCAGGCCAAAGGTTCGTCGAGGAGGGCCGCTGCCTCAGGAAGGTTAGGAGTGACGATCAGCGCCCTCGGGAGCAGCACCTGCCGTAAGGTCTCGATGGCCTGCGGCGCGAGCAGACGGTCGCCGCTCGCCGCCACCATCACGGGATCCAGCACGATCTGCGTGGCACCATGGCGCTCCAGACCCTCGGCCACCGCTTCGATAACCGCGGGCTGGGACAGCATACCGATCTTCACCGCCCTGACAGCAAGATCGGAAAAGACGCTGTCGATCTGCTGGGCAATAAAGGCAGGTGGGACGTCATGGATGCCCTGAACGCCAAGGGTGTTCTGAGCCGTGAGAGCCGTGATCACACTGGCGCTATAGACCCCGAGAGCCGAAAAGGTCTTGAGATCCGCCTGGATGCCGGCTCCGCCACCCGAGTCCGAGCCGGCAATGGAGACTGCAATGGCCGTCATGTTCGGTCTCTCCGGGATGCCACCGTCCGATCCACGATCTGCCGCAGCCGCTGAGCCTCATCTTGAGGGTCAGGAGCGGTGAACAGGGTCGAGATGACCGCAATCCCGTCGACACCTGCGGCGATGACGGCTTCTGCGTTCGAGGCATCAATCCCCGCAATCGCACCTACCGGGGCAGGGCTTGAAAGCCGCACACGCGCTGCAATCCGGGCAAGCCCGACGAGGCCAATTGGTGGAGCGGGGTTGTTCTTGCTCACGGTCGCAAAGACGCCGCCGATGCAACTGTAATCGACTGGTGTTCCCTGTATCGAATCAGCCTGCTCGGGCGTCTTGATCGTCAATCCGATGATCGCGCGTGGCCCAAGCAGAGCACGGGCATCGGCGGGATGCATGTCCTCCTGCCCGAGATGAACCCCATCGGCTCCTGCGGCCGATGCGACATCGACGCGGTCGTTGATCAGCAGTGGCACACCTGTATCCTTGAGTGCATCCCTGAGAGCCCGGGCCAGTTCCACAAGACGACGACCCTCGGCATGCTTGTCCCTGTATTGGATGAGCGTTGCGCCACCGGCGACAGCTTGCAGGACGAGTACAACAGGGTCGCGGCCGCCTGTTCGTTCCGGGTCGATGATGCCGTAGAGCCTGAGGTCGACAGGGTTCATGAGATCTTCCCGTGGGCGACTAGAGTTGCGGGATTGAGGTTGAAAAGCGCATTGAGGAAGGCGGTTTGAAACGTGCCCGGTCCGTTTGCGTCCCGAGCGGCGATCTCGCCGGCGATCCCGGTGACCAGCAGAGCCGCGACCGCTGCTTCAAGCGCATTGTCGTGCAGAGCCGTGAAGGCTGCTACGAGGGCAGTTCCGGCACATCCCATGGCTGTCACGTAGCCCATCAGCGGATGACCGTTCTCAATGCGGATGAGGCGTGTGCCGTCGGTGATCAGATCCACCGCACCAGTCAGAGCCACGACTGTTGCGTGACTGTTTGCGAATGTCTGAACGGGACCGGGCGTCGCATCCTCTCCGGCAAGAGCTGCAAACTCGCCTGCATTGCAGCGCAGGACACAAGGTACGCCAGCAAGGCACGAGCGGGCGAACTCCAGACGGGGAGGGGAGGCCTCGACGAATACGGGATCGAGCACCCAAGGCTTGGCATGATCCCGGGCCGTCGCGATAGCCTGAGGAATTGCCTCACGACGGTCACGATCGAGGGTACCGAGATTGACGAGGAGCGCACTGGCGCGATGTGTAAAGGAAGTCACTTCCTCCGGCGCGACGGTGAGGGAGGGAATGCCGCCGGCGGCGAGCAGAAGATTGGCCGTGAAGGTCTGCGCCGCTGCGTTCGTGATCGCATGCACGCGGATGCGCTCAGTACGAAGACGCTCAAGCAGGGAGCCGGCTAGTCCTGGAAGATCGATGGTGTCCCGTGAGGACGCTGGTGCGCTCGTCATCTCGCAATCCCTCCGCCGGTACGACCCGGATCAGGTTCGATGGGTTGGTCTCACGAAAAGACCTCTCAGCCCGGACGGGCACCCCAAGGAGACACGGATCAGATAATCCGCCAGCCCTCGCAAAGCAAGGTCCGATCTCACTCACGTGTTTGCTGAGCCAATTGACAGCGGCGAGGGTGTCGAACAGTATCGGCGCTGTTCCGAGGGGAGCTCTGTGAGGGGCTGAGAGTCGGCTGATCCGCCGTGACCCTTGAACCTGATCCGGGTCATACCGGCGGAGGGACTGGAACTTTCGGGCATAGAATCCCTCAGCTCGCTTTACCCGGATCTCCCTTTGTCACAGAGGAGAGATCCATTGACCGTCCACGTCGATAAGCCCAAAGGCCTTCCCCAAGCCGTCACCACCGGCCCCATTCACGGGTCACACAAGGTTTATGCCGCGCCGAAAGACCGGGCGGATATCCGCGTGCCGTTCCGGGAAATCGTTTTGACTGACGCTAACGAGCCGCCGGTCCGGGTCTATGATCCGTCCGGTCCGTATACGGAGACGGATGCCGCCATCGATCTCGGCCGGGGTCTGCCGCTCGTGCGCGAGGCGTGGATTGCGTCACGCAGATACGCATCCATCGAGGCAAGATCCGTAAAGCCGGAAGACAATGGGCATGTCTCCGCCGACAAGCTCGTCGCGCCATGCCCGGCCGAGCGTGTCGTGCGCCGCGCTGCGCAGGGTCAGCTGGTGACGCAATACGAATTCGCCCGCGCTGGCATCATCACGGAGGAGATGATCTACGTCGCGCATCGCGAGAACCTGTGCCGGGAGGCCATGCTGGCCCAAGCCGGGGCGAAGATCGCCGACGGCGAGAGCTTCGAGGCGTCGATTCCGCCTTTCATCACACCGAACTTTGTGCGCCAGGAGGTCGCCCGAGGCCGGGCCATCATCCCGGCCAACATCAACCATCCCGAGCTTGAGCCGATGGCGATCGGGCGCAACTTCCTGGTCAAGATCAATGCCAATATCGGCAACTCCGCTGTGGTCTCGACAGCGGCAGACGAGGTGGAAAAGCTCGTCTGGGCGATCCGCTGGGGTGCCGACACGGTGATGGACCTCTCCACTGGTCGCAACATCCACAACATCCGCTCCTGGATCCTGCGCAACTCGCCTGTGCCCATCGGAACGGTGCCCATCTACCAGGCACTGGAGAAAGTGGGGGGGGATCCGGTGAAGCTCGATTGGGAGGTGTTCAAGGACACGCTGATCGAACAGGCCGAGCAGGGCGTCGACTACTTCACCATTCATGCGGGCGTGCGGCTGCCCTATGTGCCGCTGACAGCCAAACGGGTCACCGGCATCGTCTCCCGCGGGGGCTCGATCATGGCGCGCTGGTGCCTGGCTCATCACAAGGAGAGCTTCCTCTACGAGCGGTTCGACGAGATCTGCGACATCATGCGGGCCTATGACGTCTCGTTCTCGTTGGGCGACGGGCTGCGCCCCGGCTCGATTGCAGATGCGAATGATGCCGCACAGTTTGCAGAACTCGAGACGCTGGGCGAACTCACGCAGGTTGCGTGGGACAAGGGCTGCCAGGTGATGATCGAGGGCCCCGGCCATGTGCCGATGCACAAGATCAAGTTCAATATGGAAAAGCAACTCCGCGAATGCGGGGAGGCACCGTTCTACACCCTCGGCCCGCTGACGACCGACATCGCGCCCGGTTACGATCACATCACGTCAGGCATTGGAGCCGCGATGATCGGCTGGTTTGGAACGGCGATGCTCTGCTACGTGACGCCCAAGGAGCACTTAGGCCTTCCGAACCGAGATGACGTGAAGACAGGCGTCATCACCTACAAGATCGCGGCCCATGCAGCCGATCTCGCCAAGGGGCACCCAGCGGCACAGGTCCGGGACGACGCCCTGTCCCGGGCCCGCTTCGACTTCCGCTGGGAGGATCAGTTCAATCTCTCCCTCGATCCCGACACGGCTCGCGCCTACCATGACGAGACTCTGCCGAAGGATGCGCACAAGGTGGCGCACTTCTGCTCGATGTGCGGGCCGAAGTTCTGCTCGATGAAGATCACGCAGGATCTGCGGGCTGAGGTGGCGGCGATGAGCCCCGAGGCTCAGGAGCAGTTGGCTGGCATGCGCGCCAAGAGCCACGAGTTCCTGGCCAGCGGGGGCAGGCTCTACATCGACCAGGTCTGAAGCTGAGCTTGGATGAGCACGGGCGCTCTTGAAGCGCCCGTGCTCATCCAGACGGGAAACGCGGTAGCTCAAACATTTGTTTATGGCCTTAATCCAGATGTTCCCTGATAGACACGGCCTACGTGTCGAGTGCTGGCTCGAACGCGAGAGAATAATTCGAAGCAGAAGGACTTTGTCGCAAATCCATACTTGAGCCGAGGAAAGGGAAAAATCACCGTTCAAAGTTCATGCGGCGAACCGCTCGAACCGATCAGCGAGCGATAACTGCGCATTGCAGGCATACTTCGCCTGTCCCTTGCGCATCATATGAACCATTTCGATCCCACCCAGGATCACGCGGGCAGTGGCTACAGACTGAAAACCAAGCACGGATCGCACCCGCCTCTTGATGGCGCGATGATCCTGCTCGATCCGATTGTTTAGATAGGCGCACCGCCGGATGCGAAGTAAGCGGTAAGCTGACCGCATCTGGCGCAGCGTGCTGCGATGGCTAATCTTTACTGACACAGAAGCAAGGAGCTTTCAGTGTCAGTTTCTATGTCTGCGCCTATGTCTGATGATAGAAGCTTCCATGTGCTGGAGGCCGTTCCCTACCGTCTGGAAGGTGGTCCCGATCGACCCCGCCGACGCTGGTCGGTTGAAGCCAAGATGGCTCTCATCGAGGAGACCCTGAAGCCTGGAGCCAATGTCTCGGCCATTGCACGCCAGGCTGGAATTGCACCGGCGCAACTGTTCGGCTGGCGCCGCAAGGCGATGCAGGCGGGTGTCGTCCAAGGCGAACCCCAGGAGCAGCGGCTCGGATTCGTTGAAGTCACACCGACATCCTCGTCGATGATCGAGATCGTGATCGCTGACGTGGTGGTTCGTGTTGCCGCTGATATTGATCAGAACCACCTGGTCAACATCCTCCGAGTGGTCCGACGGGCATGATCCCGGCCGGCGTGAAGGTGCTCCTGGCCAGCCATCCGGTTGATTTTCGGAAAGGTCCAGACGGGCTTCTGGCGCTGGTGCGCGAGGCTGGATCCGATCCCTTCAGCGGCGCGCTTTACGTCTTCCGGGCCAAACGGGCGGATCGCGTCAAAATCGTCTGGTGGGACGGCACCGGCGTGGTCCTGTACAGCAAGAGGTTGGAGAAGGCGCACTTCTGCTGGCCGCGGATCGGTCAGCACCGGGTGCAACTCAACCATGCTCAGCTCCTCGCTCTGGTCGATGGTATGGACTGGAAGCGGGTGCACGCCGTGAGCGTCAGGGCTCCGCAATCGGTCGGATAGTTCTCCCTGCGGCATGATGAATCAGAACTGGAGAGCCGCTTCGGCAGGCTCCTCGATCATGACCTGATGGGCGCAATGACGGCCCATGATTCCGCCCTTCCTGATGATGTCGATGCGCTCAAGGCGATGGTGCGCACCATGGCCGAGAAGACCGCGCTTCTGGAACAGCGCAACGCCCATCTCGAACAGGTGAACAAGGGTGCCGAGGAGCGCATCGCGCGGCTGATGGCGATCGTCAAGATGCTCGAGCGGGCCCGCTACGGCGCCCGTTCCGAGCGGCTCGGCAAGGATCGGCCCAGCGACGATCAGTATGCCCTCGCGCTCGACGAGATCGAGACCGGTGTGGCAGCCCTCGAGGCCGAGAGGGAGAAGGCGACGGGACACCCGACCAAGCGGGCGCCGCGCCCGCGCAAGGGCTTTGCGGCGCATCTCGAACGGGTCGAGGTGGTGATCGAGCCGGATGATCCTCCGGGCTGCGAAGGGCTCGAGCGGATCCGGATCGGTGAGGACGTCTGTGAGCGCCTGGATGTGACGCCGGCCAAGTTCCGGGTCATCGTCACGCGCCGGCCCAAATACGTCTACAAGGGCCGTGACGGCGTCATCCAGGCTCCCGCTCCCGCCCGGACTATCGCCAGTGGGATTCCCACCGAGGCGCTGCTGGCCCAGATCGCCGTGTCAAAGTATGCCGATGGCCTGCCGCTGCACCGGCAGGAGGCGATCTATGCCCGCGACGGGGTTGTGATCGAGCGCTCTCAGATGGCGCAGTGGATGGGCAAGGTGGGCTTCGAGCTCGAGCCGCTGGCCGAGTATGCCCTGGCGCGGATCAAGCAGGGCGAGCGGATCTTTGCCGACGAGACAACCCCGCCGACCTTGTTGCCCGGGGCGGGCAAGGCCAAGACCGCGTACCTGTGGGCCTATGTGCGCGATGATCGGCCGTTTGGCGGTCGCGATCCGCCGATTGTGGTCTACCGATTCGAGGACAGCCGGGCCGGCGACTGCGTGGCGCGCCATCTTGAAGGCTATCGCGGCCTCCTGCAGGTCGACGGCTACACGGCCTATCACCGGCTTGCCCGGCCCGAGGGAGCCAACGAAGGCGTGCAGCTGGCCGCCTGCTGGTCGCACGTGCGCAGGAAATTCTACGAGCTGCACGCCTCGGATGCCTCCGTTGTGGCCGGGCAGACGCTGAATCAGATGGCGGCGCTCTGGGCTGTGGAGGAGAGGGTTCGCGGGCGGCCCGCGCTGACGCGCATGAAGGCGCGCCAGGCGGAGGCGGCGGCTGTCGTGAGTGGGCTCTTCGCGCTGTGGGAGAAAGAGCTACCGAAGCTGTCACGCAAGTCAAAGCTGGCTGAGGCGATCCGCTATGCTCTGACGCGCCGTGCCGCTTTGGAGCGGTTCTTGTCGGACGGACGAGTCGAGTTGGATTCCAACACGGTCGAACGCGCGATCCGGCCTCAGACGATCACAAGGAAGAACAGTCTGTTTGCAGGCTCCGATGGTGGCGGCCGCACATGGGCGGCCATCGCGACCCTTCTGGCCACGGCCAAAATGAACAACGTCGATCCGCACGCCTGGCTGACCCAGACCCTTGAGCGCATTGCCAACGGGTGGCCCAACCGCGAGATCGAAGCCCTCATGCCGTGGAACTACCGTCCCTGAACGGCATCAGCTGCCCGCTTACCAGCGAGCAGCCGATCGTGCTGTTCGATTATCAGCCCGGTCGCGGGTCGCACACAAGTCTGATGACCTAGTGTTTCAACTCATCAGTTTACAGCACGGCTTCCGCTTGCGACGTCACCGACAACTCTCACTCGTACGCGGAGAGAATTCCCAGGTAGATACGCAATGGGCATGTCCTCGGTCTCAATCGTTTTCAGGGTAGCCCGGTCCGCACCTGCGGCAACGGCCCGGTCCGCAGCGATCGTATTTGCTGCTGAGATAGCATCCAGGCGTGTGAGATCGCGAAAGATTTGGTCGCATTCACCCGAAACTTGAGCAATTGCGGCCCCTACAGCATTCGCGCAGTCGCCATGAGGAACCCGAATGACGTCAGATACACCTTGAAGCTGGTCCGGGATGATGAACGCACCGCCACCGACGGCTAGCAGCGGGACATCGCCTGCTTCGGTCTTCATCCTGTCTACTGTCTCTTCCACCATACGCTTTGCCTCGCCAAACACCCGGGCACAGGTCTCGGGATCAAGATGGGCTAGTCTACCTTTGTCTCCAAGTTCCAGCTCACCTGCGGCGATCGCAACGTCGGTGACGGTGAGTTGACTACCCCCGAAAGCAAGACCTTCGCTCATAAGGCGGTATCCCACCGACTGCGGCCCGACCTTGAGCGGATCTAGGGAGACGTGACTACCACCGCCAAGTCCGAAGGAAACGAGGTCCGGCATGCGAAAGAGGGTCCGTACGCCGCCAATCTGCACCACTGAATTCGCTTCTCGAGGAAAGCCGTGGCGGAGCTGCCCGATATCAGTTGTTGTGCCACCAACGTCCGCCACCATCGCGTCGTCTAGGCCGGACAAATAGGCTGCGCCTCGCATCGAGTTCGTAGCGCCCGACGCAAAACTGTAAACGGGCAGCTTCATTGCTTGCTCTGCTTCGACAACAGTACCATCGTTCTGAGTAATGAAGAGCGGAGCATCAATTCGGCTCTCACGGATCGCCCTTTCGAACGCCAGGATTGTACTTCTTGCTAAATCCGTGAGCGCTGCATTGAGAAGACCGGCATTCTCACGCTCCAGCAAGCCGATGCGCCCGAGTTCGGATGAGCACGTGATGACAGCATCTGGAATTTCTTCAGCTATTATTGCCGCGGCTTGCCGTTCATGGCCGGAGTCCAAAGGGGAAAAGATTCCAGAAATTGCTACCGAGGTGAGGCCCAGCGCCCTCATCTCTTGCGCGGCTTTCCTAACTGCATCTTCGTCAAGCGGCACGAACGGGCGGCCGTCGTATTCGTGCCCGCCTTCTACCATCCAGACCCCTCCGCGGACGAGTTCCGCAAGATCGGTCGGCCAATCGCAGAACGGCGGCAATGAGGCGCATGCCGGCATGCCGAGCCGAAGCGCCGCCACCCTGGACAGGTTCCGTCTCTGAACCACCGCATTGATAAAATGCGTCGTTCCGATCATGACGCCGTCGACTGCCTTGTCGAACAAGCGTCCCGAGACACCTAAACGTGCAAGCGCTTGGAGGATGCCAGTTGTAACATCCTCGCTTGTTGGCACCTTCAAGGAGGTAATAACCTTACCGTCTTCAATCAAGACAGCATCGGTGTTTGTGCCGCCGACGTCGATCCCAATTCGTCTCATGATGCAAACACACTCTTGAATTCAATGTCATAGTTGAATGCCTTCGGACCCACGTAATGGAGTCCTTCAGGCGTGAGGAAGACTTCCGGTGATGGCAAAGCAATTACGGTAACCCGCTGCCCATAGCGGATCGTCTCCGTCCCGATGGCCTCACCCGTTACGCTATCCAGCACGCAGATGAGATCCGGCGACATGGCTATCGGCTCGCCGTCAAGCCAAGCAACGATCCACTCATTTTGGAAACTCAGCTCGAGTTTGGTGCCACGCCACTCATCGGTCCCGTCGAAACCGGTGCGCCCGCGCAAGAACCCTTCAGTGGCCCTGCGCTCTACATCGACAACCTTGCCGCGGAATAGAATTTTACCAGGCTCTACAGAAAGGATTGCGTCAATAGGGTCAGCATGCAGACGTTGAGCTTCACGGACTGCGGATCCAATCTTGATCGCTTTGCTTGTCGTGCCGTGAATTCCCCATTGCTTCACTTCGGCGCCTGTGCGGGGGGCCTTGCACGTGGCTGCGATCGAGCCGTATTCCACACAAATCTTGCGGCTAACTCTCTCCATCCACTTCCACGTTGGCACCTTCTCCACAATGGATTCAAGTCCACGACAATCAACCGTAGTGAGTGGGTAGGGCTGAAGCTTGCCAACCGACACTGACGTCATCTGTGCTTCCGGATAGGCCCGCCCCATCATATCGGCGTCAACCACCGCGCGCCCGAGCTGTGCTGCGGCCATCAATGGTTGGATACCATTGCCGCCCCCAATCTCGAGAGCCATAATTCCTCGGAAGCGATAGCCAGTATATTCCTCCATCAAGGTCACAGCACGAGCAATGGTTCGACTGTCGGTTAACCGCTCCTGTCCTACCAGCGGAGCTCCCATATTGGAGACTGCAGCGACCCAATCGTCATCCTCTAAATCGTTCGGATGAAGGAGTTGGACCTTGTGCCCAGCAGCATAAAGCTGCCGCATGTTCAGCAGTCCAAGATATGGACTACCACCGCCTCCTGTGCCGAGAATCCATGCTCCCACAGCAAGAGATTCTATGTCATCCAAAGTAAGGTCGCGCATCTGTGTCATATGGTTTTCTACCGCGTCAGAGCAGTGGCACTATGCCGAAAGAGAGATCATCGAAGATCACAGGCGAATATGTTGTAGTCATTAGGTTAGGACAGCACCTCATTGATAACCCGGCCAGTGGCTGTGATGGCGAGTATTGTAGGCACGCCTAGAATCTCTTTGACGATGGCCTTAGTCTCAGGGCTATAGGCCATGCAGTCCATGGCAACGAGGTCGGGCTGCTTGTCCTTAAGCCGCTTAGCAGCGTCAGCCGCCTCCGAGGCACTCCCACTTGGTACCAGTGCCTCAGCCGTGACTTCCAAGTCTAGCCGGGACCATTTGGACTTGAGCTTCGCAGATTGTTCAACAAACGGCACAAAAATGCCCAGCCGGCCCTTTTGAAGCAGAGAGGATGCTATCCCATTCAGAACGCGAGAGGGAAAGATGACACCAGCATCACCAGGAATGGGCGGGAAGTCGCCCGTACATGCGAAAACCAGAGCGTGGCAACCATCCGCGCGGAGATCTGCGAACACCTTCGGCGCCCGGCCTGTCGCAAAGCGCTTCGAAACCTTGACGTCATAGCTACCCCGCAACCGGCTATAAAGCGTGTCAGCAGCGTCCTCAGGTTTATGCATGGCGATCTCTTCGTCGGTCAGATCGTCGAGACAACCACGCACAATGACCTTGGTCCCGGAGGGCGCGTGTGCTGCAAAAAGTGCGGCGAGATCATCCCGGGGCGCCTGGCCGATAGTTGCGACACCTAAGACATGGGCCATCAGTTATGCCTCCATCTCAACAGCGTCAGTTGTGCTCCACGTCATACCGACATGATCTCCAACGCCGCGTAAGGGCCGGTCGCCAAGGTTTGTTTCCTTGGCCAGAATCTGGCGCCCGTCATCGGTGAGAATCCGATACAGAGTTTGACCGCCGAGATAGCTGGTGCTCTCAATTCGCCCAATTGGGCGATCTGGTGTGGGAGCGGTTAGCATGACCTTCTCCGGACGAACTGCAAGAGTACGCCCATCGGATTGTTCGACGAGATTGATCTCACCGATGAAGTCGGCAACGAAACGGGTGCGGGGCCGGCCGTAGATCTCTTCAGGGGTTCCTACCTGCTCAATTCGTCCCGCATTCATCACTGCGATCCGGTCCGACATGGCAAGTGCCTCTTCCTGATCGTGCGTAACGAAGATTAGCGTCACCCCCAGTTCCTTTTGCAACTGCTTCAGTTCAAACTGCATCTGCTGGCGCAGTTTTCGATCGAGGGCTCCGAGTGGTTCGTCACATAGGAGAACTGGCGGGCGGATAACGATCGCGCGTGCCAGCGCAACCCGTTGCTGCTGCCCGCCAGACAGCTGACCCGGCCGTCGATCCTCATAGCCCTCCAAAGCAACGAGAGAGAGAGCTGTTTTTACGCGCTCGTTAATCTCATCCTTTGAGACGCCGCGCATTCTGAGCCCAAAGGCCACGTTCTCTGCCACTGTGCGATGTGGAAACAGGGCATAGGATTGAAAAACCATGCCCATGTTCCGCCGGTGAACCGGCACATCGGTCACATCTTGGTCCCCTACTAGGATGCGCCCTCGATCAACGGTTTCAAAGCCGGCAATCATACGTAACGTTGTCGTCTTCCCACATCCAGACGGGCCTAGGAGTGAGAAGAACTCCCCCGGCACAACCTTCAGAGAGATGTCGTCGACGGCACGAACTCTGCCGTCGTAGCTTTTTACGATGCCCTCGAGGGAAATTGACGCCGGAGAAGACATACGCACCGTCAACCCCTCAGGATACGCGCGACGCGAAGGTCGATCTCGTCCTTGTGCTCGTTGTACCATTTCCAGTCCATTTGGACGAGCTGAGACACCTTTTCAGGCGTGTTGAAAAGCTTTGCATCGAACCTGGGATCCAAATCGACCTTCGTGTTGGAAGGTGAATACCAGACTGCCTCGGACAGTTTCTTTTGGATATCCGGCCGAAGCATGAAGTCGATATACGCATGTGCAAGCTCCTTCACCTTGGAGCCGGGCGTGACACTTAAAACCTGCTCGAGCGCGAGAACACCCTCTGACGGTACCGCAAACTCGATCGGCTCCTTGTCTTCGTAGCGATAGATCCCGCTATCATGGATGATACCAATGTTAACTTCTGCCGAGAGCAGGGCCTTTTCCATCTGGCCTGTGAAGTCAAACAGCTTAATCGGCTTCAGCGTTTCAAGTGCTTTGTATGCGGCATCAAGATCAGTGAACCCACTGCCGTAAAGTTTGCCGAGCATCATGAGGTGCGCCTGCCCCAGACCATTAACGGGAATTAAGTAGCCGCCACGCTGTCCGGCAAATTTCGGGTCGGCAAGATCTTTCCAAGAGGTCGGCTTCGTAATACCTTTGTCCGTTCGGTAGCCTAATCCAACTGCCGACGTGAAAATCGATACCCCGACGATTTTGTCGCTGACCGCGTAAGGGTATACGTCCTTTAAGTTTGGAACATCCTTCACATCCAGCTTCGGACTGACGATACCCTCTTCCAACGCTTTCCACTGCTCGTTGGAATTGGCGTGGAGAACATCGTAAATAGGAGCGTTCCGTGGGCTCGCCTGGAGCTTTGGCAGAAACGGAAAGGCCTGGTCAGCTCGTACGGAGCACTTAAACTCTTTCTCAAATGCTGGCAGGACCTCGTTCTTCATGACGTCGCCCCACTTTCCGCCCCAGGTTGTAATGTTTAGGATTGCGGTTTGAGCCAGGACGACACTGGGTGTCGCCAGTGACGCCATCACAGCGGCGCCAGTCTTAAGAACAGTACGGCGGGTGAACTTGTTGTCTGTCATCGATAAGCCTCCGGTTGATCGTCATCTTAGAGCTTAACATAGGCCTTGAGTCCGATGACCTTCTCGAGCAGTACCACGACCGCTATCGCCATCAGAATGGATACCATCGATGCGGCTGCGATAGCGCCGTCAAGGTCGAACTTCATGTAATTGAACAGGACGACAGGCAGCGTTTCACCGCCTGGAGCGACCAAAAAAAGCGAGATCGGGAATTGGTCAAAGGAAACAATGAAGGCAAAGATGCCGCCTGCCAGCACGCCGGGGCGGATCAACGGGAGTGTGATTTCGAAGAATACTCGAGCCGGCGGTGCACCGTGAATGGCGGCAGCTTCCTCAATTTTGCGGTCGAAATTATGCAATACAGCCAGCGTGGTGCGAAGCACGTAGGGAACAGCGACGAGCGTATGCCCCATGATGAGCCCCCAGATCGGCCGCCCGATACCCATCAGCAGATAGATTTGAAAGAGAGCGAGGCCTGTTAAGATGGCTGGGAGCATGAGGGGCGACATAAAAAACGCTGTGAGCACCCGGTTGCCGGGTAAATTCCCTCTTGCCAATGCGAGCGCACAAAGGCCGCCTATCAACATGGATAGAATGAGAACGGCGGCGGCAACCTGGAGACTGAGCGCGAAAGCGTTCATGAATTCAGGACTGCTGAAAAACTTGCTAAACCAGCCTAACGTGAAACCTGTGGGCGGGAATGAGATATATGGTGCTGAGTTTAGAGCAAAGACGGTGATGATTGCAATCGGAGCGAGGAGAAATGCGAGAATAGCGCCGTTCATGGTGAAATAGATTGCATTTCCCAAGTTGTACTTGCGCCTCCTCATGCCATCTTCTCCCCACCTGCGAAATGCCCAAGCACTTTATTGTATGTAATCACCACGACCAGCGAGACGGCTAGGAGTACGACGCCAAGGGCGCCGGCGAAGCCGAGATTGAAGCTCGCTGCAACCTGTTGGTAGATGAGCATTGGCAGTGTGAGCACGTCAGTGCCCCCAAGCAGAAATGGCGTGACGTATGCGCTGATAGATAATGCAAATACGAGGAGGGAGCCTGCCAATATTCCAGGCAGGCTTAGAGGCAACGTGACCTCGATAAATGCGCGCAACTGATTGGCCCCGAGACTGCGAGCCGCCTGCTCCAATCGCTCGTCGATGCGACCGATTACGCCTGTGAGGGTTAACACCAGGAACGGTACGTAGATATGGACCAGTGCTACAATGGTGCCGAGTTCATTGTACATCAATTTCAGGGGCTGGTCGGTAATGCCCCAATCCATCAAAGCGACATTGATAACGCCTTGATCCTGCAGCAGCGTCATCCATGCAAAGGTGCGGACGACTACACCTGTCAACATGGGCGCGATGACTGCCATCAGCAGCAAGGCATGCCCAGTCCGAGAGTGAATGCGAGCCATCCAGTGTGCGAGTGGATATCCTATAAGGAGCGAGAAGAAGGTCGTTATAACCCCGATGCGCAGTGTTGAAATCAATGCTTCGAAGTAAAGCGAGTCAGCGAAAAAGCGCTCGTAATGACGGGTTGTAAAGCTGACGTTCGGATTAGCTACGGGATTCCCGCTGAGGAAGGAGAGAAGAGCCATCGCCCCAAAGGGCAGAACAAAGAACAACACAAAGAGCAACAGAGCTGGGCCGATTGCCCATGCTATGGGCGAAACTCGCGGCCCTCTTGGCTGGCGATCTTCGAGTCTTTTAGCCACGAGCGCGCCTCCGGTGATCTCGGACAGCATCCGAGCTTGGGGGAGGCCCCGTGTCGAGGCGGGTTCTCAGGTCAACTAGCATTGCGGTTAAGCGTTTGCGTTCGTCACTTCCTACCTGAATTCCTGAAAACGCGAGATAAGGCGCAAATAATGTGCCACTATCCGGGTCATCGATGGCAACAGATATCCCACTAATGCCTAGCAGCGACTCGTCATGCGACTCGTCCCATCCCTGAAGCCTGGTGCGCGTAATGCGCTTCATGAGTTCCTCAAGGTTTTCTGGGGCTGATGACTGTGGCTGAGGCGGGAACGGCGTGAAAAGGTCGGCAATTTCTGCATCGCTTAGGCGAGCGAGGAGGCATCGCCCGGTCGAATTTGCCCACGCTGGGCCCCGTGTTCCGGGCGGCGTCACGATCCGAAGAGGATTTGTGCCTGCGCGACTACGCACGACAACAATATCAGTGCCATCCCGGATCGAAATTCCACTCGAATATCCGGTGCGCAGCGTTATCTGCTGCAGTTCCTCATCAACTTTTTCGATGAGAGCTCCCCCAGACAAGTATTGCCGACCAAGCTCCAGCATCATGAGGCCGACGCGATACCGCTGTGTTTCCCTATCCCGCTCCAGCAAGCCGAGCTTGGACATATCTTTGAGAAGGCGGGAGGTAGAGCTCTTTGGCCAGTTCAATGCGGCTGACAATTCCCCGACCGCGACCTCAGGATGGTGGCGCCGTAGCCAGTGCAGGACTGTTGCTGCATTTGCGAGGCTCATTAGTGTTCCATCTAGTGGGCCGCAGTTGCTATAATCAGGACCATTTCGAAACTGGTGTCAATGGGAGATGTCAAAAAGCTGTCGCGGTTTGTCACCTTGATCTCTCATGAAGATCAGGTTGACGAGCCCGTCAAAGAAGAGCCTGTTCAGGGCTGTGGCAACCTTGTAGAATAGTGACCAGCGACCGTCCCAATCTTGCGGGTTCCGTTGCATTAACCTCGGCAGTTTAACCCGAAGCGGCTATATCTATATAAGGAGCTGCTCTGTTGTCGATTTTCAAGCGGCGCCGCTTTCCTGTCGAGATCATCCTGTTATGCGGGCGCTGGTACTGCAAATACGGGATCAGTTACCACGACCTTGCCGAGATGCCATCGTTGCAACAGGTCTCAGCTCTCTGACCCTTGTCCCGCGTGAGCGCGGATAGAGTCACACTTCGTTATAGCCGAAGATCGATTTGGTCTCGAGGAACTCCTCCAGGCCAAACACCCCGCGCTCGCGCCCATTGCCCGATTGCTTGTAACACCCGAACGGTGCGGCCGGATCACTCCGTGCGCCATTCAGATGAACCATGCCCACGCGAAGGCGCCGGGCGATCCTCCGGGCGCGTTCCGGACCAGCCGAGGTCACATAGCTCGGGAGACCAAAGCGAGTGTTGTTGGCGATCGCGATGGCCTCGTCGTCATCCTGGTACGGCAGGATTGAGAGAACAGGCCCAAAGATCTCTTCCTGCGCGATCCTCATCCCGTTGCGAACATCCGCGAACACGGTAGGAAGAGCATAATAGCCTCGCTCCAGGTGGGAAGGGCGGCCAAGGCCGCCTGCAACGAGCGTTGCACCATCCTGCAGACCCGACGCGATGAGGTTTTGAACCCGCTCATACTGGGTCTTGTTCGCCACCGGGCCAAGGGTGATTGAAGGTGCGCGCGGCTCTCCCACCACATCTTCCTCCGCCATTCTTCTGGCGATCTCAGCAGCCTCCTTTTGCCGATGGGCTGGGACAAGCAAGCGGGTTGGCGCATTGCACGATTGGCCGCTGTTGGCAAAGCAGGCATAGGCGCCATGGCGGACAGCCGAAGCCAGGCTGTCGTCATCCAGCAGAATGTTCGGCGACTTGCCACCGAGCTCTTGATGAACCCGCTTCACGGTGTCGGCCGCGGTCTTCGCCAAACCGATCCCGGTGCGGGTTGAGCCTGTAAAGGAGATCATGTCGACACCGGGATGAGACGCGAGCGCCTGACCAACGGTGGGTCCGTCGCCGTGGATGAGGTTGAACACGCCGGGCGGCACGCCGGCCACATACAGGATTTCCGCAAAGACCGATGCCGAGACGGGTGCGGCCTCACTCGGCTTGAGGATCATCGTGCAGCCCGCCGCCAGGGCAGGGCCAACCTTGCAGGCAATCTGGAGGAGGGGCCAGTTCCATGGCGTGATCAACCCGCAGACCCCAATCGGCTCTCGCGTGATCAGGGTGGAACCGAGCGTGGTATCGAATGAATAGGTTTCCAGCGCCTTGATGCTCTGGTGCAGATGTACCAGGCCGGCCGGCACCTGCCGTTCGCGAGCAAGGGTGAGGGGCGCTCCCATCTCCAGCAAAAACAGCTTCGACAAGATCGTCGGTGCGCCGCCGGTAACAATCGATAACGGCATTCAGGAGATCGAGGCGATCCCGCCTGGCTGTTTGACTCTAGTGGTTTCCGCCTAACAGAAGAGTCCGGTTGAAGGATTCCCCTTAGCCGGTGTGCATGCGAGGCTGTGGCATGCGCACTGGCATCTCGATCATCCTGACGTCCTCCGACCGACATCGCCT
>Ga0182741_1002677_pt1 | contig 20270 bp, 22 predicted proteins | sample eDN5th37CBELigOP_FD_128874 | JGI IMG/M metagenome (GOLD analysis project Ga0182741, IMG submission 128874) | Enriched Organic Plus compost microbial communities from Emeryville, California, USA - eDNA 5th pass 37_C BE-Lig OP (version 2) (version 2) ... | reverse complement strand
GCGTTGATACAGTATGTCCATGGCAGTCTCCTCAACAGCGGCGACTACGGCATGCGGCCCACGTCATCGAAGTCTGAAGTACGTGCTCATGGGGCGAACTGCTCCCCTGGCAACAGTTGGGGGGGCTCGTGGAGCCGCGGGTCCCACTGACACTCGGGCTGATCGCACCAGACACAAACCGACCTCTGCGCCGTCCGCCGCTGGCTCCTATTACACACCCGTTTCATCACGGGCGGGTCGCGCCCTGCGCGGTGAAACACTGACACCCCTCTCCCCCCAAACATCGTGGGATGCCACCAGCCTTGGCGGCCTGGATGGGGCTGGGCGAATTGGAGGACGGGGCAGCCTGCGCAGCAGGCCTCGGGCGCCTGGTCTTGCGCCCGAGCCCGGCCGACTTCGCCCGGCCCCATCCAGGCCGCCAAGGCGACTCAAGCACCCAACCCCCCAAAGGAGTATCCTTCCATTCCTCCCCATCCGTAAAAAAACGCGCGCCCACATGCCCGCCCCCTGGCCCTATCCCACGCATATCGCCCATCGCGGCGGCGGCCGCCTGGCCCCGGAAAACACCCTGGCCGCCATGCGCGTCGGCGCCCAGCACGGTTTCCGCATGTTCGAATTCGACGTCAAGCTCAGCCGCGACGACATCGGCATCCTGCTGCACGACGACACGGTCGACCGCACCACCGACGGCCAGGGCCCCGCCGCGGACCTGCCCTATGCCGACCTGGCCCGGCTCGATGCCGGCGGGTGGCATTCGCCGGCCTTCGTGGGCGAACCCGTGCCCACCTTCCAGGCAGTGGCCCGGTATGCCGTGGCCAACGGCATCGCTTGCAACGTGGAAATCAAGCCCAGCCCCGGCCGCGAGGCCGAGACCGGCGCGGCCGTGGCCCTGGCCGCCCGCGAGCTGTGGCAGGGCGCCCTGCCCGCCCCGCTGCTGTCGTCGTTTTCCGAAGCGTCCCTGGCCGCCGCCCAGGCGGCCGCCCCCGAACTGCCGCGCGCCCTGCTGGTGGAACAGGTGCCGGCCGACTGGCGCGAACGCCTGGCCCGCTATGGCTGCGTGGCGCTCAACATCAACCAGCGCGACGCCAGCCGCGAGCTGATCGAGGCCGTGCACGCCGCCGGCTACCGCATCGCCGCCTGGACGGTCAACGATCCGGCCCGCGCGCGGCTGCTGCTATCCTGGGGCCTGGACGCCCTTTTCACCGACGAGCTGGCCGACATCGGCCCGCCCGCCTGAGCGCAGGACCTGCCTTGTTCAGTTATCGACACGCCTTCCATGCCGGCAACCATGCCGATGTGCTCAAACACGCCATGCTGGTCCACACGCTGGACTACCTGAACCGCAAAGACACCCCCTACTGGGTGATCGACACCCACGCGGGCGCCGGGCTGTATGCCCTGGACAGCGACTGGGCCGCCAAGAACGCCGAATTCGCCGACGGCATCGGCCGCCTGTGGGAACGCGACGACCTGCCGCCGCTGCTGGCCGATTACGTGGCCCAGGTGCGGCGCTACAACCCCGACGGGCGCCTGCGCCATTACCCCGGTTCGCCATGGCTGACGCTGGACGCCCTGCGCGAGCGCGACCGGCTGCGCCTGTTCGAGATGCACCCGACCGAGTCCGACGTGCTGGTGGGCAACCTGGAACAGCTGGACAAGGCCGCGCTGCGCCAGACCACCATCTACGCCACCGACGGCTTCGAAGGCATGAAGGCGCTGCTGCCCCCGCCGCCGCGGCGCGGGCTGGTGCTGCTCGACCCTTCCTATGAAGACAAGCACGACTACAAGCGCGCGCTGACGGCCGTGAAAGAAGGCATCAAGCGCTTTGCCACCGGCACCTACGCCGTATGGTACCCGCTGGTGCAGCGCCGCGAGGCCACCGAACTGGCGCGGCACCTGGAAAACCTGCAGGTGAAGAACTGGCTGCACGTATCGCTGGCGGTGAAAAAGCCCGCCAGCGACGGGTTCGGCCTGCACGGCAGCGGCATGTTCATGGTGAACCCGCCATGGACGCTGCACGCGGCCCTGAAAGAAGCGATGCCGGCCCTGGCCCGGCTGCTGGCGCAGGACGATCGCGCCACGTATTCGCTGCAACAGCGCGCGGCCTAGCGCCGCGGCAAGGCGCCGGACGGTGTCAGCGGCGCGGCACCAACAACGCTCGCAGGGACACGATCGCCAGCACGGCGAACAGCGCCAGGCTCCATAGCGCATACTCGACGCCCAGCACTTCCACCGTGGCATCCATGCAGGTCGCGAAGATGCCGAACAACCAGGGCATGGCGCCATCCAGGCCGGAAGCGCTCATGAAGCGGTCGGCGAACGTCTGGTCGCACGAGAACATTTTCGCCGCCACATCGTACTGGTACCAGGCCGCGGCGATGCCGCCCACGGCCAGTGCGGCGCACAGCGCCGCGCAGGCGCGCGCGATGGCCCCGGCGAAGGCGCCGGCCAGCGCCACCACGCCGATCGCCAGGTAGACCAGGCGCTGCAGCACGCACCACGCGCACGGCGGCATGTCGAAGACATGCTGGGAAACCAGCGCCACCCCCACGGCGGCGAAACAGAGGACGGCGATCAGCAACAGCAGGCGCTGGCGGGACGTATGCATGGCGTGGACGGGATGGCGGGAATCAATCGGCAGCCGGGCCGCGCGCGGCGGCCCGGCAAGAGGCGGATCAGGCGTCGTTGGACACGTAACCCATGTTGAACTGCAGCCCGCCCGACGATTCTTCGTCGCTGGAGCTGCCGCGCGACTGGCCCAGGCGCTCGAGGTATTCGGCGGTGATGTCGCCCGTGACGTACTGGCCGTCGAAGCACGAGGCCTCGAAGCGCGTCAGCGCCGGGTTGATGTCGGTGACGGCCTGCTGCATGTCTTGCAGGTCCTGGTAGATCAGCCCGTCGGCGCCGATGGTGCGGGCGATTTCGTCGTCGGAACGGCCGGTGGCGATGAGCTCGCTCTGCGTGGGCATGTCGATGCCGTACACATTGGGGTAGCGCACCGGAGGCGCGGCCGAGGCGAAATACACCTTGTTGGCGCCGGCGGCGCGCGCCATATCGACGATCTCGCGGCTGGTGGTGCCGCGCACGATGGAATCGTCGACCAGCAGGACGTTCTTGCCCTTGAATTCCATGCCGATGGCATTGAGCTTCTGGCGCACCGATTTGCGGCGCACGGCCTGGCCCGGCATGATGAAGGTGCGGCCCACGTAGCGGTTCTTGATCAGGCCCTCGCGGTAGTCCAGGTTCAGGCGCGCGGCCAGCTGCATGGCCGCCGGGCGCGACGAATCGGGAATCGGCATGACCACGTCGATGTCGCCCAGGCGCATGTTGCGCGCCACCTTGTCGGCCAGGTATTCGCCCATGCGCAGGCGCGCGTCGTACACCGACACGCCGTTGATCAGCGAATCGGGACGGGCGAAATACACATATTCGAAAATACACGGCACCAGTTGCGGGTTGTCGGCGCACTGGCGGCTGACCATGCGGCCGTCCAGGTCGACGAACACCGCTTCACCGGGCTCGACATCGCGCACGAAGGCAAAGCCGCTACCTTCCAGCGCCACGGATTCGGAGGCGGCCATCCATTCGACGCCCTCTTCGGTTTCCTGGCGGCCGATGCACAGCGGCCGGATGCCGTGGGGATCGCGGAAGGCCAGCAGGCCGTAGCCGGAAATCTGCGCCACCACCGCGTAGGCGCCGCGCACGCGCTTGTGCACGGCGGCCACGGCGCGAAAGATGGTGTCGTCGTCCAGCGATACGCCGTTCGCGGCCGACTGCAGCTCGTGCGCCAGCACATTGAGCAGCACTTCGGAATCGGAATTGGTGTTGATGTGGCGGCGGTCGACCCGGTACAGCGATTCGCGCAGTTCGCGCCAGTTGGTCAGGTTGCCGTTGTGCGCGAAGGTGATGCCGAACGGGGCGTTCACGTAGAACGGCTGGGCTTCTTCCTCGCTGGCGCTGGAACCGGCCGTGGGGTAGCGCACATGGCCGATGCCGCTGGCGCCGGGCAGCGAACGCATGTTGCGGGTGCGGAATACGTCGCGCACCAGGCCATGGGCCTTGAACATGTTGAAGTGGCTGCCCTGGAACGTGGCGATGCCGGCGGCGTCCTGGCCACGGTGCTGCAGCAGCAGCAGACTGTCATAGAGCAGCTGGTTGACCGGACCGCGCCCGATGACCCCTACGATTCCACACATGGTGATTTCCCGTTAAAACGTTAGTAGGGCAGCCACGTCGCCAGCGACGGGGGCAGCCACAACTTGATATGCCTGACGGCCTCGGTGGCCGAATGCGAAAACATGGCGTTCTGCCACCAGGGTTCTTGCGGCAGCGGCGTATAGCCGCCCAGGGCCACCAGCACCAGAACGAACAGCAGCCCGCGCGCCAACCCGAATACGGCGCCCAGCCCGTGGTCTGCCGGCGTCAGCCCGGTGGTGCGGATCAGGGCCGCCAAGGTCATGTTGACCAGCCCCACCGCCAGCAGCACCAGGATGAACACCGCCGCGTAGGCCACGCCCATGCGCAGCATCGCCGTGTCGATATAGGCTTCCAGCCAGCCGTACACCGTGGGCCCCCACCAGATGGCGGCGACGAACGCCAGCAAGTACGCCATCAGCGACAGCACTTCTTTCAGCAGCCCGCGCACCAGGCCCAGCAGCGCCGACACTGCCAGGATGGCGATGACCACGAAATCGAAGCCGGTCACTGGCTGGCGATGAAGCCGTTGTCGTAGCCCAGCGTGCGCAGGCGCGCCTGGGCCGCCTGGGCGGCATCGCGCGACGGGAACGGCCCCACGCGCAGGCGGTATTGCTGCTTGCCGCCCACGGAAGCCTGTTCGACGAACGCGTTGGTGACGCCCGCCTGGTGCAGCTTGGTGCGCCGCGACTGGGCGTCGGCCTGGTTGCTGTAGGACGCGATCTGCAATACGAAATTGCCCTTGGCGGCCGGCTGCGGCTTGGCGGGCGGCGATGCCGGCGCATCGCGGCCTTCGAGCAGGGCCAGGGCGCGCGCGCCGTCGTCGTCGCGCGCCGGCTTGGGCGGCGTGGCGGGCGGCTTGGCCGCCGGCGGCTGCGGCGCGGGAGCCGGCGCGGTTTCGGGCGGCTGGGCCTGCGCGGTGGCGGCGGGCGGCTGCGCGGGCGGCGTGGTGGAGACGTCGGGCGGCGCCGGCGGCGTGGCCGGCGCCTGGGCCGTGGGCGCCTGGCCCGGCGTGGCGGGCTCGGGCGCGGTGCCGGATTCGGCCGCGGGGGGCGATACCGACGGCTGGTAAGGCGTGTTGCGGTCGGGGATGCGGATGGGGATGTCGTCGGCGACCGGCACGGGCTCGGAGTCGAGCACCATGGGCAGCACGATGATGGCCGCCAGCACCAGCGCTACCGCCCCGGCCAGCCGGCGACGGGCGCGCGCACGGAGTTCCGCCGCCTGAGCTTCGCTGGAGACCGACGGACGCGGCCTGGAGGGCGATGCCTGCGAGGCGGAATCTTTGCGAGTGAACAATCCCATGGAAAGGAATTCCTTGCGACCTGGTCGGGGCCGGCGCCCCGCCTGCCGAAACCCTACGCTTTGCGGCCCAGCGACTGCAAAACCGAGGCAACGGTGAGAAATGAGCCGAATACGACGATTCTATCACCCTCGCCCGCCCGTTCGCGGGCCGCGGCAAAGGCCGCGGCGGGGTCCGCGCAGGCCTGCACGGTGGGCGCCTCGGCCCCGGCCGGCGCGCTGGACAGGAATGCCGACACATGGCCGGCCAGGTTCTGGCCGGAACCGCCGCGCGGGCCCGGCAGGCCGGCGCAGTACCAGTGGTCGATCCGGCTGCCCAGCTTGGCGATCACCCCATCGATATCCTTGTCGTTGAGCATGCCGAACACCGCATGGGTGTAGGGGTGGAAACCCATGTTGTCGAGGTTCTGCGCCAGCACGGCGGCCGCGTGCGGGTTGTGCGCCACGTCCAGGATGACGGCCGGCTGGCCGGGCAGGATCTGGAAGCGGCCCGGCAGCGACGCCTGCAGCAGGCCCACCCGCACCGCCTGCTGGGGCACCGGCAGCCGATCGCGCACGGATTCCAGGGCGGCCAGCGCGGCCGAGGCATTGAGCAGCTGGTTGGCCCCGCGCAGCGCCGGGTACGCCAGCGCGTTGCGGCGCTGGCCGCGTCCGCCGTAGGCCCACTGCTGGCGGTCGCCGGAATAATTGAAGTCGTGGCCGAACAGCCACAGGTCGGCGCCGATCGCGCGGGCGTGCTCCAGCAGCGACTGCGGCGGTTGCGGATCGCTGCAGATGGCCGGACGCCCGCCGCGGTAGATGTGGGCTTTCTCCAGGCCGATCTGCTCGCGGGTATCGCCCAGCCAGTCGGTGTGGTCCAGGTCGACGCTGGTGACGATGGCGCAATCGGCATCGACAATATTGACCGCGTCCAGCCGGCCGCCCAGGCCGACTTCCAGTACGACCGCGTCCAGGTTGGACTGCGAGAACAGGCGCAGAATGGCCAGCGTGGTGAATTCGAAGTAGGTCAGCGTGACCGCGCCGCGAGCGGCCTCGACGGCGGCGAACTGTTCCGCCAGGGCGGCATCGCTGGCGATCTCGCCATTGACCCGCGCGCGCTCGTTGAAATCGATCAGGTGCGGCGAGGTGTACAGCCCGACCCGGTATCCGGCCGCCAGCAGGATGGCTTCCAGCATGGCGCAGGTCGACCCCTTGCCGTTGGTGCCGCCGACGACGAACTTGATGCCGTCCAGGCGCAGCGACAGGCGCTCGGCCACTTGCTTGACACGGTCGAGGCCCAGGTCGATGGCCTTGGCGTGGATGGACTCGAGATACTGCAGCCACTGCGGCAACGGGGTGGCGGCATCGAGGCGGGGGGCAGGCATGGTGACACACGGAAATGGCAGAGGCGGCAGTGTAGCAGCCGGCCCGCGCCGGCCGCCGATAAGCCCTGCCGCCGGGGGTGCCATCAGGGAAAATCCGCTTGCCTGATTTTTTTCTATGTATGAAAATAATTTCACACACAGGAAATTTGGAGACTGACATGCCCGCAACCCCGAGCTGGCTGGTGCGCGAGGCCGATGTTCCCGGCTACCACCCCGCCAACCACACCGGCACGCTGAACCGCCGGCTGATCGGCGCCGAAACCGTCGGGGCGCGCCACGTCGAAGTGCTGCTGGGGGTCATCGAAAAAGGCCAGGGCGCCCTGCCCCACGCCCATCCCGGCATCGAACAGGTCTGCTACCTGCTGGCCGGCACCGCCCGCGCGCAGGTCGGCGACGAGGCGGCCGACATGGCGGCCGGCGATTGCTGCTATTTCCCGCCCGATGTGCCGCACGTATTCACCGTGACCAGCGATACGCCGGCCCGGCTGCTGGTCATTTACTCGCCCCCTTATGAAGAATCGCCCGAGCGCGTCATACGCGGCTTCGCGGCGTCCGCGGCCTCTACCTGAACGGCCGCGATTCCCGACCAGGCGGCCACCAGACACCGCCATTACCAGGAGACACACTCATGTTCTTACGTACTTTGCGCGCCGCCGCCCTGGCCGGCGCGGCGCTGGCCGTGGCCGGCCCGGCCCAGGCAGCTTACCCCGACAAGCCCATCAGCCTGGTGGTGCCGTTCCCGGCCGGCTCGGGCACCGATGCCGTGGGCCGCATCTTTGCCTCGGAGCTGGGCAAGATACTGGGCCAGCAGGTGGTCGTGGAGAACAAGCCCGGCGCCAACGCCACCATCGCAGCCCATTACGTGGCCCGCGCCAAGCCCGACGGCTATACCTTGTTCGTCACCACCAATACCTCGCACTCGGCGGCGCCGTTCCTGATGAAGAACGTGCCCTACGACCCGGTCAAGGATTTCACGCCGATCGCGCGCGGCGGCAACCTGCCGTTCATCCTGGTGGTCAACCCCAAGCGGCCGTACCACAGCGTGCAGGAACTGATCGACTACGCCCGCAAGAACCCCGGCCGGGTGACCTACGCGACCGGCAACAGCACCGGCATCGTCGCCGGCGGCACGCTGGCGCGCCGGGCCGGCATCGACATCCTGCACGTGCCGTACAAGGGCACGCCGCAGGCACTGACAGACCTGGTGGGCGGGCAGGTGGACTTCATGTTCACCGACCTGGCCTCGGGCCTGCCGTTCGTGCAGTCGGGCCAGCTGCGCGCGCTGGCCGTGTCCACCGCCGAACGCAGCGGCATCGTGCCCGACCTGCCCTCGATGCGCGAGGCCGGCGTGGCCGACTTCGACCTGAATTCCTGGAACGGCTACTTCGGCCCGGCCGGCCTGCCGCCCGAGATCGTCGCCAAGCTCAATGCCGCCATCAACCAGATCGTGGCCGACCCGGACGTGCGCAAGCGGCTGGCCGGGCTGGGCTTTGACGCGTTCAGCGGCACGCCGCAGGATTTCGCCAAGTTCGTCAGCGAACAGCGCGACCTGTGGGGCAAGCTGATCAAGGACGCGGGCATCCAACCGCAATGACCGTCCGCCCCGACACCGCCGGCCCGCTGGCCGGCGTACGCATCCTGGACCTCAGCTCGGTCGTCATGGGGCCCTATGCCACGCAGGTATTGGGCGACCTGGGGGCCGACATCGTCAAGGTGGAGCCGCCCGGCGGCGACAACATGCGCGCCGTCGGGCCCATGCGCAACCCCGGCATGGGCCACCTGTACCTGCACCTGAACCGCAACAAGCGCTCGATCGTGCTGGACCTGAAGACCGAGGCGGGCCGCGAGGCCTGCCTGAAGCTGGCCGAGGGCTGCGACGCCCTGCTCTACAACATCCGTCCGCAGGCCATGGCGCGGCTGGGGCTGTCGTACGAGGCGCTGGCGGCGCGCAACCCGCGGCTGGTCTATGTGGGCGCCTACGGATTCGGCGAGGCCGGCCCTTATGCGGGACGGCCCGCCTACGACGATCTCATCCAGGGGCAGAGCGGCATCGCCGAACTGTTCCGCCGCCAGAGCGGCGACGTGCCGCGCTATGCGCCGCTGACGCTGGCCGACCGCGCGGTGGGCCTGCACGTGGCCATCGCGCTGGTCTCGGCGGTCTTGCACGCGCGCGCGCAAGGGCAAGGCCAGGCGGTCGAGATCCCGATGTTCGAAGGCATGGCGCACATGGTGCTGGGCGACCACCTGGGCGGGGCGACCTTCGACCCGCCACTGGGGCCCACCGGATACGCCCGCCTGCTGGCCCCGCACCGCCGGCCCTACGCCACGGCCGACGGCTATGTATCCCTGCTGATCTACAACGACAAGCACTGGCGCAATTTCTTCGCGCTGATCGGCCGCCCCGAGCTGGAAAGCGATCCGCGCTTTTGCAGCCACACAGCGCGCGCGCAGCATATCGACGAGGCTTACGCCTTCGTGGCCGAGGTCATGCGCACGCGCACCAGCGCCGCATGGCTGGCCGACCTGGCCGGCGCCGACATTCCCGCCGCGCGCCTGTATTCGGTGGACGACCTGGTCGACGACGCGCACCTGCGCGCCACCGGTTTCGTACGCACGCTCGATCACCCCAGCGAAGGCCGGCTGCGCACGACCGCGCCGCTGGGCACCTATGCCGGCACGCCTACCGCCATCCGCCGGCCCGCGCCGCGCCTGGGCGAGCACAGCCGCGAGATCCTGCGCGAGGCCGGCTGCACCGATAGCGAAATCGACGCGCTGATCGCCGCGCGCGCCACTCAAGAAGGAGCCCCGTGATGGATTTTGAATTCTCGTCCGACCAACTCGCCCTGCGCGACGCCATCAGCCGCGTGTGCGAGCGCTTTCCGGACGACTACTGGCTGGAGCGCGATCGCGAAGGCGGCTTTCCCCACGATTTCCATGCCGCGCTGGCCAACGACGGCTGGCTGGGCATCGCCATGCCGCAGGAATACGGCGGCGCGGGCCTGGGCATGACCGAGGCCGCGCTCATGATGCAGACCATCGCAGCCTCGGGCGCGGGCTTCGCGGGCGCCTCGGCGGTGCACATGAACATCTTCGGCCTGAACCCGGTGGTGGTCTTCGGCTCCGACGAACAGCGCCGCCGCTGGCTGGAACCGCTGATCGCCGGACGCGAGAAGGCCTGCTTCGCCGTCACCGAGCCCGACGCCGGGCTGGACACCACCAAGCTGTCGACGCGCGCCGAGCGCCAGGGCGACGAGTACGTGGTGCACGGCCGCAAGATCTGGATTTCCACCGCGCAGGTGGCCCACAAGATGCTGCTGCTGGCGCGCACCACGCCGCTGTCCGAAGTGTCCAAGCCGACCCAGGGCCTGTCGCTGTTCTATACCGACCTGGACCGCGACAAGGTGGAAGTCCGCGAAATCGAGAAAATGGGCCGCAAGGCGGTCGACTCGAACATGCTGTTCATCGACGGGCTGCGCATCCCGGCGGCCGACCGCATCGGCGAGGAAGGCCGCGGGTTCGAGTACATCCTGCACGGGCTGAACCCGGAACGCATCCTGATCGCCGCGGAAGCGGTGGGCATCGGCCGCGCCGCGCTGGACCGCGCGGTGCAATACGCGGGCGAGCGCACCGTGTTCGGCCGCCCGATCGGGCAGAACCAGGGCATCCAGCACCCCTTGGCGCAGGCCTGGATGCAGCTGGAGGCCGCCAACCTGATGGTCTTCAAGGCCGCCAGCCTGTACGACGCCGGGCTGCCCTGTGGCCCGTACGCCAACAGCGCCAAATACCTGGGCGCCGAGGCCGGCCACAATGCCTGCCAGACCGCCGTGCTGACCCTGGGCGGCATGGGATACGCCAAGGAATACCACGTGGAGCGCCTGCTGCGGGAAAGCTACATCCCCCGCATCGCGCCGGTCAGCCCCCAGCTGATCATGTGCTTCATCGCCGAGAAGGTGCTGGGGCTGCCGAAGTCGTATTGACGCCGGGCGGTGCCGCTAGCCGCGCTGTTCCAGCGCGGTGCAGGCCGCGCGCAGGATGCGGGCATATTCCTGCTGCTGGGGCTCGATGCGGTAGACCGGCCCGCCGACTGAAATGGCGTAGGTCTCGCCCGACAGCGTGACCGGCCACGCGATGGCGCAGACGTCGGGAATGGACTCGCCCAGGTTCATGAACCAGCCGCGCTGGCGCGACAGTTCCAGGTCGGCATCGACCGCCTGCAGCGTGGTCAGGGTGCGCTCGTTGTGGCGCGTCAGCGGCCGGCGCCCCAGCAGCGCGTGCCGCGCCTCGGGCTCGAGCATCGACAACAGGGCCTTGCCCAGCGAATTCGCATGCAATTCGCGGAATTCGCCCGCCACCGGCGCATACCGGATGGTGTGCGGGGAATCCAGCACTTCCAGGTAGACCACCCGCTGCTCGCCGCTGAGCTTGCCGAACACCACGGTTTCCTGGGTGGCGTCGCGCAATTCGATCAGGCTGGGATAGACGCGGTCCAGCACCGGATCGGCGCGGGCGATGCGCTGGGCCATGGCCAGCAGGCGGCCCGTGGGGTAATAGCCCTGCCGGCGGCCGGTTTCATAGAGATAGCCCAGGTCGGACAGGGTGCGGATCAGGGCCAGACAGCTGGAGACCGGCACGCCCAGCAGCCGCGCCAGTTCCGACAATGGCAAGGCGCGCCGTTCGCGGGCGTAGGTCTCGATGATTTCGATGACGCGCAGGGCCGTCTTGACGCTCATGGTTCCGGGCAAGGTGGATGGGGCGCGAACCGCCTCCGGGGCGGGCGCCTAAAGTTCCGTCCCGCGGTGCCGTTATGGTAGCTGAGAAATTCCCGTAAACCCCGCGCGGCGCCCGATGCGCCCGCCCGACTGGAGTGATCATGGCTGTCAGCCCGCTCGCCCCCGCCCCTCTTGCGCTGCCCGCCGTGGCCGTGGCGCCGGTTCCGCCAGAGCCGGCCGTGGCCGTGACCCCGGCCGCCGCCTCTACCAACAGCGGCGGCGCGCAGGATGCGGCGGAGGGCACCGGCCAACCGCCCCTGCCGCTGGAACGCGCCCTGGAAGAGATCAACCAGCAACTGCGCGCCTGGAAAACCCAATTGCAGTTCGAGATCGACCCCGATGTGCACCAGGTGGTGGTCAGCATCATCGACTCGGAAACCGGCGACAAGATCCGCACGATCCCGTCCGAGGCGCTGCTGCGCATTGCCCGCATGATCGTGCAGATGCAGGGCAATGCGGTCCAGACCACGGCCTGAAAGCCGCAAACTAGGCCGGCCTTGTGCCCTTGCCCGGCCGATCGCGCGGCGTGGCCTTTTGACAGAATCGCAGGGCTAGTAAGGAAAAATACCTATGGCTTCCATCACCTCGCTGGGTTCCGGATCGGGCCTGGACCTGGAAAACATTCTGAAGCAGCTGCAAACGGCCGAAGAGACCCGGCTGACGCAGATCACCAACCGGCAGAGCAGCTTCGAGACCCGCATTTCCGCCTACAGCAAGGTGCAGAGCGCGGTCGAAGCCGTGCAGAAGGCGGCCGCCTCGCTGAGCGACACGGCCACCCTGGGCGCGGTGAAGAATACGGTCAGCGGCGACGGCCTGACGGTGAAGACCGCGGCGGGCGCGGTGCCCGGCAACTACAAGATCGCGATCACCGACCTGGCCAGCGCCCAGACGCTGAAATCGGGCGCGGTGGAAGACCGCGGCGCCCAGATGGACGCGGGCGGCAGCATCCAGATCACCCTGGCCGGCGGCGATACCGCCACGGTCGAGCTGGGTTCGGACACCTCGCTCAACGGCGTGGCCAAGGCCATCAACAGCAGCGACGAGGCCGGCGTGCGCGCCACCATCATCACCGACGGCAACGGCGACAGCTACCTGATGCTGACCAGCAAGGAAACCGGCGAAAAGGCCGCCGTGCAAAGCATCACGTCGGACAATGCCAAGGTGCAGGAGGTGATCGGCTACCAGCGCGGCGGCACCTCGGCCATGACCGAGCAGCAGGCGGCCAAGAATGCCCAGATCACCGTCAACGGGATCGCCATCGAAAGCCAGTCGAACACCATCGGCGACGCCATCGACGGCGTGACGCTGGAACTGACCGCCACCACGGCCGCCGATGAATTCGTCACGGTGTCGGTCACGTCCGACCCGTCGGTGCTGTCCAAAGCGGTGAAATCGTTCGTGGACGCGTACAACGCGCTGCAGACGACCATTGCCAACCTGACCGCCTTCGACGTCGAGGCGGAAACGCAAAGCGCGCTGACCGGCGACGGCACCACGCGCGGCATCCAGTCGAGCATGGCGGCGGCCCTGCGCGTGGCCGGCGGCGAAGGCACCCTGCGCACGCTGAGCCAGCTGGGCATCACCACCAACCCGACCACCGGCCAGCTGGAACTGGACCAGACCAAGCTGGACAAGGCGCTGGCCGACAATCCGGCCGACGCCGCCCGCCTGTTCGGCGGCCCCGACGGCCTGGCCGAGCGGATGAAGACGGCCACCGAGGGGATCCTGGGCGACAAGGGCTCGATCAAGACGCGCACCGAGGGCCTGCAGGAAACCGTGGACATGCTGAAGGACCAGTACGATCGCACCAAGCTGTCGATCGACGCCACCATGAATAACTACCGCACCCAGTTCGCCCGCCTGGATGCGCTGGTGGCCCAGATGAACAGCACCAGCGAATACCTGACCAAGCAGTTCGATGCGCTGAGCGGCAACAAGTAAGCAACCCATACGATACGCAGGCTGTAACCATGACCTATGCCGCTCGCCGCCCCGCGGGCCACGCCGCCCGCTCTTACACCGACATCGGCCTGGAAACCCAGGTGCTGAGCGCCCGCCCCGAACGGCTGATCACCTTGCTGTTCGACGGCGCGCGCGCGGCTATCGCCCAGGCCCGCCTGCACCTGCAGGCCGGCCGGATCGCCGAGCGCGGCGCGGCGATTTCCAAGGCCACCCGCATCGTCGACGAAGGCCTGAAGACGGGCCTGGACATGGAAGCCGGCGGCGAGGTCGCCGCCAACCTGGCGAACCTGTACGACTACATCGTGCGCACCCTGCTGCTGGCGAACCTGAAAGGCGACGCAGCCCAACTGGATCTGGCCGATCGGCTGCTGGCCGAACTGGCGCAAGCCTGGCAGGCGGCCAACGATCCTCCCGCCGGCCCCGTACCGGCCTGACCCTGGCGGCCGCCCCGCCCCATCGCCTATTGCGCGAGACGCTTATGACGCCCCCCCAGCGCCACACTTCCGTCCTGGACATTTACCGGGAAATCGCCAACCTGACCGACGACATGCTCGCGGCCGCCCAGTCGGGCGACTGGAGCATCGTGCTGGCCTGTGGCCAACGCTATTGCGAATGGGTCGAGCAATTGCGCGACATCGATCCCGTCGCGCCGCTGGACCATGCCGGGCGCGAGACCAAATACGAACTGCTGGTGCGCATCCTGGAAAACGATGCCGCGACCCGCGACCTGGCCATTCCCCAGATGGCGCGCCTGAGCGACCTGCTGGGGCGCATGAAGCGCCAGCAGTCGCTGCTGTCGGCCTACGGCGTACGGGCATCGGCCGCATGAGGGCGGCACCGCAACACCTGGTCGAGGAAGGGCCGGCATGAGTGTCGGCCCTTCGGCGCTGGGCACCGTGCTGGTGCAGCGGCTCGATGCCGTACTGGGCACCACCATGGCGGCGCACGCGAACCTGATCTCGGGCGCGCGTCCCGACGCCGTCGCGCAGCCCGGCGAAGCCGCCCGCCCCGGGCAGACCGACCATACCGGGCGCACCCCGCGCCCGCCGGTCGATCCCGCGGCGGCGCGCGGCGAGCGGGGCAACACGGTGGCCGACGCCGATACCGCCGGCAAACTGGGCCAGGCGGCCCGCAGCCTGGTCACCCGCAGCGACGCCACCGCCTCGGCGCCGACCACGCTGGGGCAGACCGCGCGCACCATCCTGGCCGTGCTGGCGCAGTACCCCGACCAGGCCCCGCCGGCCCAGGGGAAAGTGCCGTTGTGGCAGGCCGCGCCGGCACCGCCCGGCACCGCCGCGACACCGCTCGCCGGGGCCGCCGGCCTGCCCACCGCCGGCCCCCCCGTATCCCAGGCGAACCCGCCCGCCCAGGCCGGCGAGGCCAGGCCGGCTTCGGCCGCCGCAACCCATGCCCCGCGCCAGGCCGGCGCACCGGCCCTGCCCTTGCCCACGGCGGCGGCGCTGGCCGGCATCCTGCGCCAGGCGTTGCAGGGCAGCGGCCTGTTCTACGAATCGCACCTGGCCGACCTGGCTTTCGGCCAACGTACCGCCGAGCAGTTGCGCGGCGAGCCCCAGGCGCCGCTGCCGCCCCCGCCGGCCCGGGCGGACCCGCCCGCGGCGCGCCCCGCGCCGCCATCGATGGCCCCGGCCACGCCGGCGGCCGCGCCCTCGATAGCCGCCGCCAGCGACCCGGCGGGCGCGCCGGCCCCGGCGCCCGCCGGCATCCACCCGGACGCGACCGCACTGGTGCGCCAGCAGCTCGACATCCTGGCCAACCAGACGCTGGCCTGGCAGGGCCAGGCCTGGCCCGGCGCCCCGCTGGAATGGGAAATCCGCCGCGACCCGCGCGAAGACGCCGCCGATGCCGGCGCGCACTGGGCCACGCGCCTGAAACTGGACCTGCCGCGGCTGGGCCTGGTCGAGGCGCGCTTGAACCTGGCGGGCGACCAGTTGGTCATGCAGCTGATCGCACCGCGCAGCGCGCGCGAAATCCACGACGCCGCCCCGGCGTTGCGCGACAACCTGCGGCGCGCCGGGCTGACGCTCGGCCACCTGTCCGTGGGCATCGCCGCGGCCCGCCCGGACGAGGCCGCCCCATGACGGCTGGATCCGACGATACGAATTCCCGCCGCGGCGCCGCCGTTGCGCTAAGCTACAGCGAGCACGACGCGGCGCCGCGGGTCGTGGCCAAGGGCTACGGCCAGGTCGCCGACGCAATCGTGCGTACCGCGCGCGAGCACGGCCTGTATGTGCACGAATCGCGTGAACTGGTGGGCCTGCTGATGCAGGTGGATCTGGATGCGCACATTCCGCCGCAACTCTACGCCGCCGTGGCCGAACTGCTGGCCTGGCTGTACCGCCTGGAAGCCGGCGCGCCGCCGGACGATGATGGCCGCCCCATCCTGGGGCCCGACCGCTGAACCCATGACGCCATCATGAAAGCCGTTGCCGCCAGCACGCTGCTCAGCCGCACCGACGAGATCCGGGCGGCGCTGCGCGAATTGATGCACCCGGACTGCCAGGTGCACGTCTGCGCCAGCGACGGGCACCACGGCGGACACACCTGCGAGGCCCGCATCCTGGGGCCGGATTGGCAGCAGCGGCATTTCTTCTGGCGGCCGCATGCACCGGACACCTTCGAAATACATTTGCGCGGCAGCTACCCGCCGGGCGAGCTGATGCTGGATTTTGCCGGGCTCACACCGGACGGCGCCGATGTCCGCTTTCGCGTGTCGCGCCCGCTGGTCATGCACTTCGCCGACAGCAGCGCGGCGATGTTGTCGAACTTCCCGGACATCGTGTGGTACCAGCCGGCCACGCGGCCGCCGGACGCCTGAGCGCGCCGGGGCGCTACACGGACATGGAAGAAATCTCTTTATAGGCGGCCACCAGGCGGTTGCGTACCTGCACGGCCGTCTGGAAAGCGATCGTGCTCTTCTGCAGGTCGATCATCACGTCATTGAGCGACACATCGGGCGCGCCCAGCTCGTAGGCCTTGGCCTGGTTGCTGGCGGCGTTCTGGGCCGCCGAGACGCGCTGCAGCGAACGGTGCAGCTCGGCCGCGAAGCCGGCCGGCCGCGGCGCCAGCTCGGCGGCGGGAACGCCATTGCCATGCGCGGCCCGCACCACGGCGCGCATCTGCTGCAGCATGCTTTCGATACCCGACAGGCCCGATACCGCCATGACTTCGCTTCCTTGCATCCATAACCAGACAGGACGCAAGGCTACCTGGCCGGACGCCGGTCCATAGCGCGCAATAGCCGGTAAAACACCCGGCAGTTCCCCGTATGCCCACCCGCCGGCCAGGGCCTGCAAACGCGGGACACATAGGCAACAAGTAACGCCAAAAACCGCTTGTTTTCATCGATTGGGACGGCGGAACCGGCCGCCATAATTCACGCTCCCCCGATCTCAAGCACGTTGCATGCGTAACCTGCCCCGCCCGCCCATGTTGTCTGTTTCCCCGCTCCGCGAAGCTTGCCGGAGCCCCCGATGAACCCGCAGGCTATCCCCGGCGCCTCGCTGCTGGCCAAGTTCCCGATACCGGAAAAAGCGCGCGCGCTGCCCAAGCCGCTGCTGCTGGGCGCGGCCGCGGCGCTGGTGGCGGTCGTGGCCGTGCTCGCGCTGTGGAGCCGCGAACCCGACTACAAGGTGCTGTTCTCGAACCTGGACGATCGCGACGGCGGCGCCATCGTCAGCGCGCTGGGCCAGATGAACGTGCCCTACCGCTTCAGCGGCGACGGCCGCGCCCTGCTGGTGCCGGCCGAGCGCGTCTACGACACCCGCATGCAACTGGCCAGCCAGGGCCTGCCGCGCGGCGGCTCGGTGGGTTTCGAACTGCTGGACAACACGCGCTTCGGCGCCAGCCAGTTCGCCGAACAGGTGAATTACCAGCGGGGGCTGGAAGGCGAACTGGCCCGCTCGATCGAGGCGATGAACACCGTGCAGAGCGCGCGCGTGCACCTGGCCCTGCCGCGCCAGTCGCTGTTCGTGCGCGACCGCCAGGCGCCTACCGCGTCGGTGCTGCTGCACCTGTATCCCGGCCGCGGCCTGAGCGACGCGCAGGTGGCGGCCGTGGCGTGGCTGGTGGCATCCAGCGTGCCGGACCTGACGGCCGAGAACATCTCTATCGTGGACCAGAACGGCCGCCTGCTGTCGGCCCCGTTGGGCGAAGGGCGCGGCCTGGACGCCGACCAGTCGCGCATGCGGCGCGACATCGAGCAGCGCACCGTCGAACGTATCCTGACGATCCTGAACCCGCTGGTGGGCCCCGGCAACGTGCAGGCCCAGGCCAGCGCCGAAGTGGATTTCGCGCGCCGCGAGCAGACCTCGGAGGTCTACCGCCCCAACCAGGAACCCGGCCAGGCCGCCGTGCGCAGCAAGCAGACCAGCGATTCCGCGCACACCGGGCCCGACCTGGCGCAAGGCGTGCCCGGCGCGCTCAGCAACCAGCCGCCGGCGGCGGCGCAGGCGCCGATCGTCAATCCGCCGCCTGCGCCACCGGCCCAGGCCGGCCAGAATGCCGCCACCACGGGCACCCAGGCGCCGCCCAGCCCGCCCGCCAGCAATCGCAGCGACGCCACCATCAATTATGAAGTCGACCGCACCATCAGCCATGTAAAGCAGCCGGTGGGCCAGCTCAAGCGCCTGTCGGTCGCGGTGGTGGTCAATTACCTGCCCGACGAAAGCGGCAAGCCCCAGCCCCTGCCCGCCGAAGAACTGACCAAGCTGACCAACCTGGTGCGCGAGGCCATGGGCTATTCCGACGCGCGCGGCGATTCGCTGAACCTGGTCAACAGCCAGTTCAACGACCAGCCTGTGCAGCCGCCCTTCTGGCGCGACCCGGAACTGGTCGACCTGGTCAAAACCGTGCTGGCCTGGGTGCTGGGCCTGGCCCTGGCGCTGTGGCTGTACCGCAAGCTGCGGCCGGCCGTCGCCAACTACCTGTACCCGCCGGTCGATCCCGAAGAGGCCGAGGCGCGCCGCCAGCAGGCGCAGCGAGACGCGCAGGCGGCCGCGCGCGCCAAGGAAGTGGACCGCTACGAAGACAACCTGCAGCGCGCCCGCGACATGGCGGGCAAGGACCCGCGCGCGGTCGCCATGGTGATGCGCGCCTGGATGAGCAAAGATGAAAAATGACGGCAAGCCGCTGGACGGCATAACCCGCAGCGCGGTGCTGATGATGTCCCTGGGCGAAGACGCGGCCGCGGAAGTCTTCAAGTACCTGACCGCCCGCGAAGTGCAGCAGGTGGGCGCCTCGATGGCGAACCTGAAGCAGGTCACGCGCGGCGACGTGGCCGTCGTGCTCGAGGAATTCCGCCAGGAGGCCGACCAGTTCATGGCCGTGACCCTGGGCTCGGACGAGTACATCCGCACGGTGCTGACCAAGGCCCTGGGCAGCGACCGCGCCGCCGGGCTGATCGAGGACATCCTGGAGGCCGGCGAAGGCGCCAGCGGCATCGACGCGCTGAACTGGCTGGACCCGCATACCGTGGCCGAGCTGATCGGCGACGAGCACCCGCAGATCATCGCGACCATCCTGGTGCACCTGGAACGCGACCGCGCCGCCGGCGTGCTGGCGCTGCTGACCGACCGCCTGCGCAACGATGTCATGCTGCGCATCGCCACGTTCGGCGGCGTGCAGCCGGCCGCGCTGTCGGAACTGACCGACGTGCTCAATACCGTGCTGGCCGGCCAGGGCGCCAAGCGCAGCAAGATGGGCGGGGTGCGCACGGCGGCCGAGATCCTGAACATGATGAGCTCGGCCGACGAAGAGGCCGTGGTGGAAAGCCTGCGCGAGCGCGACAACGACCTGGCCCAGAAGATCATCGACGAGATGTTCGTCTTCGACAACCTGATCGACGTCGAGGACCGCGCGCTGCAACTCATCTTGAAGGAAATCGACAACGACAGCCTGATGGTGGCCCTGAAGGGGGCGTCGGAGGAACTGCGCGCCAAGTTCCTGCGCAACATGTCCAGCCGCGCCGCCGACATCCTGCGCGAAGACCTGGAGGCCCAGGGCCCGATCCGCATGTCCAAGGTCGAGTCCGAGCAGAAGAAGATCCTGCAGATCGCCCGCCGCCTGGCCGAAAGCGGCCAGATCGTGCTGGGCAACCAGGGCGACGACGCCTATGTCTGAGGGGAAAACCCTTCCCCGAAACGCGGGGGGCATCACCGGCGCCGGCGCCCTGCCCCGCACCGCCTGGCGGCGCTGGCAGATGTCGTCGTTCGACCTGCCGGTGGAAGACGCCATCGAGATCGTGACGCCGCAGCCCGAACCCGACCCCGGGCCGGACCCCGAAGAACTGCTGCGCGAAGCGCGCGCCCAGGCCGAGGCGGCCGGACGCCGCGAGGGCCTGCAGCAGGGCCGGGAACAAGGATTGCACGAAGGCCGCCAGACTGGCCACGCCGAGGGGCTGGCGGCCGGCCGCGAAGCCGGCTACCAGGAAGGCCTGGCGCAAGGCCGCGAGCAGGCTCGCCAGGAAGCGCTGCAACTGCACGCGCTGGCCGAATCCTGCGGCGCCTCGCTGGCGGAGCTGGAAGCCCGGATGGGCCAGGCGCTGCTGACTCTGGCCCTGGATATCGCCGGGCAGATCCTGCGCACGACCCTGGCCGAGCAGCCCGAGAGCATGCTGGCCGCCGTGCGCGAAGTCCTGCACATCAATCCCGCCGCGACCGGC
>Ga0182741_1002675_pt1 | contig 20293 bp, 19 predicted proteins | sample eDN5th37CBELigOP_FD_128874 | JGI IMG/M metagenome (GOLD analysis project Ga0182741, IMG submission 128874) | Enriched Organic Plus compost microbial communities from Emeryville, California, USA - eDNA 5th pass 37_C BE-Lig OP (version 2) (version 2) ... | reverse complement strand
TACCGGTTCGCCGCCGTCACGAGACAGCAGCCACCTAGAGAGTTCGGGCCAATATGACCAGTTTCCCGCCCCGCCATCGTGTCGCCAGACCCGCCGCGCTCACCCTGCTCATGGCCTTCGGCCTGACGCTTGCCGGGTGTGGTGGTGAGAGCAGTGACGCCAACCGTTCGTCGACCACGCCGACCGTTACCGTGCGCGTGAACACGCCGGAGTTGATCGCTCAGGAGTCGGCCGAGAACTACGACGACAACGTCAACGGCCTGATCACCGGCCGCACCCTCAAGCGCTGGATCAGCGATTGGGAGCGCAATCGCCCGGCCGGCATCACCGGTAAGCTGGTTATTCTGCAGCAGACCCGCGGCCCGGCCGGCTACGAGTTCATCAAGCCGGACAACCGCAATGTCTTCACCTACCTGGAGAACGGCTGGCGCGAGGCGCGCTTCAACGGCGTCACCGAGATTGCCGGCATCGTCCTGTCCGGTCCCAGCATCGACCGCTTGATCCGCAAGTACGGCATCGACGTCGAGCGCGATCTGATCGTCTGCGCCCAGGGTACCGGCGGCAACGCTTCCATGGACCAGGGCCGCTGCTGGTACACCTTCCGCTACTGGGGCGTGGACGCCAAGAACCTGGCCGTGCTCGACGGCGGCAACAATCACCTGAGCGGCGACTGGAGCGCGAGCGACTTCACCACCGTCGCCTTCAGCGAGGCCGTGCCGAACCAGCCCAGCCCGATCATCAACAAGCAGGTCAGCAGCGTGAAGGATCTGCCGGTGGATAACACCATCCTGCAGGCCACGCTGGAGGACGTGATCAACGTGCTGCCGGTACGCGACGAGAACGTCCTCGATGATGGCGTGTTCCTCTGGGACGGCCGCAGCCGCGAGCAGTACAGCGCCGGCGAGACCTCCGAGGCCGGCACCCCGCTGGCGAACCGCTACAGCTCGTTCCAGAACGGCGGCAGCCGGCAAAGTCACCAGCGCGGCGCGCTGCAACTGAACTGGACCAACCTGATCGACCTGTCCACCGGCCGTTACAAGTCCAAGGCCGAACTGCGCGCCTATCTCAACGGCGAGCTCGACGCCGACGGCCGCGGTTTCGTCGACGGCAGCTACCAGCCGGTCGGCGTGGGCCGGGCTTACCAGCCGGGCGACACCGTTTATCTGTGGTGCGAGACCTCCGCGCGCGCGGCCGTTTCCACCATCACCACCGCCGTGATCCTGGGCCTGCCGACCCGGCTCTACGACGCCGCCAACATCGAGTGGAACTCGCTCACTGGCGGCATCCTGGACCGCAACGGCGTGGAGGTGCTGCCGGCCGATTCGCCCTGGCGCACCGACGTGCTGTCGGCGCCGTACTTCCCCAACCAGCAGGCGAACATCGCGCCCCGCAATGCCTGGTCCGACCCGGAGAATCCGGCGGCCACCAGCGCGCCGCGCATCATCGATCCGTACGGCACCAGCACCGACCGCGTGATCCGCGAGGACAAGGCCTACAAGGCCCCGCCGGCCAGCGGCGGCGGCAACGGCGGCGGTTCCGACGCGGGCTCCGGTTCCGGCTCGGGCTCCGGCGGTTCCGGCAGCGGTCCGGTGCTGCCGCCCAATCCGTGCGGCGGCTAAGCAGCGGCACAACGAGTTCGGACGCCGCCAGGGAGGGTTCGCCAGGGATGGCGACGGCGGCCGGCCTGTTCATCCCGATGGAGTGAATCGTCTTGCGGACTTCCCAGCTCGGTGCGTTGAGCGCCGCCTTGCTCCTGCTCGCCGGCGTCGCCGCGGCGGCCGACGTTCCGACGCCGCCGGCGTCAGCGCCGGAAACGGTCAGCGGACCCAGCGACCGGGCCGAGCGCGCCGGCGAGGCGACGACCGCGTCGAGCCGCAAGGGCCGGCTGCGCTTTCGCGACGGCCCGGTCTGCATCTGCAACGACGGTCTGTCCGAGCGCGATATCCGCGACGGCGGCGCCCAGCGGCGCTAAGCCGCACGCATCACCGAATAGAAAAGGCATGACATCGTGAATACCAATCGACCCGCTCTACTCGTGACCCTGAAGAACGCCGCCGTGGTCGGCGCCCGCGCTGTTTCGCTGTGGCTGGCGCTGTTGCTGCTCGGCGTGGTGCTGGCGCTGGGCAGCCCCTACCGGGCGACCGGCGTGGACGACGATGCGCTGGCCGGCGCCGACGATGCCGGTTGGGGCGCCGAGGCGCTGAGCGACGTCGGCGGCGCCGCGGCGTTTTCGCCGGTGCCGCTGGCCAACGCCTGCGGTTTGGGCGCCTCCAGCTGCTTCCGCTGCCATAACGGCAAGCGCGCCGAGGCGCCGGCCAGCAATCCGGACACCGCGCCCTGGCACCAGCAGCACGCTAGCGTGAACTACTCCTGCGCCGGCTGCCATCAGGGCAATCCGCGCATTCTCAAGCAGGAGATCGCGCACAAGAACCTGCTCGCCAATCCGGTCTCGGAGCCCACCCAGGCTTGCGCCGGCTGCCACGTCGCCGGCGAGGTCGACGGCCTCGCCGAGCGTTACCGGAAAGTCCTCGGCAACTGATCACCAGGAATAGCAACCGTGCATACCCAGAATAATCGGCAGATCCTACGTCCGCGGCGGCTGGCCGCGGTCGCGGCGCTGGCCGCCGGCCTGGCCGGCACCGCTCAGGCGGCGCCGTCCATCGAGTTCGGCGACGAGGGCTTCATCCAGTTCAACTACTCGCTGCAGGTGTGGGCGCAGAACCGCAGCTACACCTCGTCCACGCACGACGGCAGCTCCACCGATGTGTTCCTGCGCCGCAACCGCATCACCCTGAGCGGCCAGTACAACGACCTCATCGGCTTCTATGCCCAGCTCGAATCCGGCAACGACAGCAAGGGCGGCAACGACGACCGCGAGGTCTACTACCGCGACGCCTACGTCACGTTCGACTACTCGGACGAGGCGCGCTTCATCGTCGGCCGCTTCAAGAACACCTTCTCGCGCGAGAACCTCGAAGCCTGCCTGGAGCCGCTCACCCTGGACCGCGGCGATATCTCCTACACGCCGTTCGGCGGCAGCCGCGACACCGGCGCGGTGATCTGGGGCAATCTGCGCGACGCCGCCTTCCAGTACCGGCTGATGGTGGCCGACGGCCGCGAGGGCAGCGAGGTGCCGAAGGACTCGCCGCGCATCACCGCGCGCGTGCACTGGAGCGCGCTCGATCCGGAGTACGACTACGGCTACCGCGGCACCTACCTGGGGACCCGCAAGATCTTCACCGTCGGTCTGGCAGCCGACTACCAGGCCGACGTGGCCTACGCCGACTACCCGAACAAGCGCGACGCCAAGGACTACCGTGCCTGGACCGCGGACGTGTTCTTCGAGTATCCGCTCAAGAGCGGCACCTACACCTTCTCCAGCGCCTACTTCGACTACGACCTCGGTAACGCCATCAACGGCTCGCCCGATCCGAGCCTGCCGGTGACCACGGAGATCGAGGGCTTCTACGTCAAGGCCGGCTATCTGTTCCCGCAGCCGGTCGGACCGGGCCGCCTGCAGCTGTTCGCGCGCCACGACGGCATCGACTACAACCTCGCCGGCGGCGCCCTGGATCGGCGCGTCAACAGCTTCGGCCTCAACTACTACCTCGACGGCCAGAAGCTGAAGCTGACCCTGGAGCACCAGCGGCACGACTACGCCAACCCGAACCCGGCGACGCCGGCGCTGCAGGACAACCACATCACCACGCTGGGCTTCCAGTTCATCCTGTAGCCGCGGGGGGAGTCGCTCCATGTCACAGTCGTCAACGGCCGTTGCGGCCGCGGCGGGCGGTGTCGCCCGCCGCGGCGGTTTGCTTCCGGCCACGCTGATCGTCGGCGTGCTGCTGATCGCCTCGTCGATCTACCTGTCGATCGACAGCCGCTTCGTCTATCTGCTGGTCTATACCTGGTTCGGCGTCATCTACGGCGTGCTGCTGCAGTACGGCCGCTTCTGCATGGCCTCGGCGGTGCGCGACCTGTTCGCCGTCGGCGTGCCGCGCATGGCGGTGGGCGTGATGATCGCGATCGTGCTGTACGCGCTGATCTCGGCGCTGATCCAAGCGGCGGGCTTCAACAGCTTCCACGCGCACCCGCTGGGCTGGCACGTGCCGATCGGCGGCGCGATCTTCGGCCTGGGCATGGTGTTCGCCGGCGGCTGCGCCTCCAGCTCGCTGTACAAGACCGGCGAGGGCAACCTCAACGGCGTGCTGGTGCTGTTCGCCATCTCCTTCTCCCAGGCCTGGCTGGTCAGCGCCGGCGGCTGGCTCGACGCTCTGGTGCCGGCGAGCTGGACCGAGACCGCCGCCGCCACCGACATGCCGGAGGAGCTGAGCATCACCCAAGGCTGGTTCGACCAGTTCACCGCCGGCTATCTGTGGGAGCTGTCCGGCACCACCGTGGCCGACTATCTGAACCTGCCGCCGACCTTGACCAGCTACCTGCTGGGCAATGCGCTGCTGGTGGCGGTGCTGCCGGCGCTGGTCATCCTGCTGCTGCTGTACGCGTTCAACTACCGGCGCATCCATCTGCGCGAGCGCCCCGGCGCCGCCGGCAAGCTCGGCTACGAGCTGCGCGGCGTGTGGTCGATGCTCAAGCAGTCGCGCAACACCGCGCTGGCCGGCCTCGGCCTGGGCGTGTTCGCCGGCCTGCAGATGCTGGTCACCGGCGAACTGCGCGAGCACTACCAGATCTTCAACTTCGGCGAGCTGCTGGCGCAGATGGGCTTCAGCGAGGGCTTGTCGCTGCAGGACAGCGTGTTCGATCCGGGCTACTGGTACATCACCACCCAGGAAGCGCAGTGGGGCGGCTGGCTGCTGAGCAAGCTCGGCCTGACCATGGACGACAACATCTTCTTCGGCCTGGAGAACGGCTTGCCCAATCCGTTGCTGAACGCGCCCGGCATGATGTCGATCGGCATCATCCTCGGCGCGGCGATCCTGGCCAACCTCACCGGCGAGTTCAAATGGAAGCTGCCGAACCTGGAGACGGCGTCGCTGGCGCTGGTCGGCGGCGCGCTGATGGGTATCGGTTCGCGCATCGGCATGGGGTGTAACATCGGCGCCTTCTTCGCCACCGTCACCAACGGCGACATCAGCGGCTGGGTGTTCCTGGCCGGCATGACCGTGGGTGGCTGGGTGTCGGTGAAGCTGATCAAGCGCTGGATCGAGTGGCGCATCGCCCGCAGCGGCGTCGATTTCTAAAGCGAGAGGTAACGCGACATGGCTATCAAACTCAAGGAAACCGTGACCTTCGAGAAGACCGGCGACGGCGCCTACCGGCTCGACGTCACCGGCTACGGCTGCCCGCACGTGCAGATCTACACCGAGAAGGCGCTGAAGAAGCTCGGCAGCGGCGAGCAGCTGACCGTGGTGTTCGACAACCCGTCGTCGGGCGAGTCGATCACCTACCTGTGCACCGCCGGCGGCGATGAGCTGCTGGAGAAGCAGGAGCAGAACGGCACCTTCACCTGGAAGATCCGGCGCGCCTGATGCGTCTCGGCAAACGCTGGCTGCTGGCCGCGGCGGCGCTGCTCGCCGCGGTCGCGGCGGTGGTCGCGCTGTGGCCGGCGCCGACGCCGGATCCGGCCCAGTTCCTGGCCCAGCACTGGCAGCGGCCGCTGCCGCCGCAGGGGCCGCCGCCGGCCGCCTTCTCGGCGCTGGAGGCATCGCTCGACCCCGCCGCCTGCGGCCAGTGTCACGCCAGCCAGTACGCCGATTGGCGCGGCAGCCTGCACAGCCGCAGCATGACCGCCGGCATCCTCTGGCAGCTGCGGCTGCTGCCGCAGGCCGAGGCTAACCAATGCCTGGACTGCCACGCGCCGTTGGCCGAGCAGAAGGCGCTGCTGGCGCGGGAGCACGGCTGGACCGGCGCGCCCGCGCAGCCGCCGCCCGCCTACGTGCCGACGGATCTGGGGCATGCCGGTCTCACCTGCGCCGGCTGCCATGTGCGCCGCCACCAGCGGTTCGGGCCGCCGCCGCGGCCGGGCATCGATCCGGCCGGCGCGCCGCACGGCGGTTTCACGGTCGCCGCCGCTTTCGAGGACAGCCGCTTCTGCGCCGGCTGCCATCAGTTCCCAGCCGATGGTCCGCGTACCGCCGGCAAGCTGCGCGAGGACACCTACGAGCAGTGGCGGGCCAGCGAGTTCGCCGCGCGCGGCGTAAGCTGCCAGTCCTGTCACATGCCGGAGCGGCGCCACCTCTGGCGCGGGGTGCACACGCCGGAGATGGTCGGCGCGGCCCTGAGCCCGGCGCTGGAGATCCGCGACGGCGTGGCCCGGGCCAGGCTGACCAACAGCGGCGCCGGCCATTACTTCCCGACTTACATGGTGCCCAAGGTGTATGTCCGGCTGGTGCTGGTCGGCGCCGACGGCGAGCGCGTGCTGAGCGAGCGGATCCTCGGCTGGCAGGTCGATGTCAGCTTGCAGCACGAGGCCTTCGATACCCGCCTGGCGCCCGGCGCCAGCATCGCGCTGGAGGCGGCGTTGCCCGCCGAAGCCGATCCGTCGGCGCGGGTGGAGCTGCGGGTGTCGGTGGCGCCGCGCGAGCACTACGAGCGCACCTTCCAGTCGGTGCTCGATCAGGCCGACAAGCTCGATCGGAACACCTTGGAGCTGCTCAGGCAAGCCTACGACGAGGCGCGCGCCAGCCGTTTCGAGGCGCTGCGCCTGAGCGTTCCGCTCAACCCCGATTCGGAGACCGTTCGATGAAGTCCCTGCATGCGCCCTGCTGTGTGCTCGCGCTCGGCCTGTTGTTGACCGCCTGTGGCGGTGGCGGCGGAGGAGGCGGTGGCGGTGGCGACACCATGCCGCCGCCGGTGGTGGAAACGCCGTCCGGCTGCGGCGAGGGCGCATCGCTGCTGGCCTGCTACGCCGGCAGCTACGAACCGCGCAACGTCTATCTCGGCGCCGAGCCGGCGTGGAGCCAATTGATCGTCGGCGCCGACGGCGGCGCCAGCTTCCAGGGCGAGGAGGCGCTGTCGTTCGCCGCCGCCGACATCGTCGACGTCGCCGACCGCCGGGCCAGCGACGGTTCGATCGTGGTCCGCGTCGACGGAGGGCGCGAATACCGCTTCGTGGTCGGCAGCGACGGCACGCTCTACGACGTCGAGTACGACAATTCGGTCGCGCGCGCCGGTATCACCGTCGCCGATCTGCCGGCCTGGCGGCAAAGCGCGAGCCTGAGCCACGGCATCAAGGGCACGGTGGCGGGGCGCAACTACGCGATCTACGTCGACCCCGACGCCGCCGAGGCGTCCTACGCCGACGCCCGCGGCCTGCACATCGCCGCCTTCGAGGCCGACGGCGCGACCGGTTGGCGTCTGCATATCGACGGCTTCGCCGCCGGGGATTTTCCGCGCAGCTACCCGTGCCGCGCGCAGCCGTCCGCCACCACCTCGCTCGAGTTCGTGGCGCCGGGCCTGGCGCTGTCCGGCGCCACGCCGGGGCGCTGCCGCATCGACATCAGCTATATCGAGTACCTGACGCCGAACGACCCGCGCACGCCGATCGACTACATCGATGGTCGCTTCGTCGCCGAGCTGCAGGGCGAAACGCCGTCGACCCCGGTGCGGGTGGTCGACGGCTTGTTCCGGTTCGACGTGAACTGAGCTGGGTAGCCGCCACGTCGCCGGCGGCCATTGGCGGTCCGTGGTGTGGGGAGGCGACCGGCAGGGACGGTCAGTGTCGTCATGCCCGCAACAAGCTTGCCCTCGCGAAAGCGGGGGCGGGCATCCAGATCTCCAGGAATAACCACTAGCGCTGTCCGCGGCCCCACCCGTGCTGCAGAAGCCGTCCAGCGGCACAAAGCTTCTTGTCGGTCATTTAGTTGCGCTTCGCGGTTTATTTATCCCCCTCTCCCTAGCCCTCCCCGTGAGGGGGCGTAAGGGCTGAACGCCGCGCCTAGCTCCAGCTACGGCAGCTCGGCTCGGCCGCCTGCCGGCCGTTACGCCGCCGCGAACCACTCGGTGATGGCCGCCAGCACCTCCGTCGGCGCTTCCCGTTGCGGGAAGTGGCCGACGCCCGGCAGCACCAGGCGGCGCAGGCCGGCGACGAAGTGATGCTCGCGCCCGGCCGAGGTGGACGGGTCGTTGCAGGCGTCGTCGGCGCCGTGCAGCACCAACGTGGGAACCCGGATGGGCGGCTCCGCGCTCAGCGCGCGCTCCAGCGCGTAGTAGCGGCTGTCGCCCGCCGCCAGCCCCCAGCGCTGGCGATAGGAGTGCAGGGTCACCTCCAGCCAGTCCGGGTTGTCGAAGGCCTGAGCGGCCCGCTCGAAGGTGGCGTCGTCGAAGCGCCAATCCGGCGCCCAGGCCTGCCAGAGGTAGCGGCAGAAGGCGCGGCGGTCGGCGGCCAGCGCCTGTTCGCCCTGCGGCGTGTTGAAGAACCACTGGTACCAGTAGTTCTGCGCCTGCCGCAAAGAGAGACCGTTGCCGCGCCCGTAACCCACCGACAACGCCGCGCAGCGCCGCAGCAGTTCCGGCGCCTGGCTGGCGATGATGTAGGTGCAGCGCGCCCCCCAGTCGTGCCCGATCAGGAACACCCGCTCCTGCGTGACGGCGCGGATGAACTCGATGATGTCGGTGGCGATGGCGCCAAGCTGGCCGCTGCGCGGCCCGCCGGGCTGCAGGATCCGGGTCGGGCCGAAGCCGCGCAGGTAGGGTCTGAGCGTGCGGTAGCCGGCGGCGTGCAGGCCCGGCAGCAGTTGGTCCCAGGTGTCGGGAGCGTCCGGCCAGCCGTGTAGCAGCACCACGGGCCGGCCATCGGCCGGCCCGTCGTCGTGGTAGTGGAGCTCCAGCTCCCGGGTGCGAAGCGAGGCGAGCATGGCGGACTAGGTGCCGTAGGTCGCTTGCGGACGGCGCTTGTCGGCGCCCACCAGGCTGAGCAGGTTGACCGTTTCGCGCGCCACGCCGCGGGCGTCGAAGGTCACGCGCCGGTTGACGCGCCGGTGCGGCCAGTAGTCGGCCGAGGCGTAGTGCTGGGTGGTGCGGTTGTCCCAGACGGCGATGCCGTTGCGTTCCCACTTGTGGGAGTAGATGAACTCCGGCTGCTTGATCCAGGTGGTGAGCAGGTTGAGGATGCTGCGGCTCTCCAGCCCGGACACGCCGTCGATCTTCTTGGTGAAGGTCTCGTTGACGAACAGCGCTTCCTTGCCGGAATCCGGATGGACCAGCACCACCGGGTGCGACACCGGCTTGAAGCGGCGCAGGGTGTTGAACAGCACCTCTTCGCCCAGCCCTTCGACGTAGTTGCGCCAGTTGCTCACTTCCCAGGTATGGGTGGCGGTGAGGCCGCGCAGGTAGTCCTTGAGGCCCGGCGACAGCGCCGCGAACGCCTTGCTCATGCTGGCCCATACCGTGTTGCCGCCGACCTCCGGGCCTTCGCTGATCTGGATCACCGTACCCGCCGGCGGCTCGGCCAGCCAACTCAGGTCGCTGTGCCAGTGGTCGATGGCCGGCGGCCGCTTGGCGTCGGTCTCGATCACCTCGATTTGGCTGTGCTCCTTGCTGCGCTCGAAGAACGCGCCCGGCGACACCGGGCCGAACGCCGAGGCCAGGTCCAGGTGCTGCTCCGGGGTCAGCTCCTGCGGCGGCAGCAGCAGCACTTCGAAGTCCAGCAGCGCCTGATACAGCTCGTCCTTGACCTCCTGCGACAGCGGCCGGCTCAGGTCGACACCCTCGATGTAGGAGGCGAAGTTCGGCAGTTGCGGGCGGGGCTTGATCAGCTTGTAACGGCTGTCGATGTCGACGGTGTATTGGGTGGATTTGGCGGTCAGATGCGAAGTCATGTCGGTATTCCTCGAATGTTCGTGCGACGTTGCGAAACGCGAAGGGTCAGGCGTGGCGTTCCCAATGCACCAGGTGGCGTTGCAGTGCGTTGAGGGCGAAGTTGAGCAGCAGGCCGATCACGCCGATGCAGGCGATGCCTATGAACACGACCGGGATGCGGAACATCTGAGCGGCGTCGGAGATCATGAAGCCGATGCCGCGCTGGGCGCCGACCAGCTCGGCCGCGACCACCACCGCCCAGCTCAGCGCCATGGCCACCTTCAGGCCGGTGAAGATCTGCGGCACCGCCGCCGGTACGATCACCCGCCAGAAGATCTGGCGCTGGCTCAGGCCCATGGAGTGCGCGGCGCGCAGATAGGCGTCGGGCACGCCGGCGGCGCCGGCATGGGCGTTGACCTGGGCGTAGTTGAAGGCGGTGAAGGCGATCAGCACGATCTTGCCGGTCTCGCCCAGGCCGAAGTACAGCACCGCCATCGGAATGAAGGCGATCGGCGGAATCGGCCGCAGGAACGCCACCAGCGGCTCCAGCACGGCGCCGGCGGTGCGGCTGTGGCCGGTGAACAGGCCCAGCGGCACGCCGAGCAGGACGCCGACGGCGAAGCCGCTCAGGGTCCGCCACAGGCTGATGCCGATGTGCTCGTACAGCGGCGCGCCGCGGTAGCCGCGCTCGATCAGGGTCAGCAACTCGCCGCCGAGCCGCTGCGGGCTCGGCAGATAGGTTTCGGAGAACCAGCCCAGGTTGGTGACCAGGGTCCAGGCCGCGGCGACCACGCTCAGGCCGAGCAACGACCAGGCCCAGGCTGGCGGCGCGGCGAGCCGGACTGGAAGCGCGCGGCTCATGACCGGTCCGCCTTGGCCTTGTCGGCGCCGGCCTGCGCTTGGTTGCGGCGCTCGACGTAGGCGCGGATGTAGGACGGGTCGATGGAGGCGTTGATCCGTTCCCAGCTCAGCGGCGCGCCCAGCGTGCCGGCCTCGTGCAGCAGCTCGCCGGCCAGGTGCAGCTTGGCCGCCAGGCCGCCGCGCTCCGCTACCAGCGAATAGGGCGAGTCGGCCGACAGTTCCTGCTCGAAGCGCGGCATGTTCTTGCCCCAGGTGCGCTCGAACAGCACCTTGGCGGCCTGTTCGCTGATGGCCAGGCGGTCGACCAGGGCGTTGATCGCCAGCTGCGGGTCGCGCTCGATCGCCGCCAGCGCTTCGGCGCGGATCTCCACCAGCTTGGCCGGTACTTCCGGATGCTTGGCGAAGAACTCGCTGCGGCCGCCGACCAGGGACGGGCAGACGCCGCCGCCCGGCGCGAAGTCCTCGTCCCAGTTCGCCAGCTTCAGCCCCTGCTCGGTCAGCGTCTGGGCGTAGGGACCCCAGGTCAGGCCGGCGTCGATGCTGCTGCTGCGGAAGGCATTGGCGTACAGCGGCGGCGGGATATTCACCACCTTCAGGCTGTCGTACGGCACGCCGGCCTTGCGAGCGGCCAGCGCCAGGGCGGTTTGGGCGCAGGTGCCGGGCGCGGCGGCGATGGCCTTGCCCTTGCCGAGGTCACGGTAGTCGCTGATGCCGGACTTGGGGTCGACCACCAGGCCGGCGCCGGCGGCGGTGTTGGTCTCCCAGCCGATGAATTTCAGCGGAATGTTCTGGCCGAGCGCGAACACGGTGGCGAGGCCGGTGGTGACCACGTCGATGTCGCCGCTCTTCAGTCCGGCCAGCAGTGGCGCGCCGGTGGGGAACCAGAAGAACTCCGGTGCCAGGCCGTGCTTCTCGAACAGCTTGAGGTCGATGGCGACGTACAGCGGGTAGTAGTCGGCGGTGGGCGCGCCCCATTTGAACTTCAGCGGTGCCGGCGCCTTGTCGGCGACGGCGGTGCCGCCGGTCAGCAGCGACAGCGCCAGGCCGGTGGCGGCCAGCAGGGAACGGCGCAGTGGTTTGGTAGAGGTCCGGACAGCGTTGGACACGTTGATCACCTTCATTTATTCGGGAATTGGGAGACCAGACCGAGCCGCGCCTCGCGCTGGACGGCGTCCAGCAGTTGCGCCTGCAGCTCGATGAACAGCGGGTTGGTGAAGAAGGAACGGTCGCGCGGCTTCGGTGCCGGCACGGCCACGTCGAGCTTGACCCGGCCGGGGCGGCCCAGGACCACCACCCGGTCGGAGATGAACACCGCCTCGCCCACGTCGTGGGTGATGAACAGCACCGTCGGCCGGAACTCGCTCCACAGGTCCAGCAGCAGCTCCTGCATGACCAGCCGGGTCTGGTAGTCGAGCGCGCCGAACGGCTCGTCCATCAGCAGGATGTCGGGTTGGGCGATCAGGGCGCGGGCGATCTGCACGCGCTGCCGCATGCCGCCGGAGAGCTGGTACGGATAGCGCCGGGCGGCGTTGGCCAAGCCGACCCGCGCCAGCAGTTGATGGGCCCGGTCGAGGTAATCGGCGGGCTTGGCGCCGCGGCACTTCAGGCCGAGGGTGACGTTGTCGATCACCCGCAACCAGGGGAACAGCGCCGGCTGCTGGAACACCACGGCCCGATCCATTCCCGGGCCGGTGACCGGCCGGCTGTCGATCAACACCTCGCCCGAGGTGGCGGTCTCGAAGCCGGCGATCAGATTGAGCGCCGACGACTTGCCGCAGCCGGTCGGTCCGAGCACGGACACGATCTCGCCGGGGGCGATGGCGAGCTGCAGCCCCTCGATCGCGAGCACCGCGTCCGCTTTGCCGGCCGTGCCGTAGCGCTTGCTGACGGCGCGAAACTCGACTCGCGGCGTCGCCGGCGCGTGCTGCGCGGCGGGCGCGATGTCGATGTGCTTGAGTGCTTGGTACATAACGGTCTCGACAGCGGTGTCAGGGGGTGCCGGGCCGCGCGTGGGCACGACCGGCGATGAGATGCTTATTTTCTGTCGTCATATTCATGTGCGACCTATATTCGAATTGGGAATATGCGATCTTCTGCAAGGGCTGTGCCATGCACTAAGTAGCGGGCTATGTGCTTGTGCCTATGAGCGCTTGGCACCGAAATCTGCGGAGAGAGGTCAGGAAATGTGACGGCCGTGCCCAGGAACGGCCTTTCCTTGATATATGACGGCTGAGCGTGACGGCGCGGCGAGGATCAGCCGGCGCGGTAGCGGGAAGGGAATGATGGCCGGGCGCGGCGCGCCCTGCGTTCAGTCGCCGACCGGTGTCGGTCCGGCGTTCCTCCGGCCGACCAGCTCGCGGGCCAGGAACAGCGCCGCTAGGGTGCGGGCCTCGGACAGCTCGCGGGTAGCCAATACCTGCTCCAGCCGCTGCGACGGCCACAGCACCACTTCCACCGGCTCCGGTTCGTCGCCCTGCAGCCGTTGCGGGTAGAGCTCGGTGGCTAGCACCACTTCGGCGCGGTAGCCGAGGATGCCCGGGGCCAGCGATAGGGTATGCAGCGGTTCCAGGCGGCGCGCGCCGAAGCCGATCTCTTCCATGAGTTCGCGATTGGCGGCTTCCACCGCGGTCTCGCCCGGCTCGATGCGGCCCATGGGTAGGCCCAGTTCGTAGCGCTCCAGCCCGACGGCGTATTCGCGCACCAGCACGAAGGTGGACGGATCGAGCATGGGCACGACGATGACCGTGCCCGCCGTCGCGCCGCCGGCCACCCGCTCGAACTCGCGTTCGGTGCCATTGGCGAAGCGCAGCTGCACCGCCTCGATGTGGAACAATCGCGAGCGCGCGGCGGTGCGGACGCTGACGATCTCCGGTGCGCGCCGCCGGTGTTTCATGCTCATCCCCGTGTCTGCCCCGCCAGGCTGCGCGGTAGCGCCGCCGCCGCGGGCAGGCCGGCGGCCCGGGGCAGGGCGCGGCCGAGCTGCTCCAACTGGCCGCGGACGCGTTCGCTGACGACGCCATCCTGGTAGTCGCGTCCTTCCAGGTAGACGCTGCCGGGCAGCAGTTGGGCGTTGAACCAAGCCAGCACCGGGCGCAGTCCGGTGTCGATGGCGAGGTAGTGGTGGGCGGTGGCGCCGGTGGCGATCAGCCCCACCGGCTTGCCCTCGAGGCTCTCCAGCGGGATTAGGTCGAGCAGGTTCTTGAGCGCGCCGGTATAGGTGCCGCGGTAGATTGGCGAGCCGATCAGGAACAGGTCGCCGGCGGCGACGCGCGCCAGTACCGCCGGCGTGTCGTCCTCCAGGTTCTCCGCCGGCCGGCCGTCGGCGAACGACAGCCGCAGTTCGGACAGGTCGATGATGTCGATCGCCAGCCCCGGCTGCGCCTGCGCGGCGGCCTCGGCGGCCAGCTCCACCGCCCGACGGGTGCGGCCGCTGCGGGCGGCGCTGCCGACTATGCCTACCAGTCTCATCCCACTCTCCTTATCGCTTCCTGTTCCAGGTGTTGCAGGCGGTGGAACCCGCCTTGGTGATGGATTAGCGGGCGAACGGCCGGGAACGTCGCGGTCCAGCCGATGCGGCCGATGTAGATGACGTGGTCGCCGGCGTCGATCCGCTGCTCCAGCGCGGCTTCGATGAAGGCCGCCGCGCCTTGGAAGAAGGTCGCGCCGGCCGGGCCGTGGCGCAGCGGCAGATCGTCGAAGCGGTAGCGCTCCGGGCTCTTGCCGGCGAAGCGTGTGGCCAGCCGGACCTGGTCCTCGCCCAGCAGCGTGATGCCGAAGCCGGCGGCGGTGGCGAGCGCGCTGTGGGTATCGCTGCCGCGGTTGACGCAGACCAGGATCAGCGGCGGTTCCAGCGAAACCGGCGTGAACGAGGTGGCGGTCATGGCGTGCGCGCGGCCGTCGGCGGCGCGGACGGTTACCACCGCCACGCCGGCGGCGAGTTGGCGCATGGTGGCGCGGAACTGGGGGGCGTCGATCATGGCTGGCGATCCGTTGTGTTGCGCAAGAGTTGGGCGGATAACCGCCCCCGGTAGGGGTGGGATGGTGCAATCCGTATGCCAAAGCCGGGACGCTTAGAACTGGCGCGAATAAGCAGGCCGGTGGCGGGTGCGCCATCTATCGAAGCTGTGAGCCGTCACGGCCTGCCCTGGAAATGTCCTGAGCCGGCCGTGACGATTCGTCGGGCGCGCCGGCGGCGTCAGTGGCCGTGCAGCACCGTGCGGAAGCCGATGTGCACCGTGCCCACGCCCGCCTCGTGCTGGTGCCGCGCCTCGCGGCGGTAGCGCTGGCAGTAGTTGGCCGCGCACAGCCAGCTGCCGCCCTTGATCAAGCCCTCGCCGCGCGCGGTGACGCCGGCCATGGCCGCCGACACATTGCCGTGACCGTGCCACTGCGTGCGCCCGTCCCAGTCGTCGCTGGTCCACTCCCAGACGTTGCCGACGGTGTCGAACAGTCCCTGCGCGTTGGCCGGGTAGCAGCCCACCGGCGCCAGGCCGTGGAAGCCGTCCTCGGCTTCGTCGCGCAGCGGGAACAGCCCTTGCCAGAAGTTTGCGATCGGCCGGCCGTCGGCGTCGCGGCCATCGTCGCGGCCGTCGTCGCGCGCGCCGGCTTCCCACTCCGCTTCGCTGGGCAGGCGTCGCCCCAGCCAGGCGGCGTAGGCCTCGGCGTCGGCGCGGGTGACCATGGTCACCGGTTCGTTCGGCGCCGCCGGCGGGCCGTCGGCGCCGCGCGGCCGGCGCCAGTTGGCGTCGGCGCGCGGCTGCCACCATACCCGCGGCGACAGCTCGTCCGTGGACGACCGCGGTTGCACGAACACCGCGCCGCCGCCGGCCCGCTCGACCTCGGTGACGTAGCCGGTGGCGGCGACGAAATCGGCGAACTGGGCGGTGGTCACCTCGGTGGCGTCCATCCACAGCTGGCTGCCGTCGGCGAGCCGGATGCGCGCCATGCCCGCGGTGGGCGATTCGCGCCACTGCGGCGGCAAGCCGGAGTAGGCCGCGCATGCCGCCCGATCGCCGAGCGGCAGGGTGGTGGTCGCGGCATCGGTAAGCAGGGTCTGGGTCAGCAGGCCGGCGGCCGCCGCCCCAAGGGCGGCGACGCCGACCGCACCGCGTATGCGGCTGCGCTTCACTCGGCCTCCTCCGGCGGCAGTACCACGCCGAAACGCTGCACGTAGGCATCCCACTCCGCCTTCAGTTCGGCCAGCTTGTCAGGCCGCTCGGCCGCCAGGTCGCGGGTTTCGAAGCGGTCATTGGCCAGGTTGTAGAGCTGCCAGTCGCCGGTGCCCAGCGGCGGTTCGAGGTAGGTGATCTTCCACTCGCCTTTGTAGAGATAGCGGCGGTTGAACTGCTCGCCGGCCCACACCGTGTCGGCGTCGCGCACGTCGGGTACCTGGTTTTCCAGCAGGCCGCGCAGCGAGTAGCCGGTGATGGGGTTGACCTCGCGGCCCTTGTAGTTGCTGCCCGGGTTGGGGATGCCGGCGTAGTCGATGAAGGTCGGCAGCCAGTCCTCGATGGTGGTCAGCGCGTGGATGGGCGGTTGCGGCGAGTGCTGGCCCGGCAGGCGCACGATGGTCGGCACGCGGTGGCCGCCCTCGGTGGGGAAGGCCTTGTAGAAGCGGTTGGGGATGTTGCTGACCTCGGACCAGCCCTGCTTGATGGCGGCGTAGGAGCCGTAACGCCCCAGGTTCTGCAGGCTGTTGTCGTAGCCGTTGCTGCTGCCGAAGTCGGTCGCCTCCGGGCCGTTGTCGGAGTGGAACACGATCAGCGTGTTGTCGTACTGGCCCTTCTGCTTGAGGTAGCGGATCAGCCGGCCGATGTTGTAGTCGAGGTTCTCCACCATGGCGGCGTAGATCTCCATGCGCCGCGCCTCGTCGGCCTTCTGCTCGGCGCTGAGCGCGTGCCACAGCGGATAGCCGCCGGCGTTGCGGCGCCCGGGGTACATCTGCGCCTCCTCGGGAATGTCCGCCGGCGCAGGCAGTTCGGCGTCGGGCGGGACGATCCCCAAGGCCTTCTGGCGCTGGAAGCGGGCGTTGCGGATGGCGTCGTAGCCGACGTCGTAGCGGCCGTGGTAGCGGTCGATGAACTCCGGCGGCGCCTGCAGCGGCCAGTGCGGCGAGGTGTAGGCGGCGAAGGCGAAGAACGGCTTGCCGTCGGCGAGGTTCTCGTCGATGTAGTCGATCAGCCGGTCGGTGTAGAAGTCGGTGGAATAGAACTCCGGCGGCGGCGTCACCGGCTGGCCGTCCTCGCGGTACGGTCCCTTGTTGCCGGGTAGCGGATTTTCCGGACGATCGCCGAAATGGTTGGCGACGCCGCTGAGCAGCACGTAGGAGCGCTCGTAGCCGCGCGACGGGGGCAGCTGGTCGTCCCTGCTGCCGATGTGCCACTTGCCGGCGATGTAGGTGTGGTAGCCGCCGTCGCGCAGCAGTTCGGGCATGTACAGCGAACGTTCGTTCAGATAGCCCTCGTAGCCCGGTTTGCCCTGCTGGTAGGAGGCGATGGACTGGTTGCCGATGCCGGTGAGGTGCTGATCGGTGCCGGCGTGCAGCGTGGCGCGGGTGGGCGCGCAGGAGGTGGAGGTGTGGTGGTTGAGCAGCAGCCGGCCCTCCGCCGCCAGCAGATCGAGGTTGGGCGTGCTGATCTCGCTACCGAAGGCGCCGATGTCGGAGTAGCCGAGGTCGTCGGCGACGATCAGCAGAATGTTGGGGCGCCGTTCCTGCGCGGGGGGCGGGGTAGCGGCGGTTTCCTTGTCGTCGCTGCCGCAGGCGCCGAGCGTAATGGCGGCGAACAGCGCCATGGAGATGGACGCGGTATGGCGGCGCAAGGCGCCGCCCAGGGTTCCGGTTGTCTTGCCTGGTGTCATCGATGGGTTCCGGTTGGTTTCGGCATGGGCGCGGCGCGCTCGCGCCGGCCGTCGCCACGTTGTTGTTGGAATCGCCCGAGGTGCGACCCGCGCGGATCGCACACCGTCACCGGTAGGCCGATGAAGATGGGCAAGGGTTATGCCAATAGTTACTAAGGGCTGTGATGACCTGATTGTTTCGTTACTTATCGGCTGCGAATGCGACCTCATGGCAGGTCGCGGCCGTGACATATCCCAGAATGGCCGGGAACTGGTCCCGGCCCCATGAGCCGTCATGGGCTGGCGGGACCGGTTAGGGTCCCGCGGCTACCGCCGCCTGCCGCAGGCAGGTCGATTCGATCAGGTGTGCACCCAAAAGCCGGTCTGTGTCCGGGGCGGGGCGCGGCTGCCCGTTTTCGAGCAGGACCAGCAGTCCATGTTTCCGCGCCGCCGCGCCCCATTGTTGGTAGTCGGCCGCGGCGCGATCGACGGAGCGCTCAGGGGAAACCCAGTGCACACCGATGTTCTGCAACCGGTCCCAGTCGAGCCTCGTCAGCGGCAGGCCGGCAGCCAGCAGGCGGTAGCCGCGAGCGGCGAAACTGGTTGCGGCCTTGCGTGCGTGGCCGTCGCGCAGCAGGCTCTCGCCCGCCAGGCGCAGTACCACCTGCGCTTGCGTCAGGCCCAGTCGTGTCAGCAGCGTCTCGAAGATCTCGCCGTGACGATCGGGTACCGCATCGATGTGGCGGTGGTGTACGTCGATGACCAGCGGCGTGTCCGAAGCCTGCCCCTGGCTCAGGTGGGCGAGCGCGTGCAGCGTGCGCAGGAAGCGGTCGAGAAAGATCACCTCGTCGGCATCCCAGGCATGTAGATAGAGCGACTCGGGATCGGTTTCGCGTCCGCCTGGCAGTTGTACCCGCGGCCGGGCGCGGACCGCGCTCAGTTCGCCCGAGCCGCTGGCCAGTAGCTGTGTGCGATGAGACGTCACCCGCAGCACGCCGATGTGGGCGATCGGCTCGTTGCCTTCCAGGCGGTAACTCGACCGCTGCCCGAGCCGGGTTTGCGGGCTGAACAGGGCGTGATTGGTGTTGAGGTAGTCGATGACGCGGGCCAGGGGCATGGTGATCTCCTGCGAATACGGCGGTCGAGCGGCGCCTCGTGCCCGACGCTGCCGCTCGGCCGGCGGAGGTGGGGGCATCGCCCCCGCTGGCTCGTCTCGTGCATTGGAATATCACGGCTATCGGCGGCGTGCGGAGGCACGAGTCGACCCGTTGGAGCAAACCCCGTGCCAGGCACTGGACATCGATAACCAATGGGAATAAAAGATCGCTGCTTGATGCGAAAGTTTTTAAGGCAGCGCGCGCGCCAGGAAATTTAAAGGGCCTATGCCGTTAAATATCACGGTTCCGTGAAATAACACGGGGAGTGGAGATGGACCAGGAAAATATCATCCAGGAGCTCTGGCGGGAGGTCAGCGCCCACCTGGAGCTTGCCAGCGCCGTGGATTCGGTCGTCGAACTCCTGCAGCAGGTCATGCCGCTCGCGGGTTTGGAGTTCGAATACGTCGACCGGTCCCGCACCGCGCTGGTGACGGTGGGCAGTAGCCGCGCGCTGGCCCACGGTCGCTACACGGCCTACGCCGAGGCGCCGTTCGCCGCGCTGCTCGGCTGGTGCCAGCGCGGCGAGATTCTTGCCCTGCGGCCGGGCGCTGTATGGCCAGATCCGCTCGCGCCGTTGGCCGGAAGCTATCGCAGCGAATATGTCCTAGTCGGCCCGTTGTGGCGCGACGAAGGTGTTACCTGCGGACTGGTGGTCTTGTCGGCGCGCCCGGGCGAGCGTTTCTCCGCCGAGCACCAGGCGCTGTTCCGCCGCCTGCTGGCGCCCCTGGCGGTGGCGCTGGGCAATGACGCGCACATGCGCGAACTCGCCAGCTTGAGGGCGGCGGCCGAGGCCGACAAGCAGTCGTTGCTGGCGCGCCTGGGCCGCCAGGGGGTGAGCGACGAACTGATCGGCGCCGACGGTGGCTTGCGGCCGGTGCTGGAGCGCGTCGAGCTGGTGGCACGCTCCGATACCTCGGTGCTGCTGCTGGGCGAGACCGGTTCGGGCAAGGAGGTGGTGGCGCGCGCGGTGCACGACCGCTCGCTGCGCGGCCAAGGGCCGTTCATCCGCGTCAACTGCGGCGCTATTCCGCCGGAGCTGATCGACTCGGAGTTGTTCGGTCACGAGAAAGGCAGCTTCACCGGCGCCTCGGGGCAGCGCAAGGGCTGGTTCGAACGCGCCGACGGCGGCACGTTGTTCCTGGACGAGGTAGGCGAACTGACGCCGGCGGCGCAGGTACGGCTGCTGCGCGTGCTGCAGGACGGCACGCTGTATCGGGTCGGCGGCGAAGCGCCGGTGAAGGTCGATGTGCGCATCGTGGCCGCCACCCATCGCGAACTGGCCGCGATGGTGCGGGAAGGCAGCTTCCGGCAGGATCTGTGGTACCGCATCGCGGTGTTTCCCATCGTCATCCCACCTTTGCGCGAGCGGCAGATCGACATCCCGGCGCTGGCACGGCATTTCGCCGTCCGCGCCTCCAGCAAGCTCGGCCTGCCGCTGCAGTTGCCCAACGAGGAGGACATCGCGCTGCTGCGCGCCTACCCGTGGCCGGGCAACGTGCGGGAAATGTCGTCGGTGATCGAGCGCGCGGCGATTCTCGGCAACGGTCGCGGGCTGCAGGTGAGGGCCGCCTTGGGCGTGGTCGGGCCGGCTGAGCAGCCGGCGCCGGCCGGCGCCGGCGCCGCGCCCGCGGCAAGGCCGCAACAGGAAGCGGCGGGGCGCTTCCTTACCTTGGACGAGG
>Ga0182741_1002674_pt1 | contig 20296 bp, 13 predicted proteins | sample eDN5th37CBELigOP_FD_128874 | JGI IMG/M metagenome (GOLD analysis project Ga0182741, IMG submission 128874) | Enriched Organic Plus compost microbial communities from Emeryville, California, USA - eDNA 5th pass 37_C BE-Lig OP (version 2) (version 2) ... | reverse complement strand
GGCGATGCCGCGCCGGGCAAAAACCCAGACGGCGTGTGCCACATTGGTCCCCGTATCCGCGAGAATGCCGATATCGTCGGCGTGGTAATTGGTCCAGGAGCTACCACCTGGCAGGATTGCGTGCCCAAGGATGACGTCGGGGCCGAGGAAGCCGATGTCGTTCAACCATTCGATCGGAGTCCGCCCGTGGCGACGGGTCATTTCGATAAACTCCGGCACCGATTGGGAGGTATGCAGCGCGAGCGGCACTTTCATGTTGGTCGCGGCGTCGCGGGTACGACGCAGCATGGCCTCAGAGGTGGTATCCACCTGATAGGGTGTGAGGAAGCCCTTGATTCGACCGTTGAGAGCGCCGTCATGCGTCTCGATGAATTTTACAGCACGCTCGAAACCTGCGAGGCCGTCATCGGGCAGCCATTCATACTTTACCGTGCGGCCGTCGTCTGTGAGCCAGCGGCCTGAGCGGTGCCCCTGGCCGACATAAGCCCTCAGTCCGGCGCCGCCTGCCAACTCGACGACGTCCTCGCCATAGGCGCCGATTTCCATGATCGTCGTCGTACCGGTCCTGATCAACTCTGGCACTGAAAAGGCGATGCAGGCCCGGCGCATAGCATCGGTAATCGAGATGTCCCGGGCAGTCAGGAACTCAAACAGTCCTGACAGGTAGAACTGCCTAGGCCCACGATCCTCGACGAAACTTTTGTCCAGCGGCGATTCTGACAGGTGGGCATGGGTGTTGATGAAGCCTGGCGTGATAATTTTATCGGGCGCATCCACGACCTCGTCCACGGGACCGGCAAAGGTCTTTCCAACATGGATGATCGTTCCATTTTCCCAGACCACAACGCCATCTCTCAAGTGACGATGCCCGCCATCCTGAAAGCCGATGATGTGGCCGGCCTTGATCATCCTGCGCATAATATCCTCCACCTCATGTCCCTTCATGCATCGCCAAAATTAGCAGGCTTCTTGCGGGATCCTCTTGACACAACCATTATCTCAACTGATTATCATCATCAATAATGATCAACATAAAAATTTGGCAACTGCCGAAGCACCTATTGTGGCCAAAAAAGCAAACCATGTGTGCGACCAGACCGCGAGATCGGCGAAGAAATTCGCGATGTCAGACGGCTACAACGAGGAACTGGGACGTTTCCGCCAGGCTGTTGTAATCAGTCTAGCACGCATGTCGACCTCTCGACCGTATCGGGAATCCATTAGCTTACCTGGTCGCCTTCAGGGGTGTCGCTTTCGTGACCCAGGTGGCTTTGCGGTCCGCCTATCCGCTGAAAGGAGCGCACGTTTCATTAAACACGCACGCGCCCTCACAGATTGGCTGATTACCGCTTTTCCACCGTCCCGTGGACCGTGGCGTAGCATTCCCTGCCCGCTGAACAGTTAAGGACTAGCAGAATGGATCTCATCATCGAAAACGGCACAATCGTCACGGCATCGGACGTTTTCCGAGCCGATGTCGGCATCAAGGACGGCCTAATCGCCCAGATCGGTGGTTTTATGTCGTCGGAGCGCCGTGTCGACGCAAGCGGCCGCTTCATCATGCCCGGCGGCGTTGACGTGCATACCCACCTCGACACACCGGATTTCGGGACGGCAACAGCAGACGACTACGACACAGGCACCGTCGCAGCCGCCTGTGGCGGGACAACTACGATTGTCGATTTCTGTCGCCAGGATCGTGGTCAGTCTCTTACGGATGCCATCGCGGGCTGGCATGCGAAGGCCGTCGGCAAGGCTGCCATCGACTACGGCCTCCACATCATCATTATCGACCTCAACGATGCCGTACAGAAGGAGCTTTACGAGCTTCCTGCGCAGGGCGTACCAAGTTTTAAGCTCTTCATGGCCTATAGAGGCCAGTCCCAGGTGGATGATCTCGCGCTTCTGAAAGCGATGGATGCAGCACGAACCGCCGATGCCATGGTGATGGTTCACGCCGAGAACGGCGACGCGGCCTATTTTCTCCAGCGCAAATTCGTATCCGAAGGCAAGACGGAGCCCCACTATCACGCCGATTCGCGTCCGCCGCGGATTGAGGCGGAAGCGACGGCACGCGCCATCGCGCTGGCAGAGATTGCTGGAGCGCCGCTCTACGTCGTCCATGTCACCTGTGAGGAAGCGCTCGAGGAAATACTGCGTGGTCGCCGCCGCGGTGTAGATGTGCTAGCAGAAACCTGCACGCACTACCTCTACGTCACCAAGGACGACCTCGCCCGCCCCAATTTCGAGGGAGCCAAGTTCGTCTTCACGCCCCCGGCCCGAACTCTTCACGACCAGAATGTCTTATGGGGGGCGCTGGCGGATGGCACCCTGAGTGCGGTCTCTTCCGATCACTCGCCTTGGAACTTCAAGGGCCAGAAGGAGATGGGTCGCGCGGATTTCTCTCGGATTCCGAACGGCGCCCCAGGTATTGAGGAACGCCTGATCCTGACCTATCAAGGCGTTAACGAGGGCCGCATTTCTCTGTCCCGTTTCGTCGACCTCGTTTCGACCTCGCCAGCTAAGATCTTTGGCCTGCATCCCCGGAAAGGGGCGATCGCGGTCGGGAGCGATGCCGACATCGTACTCTGGGATCCCGAGGCCACAATGATGCTTACACAAAGCCTGTTGCATCAGAATGTCGACTACACTCTCTACGAGGGCCGGACGGTGCGCGGATTGCCGGACAGAGTCTTCCTGCGAGGACAGGAGATTGTGGCTGGCCGCAAGTTCCTGAGTGAGCCGCGGCAGGGACAGTTCGTTCCCCGCAAGGGGCCCAAGGCCAGTCGTAAGAGTTGACGAGAACGGTCGGCTATTCCGATCACATAATGAAGTCGCCGGTCGTGAACAGCCCGCTAGCAACGATCTTTCAGCAACCGCCCTTCATGCTCCTGGCTTTTGCTGGCGAGCTCCTGGGCAACGTCGCTAGTCCTTCCCACGCACAGGCCCGACCATCAACATCCGAGCCATCCAGGTTGGAAGCCGCTCCCGAAAGAACCTAAAGTGACTGCATCTCTTATGAATAGCCCCAAGTTAACGGGCGGCGAAGCCATCTCAGCGGCCCTCCAAAAACACGGTGTCAGCACTCTTTTCGGATTGCCCGGCGTACAACTGGACCATTTGTTCAATGCACTGCATGGGGCACAGGATTGGTTGCGCGTCATTAATGCGCGCCATGAACAGGGCGTCGCCTATATGGCGCTAGGCTATGCCCAGGCTACTGGAAAACCAGGGGTCTATGCCGTTGTTCCTGGTCCGGGCTTTTTGAATACGACAGCTGCATTGGCGACAGCTTATGCGGTTCACGCGCCAGTTCTGGCGCTGATTGGGCAGATCGCCTCCCGATCGATTGGCGCAGGCGGAGGCGAACTCCACGAGCTGCCTGATCAGACTGCGATCGTCCACGGATTGACCCGCTGGAACGGTATCGCACTCTCGCCGGCAGATGTTCCTCGCCTGATGAATGAGGCATTCAGCGCACTTGCAGTTGGCCATGCCCCTGCCGCGGTCGAGGTGCCCTCTGATGTGCTGCGCAAGTCAACTCCGCTCCTCCAAACGGCCGAGGCACTTCATCGACTTCCAGAAATTGATCAGGACCAAGTCGAAGCGGCTGCCTCCATGCTCGCGGCTGCGAAGTCGCCCCTCATCATGGTCGGCTATGGTGCAGTTCATGCTGGCGACGAACTTAAGGCTGTCGCGGAACGGCTGCAGGCACCAGTCGTGAGCCATCTCCAGGGCCGTGGGATCATTGATTCTCGTGACCCACTATCGATCGGGCGCTCCGAGGCATTCCATCTGTGGCCGACAGCAGACGTGATCATGGCAATTGGAAGCCGTTTTCATGAGCCGCGGCGCTCCTGGAAGCTTCGGGAGGGGCAACGTGTCATCAGGGTCGATATCGAGCCGGCACAGTTCCAGCGCGGCGCGGCACCCGACATTGCAATTTGTGCTGACGCCCGTGAGGCGCTAGCGATGTTGGCGAACGCACTTGAACGGAAAGGTGCACACCAGCCCTCACGTCGAGATGAACTCGTCCGGCTGAAGGCCAAGATCGCTGCCGAGTATGAAAGGCAACTCGCACCGCAGATGGCTTATATTCGAGCATTGCAGACGGCTCTTCCTGAGGATAGAATTGTCGTTGCGGACTATACTCAAGTTGGTTACGTAGCAACAGCGGCATTGCCAGTTTACAAGCCACGGCAAATCATCACGCCAGGGTATCAGGGAACGCTGGGGTTTGGTTACGCCACAGCGCTTGGAGCTAAGGTGGGGCAACCTGACAGGCCCGTCGTCTCGCTTTGCGGCGATGGTGGCTTTCTCTTTACTGCAAACGAACTTGCAACCGCGGTCCAACACGACATCCGAGCCATCGGAATTGTATTCTCAGACGGAGCATACGGTAATGTTCAGAGGATGCAGCGAGACTTGTATGGCGGAAAGGTCATCGCTTCCGATCTGCGCAACCCAGATTTCGTCAAGTATGCCGAAAGCTTTGGCGCTGCTGCGCGACGGGCTGAAGGCCCCGAGGCGCTGACTGCCGCCCTCCGCTGGGCTCTCGATCAGCGTGGGCCGTCTCTGATCGAGGTGCCAGTCTCGGCGATGCCTGATCCTTGGGACCTGCTCGCGCCAGCATAATAGAGGGAAGCCACCATGACGTCGAGGCGGGGCGCTTACCCGGCCCACGTGTGATCACGCCGACCCGGTCGATCCTGCCGAGTCGACCGGCGCCTCCCTAACAACGTCACCTTAAAACAGTTTGGAGTTGAGCGGAATCGACGTGGCTAATTCCGCAGGGCGTGAGCAGCGAGGCTCACCAGGACCACACCGCAATCACAGGATCTTCTCCGGCGGATTGCTCGGACTGCTGAGAAGGGCAGTATGGATAGCACCCGCTACGTGTTCCTGTACGGGACGGGCACTGCAACCACGATGACGCGCCGCTACGGCTGGGCTCCCAAGGGCGAGCGGGTGGTGGACGCCACGCCGCGGGGACATTGGAAGGTCACCACATTCGTGGCGGCCTTGCGCGAGCGGCCCGATCGCCCAATGGCGCTTGACGAGCCTATGATGGGCGAGGTGTTTCAGGCCAATGTCGAGCAGGTGCAGATCCCGGAGCTCTTGCTTGGTGACGTAGTCACGCTCGACAACCTAGTGGCCCACAAGGTCGCGGGCATCCGGGAGATCCATGCGGCGGGAGCGGGTCTGTTGTACCTGCCGCCGTACTCGCCTGACCTGAACCTGATTGAGATCGGACCAACGTGGAACCTCTGAACGTGAGGTTCCATTGACACCGCGCGTGGGCCATCAGGCGCTGCGCGCCTTGGCCTTATGGGTGGCAACACACCATGACCCCGCGATCGACACTCATTCACTGGCAGGATCTGCCGCCCAACCGGCGCCGGCGCCTGGTGGTGCTGATCTCCAACCTCATCCGCCAGTCTCTGGCCGCCACACAGGAGGCGGATCATGAGCCCGGAACCCGATACCTTGGCTGCGACACTCTCCGACAAGATCCGGGCCCGCCATTGTGACCGCCAGGCAGTCGTCTATGTCCGCCAGTCCACCTTGCGGCAGATCGAGCACAACCGGGAATCCACCCGCCTGCAATATGCCCTGAGGGACCGCGCCTGCCTGCTCGGCTGGCGACCCGAGCAGATCGTGGTCATTGACGACGATCTCGGCCGTTCCGCCGCCTCGGCCCTCGACCGGCCCGGTTTCCAGCGCTTGGTGGCCGAGGTTGGCTTTGGTCACATCGGTTTGGTGCTGGGCATCGAGGTCTCGCGCCTGGCACGCTCGTGTCGCGACTGGCATCAGCTGCTGGAGATGTGCGCGCTCTTCGACACCCTGATCGGCGATGCCGACGGCATCTACGACCCCAGTCTCTACAACGATCGTCTGCTGCTCGGCCTGAAGGGCACCATGAGTGAGGCGGAGATCCACATCCTCAAGGCTCGCATGCTCGAGGGCCGCCGGGCCAAGGCCCAGCGTGGCGAATTGGTGCTGGGACTGCCCCGCGGCTACGTGCTCAAGCCGTCCGGCGAGGTCGCGCTCGATCCCGACGAGGAGGTGCAGGAGATCATCCGTCTGGTCTTTACCCTCTTCGAGCGCAGGCGCTCGGTCAGCGGCATCCTGCGCCATCTCGTCGATCACGACATTCGCCTGCCGGACCGCATCCGCCGCGGGCCGCACAAAGGAGACGTGCACTGGACCCGGCCCAACGGGCAGACGCTGCGCGACATGCTGCGCAATCTGCTCTATGCCGGCGCCTATGTCTATGGCCGGCGCACCTATGACGGCCGCCTGCGGCAAACGTTTCCTGCGCGATCCGCAGAGTTGGAGGGTGCTGCACCAAGGCGCCCGTCCGGCCTACATTGATTGGGACACCTTCGAGCGGAACCAGGAGCAAATGGCCACCAATCGCGCACGCCACACCGGCCTTCCCCGCGGCGGCCCCGCGCTGCTCGGCGGGCTGGTGGCCTGCGGGGTCTGTGGTCGGCGCATGTGCGTCACCTACAACGACGATGGCCGGGAGGCGCGGTATGCCTGCAACCAGATGGCGACAACCTACGGGGCGCCCCAGTGCCAGTCGATCAGTGCCCGCCCGGTGGATGAGCAGGTCAGCGCCCTGATGCTGGAAGCGCTCTCGCCCTCGGCGATTGAGGTCAGCTTGCAGGTGGCCGAGGACCTCGAATTGGAACGCCAGCAACGGCGTCGACACTGGAAGCAGAGGCTGGAACGCGCGGCCTATGAGGCGGATCTGGCCCGCCGGCGCTATGAGGCGGTCGACCCGTCCAACCGCCTTGTGGCCCGTACCCTGGAGCGGGATTGGGAGACGGCGCTGACGACCCATCAGACGCTGGAGAGCGAGCATCAGCGGGCCCTGGCCCACGAGCCGGAACGACTGACGCCGGAGGAGCAGGCGGCGGTGCTCCGCTTGGCCGAGGACATTCCGGCGCTGTGGAGTGCTCCGTCCACGACGGCACGCGACCGGCAGACGATCGCGCGAACCATGCTCGATCGGGTGGTGATCCATCTGCAGGGCACGACCGAGCGGGCGGAGATTGCGTGCCACTGGGCCGGCGGCGTCGTCACCCGGCATGAGGTGATCCGCCCGGTGCGGCGGTTCGAGCAACTGGCGAATTTTGATCAGCTGCTGGCGCGGGCGGTGGCGTTGCGGACGGCCGGTATCACGGCCGAGCAGATTGCCGCCCGTCTGAACGCGGAGGGCTTTCGGCCCGCCAAACGCAGCGCTTTCAACGCTCCGATGATCCGGCGCCTGCTGCAGCGGCATGGGCATGGCACGACCCGGCCGATCTGGTCGGGGAAAGTGCCGCGTGCGGATGATGAGGAAATGACCTTGCAGGAGGTGGCCGAGCGGCTCGGAGCGCACCGGCAGACGGTCTATGGCTGGCTGCGGCGGGGCACCCTCAAGGGGCGGCTGGCTCAGGTGGGGACCCAACGCATTTGGCTGGTGAAACTCACGGATAGCCCCGTAGCTCGCATCACGCCATCAGACTGAACGTGGACAGGAAGCAGTCATTGAGAGGCATCATGGCAATACGATCGAGCAAGTGTTTGCGAAACTCAAAGTGTCCCTGCAAGGCTGCGGCTGCGGCAAGACCGGTGCGGATAGTGGGTTGCTCAAATCAGAGCGTGACGGAGTTCGGCTGGTTTCCAGCGTGTGTGGTTCAGCAACCTCGCACTGCCAAAGAGCGGTTCGCTGCTTGCCCACACAGGGTCCGTAACGGAAAGGACTCAACACAAATAATACGTAATATCATTTAGAGCGACGGCTTTTCGAACTTTAATTGGCAAGACACTCTCAACGTTATAGGACTCTTCCACCGCGTCCATAGCGGCAATGAACTTCGCTGTTCACAAGAGATGCGCCAGATGAAGCATATGCATGAGAAAGAAGAATCTGAGTATATCGCCCTTTCACTTATTGCCGATAGTGATGAGCCGGTAGGCAATCACCGCCTTCTCCAAGCTCTGATCTCTGCAAACATCGACGTTGCAGAAGCGACGGCTGGGCGTATCCTTCGCGACTTGGTTAACAAGGGCTATGCGGAGACCTTGAAGCGCCGTGGGCGCATCTTAACCAAGCTTGGCGCAGACCGCCTTGCACAATTGCGGGCACGCCGAGGCGTTCGGGAGCGTACGGAGCAATTGATCAAGGCAATCAACGTTAGCGATGTCCAGGCGATGCTCGACCTGCTCTATGTCCGCCGCGCAGTCGAGCCGGAAGCCGCTCGTCTAGCAGCCTTGCGGGCGACTGAAGACGACCTGCGCCACATGGACATTTCGGCCTGCGCCCATTGTCAAGCTGTGGGTGCCAAGCGGCAACGAAAGGCGTCGGATAGATATAGCGCCCGCGTGGAACCAGCCATCGACTTTCATCGACAGCTCATTATTGCATCCCATAATGACGTTCTAGTTGCCATTGGCTCCATCCTGCTTGAGGAGCGAAACGGTCAATCCCTTTACGTTCTCGATCGCATTTCCCTCGACCCGGACGTCGCCCGGCTGGCTGCGTCCGAAACAGATCGTGAAGCCAAAAGCCTTGCTGATGAGCATGGGCGCATTCTGAGATGCATCCGCTCCCGCGACCCTGAAGGAGCGGCAGTGGAAATGCGTCAGCACATCGACCGCCTGATCAGCCATGCCGAGCGCTATATGGAGCAGATGGGACGGCAGCCAAACCCGGGCTAAAGTTGTCGATTGACTCTCCCTATATCATCATCAATGATGATCACAAAGGGAGAGCTGAGATGAATTCCGCAAACAGCGAATTACCAACCCCGGTAAGTCAGTTCGGGTTCGAACCCGGGATGGACCGAAAGCTCATTTCATATGCTGACATGCTTCTCTATTTCGATCGGCTCGCCGAACTGAGTCCTTATCTCAGGGTGGAAACGATTGGTAAGTCCATTGAAGACCGTCCGCTGGTCGCATTGTTCATTTCCAGTGCGAGCAACATGGCACGGTTGGATAAGTTGCAGCTGATCCAGGAGCAGCTGAACGATCCGCGCGGACTCAATAGTGAGGGTCGTACGGCATTGGAGGACAAGGCGCGTGGCATCGTTCTCGTCACGCTGGGAGTTCATCCCGCCGAGATCGCGTCGTCTCAAACGGCCCCCATCCTGGTTTACGATCTCCTGACGCGCCAAGATCCCGAAGCGATCAGAATACGTGACAACACAGTCGTGATCATCGTTCCGTCGGTCAATCCAGATGGATTCGATCTGGTCTACAATTGGTATGAGAAGACACTCGGTACCACAGCGGAGGGAACCTGGCCGCCTTCCATTACGCAGAAATATGCTGGCGGTGAGAACAATCGCGACTGGTTCCTACTAACGCAGCCCGAACAGCGGGCAATCGTGGAGCGTATCTTCCGGCGCTGGCATCCCCATCTTGGGATTGACCATCACCAGATGGAGGAAAACAGCTTTCGCTATTTCGTCCCACCTTACACTGACCCGATTAATCCCAATATCGATCCGGCCATCCAAGCTGCGACCAGCAGCGCAGGACTGCGCATTGCTGCCGATCTCACCGCTGCCGGATTGGCCGGTGTCACAACCGGAATCTTCTTCTCTCAGTACTCGCCCGCCACTGCCTATGCGCCCTATCACGGTGGTGTTCATCTTCTCACCGAAAGCGCAAGTTGCCGGTTGGCGACGCCCATTGAGGTTCCGGCGGACCAACTTGTCGAATTCCATGGTGCAAACCCAACGGTTTCGCGAGTAAATCATCCCCTCCCTTGGCGCGGCGGACGCTGGGGGATGCGCGAGATCATCGACTACAATATGGTCGCGACGCTCTCGGCAATCGATGATGTCGCCTCCAACCGGGCCAAATGGGTCCGTCGCCAAACTGACGTGAAAATGCGGGCCTGCACGGCCTCACCGAAAACCACGTTTCTAATCTCTGTTGATTGGACAGATCCGAGGCGCAGCGATGAGCTGGTGAAGGTATTGATCCAGGGCGGCATCGAAGTTCATCGAGCCCTGGAAGAATTTCGCGCATTAGGGCGAGACTTTGACAAGGGCACCTTTATCGTACGCCTCGACCAACCGGCGAGCGCCTATGCCAAGGCTCTTCTTCAGGATCAGCCCTATCCCCTCAGTTCGACCGGCCGCAACAACGAAGTAAAACGGCCCTACGACGTGATCGTCCACAATCTACCGCTCTTCTTCGGTGTTGATTGCAACAAGACGGAGGAGCGACTTCAGGTCCGAACGGCATTAGTTACGGAACAGGACTGTCAATCCTCCATAGCAACTGTTCCTGCGGCGGGCACCGTTGTACTGTCGAGCCGATCCAACGGCTCGGTGCATGCTGCCAATCTCCTCATGGACAAAGGCGCGAAAGTGCGGCGGGTAATGAAGAGGACCGGCTCATGGCCCGCCGGTAGCTACCTCATCGATGCTGCGGCGGACCTTCTCGCTGACGCGATGCGGCAAACCCAGGCGTGTTTTGAACTGGCTACTAAAAGCATCGAGAGCGCTGCAGAACCTCTGAAGCGGCCGCGCCTCGGCGTCTATCGCAGTTGGCTCACCGGCTTTGCGGCCTGTGACGAGGGCTGGTTGCGCTATGTTCTCGACGGCCATGGTTTTGTCTATTCGAGTCTACGCAATCGCGATCTAAGTCGTGAAGACCTCGCGCAACAGTTTGACGCGATCATTCTGCCGCAATATTTGCCAGGCGATCTGATCTTCGGACACGACCCATACAGCTTTGCTGGCGCCACCCCCCACCAGCGCAACCGCACCGTGGATGATGGAGCAGCAAGCAAACCACTAGGCGATTATCCAGAGGAATATGCAGCGGGTATTGGCGAGAATGGTATGGCCGGACTGAAGCGCTTCGTTGAAGACGGCGGTACGTTAATTGCGATCGACACGTCCTCGGATGCTGTGATCCGGTATCTCGATCTACCGGTCACGAATGCCCTCGACGGATTAGCGGATCAACAATTCTATAATCCTGGCTCGGTCATGCGAGTCCAGGTCGATCCGAACGATCCACTCTGTTTCGGATATGAAAACGAAGCTGATATCATCTTTGTCAACAGCCCGGCCTTCGCTGTCTCTGGGAACGCTCAGGCGGTGGCGACCTATGGTGGCGAGGATGTGCTCCGAGCAGGATGGATGGTGGGTGGCGAGAGGATCGCCGGCAAGGCCGCCCTCGTCCGCGTGCCTTACGAAAGAGGGCAGGTGATCCTGTTCGGCTTCAGGCCGCATTTCCGAGGGCAGATGCGAACGTCCTACCGCTTCCTGTTCAACGCGATCTTCAGTGCGAGACGCTAGAACGCCAAGCGAATGGCAGTCCGCTGAAAAGAGGCTGCTGTTCGCCCTTCTTTCTGGGGCGAAACGGCCGAGCCTTTTTTTGCGTGCGGATTGATCCAAGGTCTCGCGTAATCGTCTTTGTCCCTTCCGTCCCATATCTGTTCGGTGGCATTCCGTATGCCTATTCCCAGGGGCGAGGATATCGAAGTTGGGAGCAACCTGTCCAATATTACTTAGACGCTGTCGGTGATGGTGACACTGAGATCCTCGGTCGCGTCGAGTTTTGAATGGGACCACTTCCGAGCCCGGGCTGATGCCTTTCTTTTGCTACAGCCGATTCTTGCCAAAGCGTCTAAAGCGGTGCCTCAAACATGCTTCCCGGGCAAGCAGTCGTGGCGATCACCACGCCACTTACGGTTAGACTAGTCTTGCTTGCGGTGTATGCCGGGGCCGGCACAGCTCATGATAGCTCCGACGCTTCATAGAGCGCGTTTGGAGGTCTCTGGCCCGTCGCGATTCATACCTAGTAAGCGTCCAATTTAGAAGGCTTCGCTCTGTTGACATTACTGAACATCACTTCTACGCTCTATATTCATCATCAATGATGATAACAAGAGCGTGAAACGCGCCTTTGAGGGAAAACATATGGGTTACGGCCGGACCACACCGGCGGACCATTTTGGCTTCGCCATGGGCGCTGCAGGCCACTTGGCAAGCTGGGATGCCTTGCTCGCCTACTATCGTCACCTCGAGGCGACGAGTCCGAACGTCCATGTTTTGGATCTCGGCCGCACGACGGAAGACAGGGAGTTTGCAGCTGTCCTGGTTTCGTCCCCGTCCAACCTGTCAAGGTTCGACGAATTCCGTGAGCTCCAACAGCATCTCTACGATCCGCGGCATGCGAGCGATGAACAGAAACGGACAGCCCTCGAATACGGCCGCGCTATCGTAGTCATCAATTGCAGCATGCATCCTGCTGAGGCGGGAGCTACACAGGCCGCGCCACATTTCGTTCATTGGCTCTTGACCGATACAGGCAGCGACAGTCGAACGATCCTCGAGAATGTCATCCTTATCATCATTCCGTCGATGAATCCGGATGGCCTCGAGCTCGTGCGACGCTGGTATGTCAAAAGCCTCGACACCCCTGCCGAAGGAACGTGGCCGCCCTCGATCACCCACAAGTATTGCGGCGGCGACAACAGCTACGATTGGGCTACACTGACGCAGATCGAAGCACGGCACGTCGTGTCGAAGATCTTCAACGTCTGGCATCCCCACGTCTTTCTCGACATGCATCAAATGGAGCCGGACGGATTCCGATGTATCCTGCCGCCCGGCGTCGATCCGGTGGATCCTATTGTCGATCCGGTGATCCGCAGTCAGATGGCCAGCTTCGGCATGGAAATCGCTGCAAGGATGACCGCCGAGGGCCTGACCGGCGTCGCCACAGGAATCTATTTCGGATCGAGTTCGGCCGATCACGACTACGCCCGGTATCACAACTGCATTTCGCTACTCTCGGAAGTGGCAAGCAGCAACATCGCTTCCACTTTTCGTTTCACCCAGTCCTTAAAGCCGCTCGACGGATTTGATCCGCGGCAACCATCGGGCAACCACCCGGCTCCATGGCAGGGGAGCCAGTGGTCGTTTGGCGATGTCCTGGCCTATGACCTGTCTATCATGCGTAACTGCCTCGCCACTGCGGCACAGCGGCGGCACAATCTTGTTGCGAACTACGCTGCCGCCCAAAGCCGCGCATGCGCAATGGGACAGGGACAGGGTTATGTCATCGACCCATCCGGCCGCGGCGCCGATGCAGCTTGGGACACCGTTGCCATCCTCAAAACCGGAGGCGCGGAGGTCGAGCGGACCTCCAACACGATCATCGCGAACGGTCACGCTTTTCCGGCCGGATCGTTCTTCATTGCTCAAGCGCAGCCGTCTGCCCCCTTTATCAAAGCGGTGCTTGATCCGACACCCTTTCCGCCGTCTGCCATCGACGCCAATAGCCGCGCCCGCGCATTCGACCGCAGCGCTTCTTTCGATTGGCCCAAGCTGACAGGGTTGCGGGTGGCTCTCGTTGCGCAGCCCAGCATAAATGCAGCGGTCCCGGCTGTTGCCCGTGAGCCTGGGCAGGTGGATGCCGACGGTACTTCGCACCTCATCTGCCGCTCCACCGGCAATTGTGCAGTGCTGGCTGTAAACCGCCTCCTCAAAGCCGGCGTGGTACTGGAACGCCTCACGCGTGACGATAGTGCTCCGGCGGGAAGTTTCCTCATGCGATCGGCGGATCGCGCACTCGTCGAGACAATCGCACGGGACACATTTACGGAGTGGCGAGACGCTTCACAGGATGAGACAGTCAGTTCGCGGCTCTTTGGATTACCGCGTCTCGGGGTGTACAAGAGCTATCTCACCGGGTTCGGCGTTTGTGACGAAGGCTGGCTGCGCTTCGTCCTCGATACGCACGAATTTCCATTCGAAACGATCCACAACGAGGACATTCAGGCTGGCGGGCTGGCTGATCGTTTCGACGCGGTGATCTTCCCGCAACAATTGCCCCGCGATATCGTACACGGCTACGATCCGCGCAGGTTCCAAGGCGCTGCGGCTGAAGTCGAGGATCCTGACGAGATCTCGCCTATCGAATTACCTGAAAGCCCTTATCCACCCCAATATCGTGGAGGTATTGGGAAAGAGGGCTTGCGCCAGGTACGCGACTTTGCGCAAGCGGGCGGCACGGTGATCGGAATCGATAGCGCTTCAAGTGTCGTCATCGAGGCCCTAGGCCTTCCGATCACCAACCTGCTCCGTCACCGGCCTAGGAGCGACTTCAACCTACCCGGCTCGCTCGTTCGACTTGATGTCGACTCTCAACATCCTCTCGGCTACGGCTTCGCCGACGGCGCCACCGCCGTCTTTCAGCACAGCCCGGCCTTCGGTATTTCATCTGACGCGATTGTTGTGGCCCGACACGCGCGAATGGACAATGTCGTGGCGGGATTGGCGCACGGTGCTGAGCAGCTCCGGGGCCTGCCTGCTCTGCTCGAGTTGGAACACGGCGCCGGTCGAGCGATCTTGTTCGGCTTTCGTCCCTATCACCGCGCACAAGCGCGCGGCACTTACCAGTTCCTCTTCAATGCCCTCTACGCATCGTCCCGTGCGTGGAGAACTGTCGACGACTACTTCAACACCAAAGAAGGAGTTCAGCAATGAGTCAGGGTTCGCACTCGCCTTCCAGGCGGCATTTTCTCCAGATGTCGGGGGCTGCTGTCGGAGCTGCAGCGTTTGGTAGTCCGTTGCTTTCCCGGCTGGCACAGGCAGCCGAACCCGCCTTGCCGGACTTCGGCGATATCCCCGCAAATCTGAAGGGCAGCGGTGAGGTGCGTGTCGTGGCCTTCGGCGGCAGCGGCCAGGCCGCGCAACGCAAGGCCTATTTCGAGCCCTTCGAAAAACTGACCGGCATCAAGGTCGTCGATCTCGAAGGGTCCGATCCAAACAAGCTCAAGGCCATGGTTGACACAGGCAATGTCGAGTGGGACGTTATGCTCAGCAGCCGCGGAACCATTTTGCGCCTCGCCGCGCTCGGCAATTACTTCGAGCCGATCGATTACGGATTGGTCGACGTGGCCAATATTCCGGAGATTTTCCGCCATCCGCTCGGCCTCGACGTTCTCGGTTTCGCTCATACCATTGCCTACCGGAAGGACGTTCTCAAGGAAGGGCCCAAAAACTGGGCCGATTTCTGGGATCTCAACCGCTTCCCCGGCGCTCGTACCCTGCCGACGGGCGTCGGGTCAGGGATTCCGCCGCTCGTTGGCGCCTTGCTTGCTGATGGCGTTGCCCCGAATGACATCTATCCGATCGATCTCGACCGCGCCTTCGCCAGCCTCGACAAGATCAAGTCGAAGGTTGTCAAATGGTGGGACACCGAGGCGATGCCGATCCAGATGCTGGTCGACAAGGAAGTCGATCTCGCAGTCGCCTCGAATGGTCGTCTTGTTCAGTTGCAGCGCGACGGTGTTCCGGCCGAGATCGTTTGGGACGGCGGCACGCTCACAAACAATGCGTGGGTAGTGCCGAAGGGTGCAAAGAATGTCGCCAACGCCATGAAATTCATCGCGTTCTCAACGCTGCCTATTTCGCAAGCCCGTGCCTCGATCCTCGTTCCCTATGGCTTCGTGAACACCGCTGCCGCAAAATATATTCCTGCGGACGTTCTCGCGAGCCTGCCAACGTCGCCCGGGAATGTCGAGCGCCTGATACCTTATGACTATGCGTGGTGGATGCAGAACAAGCCCAAGGTCGAGCGCCGCTGGACTGAATGGGTCCTCCAATAGGACTTCTACTGGCCGGAACAAGCCCGGCCAGCCCTTCCCGAGGTGGAGTTCATATGAGAAATACGCGATCTTTCAATGGCGCTTCGGTGCGAGTGGATAATCTGTCCAAATTCTACGGCGATGTCGCTGCCGTGGCCGATATCTCCTTCGAATTTGCAGCATCGGAGTTCGTGACCCTTCTCGGGCCGAGCGGATCGGGAAAGACGACAACCTTGATGATGATCGCCGGATTCGAAATTCCCACGGCTGGCGAAATCTTCATCAACGACAAGCCAGTGGCTTCAGAGCCACCTCGCAGCCGCAATCTCGGGATGGTTTTTCAGAACTACGCTCTCTTCCCCCATATGAGCGTATTCGACAATGTGGCCTTTCCGCTCAAGATGCGCAATTTGCCCGCCGACGAGATCAAGCGCGCGGTGGGAGAGGCCTTAGAGGTCGTGAACCTCGTCGGCTATGACGCCCGCCTGCCGCGCCAGCTCTCAGGCGGGCAGCAGCAACGCGTCGCCTTCGCCCGCGCCATCGTGTTCAAACCACCCGTCCTGCTCATGGATGAGCCGCTTGGCGCACTGGACAAGAACCTGCGCCAGCGCTTGCAGCTGGAAGTGAAGCGTATTCAGCGCGACCTCGGGGTCACAGTAATCTATGTCACCCATGATCAGGAGGAGGCACTCGTCATGTCAGACAGGATCTTTCTCATGAACCGGGGGGGTGTCGAACAATCTGGATCACCGGAGGATCTCTATAACCGGCCTAGGACCGCTTTCGTTGCGGGTTTCCTTGGCGAGACGAACTTCCTTGAGACCAACGTCCGGGCGACACGCGACGGAATGCTGGACTTGACGATTGGCGAGACCCTGGTGCGGGCGCCCTTTACGGAGGCCTTCCCTTCCGGCGCGGGAAAACTCGCTATTCGCCCGGAAAAGCTATGGATATCCTCGAGTGCCGCGGCCGATGCCAACTGCCTGCCTTGTACAGTGACGGAGACCATCTTCGTTGGAGACCACTTGCGGCTAGTCGCTGAGTTGCCCACGGGCGAGAAGCTCGCCATCAAGCAGCAGGAACGCTTTGGGTCAGACCATCCGGAACCGGGAAGTCGGATGATGGTGTGCTGGCATCCTCAGGATGGGCGCGTCCTCTCCGCGGCCCCGCGTTAGCCGAAGCCCCCAGAGGCATTGGATGGGAAAAAGTTTCATGTCGAACCAAGCTACGGTCGGACACGCGATTCCGGTTGTCATGAGCCGCGAAAGTCAGATCGCCCGCTATGCCCGGCAACGTCGTTGGGAAGAGTATAGATACGTCCTTTATACGCTGCCGCTGCTCATCTACCTGCTTACGTTCTATCTCTATCCCGTCGCGACAATGCTTGTCCGCAGTTTCCAGGGCCCTAATGGCCTTACCTTGGAATACTTCGCCCAATTATTCGAGTCTCCGGCCTACTCTCGGATATTTTGGGAAACGATCAAGCTGTCGGTAGTAACGACTGTCTGGGCTCTGCTTCTCGCCTATCCGCTCGCCTACTGCATGGCACAGGCCTCGCCTACACGGACTGGTGTCATGATGGCCCTGGTGCTCGTTCCATTCTGGACGAGTGTGCTGGTACGCTCCTATGCATGGATGGTTCTCTTGGGGCGTGAAGGGATCGTCAATCAATTTCTCCTTCGCTTCGCGTTAACCGAGAAGCCGGTGGAACTGCTCTACTCGCGGTTTGCCGTCTATCTCGCCATGGTACACATCCTTCTGCCCTTTATGGTTTTGCCCTTATACAGTGTGATGGCTGCCATGGACCGCAATCTCATCCGAGCCGCGGATGGCCTTGGCGCTACGCCGCGGAGGATTTTTCAGCATATCGTGCTGCCACTTTCAATTCCCGGCATCGCCGCTGGCTGTCTTCTGGTGTTTATCCTAGCTCTGGGCTTCTACATCACGCCGGCCCTCGTGGGCGGACCAAGGGATATGACCGTCTCCACGCTGATCGGCCAGCAACTCGAAATGTATGAGTGGAATTTCGCCGCTGCGTTGGCCGCCATTCTTCTGGGCATTGCCTTGATCAGCTTTGCTGTGTTCGACAAGGCGATCGGGATGGACAAGCTCTTTAAGAGGTAATGATGGCTATCATGTCCAAAAAGCGAACGTCCGGACAAGGTTGGACCCCGGAACGCTGGATCGTCGAGGGAGTGTCGATCCTCATCCTCTTCTTTCTGTTGTTGCCGATCCTGGTCGTAGTGCCAATCTCATTCTCGTCGGCGCCCTACCTGACCTTTCCGCCACCTGGGTTCAGTATGCAATGGTACCGGGTCTATTGGACGCAACTCGGCTGGGTTGATGCAACGATTCTAAGCGTTTGGATCGCCGTTGTCGTAACGATCCTATCGACCACCCTCGGTACCGCGGCAGCGATTGGTCTCGTCCGTGGTCAGTTTCCTGGCAAGCGGCTGATGCACGCCCTGATCTTGTCGCCGCTGGTTGTTCCCGGCATTATCGTGGCGATCGGTGTCTACTTCTTCTACGTTCGGATCAAGCTCGTCGGATCCCCACTGGCGATCATTATTGCGCATACGGCTCTCGCCGCTCCGTTCGTGGTCATCAATGTGTCCGCATCGCTCTACGGCTTCAACGAGCGCCTTGAGCATGCGGCTCTCAATCTCGGTGCCAACCGGTGGCAGGCTTTCCGCCATGTGACCTTGCCCATGATCAAACCGGGCATGCTGGCCGGCGGTTTGTTGGCCTTCATCACGTCCTTCGATGAGCTCATCATTGCTCTGTTCGTCTCCGGCTCATCCGCAGTGACCCTCCCTCGCAAGATGTGGGACAGCGTCCGGTTCGCCATCGAGCCGACACTGGCGGCGGTTTCGACGGTCACGATCGTCATCTCGGTGGCAGCCTTTCTTTCGGCGGAGATTCTGCGCCGTCGCAGCGTTCGCCTCGCCGCCGTCTCTCCACTCGAAAACTGAGTCCTTCCGATGCCTCGTCGTATTCGTCTGAACGCAAGCCTGATCATTGCCTTCCAAAAGGGTGCACACTGCTTACTCAAAAATGGATGCGTTGTTGTTGAGGACAACGTCATTGTGCATGTGGGCCGAGATTTTGAGGGAGAGTGCGAGGAGACAATCGCACTTGATGGCTTCGTTATCACCCCCGGTCTGATCAATACCCATTCCCACCTCACAGGCTCGCCCCTCGATAAGTCCTTTATTGAGGATGTCGGTGGGCGGCAGTTCTATATGTCCGGCCTTCCTGAGATGTTACCTGCCCGCGCCGCGGCTACGGATGCGGAAATGGAAGCCGCCGCCATTGAGTACTCGATGATCGAACTCATTCGCACTGGCACCACAACATTCATGGAGATAGGTTTCCGCGGACAAGATGTTGCGGCCGAAGCTGAACGATGCGGACTGCGAGCGTATATCGGCGAGGCCTACAGTTCCGGGCGCTGGTTCACCCAAGATGGGCACCGCATGTCCTACACATGGAAGGAAGATGGCGGGCTACCGGGATTTCAGGCTGCGACTGAATTTATTGAAAAGATGCAAGGGCGAGCCAATGGGCGGATTTCCGGATTCCTGTCGCCGCTCCAGGTGGCTCTGACCACGCCCGAACTTTTGAAGGCGAGCCGCGCGGCGTCCGAACGCCTTCGTGTGCCCTTGGCCTTGCATGTGGCGGAGGCGGTCTTCGAATTTGATGAGATGGTGCAGCGGCACGGGATGACGCCGATCGAGTATCTCGATCACGTCGACTTCCTAAACGACTGGTGCATCTTGGGCCATGTCATCTTCACCGCAGGCAACAGCTGGGTGCAGTTCCCGGGAGACGATCTTAAGCGTCTGGCGGATTCAGGGGCATCGGTTGCACACTGTCCCTGGGTTTTCGCCCGGCGCGGCATCGCCATGGAGAGTTTCGCAAGCTATCAGCGGGCCGGCGTCAATCTGTGTCTTGGGACCGATACAGCGCCGCAGTCGATGATCGAGGCCATGCGGTGGGCGGCCGTTATCGGTAAGATCAAGGGGCGCTCAAGCACCAGCCCTACGGCCTTGGATATTTTCAATGCAGCCACAATCAACGCCGCCAAAATGCTGCACCGAGATGATCTCGGCCGACTCGCGCCCGGCGCAAAAGCCGATCTCTTGTGTTGGGATGGTGCTTCAATTTTCATGTCGCCCGTTCGTGATCCATTGCGCAATATCGTCTACAGCGCTCAGGCTGAGGATCTAAAACACTCCATGATAGACGGGCATTGGGCGATGTGGGAGCGCGTAGTATGCGCCGGCGATGAACGTTCCGCCACCCGAAAGCTGCAAACGGCGGCTGAGCGAATGTGGAAGGCTGTTGGGCCTGGTGACTGGGCCGGGCGGACGACCGAGCAGCTTTCTCCAATGAGCATCCCGATGTTCGATTGAGCCTCAAGGGAGACTGTTGCTGGGCACTTTGGCGTGAGGTTCCCGATTTTTGAGAAGTTGCGGCGGTAGCGTCACAAATTTGCAGCACCCGGACGGTTTCCGCCAACGTAGACCGGAAGGTCCGTTCAGGGTCATCGAAGGAAAATCCCAGCACAGTATGAGCATCCCGTGTGTCGCTGGGCACTTTGGCGTGAGATTCCAGATTTTTGAGAAGTCGTGGGCATTTTGACTTGAGACTCTGGGAGCGCGGAGTCTCAGGTTAACT
>Ga0182741_1002672_pt1 | contig 20313 bp, 19 predicted proteins | sample eDN5th37CBELigOP_FD_128874 | JGI IMG/M metagenome (GOLD analysis project Ga0182741, IMG submission 128874) | Enriched Organic Plus compost microbial communities from Emeryville, California, USA - eDNA 5th pass 37_C BE-Lig OP (version 2) (version 2) ... | reverse complement strand
GACGTGGACGTTCACTCCCTGTTTCGCGAAGTAGTTCTGAGTGAGTCGCACAACCTCGGTGGCGACCCGCTTGCCTTCGAGATCCTTCGGCTCCCGGACGGGGGAATCGTTCGGGACGCAGAGAACCCAGCGGACCGGGCGGCGGCTGACCTTCGAGAACATCAGCTCGCAGATCTCGACGACTTTCGACTCGTTTTCGAGGATCCAGTCGTATCCCGTGATCCCGGCATCGAGCACACCCAGTTCGACGTACCGCGCCATCTCCTGGGCACGCACGAGCATGCACTCGATTTCCAGATCGTCGATCTCGGGGTAGTAGGAACGCGAGGAGAACTTGATGTTGTAGCCGGCCTTGCGGAACAACTCTCCCGTCGCTTCCTGAAGGCTGCCGGCGGGAATTCCCAACTTGAGGATCTGGGTCGACATCGGATCTCGTATCTGACTGAAGGTTCGTTTCCTGCCGGTGGAACCGATCATGCGAAGCGATCGTTCGCTTCCCCCGGCAATCAAAGGGGGACTTCAACCGCGAAGAACATGAGGAACATCAGGAGAGTTGCCGCGCTTCGCCTGCGTTCTGCCCCAGGGAGGCACGGTCAGCTTTTCTTGTACACTGCCGCCGGGTCGAAGACGCGTTCGCCGACCACTTCGAAGCCGTCGCCGGTCGGAGTGAGCTTGCGAAAGAAGCAACTGCGGTAGCCTTCATGACAGGCGGCCCCGCCGATCTGATTGACCTTCACCAGCAGCGTGTCGGCGTCGCAGTCGAAATAGATTTCCTGTACCTGCTGCACGTTGCCGCTCTCTTCCCCCTTACGCCACAACTTTTTGCGGCTGCGACTGTAGTAGCAGACCCGGCCGGTCTTGAGGGTCTCCTCGAAGGCCTCCTGGTTCATGTAGGCGAGCATCAGGACATCGCCGGTTTGCGCGTCCTGGGCGATGACGGGGATCAGATCGGTCTTGCTGAAATCGGGGCCGGTCACAGCTCTTCTCACACAGAGAGACGAAACGGGAAGCAGGGAGTCCCCCGGCCGGAAACGGGAGGGCCGATCTCCTGACTTCGTCAGCACATCGCGTCCCGGCAGGCGGTCGCGGAATGGCCTCTAAACTAGCAGGATCGAGCCCCGAACACCAGTCGAGCGGGCGTTTCCCGCATTCATTATCCCTGTCCTTTGCCGATCGAAATGAGGCGGCACGCAATCCGGGCAAACTCCGGGTACTGAGCAGGATCTGCCGCTTGCGGGACTGGTTCTGGACTGACTCGCCCCGGTTGGTCGAAGAAGACAACTTCTCTGGCAGGATCGCTACAACCGGGCTTTTTTTTCCGGCAGCCTTCCCAGCCGCTGCGGGATTCTCTAGGATTCGCCCTGAAGGGAATCCCGTTAATTTCCGCAGGATCCGCATCCCGGCGACTCGTGCCGCGACAGGCGTCTCTCGGTCGCTGGTGGAGCATCATTCTGAGTTTTTTTGCAGTGACGGTCCACCCGTCAGGAGACACGCGAGCGATGGCCGAACAAAAAGCGACGAACGTAACCTGGCATGACCACAAGGTTTCCAAGGACGAACGGTTCCAGCTCTCCGGGCACAAGGGAGCCATCCTCTGGTTCACCGGCTTGAGCGCCTGCGGCAAGAGCACGGTTGCCAACACCGTCGATCACAAGCTGCACTCGATGGGGAAGCGGAGCTACGTCCTCGACGGCGACAACATCCGCATGGGGCTGAACAAGAACCTCGGCTTCTCCGCAGAGGACCGCGCCGAGAACATCCGCCGGATCGGCGAGGTCGCCAAGCTCTTCGCGCATGCCGGCGTGCTGACGCTGACCGCATTCATCTCTCCCTACCGTGCGGACCGTGATGCCGTCCGTGCCCTGATGGGGCCGGGCGAGTTCATCGAGATCTATGTCAATGCGTCGCTGGAAACCTGCGAAGCCCGCGATCCGAAGGGGCTGTACAAGAAGGCGCGTGCCGGGGAGATCAAAGGCTTCACCGGCATCGATGACCCGTATGAAGCTCCCCAGAACCCCGAGCTCGTGCTCGACGCGAACACGAAGGGGATCGACGAGCTCGCCGATGAGGTGATTGCTTACCTCGACCGCCAGGGTTTGCTGAGCGTCTGAGCGGCCCCGCGGAGCGGTTCGGTCGATAAACTGTCCGGTGGAGACGGCACCTGCCGGAGTCGCCGGGCGAAAATTCACGGCGGACGGAATCGAAAGATTCCGTCCGCCGTTTCGCATTCCAGTTGACGCCTGCCGACGCCAGAAGGAGTGATACGGACGCACGGGGGCGGCGAAATACCGGGTTGGCAGGCGGCGCCCGTGTGTCTCGGGAGGCGATAAGCGCCGCGGAGACCCGGCGGCGGCAATGGGAGTTTCCCGCGCGGTTCCGACGGGGGTACTGTGACAGCGGACAGACTTGCCTTCGCCTGCTATGATGCCTCGTGGCGGGGCGAAGCTCCTGCTGCAGAAGAAGCTCTGCACCCGCCGGGAATCCCATGCGACCCCTTTTGCGGTGGTATTCCCCGTGTGGTGATGTGACAGCACAAGACAGGACAAAGGAATGGTTCAGCGGGATCGATTACTGACGACCGAGGCGGAGCGGAACGGCATGCGGAAGGCCGGTGCCTTCAATGCGCAGGTGATGGACTTTATCCGTCCCTACGTGAAGGAAGGGATTACCACTGGTGAGCTCGATCGTCTTGTCCACGACTACACGATCCAGCATGGTCATACCCCGGCGTGTCTGGGATATCGCGGCTTTCCCAAGTCGATCTGCACGAGTGTCAATGAAGTTGTCTGTCACGGCATTCCCGGCGACTACGTCCTCAAGAGTGGCGACATCGTGAATGTCGATCTCACCACCATCGTCGACGGCTGGTACGGCGACCAGTCGGAGACCTTTCTCATCGGCGAGGTCTCGGACGAGGCGCGGCTGCTGACTCAGGTCACCTTCGAATGCCTGTATCTGGGCATCCGCGCCATCAAGCCCTTTGGAAAGGTGATCGATATCGGTCGTGCGATTCAGCGGCACGCGCATGCGTACAAGTTTTCCGTCGTCCGCGATTACCAGGGACACGGGATCGGCCGGGTCTTCCACCAGGATCCCGGAATTCCGCATTACGTGCATCACTCCGCGGCACGAGAGACCATCCTGCCGGGAATGTGTTTCACGGTCGAGCCGATGATCAATCTGGGGACGTGGAAAACGGTTCTCGATCGCTCCGACGGATGGACGGTCCGGACCGCCGACCGCCAGCTCTCCGCCCAGTTCGAACACACGATTCTGGTGACTGAAGAGGGACCGGAAATTCTGACGCTGACCAAGGACGGCCCGCAGGAAGGGCACCGCTTCTGAGCCGGGAGACCGCCGGGGGCGGCGGCACAGCGGCAGCGGGAGCGACGCTCTCCATTACAACGCAGGAACCTGCTCCGATTTTTCGAGCATCCGGGTTTCGTGATCGCGCAGCTCGCGGACGGTTCCCGCCAGACGCCGGGATTCGCGATCGTACCGGCTGATGAACTGGCCGAGTTTCTCCCGCGACGCGGCAGCGGCCCGCGGGTTCGTCGTCTCCTGCATGAGCGTCCGGTCCATCTCGCGAATCCCTGGTTCGAGATGATCCCGCAACAATTCGAGCAGCCTGCCGGCATTCGCTCCAATCTCGATGAGAATCGAGTAAACCGCCTGACGATCCAGCTCGCGTTCCTCGGGATTGAGTCGGCACGACGCCAGGGACGCCACCTCGCGCGGTGGAGGGGCGTCGGCGACCAGGCGGCCGAACGGATTCTCCGCCTGTTTTGCTGACTGGATCGCGGCTTCGGTCGCGGCAAGACCGTTCCGGGCGGCTTCAAACTGCGGGCGGATGTCGAGGGCCTTCTTGAAGTGCACCAGCGCCTGCGGGTAGTTCGCCATGTCGAAATAGACGTTCCCCAGGTTCTGGAACGCTTCCGCGAACCGCGGGTTCAGGCGCACCGCCTCGCGATACGCGGTGACGGCCATCGGCAACTGCTGCGAACGGCGATAGGCAATCCCCAGGTTGTAATACCCCTCGGCGGAGCGCTGGTCCAGCTGGAGCCCGCGACGCAGCACCTCGACCGCTTTCTCGTAGTTGCCCATGCGGTTGTAGACGGCTCCCTGGTTAATGTACGCGGAGGCGCGGCGGGGAGCGAGTTCCGTCACCCGCCGGAAATGGGCAATGGCGGCTTCGCAGTCCCCCAGGAGAAAATGGGCGGTCGCCAGTCCTTCATACAGTTCGACCTGCTGGTCGTCCTGTTCGCATGCCTCTTGAAAAAGGGCAATCGCCTCGCGGAACTCGCGGGCTCGCAAGTGCCGTCTGGCCCGGTCGCACAGGTCGTCGAAATTCGCAGTCTCGGCCATCGGGTCAACCTCCTGGTAATGTCTGGCGGACCGCCTTAAATGTGCGGTCATTGCCAGAACGCGTGTCGGTTCCCCGGGCGCATGTTTCCTGGCCCGATCCGTTCTTCGGCGGCGCAACGGCCGCGCAGTCCTCCTTCCAGACACCACGATTCGGCGTGCTCACCTTGCGGAAGCGACTGGCGTCTGCCGGCGCACCTCCGTGGATTCAACGCGGCTTACTTGTACAGGCACGGTCCTGCGGGAACACGTATGCCAATGGCATGCAGGACCAGCGTTACTCAGCTTCGCGGGCGAGAAACGGGAAGTCGCCGTCTCAAACGAGGCAAATCAGTCGCACGCGCGGAGTTTCTTCGAATTTGACCTTGCCCTCGCGGGCGAGCCAGCCGATTCCCTGCATGACGAGATCGCGGGGGGCGTCGATTTCTTTGGCGAGTCGAGTCTGAGTCACCGGGCCATGCTGGGACAGGTACTCCCAGACCATGCCGGCCACGATCCCGATCGAAGCCACGTCGTAGCTGAGAGACTCGGTGGACGCCATTGGCTGTTACTCCTGCCGACCGTGATCGGCGGCTCCGAGATCATCGCTGCCTGGCGGCGCCCGGCCGGGGAACTGGTCTGGTCTCCCGCGTCGCCGCCGTTCTTCCCTTGTCCTTATGCAGGGGATGTCAGCACCGATTCTCCGCCGCTCCCTGATCATACCGCAATCCGGTTTTCGCGAGCAAAAGGATTCAGGGTTTGCCCGAGGGATCGCGGCGAGGTTCTCCGGAGTCGGCCCGGCCGATCACCTCCCACATTGCCCTCGCCGGGAGGCGATGTGCCCCGGCGGGCCGATCGGAATGAATGTCAGGAGACGGGCCAGAGTTCGGCATCTTCCGGGAATTCATCCTCCCAGGCGAGGCTGTCGGTGATCCCTTCGAGCAGGGGGAGCGCCTCTTCGAGGTCATCGTCGGTCCCCTGATAGAGGACGAGGCCTGTGAATTTCGGAGCCGAGAAGGCCCGGATCCAGGCACTGTTCAGCAGTTCCAGGCAGAAGAACTCGATGTGCCGGCCGACGATGTGCAGATCGTCCAGATCCTCGTCCGTGGTGTAGACGTCGAGTTGCTCGTATTCGTCCCGGAAGGCGCGGACGACGGTCTCGGCCACGTGCTCGGGCGAAGGCCGCTGGCGAAAGAGGCTGACGGACCAGAAGGAGGTCTGCGGGCTGCTGACGGTGATGATGGTCTCGGGGCCGCTGTGCTGCTCGGCGAGCTCCCAGTCTGCGGGGTATTCGAAACGGATGCCGTGGGCGTGGTAGGTCTCATTCATGGAAGGTTTTCACCGTGGAAAAGGGGGCCATCTCAGGGCTTCCCCCCGTTACGATCTTGAGGCAATCAGAAGAATCGAGTATTCTAGAATCATTGGACGAATCGCAACACTTTCGGATGAGATTCGCGACGGGCGGTGTTCTGCCGCCGGTTTCCTGATCTTCCAGCATGAGTACCGAGTCGCCCCCCCTGTACTGCCTCCGCGGTTTTGGTCGGGCCTCGACACTTTGCCGGACGGCTCCTCTGGACAGGGGAGCGTGACGAAGGTGGTTGGGTCCTGGACCGAGTCCGCAGTGCAGCAGGGATCGCGGCCGAACTCCGCAGCTTCCGGCACTGCTGTCCGGTCTTCTATTTTTTAGCTCCTTGGCTTTTGGGGAAGAAATTATGGCATCGTCACGAGCAGATGAAGTCGCCGAAATCCTCTGGGAACTGAAACGAGCCGGCAAGGTGGCAACCTACAGCCTCATTGCCCGTCGCGCCGGTTTCAGCGCCGGATCGAATGGTCGCGCGATGCAGACCTGCTTGCGCACCGTGCGGCGAGATTGGCCCCACCTTCACTGGTGGCGTGCCGTTCAGGACGATGGCAACCTCGAACTCGGCTCCGAGCAGGAAATCAAGCTGCGTGAAGCCGGCTTTGAACTCGAGGCGGACGGTAACGGCAAGACAGTGGTCATCAAGGAATTCGAATCCCACCTCATGACGTGGGAGCTTCCCGAGAACAGCACCACCGCGAACGCCACGACCGATGCCTCGGTCGCCGCGGTCGAATAAAGTTCTCCAGCAACCGTGCTCCCGACGATTCACCGCCGGGAGCACGGTTGCCTGCTTTTCACTCTCCCATTCGCTCACTCTTCCGACCCGCCGGAAAAGCATCGCCGTCCGGCGATTCCTTTTTATCGCCTGTCACTCCGGGACATTCCCGCTGAACACGAATGCGGCGACTGCCTGTCCTGGAGTCTCTTTCTCCGCTTCGCAAGGCAGTGTTGGCGCTGCCGCGTTGCGCATCCCACGGGAATCCACTCCTTCTCCTGCTCGCCCGCACGACCTGCTTGTCGCGGGAAGAATGCGCGGGGCACTGCGTGAATCCCGGGCGATCCTCCTCCTTTGGCAACTGCCGCGGGAGAAAGCGGCTCAATTGCCGCGGCGGTGAGAAAACCAGTCGCGGAGCGCTTCGCCGGTGGGGGTGGACCGCTGCGCGATCCGTTCCGGCGGGCCGTTTCCCACCAGCCGACCTCCGTCAGCCCCCCCACCCGGGCCGAGATCCAGAATCCAGTCGGCGGCGGCGATCACATCGAGCTGATGTTCGATCACCAGTACGCTGTGCCCCTGGTCCACCAGCCGTTCGAGAATCTCCAGCAGCTTGCGAATGTCGGCGGGATGCAGCCCGGTCGTGGGCTCATCGAGCACGAAAAGCGTTCTCTGCTGCTGGGACTTCCCCAGTTCCGTCGCGAGCTTCACACGCTGCGCCTCACCCCCCGAGAGCGTCAGGGCCGATTGCCCCAGCGTCAGATAACCAAGTCCGACGGCGACAAAGGTCGAGAGGATTCCCTTCAGTTGCGGAACGTTCTCGAAGAACTCCGCGGCCTCATCGATGCGCAGGTTGAGCACGTCGGCGATCGATTTTCCGCGAAAGCGAACCTCCAGCGTCGCCGGGTTGAACCGTGCTCCCCGACATTCAGGACAGATGACGAACAGATCGGGAAGAAAGTTCATCTGCAACCGTCGCGTCCCCTGGCCTTCGCAGGCGGGGCAACGCCCCTCGGCGACATTGAAGCTGAACCGTCGAGATGTGTAGCCACGGATTCGCGCATCGCGGGTTTGTGCGAAGACGCGCCGCACCCAGTTCCACATGCCCGAGTAGGTTGCCGGGTTTGCCCGGCTGGTGCGACCGAGTGGAGATTGATCGACTTCAACGAGCCGCTCCACATTCTCGATTCCCTCGAGCGCCCCCAGCGGGCTTCCTTCCGGTTCGGCGCGGGGACGCCGGTCGAGCATCCGTCGCACCTGCGGAACGAGCGAATCAATCACCAGCGAGCTCTTTCCCGACCCGCTGACGCCGGTGATGCACAGGAAGACGCCAAGCGGAAACTCGACGGTCAGATTCTGCAGATTGTGCAGCCGCACCCCTGAGAGACGCAGCACTCTCGCCGGATCGATCGGGCGCGCCGTGCGTTTTTCGGCGACTTCGCGGCGGCCGGCCAGGTAGGCCCCGGTGAGCGATTGCGGATGACTGGCGACGGTTTCCGGAGTGCCGGCCGCGATCAGGCGGCCTCCTTCCCGTCCAGCCCCGGGGCCGAGATCCACGAGAAAATCGGCCTGACGGATCAGCTCCAGATCGTGTTCCACGACCAGAACGGAATTTCCCTGATCGCGCAGATCGTGCAGCGCGGAGAGCAGTCGCTGCGCATCGCGCGGGTGAAGGCCGATCGTCGGTTCGTCGAGCACATAACAGACGCCGATCAGGCCCGAACCGAGGCTGGCCGCGAGACGGGCACGCTGGAATTCGCCTCCGGAAAGCGTGTTGGTCGGGCGATCCAGTGACAGGTACTCGAGCCCCACCCGCTCGAGGTAATTCAGCCGCCCGGCGATCTCTCCGAGCAACCGATCGGCGACGGCCCGCGCGACTGGCGAGAATCCGGCTGCCGAGGTCGCATTCCCTTCCGCGAGTGCTGACTGCCAGCCCGCGACGATCGCGGCGGCTTCCGCAATCGACCGCGACGTGAGCTCATGAATGGCGACGCCGCCGATGGTCACATGGCGGGCGACAGGGCCGAGCCGGGACCCCTGACACTCGGGGCAGATTTGCGGCTTTTCGGAACGCGCCTCTGAAGACTTGCGACGCGACCGGGTTCCCGTGGCATTGACCACTCCCAGCCCGGTGCATTCAGGGCAGGCTCCATAGGGGCTGTTAAAGCTGAAGGTGCGTGGCTCGATTTCAGCAAGGCTCAAGTCGCAGACAGGACACGCGAACCGGCTGCTGAAGAGTTGCTCCTCCCAGCCGGAGGGGCCTTCCGAGCTGACGATGCAGGTTTCATTGCCGAATTTCAGCGTCTGCGCCACCGATTCCTGCAACCGGGGCCGCACTCCCTCTTTCACAATGATGCGATCGATCACGCAGTCGATGTCATGGCGGCGGGCGCGGTTGAGCTTCGGCGGTTCGCTGACATCCACAATCTCTCCATCGATTCGGGCCCGCACGTAACCGTGCTCGGCAATCCGCGCCAGGACATCGGCGTGCGCTCCTTTTCGCCCGCGAACGACCGGGGCGAGCAGCATCACCCTGGTTCCCGGCGCGAGCGTCAGAATCCGGTCGACGATCGCATCGGGAGACTGGCGGGAGATCTCAGTGCCGCAGCGGTAACAGTGCGGCTGACCGGCCCGCGCGTAGAGGACGCGAAGATAATCGTAAATCTCGGTGGTGGTTGCGACGGTGCTGCGTGGCTGCGGCGTTCCGACCTGCTGTTCGACGCTTAAGGTCGGGGGCAGGCCTTCCAGAACGTCGACATCGGGCCGCTCGATCTGATCGAGAAACCGTCGCGTGTAGGTGGAGAGGCTTTCGAGGTAACGGCGTTGCCCTTCCGCGAATAATGTATTGAAGGCGAGCGAACTCTTGCCGCTGCCGCTCACTCCGGTGATGACCACCAGGCGATCGCGAGGAATCTCGACGTCCAGGTTCTGCAGGTTGTGGACGCGGGCACCGCGGACTTGAATGACATCGGCGGCCGTCATCGGCTGGCTGGCGGGATGTTCGTGCATCATGCTATTTTAGACAGACGCGTTGAAAACGCGAGTTCCTCCCGGCCGAGTCTGGTTCCTCATGAGTCTCATTCCTCCCCAGTTTCTGTTCCGCTGGTCGCTTCCGGTCCGTCATGTGGCGGCACTTCCGCGTTCGGGGCAGCATCTGCTGAAGCTTCCCGCCACATGCACTCTCCCGGAGCATGGTTCGCTCGACCCGAATCCGCGATTCGGCGAGCTGCGGGTCGGATGGAATGCGGAGGGGATCGGTTTCAGCGTGAACGTCAGCGGGAAGCGGCGTCCGCCGCGATGCGACCAGCGGTTGCCGCTGGAATCGGACGGACTGCAGCTCTGGATCGATACCCGCAACACACAAACCATCCATCGCGCCAGCCGGTTCTGTCACCATTTCTGCGCATTACCGACGGGCGGAGAGGACGGCGCGTCGCCTGTTGTTCGGCAGTTCCCGATTGCCCGGGCGCGGGAAGAGGCCACGCTGGCGGAGCCGGATCAATTCGCTGCCCGCAGCGAGATCCGCGCGGACGGATACCTGCTGGAAGTATGGCTGCCGGCGGAAGTGCTGCACGGATACGACCCGGAGACGAATCCGCGACTCGGATTCTACTATGCGCTCCGCGACGGCGAACTGGGGGAGCAATACCTCGCGGTGGGGCCGGAGTTTCCGTTCGCCTACGATCCCAGCCTGTGGTGGACCCTGGAGCTCACCTGAGATTTTAACCGGCGGGACACAAGCAAGTGCATCGCCAGGATGCACGCGTCACTTTCCGGTCCGATTGGAGGTTCTGCGTCGGGAAACCGCCGAATTGAGCGGGAGACGCTCAACTGCCCCGCGTGGCGGTGACCGGCTTTGTTCGTGCCGTGCGCCGGGATTTCGACGCGGTCTCCTGCTCAGCTGCCGCTTCGGTCAGACAGGTGGGATCCTTCTCGATTTCCTGAGCAGATCCCGGCGGCGGCAGCCGGTCGACATTCGTGCGAATCCGCTCACACATTTTCTTGAAGAGCGTCAGTTCCTCGGGGCTGAATCCCTCGGTCGCCTGGCTGCGGACGCGACGCGCACAGTCGACCATGCGTACCCACAAAGCCTCGGCTTTTTCGGTGGGGCGTATTCGTTTGCGGCGGCGATCCTCGCAACAGGCGAAGCGATCCAGCCACCCATCCCGTTCCATCCGGTCGAGAATTCCGACCAGCGTCGGTGCTTCAATCCCCAGCCGTTCTGCAAGCTCCGATTGAGACAGATTCCCTTCCAGCGAAATCCAGGCGAGCACCTCCCATTGCCGAAGCGTGATCCCCTCTTTGGCGAGTTGCGCAGCCATGGCGCGCCGGAGAGCATGAGCTGTCAGGGCGACCCAACAACCCACGCTCTGATCGAAGTCGTATTGCAACATGCCGGCAGAGGCCTCCCAGAGATTTGCTTGCGAAGTGTCACCAGCATCATAGTCCCGAAAAATGGCTTGAATCAAGAGGAATACGGCACTTGTTTTGCGGGGTGACACATTCAGCGGTGCTCCGGTGGTCTACTCGCGCACGTGACTGCGCCGCGACGGGGCAATCCGGGCAGAGTTTCGCGATTGGCTCCTAACTTCGGGTGGAGACCGGTTCTCGCGCCCCCAGATTGACTGACCAGCGAATCCGTTCCGGAAGAACCGGCGGGCGGCGGCGGAGAATGTATCGGCGAAATGCCGCCTTCAATCCGTGCCAGCGAGTCCGTTCCCGCCGGGTAAATGTCCTTCCTCCCGGTTGCTGTTCCGCCCCGTCGTCCGGCTCAATCGCCGTGAATTCGGAGCTCAGGTAGCGAATGAGGAAATCGCTGGCGAGATGCATGCACTTGATCGTCAGTGTGGCCTCGGTGTCGGTGGGGGCAAGCGCCGGCCATCCCTGCGCGACGATCGCTCCCGTATCGACCCCCCGATCGATGTAGTGCAGCGTCATGCCGATGTTCGCGTAGTCCTCGAAGTACAGCGGCCAGAAGAGCGTATCCTGCCCGCGGTAGTGCGGGACCATCCCGAAATGAACGTTGATCGTTCCCAGGCGGGGGGCCTCGAAGATCTGCGGCTTCAGTACAGGCGCCCCGCAGACGATCAGCAGGTCGGTCTCCAGACTCTCCATGAGTTCCACCGTCTGCGGACTGTTAACCTGATTGGCCGGGATATCGAAGATTTCCGCGGCGGGGGGCGGAGTCTTCCCGTGGCCGAGGAGACGCTTCACCTGCCGATTCGCATTGCAGCGATACCAGTCGATCAGCCGATCGGCGAAAGCCCCCACGGCGCGCAGAGGCCCCTTCGCAGCCCCCTCGAGAATTTTGGGGAATCGGGAACTGGCGGCGGGAGGCTCGGTTGGAGTGCTCTCCGGGGAAGCGACGACTCGCAGAATGGCTCGCACCGGAAACTGCTGTTCGATCTGGTGGATGATGAACGACGCTCGCACGTCAAGAGCGGTGAGGATCACAACGTTCATGGTGGACGACTCCGATTGGGGCGGGAGACAGAGTGCGGTCCCGTGACCGCTGATCCACGTGCTGAAATAGAGGCAGATCGGCTCCGTGGTCGTGAGACAGACGATCGTGATAACGGTGTACGCACAGCCATGTCGTACGTCGAACTTTCGCAGTCCTCTTGCAGCGAGTCACGGACGGGGCACTCGTTCGGGGGCTCCGTTCATGTGCCGCGAGTGGACTGTCCATTCCGTCAGTCAAAGGTTCACAGTTCCTCCTTTCCGCGAACTAGGGCGACGGGGCTTCGTGAGAAGAGTCAAGGCGAAGCGGCACGCTTGTCGATTCGCACATTTTCTGCAAGATCTCGAGCGGCACGGTTTCGTAGTGGACGAATTGCACTTCTTTCCAGATCCCCGTGGGCAGGATGGCGACCGTCGTCAGCCACGGGCATTTGTCGAAAAGGTTCTCCTGGCTGATCGGATAGAGATACAAAATTGAGAGCTTTCGCGGCACGCGTCGCAGCGAATCACAGATCTGTTCAATCACCAGCCCCAGCATCGGCCCGGTAAAGGGATTGAACATCAGAATCACGGTCACATCAGACGGAACCGGCCAGGTGGTTGCGTCGGCGGTGACAAACTCAACCTCGGCACACTGCCGCGCTCGGAGACGTCTCAGATTCTCGGCGGCGATCACATTGAGTTCCGGAAGGAGATCGATTCCGATGACACGCCGGAACGGATGCGTTGAGGCCACCGCCACCGCCCGCCCCATTCCGGAGCCGTAATCGAGCAGCACGTCGACGCCGGGCCGGATCTTCAGCCGCGCCAAAGCATGGTCGAGGCACGTATACGAGATCGGTTCGTAATGGACGAAACAGGGATGGGGCATCTGGACATCGTGATCTTCCCGACGGGCCGTGCAGATGCCGAGGCGACGTTCGCGATTCCATTCGTAAAAAAGGAACCAGGCGGTCCGCGCGGTATCACGAAACCCCTTGCGGAAGACGCGACGACAGCCGCGTACCAGCAGTCGCGGGAGGCCGCGTCCTCGATTTCTCTTCTTCGGTTCCAGGAGAATTCTTCGCGTGTCCGGCATCATGCACCTCATTCGAGTACCTGCCCCTTGTTTGCCGACACTGCACTTCGCACCTTTTCGCCCGACTCCCCGGATAATTGCATCAGTCAATTGTCCGGATCACGATCCATATTCCTCAGCGGCAGTTCCCCGCAGCTACGGTTCAATCTGGAAATCCCCTTCAAAGCAGAGGGGATGCGGGCGTGTACGTCCGGTAGTTCCCTCCGCGGTCGACGCCCCTTCCGAGAACGGAACCGAAAGTGAATGGTGGCCGCCCACAGTCATTCCGGGCATGTGCTCGGGATAGATCGGAAGGACGCTGCGATAGACGCTCAACCGAAGTTGATGTGTTTCTCCCGTCGGCAGATGCCGTACGAAGCGCAATGTGGGCTGACCTTCAAACGGGCTCGGCTGATCCGCCGGACGGCTGTCGAGGACCATCACCTTTCGCGGCCTGTTGACCAGCGTGCGCTGTAATCCGGCGACGATCGGTCCGCTGTCGAAGTCTGTCGAGTCATCGATCAGAAGGACGAACGTCGCTTCCCCCAGGAGCGACTCCGGAACCTCGTGCTCACGGCAGTGAATGAGTTGGGGCCGTTCGTACTCGGGAGCGGCCGCGTTGATCCGGGGCAGAGCACTTTCGCGGGTGTCCGTGTCGTGAATCAGGCCGATGATCCGGCGGAAGGGAAACGCCGCTGCGAGAGTCACAACTTCCCGGCAGCCGGCGCCGAAGCACAGCAGGACATCCCGGTGAGGCCGGATATGGACACTCTTGAGAAACGCGGCGATTGCCGAAAGCGGGATCCATGTCTCGGAAATACGGGAAGACCGGCCGATGCGAACGGTGAGACCGGGGAGCAGCCTCAGAAAGGCCCGAACCGATTCGCGGGCGAGTCTGCCAAGAGGGCGATCACCATCGAACCCTCCGCGGTCGCAGCGGCGACGGTGGGAAGGGAGATGGTCGCCAGAAGGGATCTCCTCCGGCGACCGGCGGAGAATCCGCGAGGCCAGCTGCGCGACAACTGAGGACTTCGGATGCCTCATGGCTCTCCCTTCGCACGCGGCAATCAATCTGGAGTGACGGTCTGTCAAAGTACTGTTCTCACGCTCGATTCTCCGATGACCGTCACCGCGGCTTTCGCGGCCGGGGCGGGTCGCCCGGGCCGTGATGCGATTCCGGAGGCCTCGGATTCCCCTGGAGGCGCAACCTCAACAGGGCCGAGAGTTCCGGGGGAACCTCCCGGACAGGCGATGTTCGATCACCGGGAGGCTGTTCCCGCAGGTCGGCTGTTCTACGCCTGGGAGCCCGTGCCAATCGATAACGGCCCGCCCGACCGCGGGCCTTGGCGCGATACATCGCCCGGTCCGCCTCGTTGAGCATCTCCGGCGCGTCGTTGTAAGCCGCGGAGCTCAGCGCAATTCCCACACTGGCCGTCACGAGAATTGATTCATGTTTCAGATGAATCGGAGCTTTCAGCTCCCGACACATTCGCCGGGCGATCTGCGTGACTTCCCGTTCGGCTCCGATGTCCTGCAGCAGCACGACGAACTCATCGCCACCATAGCGGGCAATCACGTCGGCGTGCCGTACGGCGGAGGCGATTCGCGCCGTCACCGTTCTGAGCACTTCGTCTCCGGCGAGATGTCCGTACGTATCGTTGACGAGCTTGAAGTGATCGACGTCGATGAACATCACGGCAAACCGTTCTGCGTGGCGGCGGGCGCGGGCAAATGCGGCTTCCAGTTCGCATTCAAAGTAGCCGCGGGAATGCATGCCGGTGAGCGGATCACGCGCCAGCGCGGCAGAGTTGTCCCGCAGGGGAGAGGAACTTGCCGGGACATCCCGGGCAGTCACGATGATCCACGACTTGCCTCGCCCTTCGAATCGCTGCAGCGAAATTTCCGCCGGCAGACTTTCTCCATCCTGACGCCGATGCCGCACCCGAATCGCCGTCGCCTGCGTGAGTGTCCCGCCGATGACGCGACGGACTTCCCGGGCGACGGCACTGTCGGCGAGGTTGGGGGCCAAGCGAAAGTAATCCATCTGCCGCAGTTCGTGCAGCGTATATCCCAATCTCGAGCAGGCGGTGCGATTCGCATCGCAGATGCGCAGCCCGCGGGCATCGAGGATGAAGACCGCATCCCGCACCAGATCGAGCGCGTTTCGCAGCACGGCTGAGGGGATGTCGTGATCATCGGGGGCACGGCGTTCGTCACGCGGGTTCCGTCCCCCACCCGGGAATGCGCGGTCCTCACGGAAAGGATCTCGATCATCAAAGCGTCCGTTCATGGTGATCCCCTTCCTGGACTTGTATCACTCAGCGAGAGATCCGGCGAACTGGAGCCTCCCGCAAGTTTCTCCGTGCATGGGCTCGGATGCGACGGTGGATCGCGTCGGTGCCACGGGGGATCTGTCACCAATGCTTTGTGTGCAGCCGACCGCTCACACATGCGTTGGATTCGCCGCACCGACATTTCAGCAAGATCGCCCAGCGGAGAGGTGCGGACGACTTTCTTGATTCGCCGCCACGTACGGCGGATCGCGCGCGTCAGCGGCTGACACTCGACCGAACCGCCGATCAGCCGCGTTGTGCTGGAGAGGAATCGCTGTTTGTACGCCTCATCCCCCAGGCCCAGATCGAGGCGGGTGATGCCGGCCGCCGCCACAGCAGCCGCAAGCTCCGTCAGCAGGATCAGGCCGGGAGAGTGTTTCTCAAAGGCAGGCGAATAACTCGGGAACCAGTAGTGACAGACCGTCGCACTGCACATGCCGAAGTGCACCGCAGCCAGTTCATCCCCGATCCACAGGGTGGAGAGGCAACCGGTGAGCGATTCCTCTTCGACACACCACAACCGCAGCAGCAGATCGGTTACCCAGGGCAGGGCGAAGAGATTCGTCCGGCCCGTTCGCACGTATTGCCGTGACTTCCAGGTCAGTAGCGCTTCGAACACCGTACGATCACGGCACTGCAGCTCAAACCGCACCGGACCGAGATCCTTTTCGAGCTTGCGCACCTGTTTCTGGATCTTCGCAATGGCCATCGATCCGGCGGCCTCTCTCGCCTGCCGATAGGCTTCAAATCCTCGGGAGAGATCGAGGTAAGGCGAATCTCCATAGGACCGCTGATGGGGGCCGAACATCTGCTGCGTTCCCAGCAGATGATCAAAGTCCCACGCCGCCAGACCACAGGCACGAACCAGAGACGCTGCATCCCACTCGATCCCCTGGCGGAGAATGGCCCCCTGGAAATCGGCCAGCTTGCCTCCCACCGGTTTACCGATATTCCAGCGTCCCCGCTGGAAGGCAAAGAAACCAACCGGAACGTCTGCCTCTTCGAGGATGGCCACACGAACGTCGTCGCGGACGGCTCCGACCGACTGCACGTACTCAACACTGAAGTAGGGACTGTCGAGTGTGGAGTCCGCCCGCCGATACTCGCGCCAGGCCGCGAGGTGTTCGCGACTGAGTTCGTGCGGTTTCACAACGCGTACTCTTCGCATACTTCATTCCTGGCCGGGATGCGCGACTCCCGGTCGCGCCAGTGCCGCTGGTCCTGCTGGAAGGCTCCGGGCATCGGACCTGAACCGCCGGAGATCAGCGAAACATGTACAGTTCCCGCCACTGTCGAATCCATCGCACGGAGAGGTCGATCGGGGCCGCGAAGCGGGAGCCGTGCACGGCCTCCGCGAATCCCCGCCAGACCTTGCGGGCGGTCACTCTCAACGGGGAGAAGTCGACCGCCCCCTCCGCGACCATCGTCTCTCCCGACATCAGGCTCTGTTTGAAGTCCTGCTCGCCCCGCGCGAGATCGATCCGGTCGATGCCCCGTTCGGCGGCCGCTTCCGCCATCTTCAGAAGCATGTTCAACCCCGGTGAATAGGTGGCGAATGCGGGGTCGTAGCCTGTATGCCAGCCGTGCTGCACGCGGTAGGACGAGATGGCAAAGCTGACGGCAATCGGCTGCTCGGCCGCATAGAGTACGGAGAGCACCGGGGCAAACGCTTCGGTCGGCTCGACCATCAGGATCCGGCGCAGGAGCTGAATGACCCAGTCCATCGCGAAGATGTTGGTTTCGTGCGTCCGCTGGTATTGCGCCGACTTCCACTCCGCCATCTTGTCGAGGGCATTCATATCGACGGTGTGATACTCGAAGCGTACTGGCGGCACCTCCCGCTCCAGCTTTCGGTAACGCGAAAAGGCCTGCGGAATCCGCTTGTGGCCGTTCCGTCGATGTTCTTCGCAATACGTCGCGAAACCGCGCGAGACGTCCACATAGGGCGAACCCGCCGCCCGCCGGTGGTAGCGGGCGCATGAGGGGATCGAGACGGGGAGATGAAGAAAGTCCCAGGCTTTCAGCCGGCAGCCGCGAACCAGTTCTTCCATTGTCCAGGTTGCCTGGGGCTCGACGATCGGGCCATGCAGGTAATTCAGCACCCCGCCGACCGGGCGGCCGACCGCTTTTCCAAACCGCTCGAAAGGAAAGAAACCGATCACCCGTTCTCCCTCGAAGAGAACGGCAATCTCCACGTTGTCCCGGACGGTTGCCACCGCCTGTGTAAACTCCGGACGAAAAAAGGGATTGTCGTAGATGGAGCTCGAACGCTGCAGGTTCGCCCACAGCGCCCAGTACTCGGAAGGAAAGTCAACGGCCGGAAAGACCTGTACACGAGGCATACAGATTCCCTTACAGCAACTTGAGGTATGCGCTGCTCACCAAGATGGTGCCGGGCGCGAATGATTCGGAGCGCGTCTTCCCATGGCGTCGCTCCACCTGTTCGTTTCGTCCTGGCCCGCTGAACCTGTTAATCCCGCGTGAGAGGGGGGGAGGGGATTCCAGCAGAACCTCTCTCACGGGGACTCACGCATGCACTCATTCAGAATCGCCGACAAAGGCCACGAGCTGCGACACCTGGCCTTATCCCAAAAGCATCCACGCCCGCATTCGCCGATAGATCATCACGGGGAGTTGCATCGGTCCCCGCATCTGGGGAGAGCGGGCAAATGCCCGGGCCCGATAGAACCCTCCCCAGAGCACGCGCGCCCCCAGCCGCGGATCGACCGAGCCTTCGGCCAGAGGCAATGCCGCGGACTTGAAGCTCTGCTTGTACTGCTCGGGACCTTTTCCCAGATCGATCCGCTGCACCCCCGCGGCGGCAGCGGCGGTGGCGAGTTCCACCAGCAGGATCAGGCCCGGCGAGTACTTTTCGAGCTCGCGGTCATAAGTCGGGAACCACCAGTGCCAGACTCGCGGCGTCGCCATCCCCAGATGAACGGCCGCCAGCCGATCGCCCACATAGAGTGCGGACAATCGCCCCGCGAAGCCCTCAACCTCGGTATTGCGAATGCGCTCCAGCAACGACACGACCCACGGGAGCTGAAAGATATCGAACATCCGTGTCCGGTGGTGCTGTTCGGCCTTCCAGCGGAGCAGCGCCTGAAACACCTCCGGATCGGAAGTGTGTGGCTCAAACCGGAGCGGGCCAACTTCCCGCTGGATTTTGCGCGATTTGCGCAGCACCTGCCCGAGCAACGCCGAGCCGGCCGCAGCACGCTCCCGCCGATACGCTTCGAAACCCGCGCTCAGGTCAAGGTAGGGCGAATCGGCCTCGCAGAGGTGATGCCCGGCAAATGCCTGCTGTTGCGCCGGCAGATGATCGAAGTGCCAGGCCCTCAAGCCGCAACCGCGAATCAGCTCCAGTGCATTGACCTCCACATCAGGCCGGACGATCAGTCCGTGCAGATCTGAGAGCGTGAGGCCGATCGGCCGCCCCAGATTGCGGCGGACCCGATGGTAAGGAAAGAATCCCACCGTTTCCCCGGCATGCTCCAGGACGCCGACCTCGGCATCGGTTCGGATCTCCCCCACGGCCAGTGAGAACTCGGGGTGAAAGTACGGGCTGTCGATCTGCGGGTCCGCCGTATGAATGTCGCGCCAGATCTCGCGCTGAGCTGGCGACAGTTCGGAAAGCCGGAGGCGAGTGACCTTCATGATTCCTTCCTCCCGGATGCGACGGCCATCGGGACTGCCCAGGCACTTGAAGGGATGGGCTCGCGGGATGTGTTGGCCGCCCGTTCCGCGGTCGAGTGTGGCGGATGAACCAGCAGCGGTTCTCTCCTGGCCCGAGCGTTTCGCGGCAACAGTCCCATCCGCAGGTACCGCAGATAGCCGCGGTGCATGGCCAGCCGGCAGCCGCATCCGAGTGACAGCTCCCGATTTCGTGTGACCCGTCCGAACAGCCATCGCGGCACATCGATTCCCAGCCCGCGACCGAGTCGAGCCGCCCCGACCAGCCGGAATGCCGCGCCGAAGCGGCGCTGATCGCCCTCCGCTGTGCCCATTCCGGCGAGCGTGGCAATCGCATACAGCTTGTCGGGCTGCAACCGTTCGGGCGGGATCACATGCTCGATGACCGCCTTGGGTGTGTACCAGGCTTCGAATCCTGCCGCGGCAATTCGAGCAAAGAACTCGGTGTCTTCCCCGCGGATCATGCCCGAGCGGTTGCTTTCCGGTCGCGGTTCATGAAATCCGCCGACCACGTCGAGCACGTGACGGTGGATCAGCAGATTGCCGGCTCCCGGCATGAATCCGCGCTCATAACGGCAGACTGTATCCCGACCGACCGTTTCGCCGAGCAGCGACCGGCAGATCGGGGCGAGTTTCCGTTGGGAATTCTCGGGAAGTCGAAGTGTCACGGCGCCCCCCGCACACAAGGCGCGAAAGCGATTGGCGACGTTCAGCAGTTCCAGCAGCCAGTGCCGGTCCGCGATCTGATCATCATCGAAAAAGGCAATCCACTCTCCCATCGCTTCGGCGAGCCCGCGATTACGCGCGGCCGGCACTCCGCGACGAAGCTCCCGCACACCACGGATGGGAACCTCGCTCGATCGCGCCACCTCGGCGACGACTTCCGGAGTCGTATCCGTGGAGGCGTTGTCGACCACGATCACCTCGTAGGTGAACTGCCCGCCGGTTTCCAGTCGCGACAGACTGACGAGGGCATCGCGCAGCATCGCTGCCCGATTGTAAGTACAGACGATGACGCTGACATTGGGGGACGTCATATCAGTAACGACTCCTCTTCTGGAGGCAGAAAGGCAAGTCGACAGAGCCCGCACGCGGCAATGAACGTCGTGAAGAAAGGCATCACCATCCCCGATTCGAGGACGGCATGGGCCAGGGCACAAACCAGCAGTGCGAGGATGAAGCCGTATCCCGCGTCCCGGGTGAGATCGTATGCGCGAAGTGCCCGCCGCAGCCCGAGGACGACACATGACACCACGAGTACCGCACCAATCGCTCCCACACTCAGGAGCAGGTCGAGGTAGCCGCAGTGCCCGCCGTTGATGGCCCACTCCATCGTTTCGGAAATCTCGCCGAT
>Ga0182741_1002671_pt1 | contig 20314 bp, 18 predicted proteins | sample eDN5th37CBELigOP_FD_128874 | JGI IMG/M metagenome (GOLD analysis project Ga0182741, IMG submission 128874) | Enriched Organic Plus compost microbial communities from Emeryville, California, USA - eDNA 5th pass 37_C BE-Lig OP (version 2) (version 2) ... | reverse complement strand
CGACCGCGAGATGGCGAAGGTCACGGCGTCCGAGTTCATGCATCTCCTGTTCGACGCGGGACCGTTGCTGGAAATGTGGGTCGGGCATGACTTTGCGCTCGGTCACAAGCGCGAAGGCACACCGGACCGGTTGCGGGAGATCTCCCGGGAGCACGGGACGGTCATCAACGTCGTCGATCGCGTTGGCGTTGACGGGATGGCCGTGAGCAGCACCGAGATCCGAAAGCTCATCAGCGCCGGCAACGCCGAAGAGGCCGCCCGGCTGATGGGGCACCGGTTCGAGGTGGCTGGTACCGTGGTTCACGGAGCGCAGGTCGGGCGCCAGATTGGTTTCCCGACGGCAAATGTCGCCCCGCCAGACCATCTGGTGCCGCTCCCGGACGGGATCTATGCCACCGTCGCCAGCGTCGAGGGCGAGGAGCGTCGACCCGCGATGACGTACATCGGGACACGACCTGCGGTGAACACCGGCAAGCGCATGATCGAGACGCACCTGTTCGATTTCGATGGCGATCTTTACGGCACCACGTTCGTCACCGAGTTCGTCAGCCATCTCCGTCCGGACCAGAATTTCCCGAGCGTCGAGGAGTTGATTGCCCAGCTCGAGCGAGATGAGGGGATGGCACGCAGAGTGCTCAGGAATGTCCTGCCCGGGTAGCGAGGATACCGATTCCTCATTGAAAAAGCGCGTGTTGACAGTGTATATTTGACCGGTGTGCCGGTGGAGCAATGCCAGGTGTTCTATCCGACCCGTTCGGCATGCCTACGGCACGTTAATGAGAGTTCAGGAGGCGAGCTATTTCCAGACCAGTGCAGACACGCGTCAACGAGCGAATTCGTATACGCGAGGTGCGGCTTATCGACGACGAAGGGAACCAGATCGGGGTGATTCCAACACGGGAAGCCCTGGAGATGGCCCGGGAGCGGGGTCTTGACCTCGTCGAGGTTGCGCCCAATGCGTCGCCGCCCGTTTGCCGCTTAATGGACTATGGCAAATTTCGGTATGAGCAAAGCCGAAAAGAGCGCGATTCCAAGAAGAATCAGCATGTCATCAAGCTCAAGGAGGTCCGGATCGAGCCGAAAATCGGCGAGCACGATCTGGCAACCAAGGGTCGACAGGCGGCCCGGTTCCTTGAATCCGGCGATAAGGTGAAGTTGACGGTCCTCTTCCGTGGCCGATCGATCACGCATCCTGAGCTGGGGAAGGATCTTCTGGAGCGATTGGCTGAGCAGCTGAAAGACGTTGGAGCCATCGAGCAGCAGCCACGCATGGAAGGTCGTACGATGACCATGCATATGGCGCCCCTCCGACAGCGAGGCGATTCGGCGGAGAGAGAGGAACAGAGTGGGAAGCAAGCTGGGTAAACTGAAGACGCACAAGGGTGCCAAGCGCCGGTTCAAGGTGACGGCGACGGGCAAGATCATGCACGCCAAGGGCATGAAGAGCCACCGCCGCCGCAAGAAGTCCGCACGCGTGAAGCGCCAGTTCGACCGGATGCTGGTGATGAACGACGCCACCGTGAAGCGAGTGAAGCGTCTTCTCCCGCACGGCGTCGAGTAATCAGTCTCATCTGTACGAGCAAAAGAGGTAATCGGAACAATGGCACGAGTTAAGCGAGGCGCGGCAGCCCATCGCCGGCACCGTAAGGTGCTGGTCCAGGTGAAGGGCCACCGCGGCACCCGAAACCGGTTGTACAAGCGCGCGAACGAGTCGCTGATGCGCGCTCTCCAGTATGCGTATCGCGACCGCCGTAACCGCAAGCGTGACATGCGCCGCCTGTGGATCCAGCGCATCAACGCGGCGAGCCGCCTGAACGGCCTGCCGTACAGCAAGTTCATGCACGGGCTCTCCGTGGCCGGCGTCGAGGTGGATCGCAAGATCCTCGCTGACATTGCCGTTCGCGACGAGGAAGCCTTCGCGGCGATGGTCGAGGTTGCCAAGAGCAACCTCCAGACCGCGCAGGCCTAGGCTCCGCGCCCACCACATGCCCGAGGGAACCGACCGATCGACTGATATCATCGTCAGTCCGGCAAACCCGGGGATCAAGATGACACGCTCGCTCCAGCGCCGGAAGAACCGGCTGCAGGAGCGGGCGTTCGTCGTTGAGGGGATTCGGGCCGTCAATGACGTCTTGGCAGCGGGGATTCGTCCGCGGGCGGTTTATCTTCGCGAAGATGCCGATCGCGGGCAGCTGGAGCATATTCCCGCCGATGTGACGATTCGACGGGTGGCGAGCCGCGTTTTCGACGATCTCACGGATGTTGCGCACCCGCAGGGCGTGTTGGCCGTCGTGCCGATGCTCGGGGACGCTGCGTTCCCTGACGTTGCCGGCCGGCCATTGGTGATGATCCTGGATGCGGTTCGCGACCCGGGGAACCTCGGGACGCTCCTTCGCTCGGCGGCAGGGGCCGGCGTCGATCACGTCGTTATCGGGCCGGAGAGCGTCGATCCGTACCATCCACGCGCGGTCAGGGCCGCAATGGGTGCTCACCTTCGCGTTCCCTTTTCCCGGCGCTCCTGGGCCGATCTGGCGCGCCTGATCGACCATTTCCCGATCGTGGCCCTTGCAGATGCGGATGGCGATACGACGTACGATGCGTTGACGTGGACGGACGCAGCCGCCATTATCGTGGGTGGTGAGGCGTTCGGGCCCTCATCGGCCGCGTACGAATGCGCCACTCACCGCGTTTCGATCCCGTTGGCCAACGGTGTTGAGAGCTTAAATGCAGGGGTGGCAGGATCATTGCTAGCATTTGAGGCAGCGCGCCAGCGCCGGAGTGCGAACGGACGGGCCTAAATGGCTTGGCAACCGCCGATAATGCTGCGGTATGCTGACGCAACGTAGAACATCAATCAGGACGGAAGTCCGGTGATTAGCCCGTAGCGGTCGCGAGAAGGCCGGCGGGAAGAGGAGAACGAAATGCGTAAGCAAGATCTCGTGCGAGCCGTGGCTGAAGCGACCGGTCAGAGTGAGTCGGCGAGCAGCAAGGCTGTCAACGCGGTTTTCTCGGCGATCGAAGAGTCGCTGTCGAACGGCGATGAGGTCACCATCAGCGGGTTTGGATCGTTCAAGGTCGTCGAGCGCGCTGCTCGGCAGGGCCGCAACCCGCAGACCGGCGAAGAGATGACCATTCGCGCTCGCAAGAGCCCGGTCTTCCGCCCCGGCACGCAGCTCAAGCGCGCCGTCGAGTAATCGACCGGTAACTCAATCACGCACATTGCGACAGCCCGGATCGATCGATCCGGGCTGTTTCCTATCCTGGTAGCTGTTTCGATTTCGGTAGGTGTTACGGCGTTGCTGTGGCTGAGGAGTCCAGCGTCGCCTGGACTCGCTTCGCGATCTCGCCCTGCAAATCGTGCTCGACAGCGCGGACAGCGACGCCGACAGCGTTCGTGATGGCCCGTTCGTCGGAGCTGCCGTGCGTGATGATCACCACGCCGTTCACGCCGAGGAGGGGCGCGCCACCGATCTCCGAGGGGTCGAGCCGGCGCGCCAGGGCCCGGAAGGCGGGCCTCAGCGCCAGCGCCGCGAGCTTCCGTGGCAGGGTGGCCGTCAGCTCGCTCCTGAGGACCTTCAGGAGCATCGAGGCGGTCCCCTCGATGGTCTTGAGGACCACATTCCCCGTAAACCCGTCCATGACGACCACGTCGACCTCGCCGGTCAGGATATCCCGGCCCTCGATGTTCCCGACGAAGTTGAGTCCCTCCATCAAGCGAAGCATCGGGTGGACCTTGAGGACAAGCTGGTTGCCTTTGGAGTCCTCTTCACCGTTCGAGAGGAGGCCGATGGTGGGGTTGTCGATGCCGACGACGGTATTGGCATAGACCTGGCCCATCATTGCGAACTGGAGCATGTTGACCGGCTTGGGGTCGGTCACAGCGCCGAGGTCGACCAGCATCGTATGGACGCCTTTGCCGTTCGGAACGCCGGACGTGATCGCCGGTCGATCGATTCCGGGGATGCGACCGAGCACCATGAGGGCTGCGGCCATCATGGCGCCGCTGTTGCCGGTCGACAGCATGGCGTCGGCCTTGCCGTCCTTCACGAGCCGCATGGCGACGTTCATGGATGCGTCCTGCTTGCGCCGGACGGCCTGCGCAGGGTGGTCATGCATGGTGATTTCGTCGGCGGCGTGGACGACCTCGATATCGAGGCCGGAGGTGTCGAGAGAGCCAAGGACGCCGTTGATCTGCTCCTGGTTCCCGACGAGCACGACGCCGCACTTGTGATTCCGGGCGCCTTCGATGGCGCCGGTGACGACCGTCCCGGGGCCCTTGTCACCGCCCATCACGTCGACCGCAACACGCATGTTCTGCCTTCTCCATGAGTCAACCCGGGCCGGCGATTGCGCGGCCCGGGCGGAATGTCCGGACGAGCCGGAGGTCCTAGACGTCGAGATTCTGGACGAACCGGGCGTTCGACTGGATGAACTTCTTGCGCGGCGGCACAGCAGCGCCCATCAGCATATCGAAGGTCTCGTCGGCGAGGACAGCGTCCTCGATCGTGACCTGCATCAGCGTGCGGGTCTGCGGGTCCATGGTGGTCTCCCAGAGCTGTTCCGGGTTCATCTCACCGAGACCCTTGTAGCGCTGGACCTCGAACTTGTCGCCGGCGGCGGTCATTTCCGCGGTGATTCGGTCCAGCTCGGCGTCGCTGAAGACCCACTGCTCCTTCTTGCCGGCGCGGATCTTGAAGAGCGGCGGCTGACCGATGTAGAGGTAGCCGTTCTCGATGATCGGTGTCAGGTGCCGGTAGAAGAACGTGAGCAGCAAGGTCCGGATGTGGGCGCCGTCGACGTCGGCGTCCGTCATGATGATGATCCGGTGGTACCGCAGCTTCGAGATGTCGAACTGGTCACCGATCGAGGTGCCGAGCGCGGTCACCAATGTGCGGATCGCCTGGTTCTGGAGCATCTTGTCCAGCCGGGCCTTCTCGACGTTCAGGATCTTGCCCCAGAGCGGCAGGATGGCCTGGTAGCGCCGGTCGCGGCCCTGCTTGGCGGAGCCGCCGGCCGAGTCACCCTCCACGATGTAGAGCTCGGACTTCGCCGGATCGCGCTCGGTGCAGTCGGCGAGCTTGCCCGGAAGCGAGAAGTTGTCCAGGCCGCCCTTGCGCTGGACCAGCTCACGCGCCTTGCGAGCCGCCTCGCGGGCGCGAGCGGCGGTGAGGCACTTCTCGACCACGCGCTTGGCGTTCTGCGGATTCTCTTCGAGGTAGGCGCCCAGCGCGTCGTTGACGACGGACTGGACAGCGCCTGCCATCTCCGGCGAACCGAGCTTGCCCTTGGTCTGGCCCTCGAACTGCGGATCCTCGAGCTTCACCGAGACGATGGCCGTGAGGCCCTCGCGGACGTCGTCGCCCGAGAGCGATTCGTCACCCTTCATGAAGCCGTTCTTGCGGGCGTAGTCGTTGATCGTGCGGGTCAGCGCCGACTTGAAGCCGGAGAGGTGCGTGCCGCCGTCGATCGTGTGGATGTTGTTGACGTAGGTCTGCGTGATCTCGCCGAACGAGTCGTTGTACTGCATCGCGACCTCGACCAGTCCGGCCGGGGTGTCGCGCTCGACGTAGAACGGCTTGTCGCTAACCGTCTGGCGGTTCCGGTTAAGGTGCCGGACGTAGGAAACGATGCCGCCCTCGAAGAGGAAGCTCATCTCGCGGTCGGAGCGCTCGTCGCGGATCGTCAGCTTGAGACCTTTGGTGAGGTAGGCCCATTCGCGGAACCACTGCTCGAGGATCTCGTAGCTGTAGTCGTGTCCGCCCTTGAAGATTTCGACGTCGGCCTTGAAGCGCGTGGTGGTGCCGTGCGCGTTCTTCGGCGACTTGCCGACGACCTCGACCGGCCCGAGCGGCTTCCCGCGGCTGTATTCCTGCCGGTACAGGTTTGTGTCGCCGGCCTTCATGACCTCGACGGACATCTCTTCCGAGAGGGCGTTCACAACGGACGCGCCGACGCCGTGGAGACCGCCGGAGACCTTGTAGCCACCACCACCAAACTTGCCGCCGGCGTGCAGGGTGGTCATGATGACTTCGAGGGCCGACTTCTTCTGCTTGGAGTGCTGATCGATCGGGATACCACGACCGTTGTCCTGCACCGTCACCACATCGTCGGCGCCGAGGGTGCAGATGATGTGGTCGCAGTAACCCGCGAGGGCCTCGTCGACCGAGTTGTCGACGATCTCGCGAACGAGGTGATGCAGACCTCGCTGGTCCGTGCTACCGATGTACATGCCCGGGCGCTTGCGGACGGCCTCGAGGCCCTCCAGCACCTGGATCTGATCCGCTCCATACGCGACGGACGGGGTTGGCGTTGCCTTTGCCATGTGTGCGTGTCCTTTCAAGGAAAACGTAACGATTGAATGCGGGACGGGTGGGCGCTAGGCAGAGCGCTTCCGCATCATGCGGATCACCCGGAATCTGTCGGTGTAGAACAACATGCTCGACGCGGCGAGCGTGGTGCCGAGAAACGCGTTGCCAACGAGGGCAATGATCGTTCCCGGCGCCGAGTCGACGGTCTGGTTCCAGAGCGCCATCGACCCGAACATGATGAGCAGGGATGTCAGCGCAAAGCGGGCGATCTGCCCGAAGTACATGCGGCCGACATCATAGCTGAGACGGAAGGCCTGGATCGGGCCGAAACGGTGCAGAAGCATCGCATCGACCGCGAAGAAGGTGTAGATACCGATCATTGTGCCGAAAATCAGCAACGCGATCGCGAAGACGAATGACAGGTTCAAACCAAGGATGGCGAAGATCACTCCCAGGATGGTGAACGGCACCAGGCTGGCGAGCGCCACGCCGAGAATCAGCAACACATAGGCGAGAAAGCAAACCCACGAGCCGCCCAGTTCCTTCCAGAAGCTGGAGGTCGTGTCGCCCCGGATCGCCCTGGCTACCGGAACCCTGTACGCGGCGAACGCAATCGTGCTGGCGAAGAGCGACAACAGGCCAATCAACGCCACGCGATTCTCCGAACCGATGGTGATGGGATCCATGAGGCCCATCCGCCACGGTTCGAACATCGAATCCCGTGCAATACCCGCACCGCTGGCGGGAGAGATGAAGGTTACGAGCTGGTTCAGGACGGTATCGAGCGACACGCCGGTGAACAGCGACGGCAGGAACGCGCCCAGGAAATCGGTGACATAGACCTTGTCGCCAATGTCGCGCAACGTGTCGGCTGCGAGCCTGGCATCGGCAACGTCCGTCGTCTCGATGAATCTTGCCGCGTTGTCGGTCATCGGCGTCATCGGCACCTTGACCGTCAGCCACAGGAGCGCGTCAACGATGAGCGGCGCCGCCATGAGCCAGGGCCGCTGCACCACGAGCGTCATGCCGTCCGCGATCGTGTCGATGACACCAGCGGTCGTGCCCGGCGCCGTCCGGCGGTCGGGCTCGTTCTGGTTTCGGCGCGGCAGAGCAGTCATGACAATCCAAGGGCATCGAGACCGTCCTCATCGTATCCCAGATGATGACCGAGCTCGTGCAAGACGGTGATTCGAATCTCTTCCTCAAGCTCGGCACGTGATGTGAACGCGCGAGAGAGGGGACCGGCGAAGATCGTTATGCGATCGGGCAACACCATGGTGTAGCCGGACGACCGGTCGATTTTCGGGATGCCCTGGTACAAACCGAACAACTCGCTGTCGTCGTCGGTGTATGAATCCCTCAGCTGGTGCTGATCGGGCTCATCCTGTACGACAATCGCGACATCATCCAGCATCGCCTGGACATTCGGGGGCAACGAATCAACGACCCGCTGCACCATGAGGTGAAATCTGCGATGGCGGGCACGTTGTGCCGTTCGACTCGATGATCGAATCATGTGCTTATTTTACCAGATTTCGGGTTCTTTTCCCACCCAATCACCCCGAAATTGGCTGCGTACGTATGCTGTTTCCAGCGGTCCACTTGTGAGTTGTTCGGGGTAGCGGCCAATCGTCGCGACGAGGATGTCACGACCGATCGCCACGGCGCTCGTCAAGCCACCGGAACCCTCTTCCAGCACGACGGCCACAGCGTACCTCGGCTCCGGGTCGCCGATGAACCCAATGAAAAGCGAATGCGAACGCTCGTTGCCGATCTCCGCCGTGCCGGTCTTGCCACCGACGACGTAGCCTTCGACGCGGGCGCCACTGATCGAGCCGTTCTCGACCGCGTTGACCATCATTTCCTGGACATCGTTCGCCGTCTCCGCTGACACGGGCTGACGCCAGGTGTCGGGACTGGCGGTCCAGATCGTTTGGCCATCCGGATCGGTGATCGACTCCACGAGCCAGGGCTCCATCATCCTGCCGTCGTTCGCCCAGGTCGATGCGATCATCGCGAGGTGGAGGGGGGACATGAGGAGCTGACCCTGGCCGAAACCGGTGTCGGCGACCATGTTCGTGTCCGACAACGCGTCCCGGTTGTTCGCCATCTGGCTCTCGGCGACCGGCAGGTCATACGGAATCGTCACCCCGAAGCCCAGCTCCGGCCCGTATTGCCAGTAGGTCTCGCCGCCGATCTGCATCCCGATCTGCGCGAAGACGACGTTCAGGGACCAGGCAATGCCTTCCGACAAGGTCCATTGGTCGCGGGATTCGTCCGGACGGTTGAACTCCGGCAGGATACGGCCGTCGATGTTCAGCTGGCCAGAATCCTCGTAGACGCTATCTGGCTGGGCGTATCCCTCCTCGATCGCGATAGCGGCCGTGACGGTCTTGAAGGTCGAGCCGGGCGTGTAGACGCCCTGGTTTGCGCGGATGACGAGCGGCGTCGACGGGTCTTCAAGGAGCGAGTTCCAGTACGCGGCTGCCTCAGGATCGTTCCCGGTGGTGAACAGCTGGTTCGGATCGAACGTGGGGTTGCTCGCGAGGACCACGGTTGCGCCTGTCTCCACGTCGAGGACGACGACAGAGCCCCGGCTATCGCCCAGCATGGTCATCGCCTGGGTTTGCAGGTCCGCATCGAGCGAAAGCACGAGGTTGTTGCCTTGTGGCGTCATGCCGAGCAGTTGGCGAAACGTGTTCTCGAACGAATTCCTGCCGTCGCCCGAAAGCTCGCCGTCGTAGGTTGCTTCCAGTCCTGTCGAGCCGTACATCATCGGGCTGTAGTAGCCGGTGACCGGCCAGGCGGAGGCGACCGGCCAACTGCGGTAGTAGATTCCGTCCTGCTCGACCGTGTCCGCGAGCACCGTGCCGTTCCGGTCGAGGATGCGTCCCCGTTCGAAGTCGAGCTGCTGGCTCACGAGGCGGGGGTTAGAGATGACCTCTCCCTCGGCGTCGACGCCCGTGCGGTAATAGATGGCATCCTGTTCGACCACCTGGATCCGGACGAGCTGCGCAGAGATCACGATGAATACGGTCGCGATGAGCATCCCGGATCGGATCAGCGTCCGGTTGAACGTCGGCAACCCGGCTGGCAGCGTGATTCTCGTGCCGAAGACGAGCAGGATCCAGGCACCGCCGAGAAGCAGGAGCCAGCGGGCGTCGGAGATCTCGTCGCTGATGAGGAGGCCCCAACCGAGCAGGGCGATCGCTCCGAGAATACTGAGGGTGCGAAGTGCTGTGGTCATGACGCTCCCTGGCGATCAGACACGGCGCGGCAGGCTCGAGAAATAGAGGATCAGCGCCAGAACGCCAAAATTCGTTACCAGCGAGCTGCCGCCGTACGAGATGAACGGAAGGGTAATGCCGGTCAGCGGGATCAGCCGGGTAACGCCGCCAATGATGATGATGGTCTGGATGCCCAGGCTGGTGGCGAGCCCCGCGACGCAGAGCTGGACGAAGCCGTCGTCCGCGCGGATGGCGATGATGTAGCTGCGAACGACCCACAGGAAATAGAGGGCGATCAGCGCGAGCGTTCCTAGCAGCCCGAGTTCCTCGCCGATGGCGGAAAAGATGTAGTCCGTCTGGACCTGCGAGATGAATGTCGGATGGCCTTGGCCGAATCCGGTGCCGAAGATGCCTCCGGCGGAGAGGGCGAAGTCTGACTGGATCGGCTGGTAACCGAAGCCGTACGGGTCCCAGAACGGATCCAGCCAGTTGTTCACGCGGACCTCGATGCGCGAGAAGTAGGTCCAGGCGAGCCAGCAGGCAACCGCGAACGTCCCCATCCCGACGCCGACATAGACGAGCCGTCCCGTCGCGAGGTAGAGCATGACCAGGAAGATGCCGAAGAAGAGCAAGGCGGGCCCAAGGTCGTTCAGGATCACGAGCAGCATCAGGGACGCCGCCCACATAATGCCCATCGGCACGAGATAGGGGATCGGCGGGAGCTTGAACCTGCCAACCTGCCAGCTCGATCCGATCAGGTCGCGCTTCTCATCGAGGTAGCTCGCGAGGAAGATCACCAGCGTGATCTTGGAGATCTCGGATGGCTGGATCTGGATAGGCCCGAGGTTGATCCAGAGTCGGGCCCCACCCACTTCGGTGCCGATGAAGAACGTCGCGGCTTGCAGCGCCAGCGTGACGAGAAGCCACGTGTACTTGTACTTCCGAAGCCAGTTGGCGACTTTCAGAGGCCCCGATAGCATGACGATGAGCCACATCCCCACGAGGCCGGCGCCGAGATAGAGCAGGTGGCGCTGGGCAAGCGTGCTGTATCCCTCGTCGATTTCGACAAGGTCGGGGTGGAGTCGCTGGATCATCAGCATGCCGATAATGGCCAGCGTGGCGGTAATGGGGAACATCACCTGGTCGCCACGGAACCCGCGCAGGCCGAAGGTGATGCTGACGAGGAGCACGGCGGCCGCGGCGGCGAGGCTAATCCAGATATCGCCCCATGTCCAGTCCACCGTCCCGGTGCCGACGAGGAAGATCGTCAGCGATCCGACGACCGCGAGCGCGCCGGGAATCAGCAGGAGGTTGAACTCTGTCGCGCGGAAGGTCGGCCGGAAACGCACGGCGCTAGCCCTGTGCGTCCTGGCGTGACTTCAGGATGACGGCGAGACGTTCACGCACCTCCGGCGCGATGTGGTCATCATGCGTGGTCAGGGAAGACGCCGCCGCGGTGGCACAGCCGTTGTCGCAATCCGGAAGGCCACTGTCGGAGATCGACCGAATGACGTTACGGCTCGTCTCGATATTGGCGGCCAGGACGCGGGTGACGATCTCGATGGTGACGTCATCCTCGCTCTCGTGCCAGACGTCGAAGTCCGTCACCATCGCCAGGGAGCCATAGCAGAGGCCGGCTTCCCGGGCGAGACGCGCTTCGGGCATCGCGGTCATGCCAATGATGTCGGCTCCCCACTGGCGGAAGAGATACGACTCCGCACGCGTCGAGAACTGCGGACCCTCGATGCAGATGTAGGTGCCGCCGTCGTGGACGGCATCCTGAGCCCCTCGAGCGGCGTCGACGATCCGGGCGCGGAACGAGCTGCAAAACGGGTCCGCCATCCCGACGTGCGCGACAATGCCGTTCTCGAAGAACGTTCTTGGACGGGAGACGGTGCGGTCGATGATCTGGTCCGGAACGACGGCTGTCCGCGGCGGGAGGTCTTCCCGCAGGCTGCCAACGGCGTTTACGCTGATCAGGTGCGTGACGCCGACCTGCTTCATGGCATAGATGTTCGCCTGGAAGGGAATCTCGCTCGGGTTGATCCGGTGCCCGTGACCATGGCGCGCGAGGAAGACCACCGGTAATCCGCTCAATGTGCCGCGGACAAGCGCCGCGCTGGGAGCGCCGAACGGCGTGTCTACGTCCACCGTCTCGACGTCGTCGAGTCCGGGAAGGTCATACAGGCCGGTTCCGCCGATAACTCCGAGCATGGTTGATCCCTGGGTGAGTGAAGGAAAGAATCGCCGCCATGTTGGCTTGCCCAACCGTCTCATGGTACATTCGGCGCGCAGGACACACCAGCACATCGTGCGGTCATGCCGTGCGTTCGTGCCAGTTTGCGTGGTATACTCCTGCCCGAAAGCGCCATCGCCACGGGCGTATTTTCTGATGTCACGAACACGCGAACACATATAGGTCGGCTGACGACCCCAAGGAGGCTCCGCCCGCATGGCGTTGCAACGAGAACAAAAAGAGCAGATCATCGAAAGCACCCGCCTTCACGATACGGATACCGGTTCCACCGAAGTCCAGATCGCGGTGTTGACCGAGCGCATCACGGGGCTGACCCAGCACCTGCGCGAGCACCGGCAGGATCATCACTCCCGCCGTGGCCTGCTGAAGCTGGTTGGTCGCCGCCGCCGGCTGCTTGCCTACCTCCAGAAGACCGACATCGAGCGCTACCGCGCTGCGATCGCGCGCCATGGCCTGCGCCGGTAGCCTTTGAACAGACGGTCGCCCGCCATCGCAGCTTCGTCGGAGATCCGTCGCGACCGCCCGGTACGGTTGACGTGCAGGGACGCCCGGGACCATTCTGGTCCTGGGCGTTTTGCGTGCGTGAGTGAAAGGGGTGGCAGGAAGATCGCGATAGATTGGTAGCCTGCCGGGAGAGTGGGGCATTGGAGTGGCGCGAGGCGCCGGCGTCGAGTCACTCCAGTTCCTCATATCTCCATTGGATGGCAGGGTGGTGGATTGGATGAAGGTCCGCGGAAACGCCGTGGACGGATGCATGGAGATAGAATCACATGATTCCTGATGCTGTACAGCAGAATATCAAGACCGTGTCGACCGAGCTTGCGGGACGAACACTGTCGCTGGAGACGGGCCGCCTCGCCGGCCTGGCCATGGGGGCGGTCGTCGTCCGCTATGGCGACTCGATGGTGTTGAGCACGGTGGTTGGCGAACGTGAACCTCGCGAAGACCTGCCGTTCTTCCCCCTGACGGTTGACTATGAAGAGCGCATGTTCGCCGCCGGCAAGATCCCTGGCGGATTCCCGAAGCGCGAAGGTCGCCCGACCGAGGCTGCGATCCTCGCCGCCCGCCTGACGGACCGGCCGATCCGCCCGCTCTTCCCGAAGGGCTACAAGGCCGAGGTCCAGATCATGACCACGGTCCTGTCGGCCGACCAGGAAAACGACGCTGACATCCTTTCGGTTATCGGCGCGTCGGCCGCCCTGGCGATCTCGCCGATTCCGTGGGAAGGTCCCGTTGGCGCGGTCCGCATGGGCATGAAGGACGATGAGCTCTTCGTCAATCCGACGTTCCTCCAGCGCGATGAGGGCGTGCTCGACATGGTGGTGGCCGGTACCGACGACGCCATCATGATGGTCGAGGGCGAGGCCGTCGAAATCTCGGAAGAGAAGATGGTTCAGGCCATCGAGATGGCGCACGAGAACATCCGCAAGATCGTCGAGCTGCAAAACCAGCTGGTTGCTGAAGTCGGTCAGGAGAAGTGGCCGTTCGAGCCGCCGCAGCGCGACGAGGAACTCTACAACGAGCTCCGGGCGTTCCTGGGTGACCGGCTTCGCCAGGCCGTGCGCAACCCGGACAAGGTGGTTCGGCTCGAATCCACCGGTGACCTCCAGAAGGAGGCCATTGCGGCGCTGAGCGGCGCGGCCGAGGGTGAGACGCCTCGCTTTGCGGCGAGCGATGTCAGCGCAGCGTACGAAGCCCTCCTGAAGGAAGAGGTGCGCAACGGCATCCTCGAGGATGGCGTTCGCCCGGACGGACGATCGAACACCGAGGTCCGCCCGATCTGGTCCCAGGTTGGGTACCTGCCGCGCGCGCACGGTTCTGCGATCTTCACGCGTGGCCAGACGCAGGTGCTGACGGTTGCGGCGCTTGGCTCCGTTGCCGAGGAGCAGCGTCTGGACTCGATCACGCCGGCGACGAGCAAGCGCTACATCCATCACTACAACTTCCCACCGTACAGCGTTGGTGAGGTGCGCCGCCTCCGCGGTGCCAGCCGCCGCGACATCGGGCATGGCGCCCTTGCCGAGCGCGCGCTGGTCCACATGCTGCCGGATGGCGAGTCGTTCCCGTACACGATCCGCCTCGTCTCCGAGGTGGTGAGCTCGAACGGATCGACGTCGATGGCGTCGGTGTGCGGCTCGACCATGGCGCTCATGGACGCCGGCGTGCCGATCAAGAAGCCGGTTGCCGGCGTTGCGATGGGTCTGGTTACGGACGCCGAGAGCGGTCGTTTCGCGGTGCTGACCGACATCCAGGGCATGGAAGACGCGCTCGGCGACATGGACTTCAAGGTCGCCGGGACCAAGGACGGCGTCACCGCCATCCAGATGGATATCAAGGTCAAGGGCATCACGACGGAGATCATGCGGCAGGCGTTGAGCCAGGCGCATGACGGCCGCCAGTTCATCCTTGGCAAGATGATGGAGACGATCTCGGAGCCGCGTCCCGAGCTCTCGAAGTTCGCGCCGCAGGTCGTGACGATCAAGATCGATCCGGCCAAGATCGGCAAGGTCATCGGCCCGGGCGGCTCGATGATCCGCGAGATCCAGGAAGAGACGAACTCGAAGATCAACATCGAGGACGATGGCGTCGTCTCGATTGCCTCGCCGGATGGTGATGGCATCGAGAAGGCCAAGGCGAAGATCCTCTCCCTGACCGAGGACGCGCCGGAGATCAAGGTCGAGCGGGGCGAGATCTACACCGGTAAGGTCGTGAGCGTCATGCCGTACGGCGCGTTCGTCGAGCTGGTCCCGGGTCGCGATGGCCTCGTCCATATCTCGGAGCTTTCCGAAGATGCGGCGATCCGCGTCGAGAAGGTCGAGGATGTGGTGAACCTGGGCGAGGAGATCACCGTGATGGTGACCGACGTCGCTCCGAACGGAAAGGTGAGCCTCTCCCGGCGCGCGGCCCTGACCGGCGAGCTGCCGGAGCCGAAGCCGCAACGCCCGGGTGGCGGTGGTGGCGGTCGTGGCCCGCGTCGCGATGACCGTGGTCCTCGCCGTGATGATCGTGGCCCGCGCCGCGACGATCGCGGTCCTCGAGGTCCGCGCCACTAGGCAGGAATGATCAACGCCCCGCATCCGACAACGGATGCGGGGCGTTTTCTTTTCCAGGAGCCACGGCAGCGATTCGTATGACCTTCTGCGCGGCTACGCCAAAGGCCCCGGTCCTGCAGGACCGGGGCCTTTGGCGTTGACGACAGGTTAGTCGGCGGGCGTGGCGCTCGGCGTCCCGACCGGGGTGCCAGACGCCTGTTCGGTGGCCTCGACGATCTCGGCCGCCTCGGTGGCGACGCCCGAGATCCACTCGATGCCGGAGTCGGTGTAGCTCACCCAGTAGAGGAACACGCAACAGGCGAGGACCATAATCGCCAGGATCGCGATGATGATCCAGAGCCACGTACGCCGCTTCTGCGGTGGCGGTGGGCCGAGATCGGACATCGTCCACTCGTCATCGACCGATCCGCTGCGGACGTGCTGGCGCTGGACTTCCCATGCGTTGCGGCGACTTCCCAATGTCGGCAGGACTGGCTGATCGGTCGACCCGCCCGAGGGTTCCGGTGGGGATGACGATTCCGTCTGCCCCGAGTCGGCATTCGCATGGTCCAGTCGGGTCCCGCAGTTCGAGCAAAAGCGGTCCTCTGGTGTCACCTCATGTCCGCAGTTCGGACAGTTCATATCGTCTCCGCTGCTAATGTCGATCCGGTTCGATGTTTCGTTGTCGTACTACTTCTGTCGCGGTGAATGTCCCGGGACGAGCGCCCGGGACATTCACGCGTGTTGCCTTCGAGTGGTGCGTTACTCGCTCAGGCGCGGGTCAAGCGCATCCCGCAGACCGTTGCCGAGCAGGTTGATCGAGAGCGCGCTCATGAAGATCATGAAACCCGGGAAGAACGCTGCTGTCCAGCTCTGCATGTAGTAACCGCGCGCATCGTCGAGCATGTTACCCCACGAAGGGATCGGGATCCGGACACCGAATCCGAGGTAGCTTAGCGCCGCCTCGGTCAGGATGAGGCTCGGAAGCGCGAGGGACGCCCAGACGATGACGATCGAGATCACGTTCGGCAGGATATGCCGGGTGATGATCCGCCAGTTGCTCCCGCCCATGACGCGGGCGGCGTCGATGTAGTCACGGTTCTTGAGCGTCAGGACTTCCCCTCGGATGAGCCGGGAGACGCCGGTCCATCCTGTCGCGGCGATGACGAATGCAAGACCTACCGGCCCTGGCCGCAACCATACGGAGAGCAGCAGGAGCAACGTGATGCTCGGGATGGAGATGATGATGTCCACCAGCCGCATCAGGATGCCGTCGATCGCGCCGCCGAAGTACCCGGCTATCGCGCCGACCGCGAGACCGATGGTGAGCGCGGCGACGAGCGCGATGCCCGCGACCTGAAGGGAGACACGGCCTCCGTAGGCCAGGCGCGTCAGGATATCGCGACCGTTATCGTCGGTGCCGAGGATGTTCTCGGTGTCCTCGAACGGAGGAGCCTTGACTTTCGCGTAGTTGCCGCGCGCGTAGTCGTGACCCGTGACCTCGGACACGATCGGCGCACCGATCGCGAAAAGGGCGAGGATGACGATCATGACGAGCCCGAACATCGCGAGCTTGTCCTTGCGGAGCTTGCGCCAGGCGCGAGTATAGAAGCCCGGGGATTCCTTCAGGTTATCGCGGTCGAACGCGCCCTTCGTCGGGTACCGGTCTGAGAGTGCATCCTCTTCACCGGCTTTCGTTTCGGCGACGACGCCGCTGGACGGGACGGGCTGTACCATAGGTGACTTCCTCTAGTGCTGGAATGAAGGCGAGCTAGTCGTAGCGCACCCGCGGGTCGAGCACTCCGTAAAGAATGTCGGCGATGAGGTTACCAACGACGGTCAGGAATGCGAGCATCATGACGCATGCCATGGCGACCGAATAGTCATTCGCCCGGAGCGATTCAATCGTGAGCTGGCCGACGCCGCGGTAACCGAAGACGTTCTCGATCACGAGCGCGCCTCCGAAGAGGCTCGGGATATCAAGTCCAACGAGCGTCACGAGCGGAAGCACGGCGTTCTTGAACGCGTGGCCCATGACGGTGCTACGCTGCGTGAGACCCTTGGCTGCGGCCGTCCGCATGTAATCCTGGCGAACAACCTCGAGCATCTGGGAGCGGATATACCGCGTCCAGCTTGCGAGGCTTACGAGCGCCAGGGTGACAGACGGGAGAATGAGGTGCTCGGCTCGATCCCAGAATCCACCACCGGTGCGCAGGTCATGCGTACCCGCGACAGGGAGGGACGGGAGACCCCAGTCCTGGAACTTCACGGCGAAGAGGATGATCATCATCATCCCGAGCCAGATCGTCGGCATCGAATAGAAGATGGTCGCGAACACCGTCGTCACGCGGTCGAAGACGGAGTTGCGCCGCAGGGCCGACAGGACGCCGACCGGGATCGCGAAGATGATCGAAATGAGCAGCGACGTGACGCTCAGGAGGAGCGTGTTCGGGAGTGCTGCTTTCAGTGAAACCACGACGGGCACGTAGTTCCGGAAGCTGATTCCGAAATCGCCCTGCAGCGCGTTCCCCAGCCAGATGAAATATCGCTGGTACCAAGGCGCGTCGAGGCCCAGATTTTGACGAATTCGCTCGAGGTCAGCCGGCTTAATACTCGGATTGAACTCAAATTGGTCCGTGGGGCTGCCCGGAACGAGATTCAACATCGCGTAAACGATGAACGAGATACCCAGTAGCAGGGGAATCATGCCCAGTAAGCGTCGGATTATATAACGCGTCATCGGCGTAACCCTCAGGGGTGCGGTCCAGACCCAGATTATCGCTCACGGGCATGAGCGTGCCTGAACTCGAAAGACTTGGGATCGTGCGAGGGCGGTACGCCAGCCGACGGCCGCCACGCTGAGCCCATGAGGAGGGGCTCCGTCTCGCACTGTACCACATCGCAGGAAGAGGGATGGCCATGTGGCCATCCCTCCTGGAGTCGTGCGTTGCCTGGATTAGGCCTCGTCGACCCACGCCCGCGTGAGCCACCAGACGTTGCTGTAGCCGTTGGGGAAGAAGTTGTGGACGCGCGGCGACGCACCCATGATGCTCTTGCGGAACACCGTGATGCCGGCGGCCATGTCGTCGTTGGCGATGTTCGACATCTCGGTGAGGATGTCGATTCGCGTCTCGACGTCCAGCTCGGTCAGCGACGGCTCGATGAGTGCGTCGTAGTCCGGGTTGGAGTAGCGCATCATGTTGAAGCCGTTCGGCGGCGTGTAATCCGTGCCGAACATGACGTGCTGACCGCCGTCGACCGACCACGTGAAGCCGAGGACGGACATCTGGAAGTTGCCGGCGTCGTTGTTCTCGAGCAGGGTCGGGAACGGGATCGCGGTCGGCAGCATCTCGATACCAACCTCGCGCCAGGCCTGCTGCATGTACGGGATCTGGGTCTCGTACGTCGCGGAGCCTTCGGCGTAGGTGCACTCGAAGCTCAGGCGCTGGCCGTCCTTCTCGCGGATGCCGTCGGCGCCTTCCATCCAGCCCGACTCCTCGAGGAGGGCGATCGCCTGCTCGGGGTCGTAGTTGTAGATGGTCTCGACGCGGGACGGATCATAGGCGATCGAGAGCACCGGCTGGGTGCCGTCGGCCTGGATCGCGAAGCCGTCGTAGACGGTCTCGGCGATGATGTTGCGGTCGAGGGCGTAGTGGAGAGCCTTGCGGACGTTGACGTCCGTGAAGACCTCGCCCTTCGCCTCGTCCTGGTTGGTGATGTAGAAGTTGAACGCCAGGGTGTCGAAGTCGACGATCTGGAGCTCGGGGTTGGACTCGCGCAGCGAGTTCGCCTGCTGGAACGGAACTTCCGCGACGTCCGCCTGTCCGGTCTGGAGCGCGGCGATGGCCGAAGCCGCGTCCGCGATCACCTGGTAGGTGTAGGTGTCGATGGTGGGGATATTGGCGGTATCCCAGTAGTCCGGGTTCTTCTCGAGGGTGACGTGGTCACCGAGCGCCCACTCGACGAACTTGAACGGGCCCGTACCAACGACACGGGTCGGGTCCTGGCCGGTCGAGCCCGGATCCGACGGCCAGTCGGCCGGCTCGACATCGCCCCAGATGTGCTCCGGCATGATGCCGAACTGGCTGAGGGCGTCCGAGAGGAAGAGGGCGGTCTGGAACTTGGCGACGAACTTGACGGTGTAGTCGTCGACCTTCTCGAAAGACTCGAGAACCTCATCGATGGTCGCCTTGCGGACGGACTGGCTGTCCTCGGCAAGGGCCTTTTCGAAGGTCATGATGACGTCGTCGGCGTTGAAGTCCTCGCCGTCGTGCCACTTGATGCCTTCCTTGAGGAAGATGGTGTAGGTCACGCCGTCCTCGGCGATCTCCCAGCCATCAGCCAGACCCGTCGGGATCTCGCGACCATCAACCACCGACGCGCCGATGAGGCCGTCGTAGATGAAGTTGGCGATCCACCCGGAATAGGTGTCGGAAACGAGCACCGTGTTCACCGTCGAGATGTCGGTGGTCATCACGTGGACGATCTGACCGCCCTCGCTGGCCGGCTCCTCGAACGGGAACGCCTCGTCGATCTGCGCCTGCGCTTCTTCGCGGGTGATGTCGTTCGTGACGACCTCGCCGGTCCCGGCCGGGCTCGCTTCCGGCGTCTGGGCGGCAGCGTCGCGGATCAGCATGCCGGCGGCCGCGGCGGAAACGCCGAGGGCCGTCGCGCGGCGCATGAAGCCGCGGCGGCTGATGTTGCCACTGCGGAACTGCTCGACGAGATTATCGATCTCGAACCTGTTCATAAACATAGACCCCCTAGTCTATATCCCCTCCACCGCCATCCATCGACGATGGATATGTGGGCCCGCAACGATGGGCCCGGTGCCTACCGAAAACTGTCGGGCAGGTTGACGTGCATTGTCGTTCTCTTCGTCACGGTTCTTCAACCTCTATTCGCGGTAACGATCCAGGCACACCTGAATCCAGTCACCGCAAATCGGGTTTCCGGTAATCCGCCGGCCACACGGGGAACGCGTCAAGCGATTCTCATGCTTCCCGGACAGACCCGTATCGATGAGTTGTTCGCACTCGCACGTACCTGTGCGGAAATAATAGGCGCTTCCAAACGTAACGTGCAACATGGATCGAAGATGAAATGGCCTTTTGATGAGGTTTTCCGATATCGGACGTCCTGATCCCCGCGACCGTACACGGTGAATCTGCGTTTCAGGCGATTCTTCATTCGTCGGGCACACCCGAGGTGGGTGGTCGTGGCATGGCCCTGAAAGCTGACTGCCATGCAGCGTTTCGCTGTTTGGGATTGCACTCGTACGTCCGCGCAACCTTGATACCGGGTACGAAAAAGGGAGGGCCTCGAAGGCCCTCCCTCTGCGCGTCCTAGTCTTGCTCAACCCAGGCCCACTGGAGTGACCAGTAGTTGCTGTAGCCGTTTGGCAGGAAGTTGTGGACGCGCGGATTGCTGCCGAAGATGTCCCTGGAGAAGACGTTGATGCCGGCGGCCGCCTCGTTATTCGCGATGTTG
>Ga0182741_1002669_pt1 | contig 20319 bp, 16 predicted proteins | sample eDN5th37CBELigOP_FD_128874 | JGI IMG/M metagenome (GOLD analysis project Ga0182741, IMG submission 128874) | Enriched Organic Plus compost microbial communities from Emeryville, California, USA - eDNA 5th pass 37_C BE-Lig OP (version 2) (version 2) ... | reverse complement strand
TCGCGAAGACGAGCGACCCCGGTCGGAGCGTCGCCGCGCCGACGGTGCCGGCGGCCACGAGCTCGCCCGCCGACACGCGCACCGCGGCGAGGTCGCGCGATCGCGAGCGCGCGACGACCCGCCCCGCGACGCGCCGTCCGTCCGCGAGGCGCACCGAGAGCCGGTCCGTCGTCGCGACGTGCGCGTTCGTCACGATGAGCCCCTCCGGCCGCCATACCACACCCGATCCCTGACCCTGCCCGTCCTCCGTCTCGAGGCGCACGGAGACGCGGCGCAGCCGCTCGGCGAGCTGCGCGCCCGCCGCGTCCAGCTCGACGAGCGGCATCATGCGGGCCTCCCGTTCCGCGGACGCGGACGCGCGCCGATGGCGACGGAGAGCTCGAGCAGGGTGCCCCCGCGCACGACGCGGAGCGGCACGCTCGTGCCGATGCGGTCGCCGTGCAGGAGCGAGAGCAGATCGTCGAGGTCCGTCACCGGCCGCCCCTCCGCGCCGATGATCACGTCGCCGAGCAGCACCCCCGCGCGGTCGGCCGGCCCGTCCGGCTCGACGTGCACGACCAGCAGCCCCACCTCCTCGCGCAGCGCGAGGCGCGCCGCGAGCGCGCCGGTCAGCCGCACCGGCTGCATCGCCACGCCGAGGTAGCCGCGCTCCACCTTCCCCGTCGCGAGCAGCTGCGTCACCACGCGCTCCACCGTCGCCACGGGGAGCGTCACGGCGCTCCCACGGGCGAGCGAGGAGCTGTTGAGTCCCAGCACCCGGCCGGCGGCGTCGACCAGCGCGCCGCCCGAGAACCCGTCGTAGATCGCGAGGTCGAGGCGCACGAAGCGATCGATCTCGCCGCCGGCCCAGCTGTGCCAGCTCCCGCCCACCGCGCTCACGATCCCGAGGCTCGCCGTCGCGCCGTCGCCGCCGGGGCGGCCGACCGCGAGCACGAGCTGCCCGACCCGCGGCGCCTCGCGCGCGATCTCGGCAGCGGTGGGCGCCGCGCCGTTCTGCAGCTGCAGCACCACGATGTCCGTGCTCGGGTCGCGCCCCACCACCGACGCGCGCGCGCTCGCGCCGCCGTCGAGGGTGATCGCGATGTCGTCGTCCTTCTTCACCGTGTGGTGCGCGGAGACGATCACCCCGTCGCGCCACACGACGCCGCTCGACGGGATGCGCGCCCGCGCATGGATGGCCACGACGCTGCGCGCCGCCTGCGCTACCGCGCCCGTGAGTCCGTCGGAGAGCACCTGGAGCGGCGAGGTGCGCGCTCCGGAGTCCGTCGTCGTCATGCTCGATCTCCTGTCTGCTGGCCGGCGGTCGTCGCGCCCAAGATCGTCGCCGGCACGTCCGCACGCACGATGGCGGACCGGCGTTCGCGGGAGTATCGGTCGAATGGCTAGGTTTCCTCCCATGCCTCCACTCGACCATCGCCCCGCCGTGCGGCATCTCGTGCGCGCCGACCCGGTGCTCGCGCGCGTCATCCGGCAGGTGGGCCCCTGCCGGCTCCGGACGCGGCGCAGTGGGACACACTTCGAGGCGCTCGCGCGCGCCATCGTCTACCAGCAGCTCTCGGGGAAGGCCGCGGCGACGATCCACCGCCGCGTCGTCGAGCTCTATCCGCAGCGGCGCCTGCGCCCGGAGCTGGTGAGCGCGACCGACGACGCGACGCTCCGTGCCGCCGGACTCTCGCGGCAGAAGATCGGCTACCTGCGCGACCTCGCCGAGCGGGTCGCCTCGGGGAGCGTGCCGCTCGCGCGGCTGGACCGCCTCGACGACGACACGATCCTCGAGCGGCTGACGCAGGTGAAGGGGATCGGGCGCTGGACCGTGCAGATGTTCCTCATGTTCCGGCTCGGGCGCCCCGACGTGCTCCCGGAGCTCGACCTCGGCGTCCAGAACGCGATCCAGCGCGCCTACGGGCTCGCGGCGCGTCCGACGCCGACGCAGGTCGTCGAGATCGGCGCGCCCTGGCGCCCCTACGCCTCGGTCGCGGCCTGGTACCTGTGGCGATCGTTGGAGGGGGAGGCGGCGCTCTAACGGCGCGGCGCGGATGGCCGTCCCGCCTACTGCCGCGCCTCCATCGCGAGCTGGTGCAGCGACTTGCCGTACCGGCGCAGCACCCAGCGCTCCACCCGGTCGCCGGTGAAGTGGACGACCGCGGCCACGGTGAAGAAGCGCACCCCGCGGCCGACGAGGACCGCGAGCGCGACCTCGAGCAGCGGGACGCCGACCGCGCCGGCGGCGATCGACGTGAGCTTGAGCGAGAGCGGGGTCACGGTCGCCAGGAGCACGACCCACCCGCCGTGCCCCTGGAAGCGCACCCGCATCGCGTCCACGTCGGCCGCGTCGAGCCCGACGAGCCCCAGCATCGAGAGCCCGATCGAGTCGAAGGCGAAGACGCCGATCGCCCACGCGACCACGACGCCCAGCGCCGAGCCGAGCGTGGCCGACCAGGCGAAGCGGAACGCGCGCGGGGGGTCGGCCAGCCCGAGCGGGATGATGACGCTGTCCACGGGGCCGGGAACGAACGACGCTTGCAGGAACGCCCAACCGCCGACCGCCGACGTCGCCCACCCCTTCTCGGCGAGCCGATGCAGCGCGGCGAGCGAGCGAAGCGCGAAGCGGCTCGGGCGAGCGCGCGGTCGGGTGGTGGCGGTCTCGAGAGGGTCCGGGGGGGCGTGCGTGCTCACACGACGGGAGGGGAGGCGAGGCGGATGACGAATGATAGCTTGCGACGCATGCCCCGTGCTTCACGTCCCTTCGAGATTCGCGAGTCGCCCGTCCACGGCCGGGGCGCCTTCGCGACGCGCCACATCCCCGCGGGGACGAGGCTGATCGAGTACGCGGGCGAGCGGCTGACGCCGGCGGAGGCGGACGCACGCTACCCGGACGACCCCGCGACCCCCCATCACACCTTTCTCTTCGCGATCGAGGACGACGACGGGTGCGAGGTCGTGATCGACGCCGCCGTCGGCGGCAACGACGCGCGCTTCATCAACCACTCCTGCGACCCGAACTGCGACGCGGTCGTCGAGCACGGGCGCATCTGGATCGACACGATCCGCGACGTCGCGCCGGGCGAGGAGCTCGCGTACGACTACGCCTTCGTGCTGGAGGAGCGCCACACCCCGGCGGCGAAGCGGCGCTATCCCTGCCGGTGCGGGGCGGCGCGCTGCCGGGGGACGATTCTGGCGAAGAAGCGGTGAGGGGGAACTGCGAATGGCTGCGTCCTGCGTCCTGGAAGCGTCCCGACGGGGTGACGACGCAGGTCGCAGCACGCACGACGAAGCCGTCCGCAGTGCGCAGCCCGCAGGACGCACGATCTCGCCGCCTCACCCCCCGACCGTTCTCGCCACCTCGACCAGAAACGCCGCCATTCCGCGCGGATACGGGTCCGTCACGTTGATCTGCAGCGCCATCGCCGTCTTCGTCGCGGGGACGTAGAGCAGCTCCGTCGCGTAGCCGGGGAAGAAGCCGCTGTGCCCCCAGCTCTCGCCGAGCGCGGTGGGACGGATGATGACCCCGAGGCCGTACTTCGCGTCGCGTCCCAGCTGCGCGGGGACGCCGCGCAGCAGCTCGGGGAGGAGCGACGCGTCGAAGGCTTTCCCTTCGTAGAGCAGCTTTCCCCACCGCGCGAGGTCGTCGGCGGTCGAGGCGAGCCCGCCGCCCGTCCACTCGAGCTGGGGGTTGATGGCGAGCCGCCCGCCGGCGAGCGTCGCGTCGAAGCCGCCCAGCTCGTTCCGGCGTCCGGCGTAGCCGTTGGCGACGCCGGGGAGCTCCGGACGGTCGGAGGGAATCGTGTTCCGCAGCGCGAGCGGCCCGAGGAGTCGCCGGCGCAGCTCGTCGTAGTACGGCCGCCCCGTCACCCGCTCGATGATCATGCCGAGCACGATGTAGTTCGTGTCGGAGTACTCCCACCCCTGGCCGGCGGCGAACGGCGGCGCGAGGTCGAACACGTAGGACAACCGCTCCTCCGGCGTCCACACCTTCATCGGCTGCTCGCGGAACAGCGTCGTCGCTGCGGGCTGGAACTCCCAGCGTACGAGCCCGCTCGTGTGCGACATGAGCTGCCGCACGGTGATCGTGCGCGCGTTCGGCAGCCGCGCGAACCAGGGCTCGTTCCCGAGGTAGCGCTCGATGTGCGCGTCGAGGTCCAGCTTCCCATCGTGCACGAGCTGCAGGGCGACCGCGCTGACGTACGTCTTGCCGACGCTCCCCTGCAGCAGGCGATCGGTCGGCCGCATCGCGCGTCCGGCGGCCGTGTCCGACATCCCCGTCGCCAGCGCGAGGACGCGTCCGTCGGGGAGGGCGACGCCGAGGGTGGCGCCGGGGACGCGCGCGGCGACGCGCAGCGAGTCGAGCTTCCGCTGCAGCGTCTCGCGCAGCGTCGCGGTGCGCGCGTCCTCCGCGGGCGCGGGCGGACGCACGGCGGGGGGCGCGCAGGCGGCGAGCGTGAGGCAGAGGGCGGCGGCGATTCGCGTCATCGGTCGTGGCGGGTGGGAGCGGTGGCGGCGTACTGAAGCCCACGGTCGTCGGTCCCGATCTTGCCCCCTTCGCGCCGGGACGACAACTCCGGAGCGACGATGAGCGACTCTCGAGACGCCGAGCACGAGCGACACGATCGGCACGAGCACACGGGGTCGCGCGCGGTGGGCGCCGTCGCGGGCGGCGTGGGGGGGATGGTCGCCGGCGCGGGGATCGGCATTCTCACCGGCGGGCCGATCGGCTCGATCATCGGCGCGCTCGCCGGGGCGGTCGGCGGCGGCTGGGCCGGCCTCGCGGCGGGGGAGGGGATCCATCGCTACGAGTCGTCGCACGACGAGGCGTACCGGGCGCACTACGAGGAGAGCCCGCACCAGCTCGCCGACCGGTCCTTCGAGCAGGTGCGGCCGGCCTATCAGCTCGGGCATCTCGCGGCGACGAACCGCGACTACCTCGGGCGCAGCTTCGACGAGATCGAGCCCGAGCTGCAGCGGGGGTGGCTGGACGAGCTGCATCGCTCACACGGCGAGTGGGAGCACGTCAAGCACTTCGCGCGGCACGCCTACGAGCGCGCATCGGGGCGCGAGCGGCCGCCGCTCGACGCCTCGATCGGGCAGATCGATCCGGTCGCGATGACGCCGAGCGGCGAGACGGCGACGCACGAGCGGCCGAGCTACGCCGATCCGATCCCGCCGGGCGATCCCGATCACGTCCTGGGCGAGGAGATGCCGATCCCCGGACGCGAGGAGCGGTAGGCGTCGAGCACCTCGCGGATCACGAGCGCGATCTCCGCCTCCGTCGTCCGGTAGCCGAGCACGCAGAGCCGGAGCGAGAAGCGACCGCGCAGCCGCGTCGAGGAGATGAGCACGCGCGCGTTCGCGTTGACGCGCGCGTTGATCGCCTCGTTGAGCGCGTCGAGCGCGGTCGCGTCGAGCGACGGCTCGCGCACGCGGAAGCAGACGATCCCCAGCTGGGCCGGGGACAGCAGCTCGAGCGAGGGCTCGGCGCGCACGAGCGACTCCGCGACGCGGGCCAGTCGCATCGCCTCCTCGATCGCCGCGCGGATCGCCGCGACGCCGAAGTAGCGCACCGACAGCCACACCTTGAGCGCGCGCGCGTAGCGCGTGAGCTGTTCGCCGTAGTCGGCGAAGTTCACGTCGCGGTCCGCGGCCTCGACGTCGCGCAGATACTCCGGCGTCACGCGGAAGAAGGCGGTGAGGCGATCCGGATCGCGGACGAGCAGCCCGCCGCACTCGAAGGGGACGAACAACCACTTGTGCGGATCGAGCGTGACCGAGTCCGCGCGCTCGATCCCCGCCATGCGGGCGCGCACGTCGGGCGCGAGCATCGCGAAGCCGCCATAGGCCGCGTCGACGTGCAGCCAGATCGACTCGCGCTCGCAGAGCGCCGCGACGTCGGCGAGCGGGTCGATCGCGCCGGTGTTGGTGGTCCCCGCGGATGCCACCACCATCATCGGCGCGAGCCCCGCCTCCCGATCGTGGCGCAGCTGCGCCGCGAGCGCGGCGACGTCGAGCCGGAGCGCCGCGTCCGTCGCGATCGCGCGCACGTTCGCGCGCGGCACGCCGGCGATCCACGCCGCCCGCGCGACCGACGAGTGCCCCTGATCGGACACGTAGACGGTGCAGCCGGCGAGCCGCGCGGCGTCGTCGCCGATCACATGGTGGCGCGCGGCGAGCATCGCCGTCAGCGTCGCCTGGGAGCCGCCGGCGGTGAGGAGCCCCGACGTTCCCGGCGGCATGCCGATCCAGTCGCGGAACCAGCTCAGCACGAGCAGCTCGAGGGCGTTGGGCCCCGACGCGACCGGCCAGACGCCGGCAAAGAAGTTGAAGCCGGTCGCGAGCCAGTCCCCGAGCACGGCGGGGAAGGTGGGGCAGCTCGGGATGTAGCCGAGGAAGCCGGGGTGCGGCTCGCGCGCGTGATACGGGATCACGTGGGCGCGCAGCTCGTCCATGATCGCGTCGAACGGCGTGCCCTGCTCCGGGGGCGCCATCGCCACGCGCGCCTCGGCCTCCCGTCGCGGAAGCGCCTGCGTCACCGGCTGGTCGCGCAGGGTGGCGAGGTGCGTCGCGACGACGTCCACGACCTGCGCGCCGAGCGCGCGCATAGTCGCCTCGTCGAGATCGAGCGGCGAGCGTGAGAGGTGTCCGGCGTGTGGTTCGGTCACATCGAGCGGCGCTGCGAGTGGAGTCGGCGCTGTTCGCCGAGGATGAGGGCGAGGGGGACCGCGCGCCGCGACAGCTCGACCGCGACCATGTCGTCGATGACGCGCGTCACGCGGCCGGCGACCTCGGCACGCTCGCCGGAGGCGAACTCGATCGTCCCCGCGAGCTCCGCGCCCTCCTCGAAGCGGTCGCGCGCGCGGCTCATGAACGACAGCCCGCGCTCGGAGCACTCCCGCACGCGATAGCGCGTGGCACCGACGAACAGGAACGGCTGCTCGTCGAGCGGATAGCGGATGCGATAGTACGCGCGCCGGTTGTCGGACATGACGGACGACCTCACCGCGCCAGCAACGCCAGCACGACCATCAGGTTCGCCGTCCCGTCCATGATCGGCTCGTTGGTCGAGTAGTCGCCGCGGTCGTCGTGGTAGACCATGCGTCCGCCGTTGAAGCGGGCGTACTCGTCGCCGTCGTGCAGGTTGATGCCGCGCAGGTTCTCGTAGATCGAGCGGTAGACGGGGCCGTCCACCAGCCCCCCGGTCTGCGTCGCGGCGCCGAGCTGCATCGCGACGACCGAGTGCGGATCGCGCGGCCACCGTCCGTCGCGCGGATAGCCGACGACCATCGACACCCCCCACGGGTTCGTGCCGAAGAGCCAGTCGATCGCCGCCTGCTCCAGCTCGCGGAAGCGATCGTCGCCCGTCATGCGGCGATAGAGCATCGCCTGCGTCGCCGCCGCCGCCATCAGGTTGTTCGAGCACCAGATGAACGGGATGCCGATGCGGAAGCCGTTGTCGGCGCGCGAGGCCAGCCGTTCCAGCCCGGTGCGGTACATCGCCGCCGCTTCGCGCCGCTCCGTCGCGTTCCCGTGCTGCCAGAGCGCGTAGTGCCCGGCGTTGAACCAGGGATACCACTGGTAGTGCTTCGCCGTGTCGGCGCCCATCCACGGGGTCACCGGCTCGCGCGTCGCGTACGCGAGCGCCTGCGACGCGTACGCGCGGTCCCCGGTCAGCGCGAGCAGCTCGGCGGCGGCGAGCTCCATGTCGTCCACCCAGTTGTCCTCCTCGTAGAAGTACGGGGAGGTGCCGGGCGCCGTCTGGCAGACGCCGGGCGACCGGCGGCCGATCTCGTACGCGGTGATCGCGCGCTCGCGCAGCCGGCGGGCGAGCGCGGAGTCGTGCGGGGCGAGCTCGCGCGCCGCCCGCGCGAAGGTGCTCGCGTACTTCCCCGCCGTCGAGGCCATCCCCGTCGCCCGGTTCGTGTGCTGGAAGAGCCCCTGCGGCTTCCCGGTGCAGGGATACAGCGCGCGCTCCTTCCCCTTCCCCCATCCATAGTCCGACGAGTCGGTCGTCGGCAGGTCGAGGTACGCATGGTCGCGATCGTCGCCGAGCTGGTTGTACATCTCGTCGTCGGTCGGGAACATGCGCAGCAGCCACTCGAGGCCGTGCCGGATCTCGTCGACGACGTCGGGGATGCCGTTCGCCCCCGGAAGCCCGCGCGCGTCGTGCGCGTCGCCGAAAGCCGCCCGCTGCTCCGCGTGGGCGAGCAGCATCGAGTAGGTGGCCGTCGCCGACGTCGTCACGTACTGGAGATAGTCGGCCGCATCGGCCCAGCCGCCGCTCACCGGCCGGTAGGCGCCGCGCTTCGGCCCGTCCACCACGATGCCGTCGTAGCGATGCACCGAGTCGCGGAAGAAGGGGTTGTAGCCGGAGCGCTGCTGGCGCATGTAGGCGAGCAGCGTGTCGGCACCCCCGCGCCAGACGTCGTCGCCGACGCGCACCACCGGCGACTCCACGCGTGCCCCGGCCGCGGTCAGCGCGACGATCCGATAGCGCCCGGGCGTCCGGACGGCGGAGAAGTCGAGCCGGTGCGTCACCACGCACGGCCCGAACCCCGGCGCGCGTCGCGCCGGCGTCGCGGGGAGCACCACCCGTCCCGTCGTGTCCTCGACGGAGAACGTGCCGATGCGTTCCTCGGCGAGCGAGCAGACGACGGCGACCTTCGGCGCGTCGGTGCGATAGCCGACCTGATTGATGCGCACCACGGACTCCGACGACTGGAGTCCGAGTGCCGCTGCGACGACGAGCGACCCGATCATCCGTGCACCATGGTTCCCATGCCCAGTCGTTCGCCGCGATAGACGCCCGAGCGAACGCGTTCCCACCACCAGCGATTCTCGAGGTACCACACGACGGTGCGCCGCAACCCGTCCTCGAACGTCACCGTGGGGCGCCACCCCAGCTCCCGCTCGATCTTCGACGGATCGATGGCGTAGCGCTGGTCGTGCCCCGGCCGATCGGCGACGAATCGGATCAGCGACTCGCGCGCGCCGATGCGCGGGTCCGGCTGCAGCTCGTCGAGGATGCGGCAGATCGCGCGCACCACGTCGACGTTCCGCCGCTCCGCGCGCCCGCCGACGAGATACGTCTCACCCACCGCGCCCCGCTGCAGCACGGCGAGCAGCGCCTCGGCGTGATCCTCGACGTACAGCCAGTCGCGCACGTTCGCTCCCGCGCCGTAGACCGGCAGCGCCTTCCCCTCGAGCGCGTTGAGGATCGTGAGCGGGATCAGCTTCTCGGGGAAGTGATACGGCCCGTAGTTGTTCGAGCAGTTCGTCACGAGGACGGGGAGGTCGTACGTGCGGTGCCACGCGCGCGCGAGCTGGTCGGCGGCGGCCTTGGTCGCCGAGTACGGCGAGCTGGGGTCGTAGGGGCTCCGCTCGGTGAACGTCCCCGAGTCGCCGAGCGTCCCGAAGACCTCGTCCGTCGAGACGTGGACGAAGCGGAAACGCGCCGCCGCGTCGGCGTCCAGCGACGCCCAGTAGCGGCGCGCCTCCGCGAGCAGCGTGAAGGTGCCGACGACGTTGGTCTGGACGAAGGCGTCGGGCGCGTCGATCGATCGGTCGACGTGCGACTCCGCCGCGAGGTGCAGGACCGCGGTCGGCCGGTACCGGTCGAACAGGCGGCGCACCGCCGGGGCGTCGCAGACGTCCACGCGCTCGAACTGGTAGCCCGGGAGCCGCTCGACCTCGCGCAGCGAGTCCAGGTTGCCGGCGTAGGTGAGCTTGTCCACGTTGACGACCGTCGCTCCGCCCAGGCGCACGAGCCGACGCACGACGGCCGAGCCGATGAAGCCGGCGCCCCCCGTGACGAGGATGCTCACGGACGGCGGGCGCGAGGGGCGGATCGCGGCGGGCACCGGTGACGCGGAATACCCGGGGCGCGGAGCGGCGGGAGCGGCATCCCGGGATCTTAACGCCTGCGACCGCCCGCGTCTCGCGCCGGCGCCGCCCGGCGTTGCGAGCGCCCCGTCGCTCCCACCCTGCCGCACGAGCCGCCTTCTCGGTGCTGCGACGACGCAACATCCGGAGCCTCCTGCGGCCGCCGCCCCGTTCCGCCGGTCGCATAACCCCTTGCGTTGCAACCGGATGCGTGCTCGAGTGGAGGGCCGGCGACATCGCAGGCTATTTGCAGGGGTGGCGCGCGCGTCGTCCGCCCTCCCGTCCGCTCCTCTCGCACCCCGTTTCCCGTCATGTGCGGTTTCGCCGGCCTTCTCAGCGCCTCCACCCGCTCGGTCGAGCAGTTGACGGCCGCCGTCGAGCGCATGTCGGCCACGATCGAGCACCGCGGGCCGGACGACAGCGGCGTGTGGACGGAGCCCGAGGCGGGCGTCGCCCTCGCCTTCCGCCGGCTCGCGATCGTCGACCTCTCGGCGCACGGCCACCAGCCGATGCAGTCGCCGTCGCGGCGGTTCACCATCGCCTTCAACGGCGAGGTGTACAACCACGACGAGCTCCGTCGCGAGCTGCGGGCGCTGGGCTTCACCTTCCGCGGCCATTCGGACACGGAGGTGCTGCTCGCGGCGTTCGAGGCGTGGGGGATCCCCGCCGCCCTCGAGCGGTTCCTCGGGATGTTCGCCATGGCCGTCTGGGACGCCCGGACGCGCACGGTGACGCTGGCGCGGGACCGCATGGGGAAGAAGCCGCTCTTCGTCTACGCGGACGGGGGGGGGCTCGTCACCTTCGCGTCGGAGCTCAAGGCGCTGCGCGCGGCGCCCGCCTTCGACGCCGCGATCGACCGCGACGCCCTCGCTTCGTATCTCCGCTACCTCTACGTGCCGGGGCCGCAGTCCATCTACGCCAGGGTGCGCAAGCTCGAGCCCGGGCACTATCTCGAGATCCGCGACGCGCGCGCCGCGCTCCCCGAGTCCCGCCCCTTCTGGTCGCTGCACGACGTCGTCTCCCGCGCCGAAGCGGATCCGTTCACCGGGAGCGACGAGGACGCGGTGGACGAGCTGGAGCGGCTGCTCACCCGCGCCGTCGGCGATCGCATGTTCGCCGACGTCCCGCTCGGCGCCTTCCTCTCCGGCGGCATCGACTCGAGCACGATCGTCGCGCTCATGCAGCGGCAGTCGGCGCGGCCGGTCAAGACCTTCTCGATCGCCTTCGACGAGGCCGAGCACAACGAGGCGGAGCACGCGGCCCGCGTCGCGCGGCATCTCGGCACCGATCACACCGAGTTCCTGGTGACGGGGCGCGAGGCGCTGGAGGTCGTCCCGAAGCTCGCCGACATCTACGACGAGCCGATGGCCGACGCCTCGCAGGTGCCGACCTTCCTCGTCTGCGGCCTCGCGCGGCGCGAGGTCACGGTCGCGCTCTCCGGCGACGGAGGCGACGAGATCTTCGGCGGCTACAACCGCTACGTCCACGGGCAGCGGATGCTGCGCCGTGTGGGGAGCATCCCGGCGCCGGCGCGCTGGCTCATCGCGGCGGGGATCGGCAGCGTCGGCACCGACGGCTGGGACAGGGCGTATCGCGCCGTGTCGCCGCTCATGCCCGAGCCGCTGCGCCATCGCCTCCCCGGAGACAAGCTGCACAAGCTCGGCCGTCTCATGCGGCACGACGGCGAGGCCGCCATGTATCGCTCCCTCGTCTCGGCGTGGACCGATCCGCGTGCGCTGGTGCACGGCGCGACGCACGGTCCGGGCGCGCTCGAGCGGACGCTCGCCGCGCGCAGTCCCGCCGGCCTGCTCGAGCGGATGATGCTCGCCGACCAGTCCACCTATCTCGTGGACGACCAGATGGTGAAGGTCGATCGGGCGAGCATGGCGGTGAGTCTCGAGGTGCGCGTGCCGATCCTCGATCAGCGGGTGATCGAGTTCTCGTGGCGCCTCCCGTCGCATCTCAAGGTGCGCGACGGCGTGAGCAAGTGGGCGCTGCGCCAGGTGCTCTACCGGCACGTGCCGCGCGAGATCATCGAGCGCCCCAAGATGGGGTTCTCCGTGCCCATCGGCGCATGGCTGCGCGGGCCGCTCCGCGAGTGGGCCGAATCGCTCCTCGAGCCGCGCCGGCTCGTCGACGGCGAGCTGCTGCGCCCCGAGCCGATCCGCCGGGCGTGGAGCACGGTGGTCGGCGGCAGCGACGCCTCCGCGCTCGGCATCTGGTCGGTGCTGCTGTTCCAGCAGTGGCGCGCGCGATGGAGCTGAGGGACGGCAGTCGAGCGCCTATCTCAACAACGCCTTCGCGATCGTCTGCAGCTGCATGTTCGACGTTCCCTCGTAGATCGTGCCGATCTTGGCGTCGCGATAGAACTTCTCGGCGGGATAGTCCGTGGTGTAGCCGTAGCCGCCGAACAGCTCGAGGCAGAGCGAGGTCACCCGCTCCGCGACCTGCGACGAGAAGAGCTTGGCCATCGCGCCTTCCTTCGCGATGTCGTGTCCGGCGTCGCGGAGCCGGGCGGCGTTGTACACCATGAGGCGCGCCGCTTCCGCCTCCGTCGCCGCCTGCGCGAGCTGGAACTGGATCCCCTGGAAGTCGGCCAGCGGGCGCCCGAACTGCCGCCGCTCGCGCAGGTAGGCGGTGGCCGCCGCCAGCGCGCCGTGCGCGACGCCGATCATCTGCGCGCCGATCCCGATGCGCCCCCCGTTGAGGGTGTCGATCGCGATCTTGTACCCCTGGCCCACGGGGCCGAGCACGTTGGCCGCCGGCACCTCGACGTTGTCGAGGATCAGCTCCGTGGTGCTGGAGGCGCGGATGCCGAGCTTGTCCTCCTTGCGGCCGACGCTGAAGCCCGGGAAGTCGCGCTCGACCACGAACGCGGTGATCCCCTTGTAGCCGGCGCTCGGGTCCGCGTTCGCGAAGACGACGAAGATCCCCGCTTCGGCGCCGTTCGTGATCCACAGCTTGCGCCCCGTGAGCACCCAGCCGTCGCCCCGCCGTTCGGCGCGCGTCTGGAGCCCGAAGGCATCGGAGCCGCTCGCGGGCTCCGAGAGCGCATAGGCCCCCACCGTGTCGCTCGTGAGGCGCGGGAGGTAGCGCTCCTTCAGCGCGTCGGAGCCGTAGCTGCGGATCGGGTAGATGACGAGGGTGTTCTGCACGTCCACCTGGATCGCGGCCGCCGCGTCGACGCGGCTCAGCTCCTCGACCGCGAGCGTCACCATCATGAGCGAGCCGCCGGCGCCGCCGTATCGCTCCTCGGCCTCGATCCCCATCAGCCCCATCTCGAAGAAGCGGCGCGTCAGCTCGGGGTCGATCTTCCCGTCTCGTTCCATCTGGCGCACGCGCGGCCGGAGCTCGCCTTCGGCAAGCTCGGCGATGGCGCTGCGGAACATGGATTCGTCGTCCGACAGGTGGGTGAGCGGGGGGCGGAGGGCGGAGAGTTCGGAGGTCATCGGGCGCCGGCTCGTAATCGGATCTTCATGCTCGCGACATGTGGGCTTCATCGACCCATCGTAAGGTAATCGCGCGCCCGCGCCCGCCGTACGCAACCCTTCCGCGTGTCGCGGTGTCTCAGGTGCGTCCGGCTCCCGGTCCCGGGGACGTTCATTGCCGGTCTGCTGCTCCGATGTTACGGTGGGGCGCCTTCGCCCTGCCCGTCGACTCCACCCATCGGCCGACCGCCCATGCGACAGCTCGGAAAGCGCTGGATCCTCGCCTTCGTCGTCGTCCTGGTCCTCGGGGTCGCCGGCTACACCGGGTTCTCCGGATCGGACGAGGACGTCGCCGCCATCTCGGCGCCGGTGAAGCTCGGCAGCTTCAAGGTCGTCGTCACGACGACGGGAGAGCTGCGCGCCCGCAAGTTCGTGCAGATCTCCGGACCGGCGAACGCCCAGATGGCGAACGTCTACCAGACGAAGATCGCGTCGATCGTCCCCGAAGGGCAGCTCGTGAAGGAGGGGGACATGATCGCCGAGCTGGATCGTGGCCCCGCCGCGGCGAAGCTGAGCGACGTCACCCTCAACCTCCAGAAGGCGGAGGCGCAGTACACCTCGGCGCAGCTCGACTCCGCCCTCAACCTCGCGCAGGCGCGCGAGGACGTGCGGACCGCCGAGTACCTGCTCGAGGAGAAGAAGCTGGCGAAGGAGCAGGCGCAGTACGAGGCGCCGACGATCCGCCGGCAGGCCGAGATCGACTACGAGAAGGCGGTGCGCGGGCTCGATCGGGCGAAGGGGAGTCTCGAGACGAAGCTGAAGCAGGCGATCGCCAAGATGTCCGAGGTCGGCGCCGAGCGCGATCGGCACGCGAACTCGCTGCGCATCATCCAGGACGTGATGGCCGGCTTCACCGTGAAGGCGCCGGCGTCGGGGATGGTGATCTACGTGCGCGAGTGGAATGGGAAGAAGAAGGGCGTCGGCTCGCAGTGGAGCCCGTGGGAGCCCACCGTCGCGACCCTCCCCGATCTCACGCAGATGGAGTCGCAGACGTACGTCAACGAGATCGACGTCCGGAAGATCGCCATCGGACAGAAGGTCCAGATCTCGCTCGACGCCGACCCCAGCAAGCACCTGGAAGGGAAGGTGACTGCGGTCGCGAACGTGGGCGAGCAGCGGCCGAATCAGGACTCGAAGGTGTTCGAGGTCAAGATCGAGGTCGCGGGCTCGGACACCACGCTCCGCCCGGGGATGACGACCTCGAACGCGATCGAGACGGCGGTCGTCGCGAACGTCCTCTCGGTGCCGATCGAGGCGGTCACGAACGAGGGGGGCGTCGCGTTCGTGTACAAGAAGAGCGGCCGCGGCGTCGTGAAGCAGGAGGTCCAGACCGGCGCGATGAACGACAACGAGATCGTCGTCGCGCGCGGGCTGTCGAAGGACGACCGCGTTCTCCTGGTGGCGCCGGCGAACGCGTCGACGCTGGCGCTCGAACGGCTGCCGGAGCTCAAGCAGGCCGGCGCGGCCCGCGGCGCGCCCAAGGCGGACTCCGGTTCGCACTGAGCGCACCCCCGATGACGAATCGCATCGACAGACTGCGGACGCTCGCCGACCAGGCGGCGTTCGCCGGCCGCACGGCCGCGGAAGCGGTGGGGCACAACAAGCTGCGCGCCGGGCTCACCTCGCTCGGCATCCTGTTCGGCGTCGCCTCGGTCATCGCCATGCTCGCCATCGGCAAGGGGGCCGAACAGGAGATCCTCGAGCAGATGAAGATGCTCGGGGCCAACAACATCGTGATCACGCCGCTCGTCGAGCAGAAGGAGGGGAAGGTCGAGGCGGACGAGAAGAAGGAGGCCAAGCGCTTCACCCCCGGGCTCACCTACCTCGACGCGATGAGCATCGCCGCGACGATCCCCGACGTGAAGGCGATCAGCGCCGAGATCCTCATCAACAGCGTGCTGACGCGCGAGGGACGGCATCGGTCGGGGAAGGTGGTCGGCGTGGATTCCAACTACTTCCACGTGACCAATCTCCACCTCGCGCAGGGAACCGGCTTCGCGCGCACGCACTTCGAGACCGGCGCGCCCGTGGCCATCATCGGGCACGGCGTGAAGTCGCGCTTCTTCACCCGGGAAGATCCGCTCGGCCGCCGCATCAAGGTCGGCTCGCAGTGGCTCACCGTCGTGGGAGTGCTCGAGGATCGCAAGGTCGCCGAGTCGACGGCGCAGCGGCTCGGGATCCGCGACGCGAACATGGACGTGTACGTGCCGATCCCCACCATGCTGCTGCGCTTCCGCAACCGCGCGGAGGTCACGCAGCAGGAGATCGAGCTGGCCTCGCGCGAGTTCGTGCGGACCGACTCCACCGAGGACGCCGCGACGCTGGCCGAGAAGCGCAACTACCACCAGCTCGACAAGGTGGTCGTGCAGGTGAAGTCGGCGGAGGCGGTCACCGGCGTCGCCGACGTGGTCCGTCGCATGCTGGCGCGCCGGCACAACCAGGTCGTCGATTTCGAGATCACCGTCCCCGAGCTCCTCCTCAAGCAGGAGCAGCGCACGAAGACGATCTTCAACGTCGTGCTCGGCGCCATCGCCTCGATCTCGCTGATCGTCGGCGGCATCGGAATCATGAACATCATGCTCGCGTCGATCCTCGAGCGCATCAAGGAGATCGGCGTGCGGCGCGCCGTCGGCGCGACGCAGCAGAACGTGCTCGCGCAGTTCCTGAGCGAGGCGGTGATGATCAGCGTCGCCGGCGGCGTGGCGGGCATCGTGACCGGCGGGATCATCAGCGCGGGGATCGAGCAGTTCGCCGGCATCCGCACGATCGTCTCGGTCATCTCCGTGGTCGTCGCGTTCGGCGTGTCGGTCGGCGTCGGCGTCGTCTTCGGCATCGTCCCCGCGTGGCGGGCGGCGAAGCAGGATCCCGTCGTGTGCCTGCGCTACGAGTGAGCCGCGCCGTCGTCGCTCCCCGTCCGGATCGTCGTCTTCCGCGCGCGCCGGCCTCCGTCCGGCGCGCGCCCTCCCTCGCCGCCCCTCCGATGGCCCGACTCCCGCTCCTCCTCCTCGCCCTCGGCGCGCTCCCCGCCGTCGTGTCGGCCCAGGCCGCGCCGGCACCCCGCACCCTCACGCTCGAGGAAGCGGTGCAGATCGCCGAGCGGCAAGGGATGGCCGCGGCCGCCGCGCGAAGCACGCGCGACGCGGCCCGGCATCGCGACCGCGCCTTCGCCGCGCGCCTCCTCCCGCGTCTGGGGCTCTCCGGGAGGGCGGCGGACCTGAACCGCGGCATCAATCCCATCACCCTGCCGAATGGCGAGCGACAGTTCGTCCGGCAGGCGCAGAACGAGTCGCAGCTCGGCGTCGTGCTCTCGCAGGCGATCCCCTGGACGGGGAGCGAGCTGACGATCGGCAGCCGCGCGAGCCGCATCGACATCTTCGGCGACGGGGCGACGTCGCAGCTCTGGCAGACGACGCCGTTCGTGGTGGGGCTGCGGCAGGAGATCTTCCGGCCGCGGACGCTGCTCTGGGACCGACGCGAGAACGACCTGACCGCGGAGATCGCCGATCGCCGCTACCTCGAGGCGCGCGAGGATCTGGCCGGGCAGACGGCGAGCGCCTACTTCGACCTCTTCGCCGCGCAGCTCGCGCTGGCGAACGCCGAGGCCAACGCGGCGGTCAACGACACGCTCTACACCCTGAACCAGGGGCGGTACGAGGTCGGCAAGATCGGTGAGAACGACCTGCTGCAGAGCGAGCTGGCCCTCCTGCGCGCGCGGGCCGCGATGGACGGCGCGCGGCTGGAGCAGCAGCGCACCGAGGCCGCGCTCCGGCGGCTGCTCGGCCTCGCCGACGGCGAGCCCATCGTCGCCGCCGCGCCGTCGGCGGCGCCGGTCGCCGAGGTGGACCCGGAGCGCGCCGTCGACTACGCGCTGCGCGGGGCGAGCGCGATGCGGGAGGTGGAGCTGGAGCGTGTCCGCGCGCAGCGCCAGGTGGGACAGGCGCGCAGCACCAACGGCTTCGGCGCGACGCTCGAGGCGGAAGTGGGCTTCAACCAGACCGCCTCCGCGTTCAACGACGCCTACCAGTCCCCGCTCGGCAAGCAGAGCCTGACGCTGAGCATCGGCATGCCGCTCGTGCAGTGGGGGGCGGGGCGCGCCAGCGTGGCGGCGGCGCGCTCCGACGTGGCGCGGGCCGCGGCGTCGGCGCGCGCGCGCCGCGACGCGCTGGTGGAGGACGCCCGATTCGCCGCGCTGCAGCTCGTGCAGTCGGGGCGCATGCTCGCGATCTCCGCGAAGGCGGACACCGTCGCCGCCAAGCGGTTCGACGTCGCGAAGAACCGCTACGTCATCGGGCGTATCGGCATCGGCGATCTGTACATCGCCCAGAGTGAGAAGGACGCCGCGCTCCAGGCCTACGTGCAGGCGCTGCGCGGCTACTGGGCCGCGCACTACCGGCTGCGCCGGCTCACTCTCTACGACTTCGTGGTGGGGCGCGAGATCGTGGAGTGACGCCCCTCCGTCCAGTCGTCCCTGGTTTCCGGGCATGACCCGAGTCGCCCCGGCGCCCCTGGCGCGTGTGCTGGACGTGCGCGTCGTCTTTCTCGTGCTGCTGTGCGCCACGCTCACGCTCGTGCTCCAGGAGTGGGTGGGCGACAGCACCATCTACGCCGAGCGCTGGGTCGCCGCGCGCGAGGAGGCGCATGCCGCCCTCCTCCACAACCGGCTACCCGCCGGCGCCCCGAGCTGGGAGTCCGTCGGCATGAACGGCCTCAACGTGCGCGTCGGCGTCGTGTATCTGGCCGAGGGGATCCATCGCGTCAGCGGCATCCGGGTCGTGCACGTGTACCACCTCATCGACTCGGCGGCACTCTTCGCCTCGTTCCTGCTCCTCTTCGTGCTGCTCGCGCGGCGTGCGCCCGCGTCGCACGCACTGATCGGCGTGCTGTTCGTGGCCACGGTGCTGCCGCTGACGTACTTCCTCCATCGATACCACCCGTGGGATCGGGCCTCGATGTGTCTCTGGATCGGCCTGATCATGCTGCTCGAGCGCCGACGACTGGGAGCGTTCGCCCTCCTGCTCCCGCTCGCGGTCGTGGTGAAGTACGACGTCGCGGTGCTCCCCGGGCTGTACTTCCTGCTCGAGGTCGACCGGGAGCACTGGTCGCGGGTGACGCTGCGGACGATCGCCCTGCTCGTGCTGAGCTTCGGGACGTACGCGCTGCTGCTGCACCTGCTGCCCGGTGGCGCGGAGCCTCGGCATCCGCTCGCGCAGATCCTGCGGAACCTGACGGTCCTTCGCGAGATGCATCTGCGCTACCCGCCGCTGCTCATGTTCGGCGGCGCCGCCGCACTCGCCGCCTACGGCATCCCCGTCGCCGACCGGTTCGCGCGTGCCTGCGCGATCTTCTCGCTCGTGGTCGCCGTGCCGCTGGCCGTGCTGACGAACTTCGTCGAGGTGCGTGCCGAGACGATGCTGCTCCTGCTGCTGCTGCCGGCGATGATGGCCGGTCTGGATCGGCTCCTGGCCGGGACGGTCGCCGATGGGCACGCGGCGCTCACGCCCGCGGTGCCGGCAGCGGCGTCGCCGTCGCTCCCGGCTGCCGTCGACGGAGACGCGGCTATGCGAAGGTGAGCTGCGCCTGGAACACCTCCAGCGCGAGGTCCACCTTCCCGAACGGCGCCGACACCTGCACCCCCTGGACCGAGCTGCGCACGCGCTCGAGCATCTCGCGCGCGATCGCGATCCCCTCGGCGACCGCCGCATCCTTCGAGCGCTCGTTCGCGCGGCGCATGCGGGCGAGCACCGGATCGGGGACGCTCACGCCGGGGACCTCGTTCGCCAGGAACTCGGCGTTCCGCACCGAGACGAGCGGCCAGATCCCGGCGACGATCGGAATGCGGACGTGCGCGATCCGCTCGAGGAAGCGCTCGAGCTGTGCGGCATCGAAGACGGGCTGCGTCACCGCGAACTCGGCGCCCGCGTCCACCTTCCAGGCGAAGCGCTCGATCTCGTGATCGAGGTCGATGGCGGCCGGGTTCACCCCGACGCCGATCGCGAACCGCGTCGGCGCGCCGATGGCATTGCCGCCGGGATCGAGCCCGCTGTTCAGGTTGCGCACGAGGTTCGTGAGCCCGATCGAATCGATGTCGAACACCGCCGTCGCGTCGGGATAGGGACCCATCTTCGGCGGATCGCCGGTGATGAGCAGCAGGTTCCGCAGGCCGATCGCCGACGCTCCCAGGAGGTCGCTCAGCATCCCGAGCAGGTTGCGGTCGCGGCAGGCGTAGTGCGTGACCGCCTCGATGCCGACCTGCTGCTCGATGAGGATGCTCGTCGCCAGCGCGCCCATTCGGCTCTGCGCCCGCGGGCCGTCCGGCACGTTGACCGCGTCCACGCCCGCCGCCTTCAACTTCGCGACGTCGGCGAGCATGCGCGACGCGTCCACTCCGCGCGGCGGGACGATCTCGACCGACGTCACGAACTGGCCGGCCGCGAGCTTGGCTCCCCACCGCGAGCGCTCGGCGAGGGGGATGGGTTCGACACGCGGCAGGTCGGCGCTCGGTGTCCGGTGCTCGGTCGCTCCCGGCGCCGAGCGAGCACCGAGCGCCGAGCTCCGGATGTCGACGTGCCTCGGCCGGAGCGGGCGGATCCCCTCGGCCATCGCGCGGATGTGCTCCGGCGTGGTGCCGCAGCAGCCGCCCAGGATCTTCGCGCCCGCGTGCACCAGGTGGCGCGCGTACGACGCCAGGTACTCCGGGTTCGCCATGTAGATGCGGCGTCCGCCGACGTCGCGCGGCATCCCGGCGTTCGGCTGTGCGCTCAGCTTCCGCGCCGTCGCCGGCACCATCCGCTCGATCGCCTCGAGAATCGTCTGCGGTCCCACCGAGCAGTTCAGGCCGACGACGTCCGCCCCCCACCGCTCGAGCGTCCGGGCGACGTCCTCCGGGGCGGCGCCGAAGGGGGTGAGCAGGTCGGGGCCGATCGTGACCTGCGCGACGACGGGCATCGATCGATCGACGTCG